>ERZ791865.563-NODE-563-length-51759-cov-6.840341_pt1 | contig 51759 bp, 63 predicted proteins | sample MGYA00509942_ERZ791865 | MGnify/ENA primary metagenome ERZ791865 (study PRJEB30046, sample SAMN00792098) | human gut metagenome | study: EMG produced TPA metagenomics assembly of the A metagenome-wide association study of gut microbiota in type 2...
CCTGCCGTTACGCATGATGATCCAATTGGAATCCTGGTACAGGGTTACGGAATCCCACAGCTGGCTCATCGGAGGCAACTGCTTGACAAGCATGACAGGAGTTCCAGCGGTGATGCCACTGATCGGGATGCGGGCGATCGGAATCCATACGGTGCCGGAATTGTTCAGGATACTACCCGACGGTACCGTGGGGTCAGCCGCCGTGCCACTGGTGGCGGTGCCCTTCAGCACCGCGAGCGCGATCGTTTCGATGTTGTTCGAGTCTCGCGTGTATTTCACGCAGATTAGGTCGTTGCGGTTCCGTCCTGTGACTCCGCTTTCGATGGTGACGGTTTCCGCCGCGGTGACGCGTGCGTATCGTCCTTCGATCACAAGGTTGAGGACCGGGACGAGCGCTTTGTTTGCTGACTGCATGGTCACGGCGGGGAATTTGCCGTCGCCGCCTTGCAGCAGGTAGTTGCCGTTTCCGACCAGTCCGGCCTGCATGGCTCCTTGGTCGCTGGATGTGATGTGCGGAGCGCCGGCCTTGCCGGTGATGAGATTCATGGTCATGGTCATTCCTTCCTATCTGTTGTGTTGTTGAGGTATGCGGCGTAGGCGGCGTCCTGCGTGGCTGCCAGCGCTTTGAACGTCTGCCAGCATGCGGTACAGACGAGCGCGCCCTGTGCGACTCCGTCGACGGTGGTGTGGGTGATGTCGTGCCAGTCGCTGGAGGTGCGTGGGTCACCGTCGGCGAGGTATGCGGAGGCGTGGCATCGGTCGCAGGTGTATCTGGTGATGTTCGTGGTTCGTGCCATTGATGTTCCTTTTCTCTTTCAGGCTGTGCGCTGGTAGATGTGTCCCGGAAGCGTCGTGCCGCATTCCTTCCAAGTGCCTCCGTAGGTTGTTCCCGGATTGGCCGTGGAAGTGGTCCAGTAAAGGGAGCCCACGGGGTGGGCGGCGATGAATGCCTGGCTCACGCTCATGCCGTTGTCTCCCTTGTCACCCTTCGGCCCGGTGGGCACGATGTAGCTACCGACGCCTTTGACAGTCACATCGCTACCGTTGATGGCGGTGACCTGCCAGAACCCAAGTTCAAGACCATCTGTGCGTTGATATTGGTCAAAAATGGTGTCTCCGACCTGCAGGTTTCCATTTGGCTGAATACCAGATAGGGCAATTTTTCTCACTTCTCCGTCCCCACCCGAACCGTTGATGTCGCCATTGAATTTCCGTAGGCTCAGTCCTCGTGGCCCAGTGGCTCCCGTTGGACCCTTCGCCCCGGTGGCGCCGGTCGCTCCGGTGGCCCCGGTCGGGCCTTGCGGTCCTTGCACTCCCTGCTTGCCTTGCGGTCCGGTATCGCCCTTGGGGCCTTTGACATTGCCAAGTAGAATCTTCGTCATGCGTGCTCCTTATTTTCCGTCGTTGATCGTGTAGTACAGGTCGCCCGTCGTCGGATCGTAGGAGACGGGAGCTTCTGACACGGTGGCCGTGTCCGCGTATACGGCGTACAGGTCCCCGTTCGGATCGACCTGGAGCGTGAAGAATCCTGATGCAGGTGCCGTCACGCCGCTGGCGCCCTGCGGACCGGACGGCCCCTGTGGACCCTGCAGTCCCTGAACGCCCTGCGCTCCTTGCTTGCCTTGCGGGCCGGTGGCCCCGGTAGCTCCAGTAGAACCGGTGGGGCCAATGGGACCGGTAGGACCAGTAGGCCCGGTGGGACCTGCTGGCCCGGCCGGCCCGATATCCCCTTTGTCTCCCTTGTCACCCTTCAGACCTTCAGGGCCTTGCGGACCAGTAGGCCCGGCGGCTCCAGTGGCTCCTTTGGGGCCTTGCGCACCGATGATGGATTGACGGGAAATCGTCTTTCCCGTGAATAGGCTGCCGGACTGTGAAACGCACTGCCAGACGATGCTGTATTTTCCGCCACCTGACAATGCGGTCGAATATTCGTTGGCGAGTGGTGTTCGGTTCAACCATTCGCCCACGTTCCCCGTGAAAGTGGATCCCACCGGATATTCGCCGACGAGGGATTTCTTCATCACGAGCGCCGGAAGGCCGACGTCGCCTTTAGCTCCCTGAACGCCCTGCGCTCCTTGCTTGCCTTGCGGGCCGGTGGCCCCGGTATCACCCTTGTCACCTTTGGGGCCTTTGATGTTGCCGATCAATAGTCGCGCCATGTGTCACCTTTCCGGGATGTCCACGTACAGGTTCCCGCTCTCGGAGTCCCAGACGAACGAGGGTGGGTTCGTGTTGTCCGGATAGTTCACGTACAGGTCGCCGTCGCCTTCCATGCTGAGCGTGAAGAAGCCGTTCGAGGGGGCGGATACGCCGCTGTCGCCCTTGTCACCCTTCTCCCCTTGCGGGCCCTGGATGCCTTGGGAACCTTGGATGCCTTGTCTGCCCTGGGGGCCGGTCGCTCCCTGTGGACCCGTGGGACCCTGCGGACCTGTGGAACCCGTCGGGCCTTGCGGTCCCGCCGCGCCAATCGCGCCGGCATCACCCTTATCGCCTTTCTCGCCGCGTATCCCCTGCAGTCCCTGCGGGCCTTCGGGACCGGCGACGCCTTGCGGCCCTCGCTCCCCGGTCGCTCCTTTCTCTCCCCGAGGACCGGTGGGTCCGGTCGCTCCGGTGGCCCCCTGTGGTCCTGTGTCGCCCTTCTCCCCTTGCGGACCCTGGTCGCCTTTCGGAAGCCCCAAATTCAGGGTTTTGTCGCTGCCGGCGCCCGTGAGCGACGCGCTTGCCTGTGCGCCGGGGGCGAGCGTGTCCACCGAACCGATTTTCAGGCCGGTGATGTAGTCGCCTTTCGGCTGTTTACCCGACAATGCGTTGTTGAGCGAGTCGATGTCGTTTCTGGTCACGTCGGCGATGAACGTCCAGGCGTCGAGTTTGAGGCCGGCTCCAGCGTAGTAGGCGTGGCCACCATCCCCGATGGAGGATTCTCCGCTGTTGCCGCCGGCGCTGGCACCTCCGGATTCGTAGGTGACGGTGAGCACGCCTCCCGAAACCTTGACGATCTTCTTGGAGATCTCGGCAGTGACGACGAGGCCCGTGTTGTTGTCACGGCCCGTGACCAGGTCGCCAACGTCCGCGTCGATGCCGTCGGGAATGTCCACGTCGATGGTGCTGGTGTTCCGAAATTCCTGGAATTTCTGCCTGCCCTTGTCCTCGAGCTCGTCGGCTTCGGCGTTGGACAACTCGTATGTGGCGGTGCGTTCGTCAAGGCCTTTGAGGGTCTGCGTGTGGCTGAACGTGCCGTTCGCGTCGGCGTACCAGTGGATGACGGTACGGTCCTTGAGTTCGCCCTTGCCCAGGCAGATGAGATGGTTGATCGGGTGCGCCGCCTGTTTGGCGGTGAAGTCGATGAGGTCCGAGTCGATGCTGTCGCCGATCGTGCGGACGGGCATGGCGCTCATGGATACCTTGTCGCCGTCATTACGCAACCGGAGTTTGAGTCCGCTTGCCCTGAGCATCTTGACCAGACCGCTGTACAGGTCCACGTACCGGTCGAACTGGCAGGTGGTCTTGTGGTCGGCGCTTTCGTCGGTGACGGTGAACAGGCCTTGCAGTCCCGCACGGCTGACGAGCGTGCGCATGATGACGGGAATCGTGCCGGACAGGGTGAGGTAATCGTTGTTCCTGTCCGGTTCGATGATCTTCGAGGCGAGCACTCCATGCCAGTCGCGGCCATGCCATGTGACGGTGGACAGGCCTCCGTCCACGTCGACATCCGTGTCGTCGATGATGCCGCCGTACTCGGTGCCGTCGATCATGATGCGGCTCCCCGCCTTGAGCGCGGCGTCTTCGACCTGCAGGTCGAAGTCGTTCTCCCCGCTGCCGAACGCGAGGTCGAGCGTGTATGAGGCGTGGCTCGCCACGGGTTTGCCTGTGGCGTCGGTGACGATCAGGTCCATGGCGGTTCGCTCCTTTCCTCGCAGACCGTCAAGTCGAATTGGAATCCTCCCGGCCAGCTGATCGGCTGTGTTCCGGGCGCGAGCGGTTGGAACACGTACCGGCCGGAATCCTTGCCCGACCCTCGTACGGCCTGCGCGAAGCAGTTTGTGGCGAGACCTGTGCCGCTGACCATGGTGACGGTCCTGACATCGCCGGTGCCGTCGATTTCCAGACGTGAGCCGGATGGTACGGTCACGTCGACCTCGTACCGGTTGTTTCCGATGATGACGTACGGTTGCGCGCATGGTCCGAATATCGTGAGTTTGACCGGCTGCGGGATGGATGTGTCGTTGACGATCTCGGCACCCAATGCCATGCCGGCGAAATCATGCGGATAATCATGCGGATAGTCAAGGTCGGCGGTTCCGGAATCGTATCGCGGCGTGAAATGCGTCATGGTCGAACGACGCCACACGCCATCGGCCAGTACGATGGTCAACTGCGTCTCGACCATCGTGGGCGTGATGGACTGCGGCTCGCTTTTCGTGATCCACGCTCCGGCTTTCCACTCGCCGTCGGCGATGAGCGTGCCTGGTTCTCCGGAGGCCATGTCGGCGTCCGCGAGGCGGCGCAGTAGGTCGAGCGTGGCTGGAGAATCGTGGATCTTCACGGTGACTGTCGCCTCGCGTGCCTTGCGGGTGATGCCCGTCATGCCACGTGAGGCGAGGCTGTAGTCCCAGACGCGGGCTCGCAGTCCTGTGAGCGTTTCGCCGTACAGCGGCCCTTCGAAGCCGATGCGCTCACCTGTGGCGGCGCACGCGTATTCAAGCGATTGCACTTCTCACCTTCCTTGCGAAGTCGCGGTCGCCGATCGTCGGCGTGTATCGGGCGATGATCGATCCGAGGTCGCTGTGCAGCGATTCGACCGCCGTGATGAGCTCCCTCAGATCGCCGTCTCCGGCATTGGCGCCGGTGCCGGCCGTGACGTTCAGCCTGCCGGTCTTCGACCAGTCCGCGTCGGAGAGGCTCATCGTGGAGACGAGCGAATCCATGGAACGGCTGACCACATGCGCGGAATCGTCGATGCCCAATGCCATGCCACGTCCGACCATCACGCCGACCTCGTCGCGGAACACATGCGACGGGGAATGGATGCCCAAAGCGTTCTTGGCCTTGTCCACCAAGCCCGACAACGCGTTGGTGATGCTGGAATACAACGAGCCGACCATTCCTGTGATGCCGTTGATCAATCCCTGGATGATGTTGCGTCCCGCGCTGACGAGCCAGCTTCCCGCGCCGGACACCGCGCTCCGGACGGTTCCGCCGATCCCGCTCACGACGCTCCCGACCCGGCCAACCATGTTGCTTACGGTGCCGACGATGCCGCCCCAGACGCTCGACACAATGCTTCCGACGCCATTCCACAACGCGGCCCACACGCTCCGTATTGTCGAGCATGCGGCGGATACCACTCCGCTGACCATGCCGATGCCGGCGGAGACGACGCCTTGGATGCCGCCCCACACTGCCGACGCGATGCCCTGGATGGCCGACCACGCGGCGCTCCAGTTCCCGTTGACGACCGCGAGCGCCAGTTGGATGATGCCTTGGATGACGGTGAGTGCGGTGTTGATGATTGTGGTGATGATGGTCCATGCGCCTTGTACGACGGTGGATATGGTGTTCCATAGTCCGTTCCAGACCGTGCTGATGATGGTGACGGCGGTTTGGAAGATGGTTTGGATGTTCTGTATTCCGGCTTGCAGGAGTGGTGTGATGGTGGTGATGAATGTTTGGATGCCGGTGATGATCGCGGTGAGTGCGGTCATGATGATGGGGCCGATCGTGTTCCAGACGTTTTGGAGGACGGTGGTGATGAGTGTCCATCCGGTTTGCCAGATTTGCTGGATTTGGCTCATGGTCTGGGTGATGAATGTGGCGATGGTTTGCAGGATTGGCTGGCATGCGGTGCTGATCTGGTTCCAGATTCCCATGAACCATGTGGCGAAGCTGTTCCAGAGTCGTTTGCCCGTTTCGGTTTGGGTGAAGAACCATGTCAGTGCGGCGACGACCGCGCCGATGGCTACGACAAGCATGCCGATCGGATTCGCATCCAAGGCAGCGCTGAATGCCAATTGCACGGCGGTAGCAGCCTTGGTCACCGAGCTCCACGCCGATTGGGCGGCCTTGACGATATTGAACGAGCTGGCGAGTTGCTTCAGGCCGCCCGCCGCGCTTCCCACGTCGGATAATTTGCCGATCAGATCGAATGCGGCCGTGGCGGTCTTCTCCACGCCGGAGGCGGTCGCGGAGATGGCCTTCAGTCCGCCGGAAACCGTTTTCAGTCCGGCCGAGACGATGTCCCAGCCCTTGACGGCGAGCAATGCGACGGCGATGGCTTTCAGGGCGCCGGACACCAGCGCGCCGTTCTGCTGCGCCCACTGCCCGACCGACTGCAGCCAGCCGCCCACGGTCATGAGCGCGCCGGTGAGCGTGTCGAGGACCGCCGCGAACCGCTGTGCCGCCAATCCCGCCGTCTGCCCGGAGTTGTCGAAGCCGAGCGCCTGCGATGCGGCCGAGACGAGCGCCGTGGCCACCGATGCAAGTCCGGTGGCGAGGTTCGCCAGCGCATGCAGGAAGGGCTGGAGAGCACCTGTCTCGATGAACGTGTTGACGAACGTCTTCGCCCATCCCGCGGCGTTGGCCAGGGACTGCGCGGCCGATGCGAGCAGATTCCCGAGCGCGGAGACGATGCCGCCGAATCTCGAGGAGGCCTCGCCGCCGAGGTTCAGTTTGGAGGTCAGCGAGACCATCGCGGCAGCCAGGCCTGACAGCTGCGCCCTGAGGCTCGTGACCGATGCCATGAGCATCTGGATCCCCGGCAGGTTCCGGACGAACGTGGAGAATGAGGCGAGCTTCGCCTGCGCTGTGGGGATTGCCTGCTCCAATCCCTTCTGCAATCCGGCGCCGACTTTCTCCAGCGTCGGTTTCACGGCGGCGGTGAACGAGTCGATGAGCGGTATGGCCTGGTTGAACAGGCCTCGCAGGCCGTTGAGGACCGGCGTGGCCGCGGTCTCGCCGAGTCGGCTCAACGCGGCCTTCACGTTGGCCAGGGCGCCGGTGAACGTGGTGCCGGCGCTCTGGGCGGCGCCGCCCAATCCTTCCTGCATGGCGTCGGCGAAGGTCTGGAAGTCGATCTTGCCTTTGGAGACCATGTCGGACACTTCGGCGCTGGTCTTGTTCAGGTGCTTGCCGAGCATCTGGAGGACGGGGATGCCGCTCGACATGAGCTGGAGCATGTCGTCGCCCTGGAGCTTGCCTCGCGCGGCGACCGATCCGAAGATCGTGCCGATGTCGGTCAGGCTCCTGCCGCTGATCTGCGCCGTGTCGGCGACGGTCTTGAGGACCTGGGTGAGCTCACCGCCCTCCTTGACGCCGGAGGCGGACAGGCTGGCCGCGACGGTCGCGGCGTCGCCCAGTCCGAACGCGGTGCCCTTGACGGATGCGAGCGCGTCGTGCATGATCTCGGTGACGCTTGCGCTGTCGTGGCCGAGGCCTTTGAGCTTGGCCTGCGCGGCCTCGATGTTGAGGGCGCGCGTGAAGCCGCCCTTGGCGGCCAGGGCGGTGATGCCGCCGGCGAGGGTGGCGATCGCGCCTGTGCCGACCTTGCCGATCTTGCCGAACGCGCCGCCGATTTTGGAGATGAGGGTGTTGGAGCCTTTCCTGGAGGCTTTGCTGACGGCGTCGCCGATGTCGCCTTCGATGCTTTTGCCGAATCCTTTGCCGGATGGTTCGACGTGGACGTATACGACGCCGATGTCCTGTGCTGCCATCGTGTTCCTTGCTGTGTGTCGGGATTCCGATGGCGGTCGGGATCAGAGGTCGTCGTTGATGTGGAAGTAGGCTTTGAGCCGTTCCCTGTCCTCGCGCTGCCGACGAGTGAGGCTGTGCGTCGGTGTCGGCTGGCGGAGGGGATCGTGCCCGTGGTCGAACCATGGGCGTTTGCGTTGTCCGGACAGCGTCCAGACCGCCTGTTCGGCTCCGTCGGGCGCGTAGACGGCGTTCTGCAACGCCATCCACGAGTGGCTTGTGTGGTCTTTGAGGATTTCGCGGGTCAACGCCCAGGCGAGTCCCCAATCGACTCGTGGACGTTGGCCTTCAACCCATTCCTGGAAGCGTACGGGCCTGTATATCTGCCCGTACGCTCGGATCCAGTCGTAGGCTAGCGCCGCGCGGTGGTTGTTCCAGAGGTGGGCGAGGTAAACGCTTTTGGGTCCAGTCCGGATTCCTCGGCCCATGCCTTCACCGTGGCGATGAGGTAGGCGATCGGACGTTCCGTCTTGCGTAGCACGTTCCAGAAGTTCGGCTTCATCGCCTGGAAGTACGCGAGGAACGCGGCCATGCACGCGCTGGTCTCCTCGTCGGAGAGCGTCGGCCTGCTCTTGATCAGGAGGATGGTCTGCACGAGTTCGATGGGCAGTTCCGCGTTGTTGAGGTTCGGCAGGTCGAGTTTCACGCCGGCGACCTCGAGGTGCACGTCGGGCTTGAGCTCCTCGGCGTCGGAAAGGTCGACTTCGACCATGTGGTAGGTGTTGTCGCTCATGTTGGCTCCGTTCTGATGTTGGCGGTTGGTAAAAGGATCCCGTGCCGTCGACCGCCATCGGCGGCACGGGAAGAATCGATGGGCTACTTGGCGTCTTCGGTGACGAGGCCCCATGCGTGGAACTGTTCGCCGTTGGTGCCCTTGAGCATCTTGAACGTCATGCTGAAGTTCATGATCTCGCTGGATTTCAGGCTCACGTCGTCGCGGTCGGACACCTTCGAGTTGGTGCCGTACAAGAGGAAGGGGCGGTCCCGCTGGTCGAGCGCGACCAGGACGAGGATCCATTCCTTCTTCAGGCCGGCGCCCTTGATGCTGATGCCGCCGTCGGATTCCACATCCACGTCGAAGTAGGCGGACACCACGTCCTTGCGACCCTCCATCGCGGCGAGCTGGAGCGTCCAGTAGCCCGGATCCGTGTCGGACAGGACGATGTCGCCGTTGTGCGCCTTGTAGTCGGTGCTGTCGCCCGGCTCCGGATGCAGGACGGCACCGTCCTCGGTGCTGTATCCGATCGGCTTCTTGTTGGACGGCGGCGTCCAGTTCACTCCGGTCGGGGCCGTGAACGTGCTGTCATCCTTGGGGAACAGGAACAGCGCGTAGTTCTTGATCAGGCGCACGTTGCCGGAGTCGTTGCCGCTGGACACGTACCCGTAGTCGGCCGCCCCCTGCGCCGCCTGCGCGCTGGTTTCGGATGCCGTCTGCTCGACGGCGGTGGTTTCTTCGTTGCTGTCAGACATTCCTGTCTGCACCTCGCTTCCGTTCTGCGTGTGGCGGCACGTCTTTGCTTGTCTTTTCTTGTGTTTTCACAGTTCAGGCGACGGATACCTCGAGCAGGAGCACGCCGTACGCGCACACCAGTCTCTTGTTCTCGTCGGTCATGCGTACCGGCCCGGATTCCAGTGACGCGTCGATGAGCGGCGTGACGGTTCCGAGCCTGATGATCTCCCTCGCGATTGCGGCCCACAGGCGGGCGGCCTTGTCCCAGTCGCCCGTATGGTCCTCTTTCATGCAGCGCACGCCCAGCCGCAGTCGCACGGCCTGGGAGATGGGAGTGCTCATGCCTTGCATGGAGTCGGCCAATGTGGCTTCGGCGAAAGGCGGTTCGAGGTCGTTGCGTTCGATCGTGTCGAACGTCACGTCCGGGAACAGCTCCCGCAGCCTGGGCAGGAGCAGCGGCTCCGTGCGCCGCGGGGTGACGGGGATGCTCATATGTGCATCCTTCCGAGCGTGTCCTCCAATGTGCCGTGCGCCTTCTCCACGGGTGCGGGGCAGAGGATGGCCACGCCGTTTCGGTTCGCGCCGTTATGGTCGCGAACCATGCAGCGGCTGTCGGTGACGGCCTCGTTGGCGGCGTCGCGCATGCGGTCGCGCAGGGTCTCGTTCTTCAGCACCTGTTGGCTGAACGCCTTGCGGTTGAACACGAATCTGCATCGTTTGGCCATGGCCTATCCCTTCCGCTCGCCCACGGTAACCACGTCGCCGACGTGCCGTCCGTGGGTGTTGTTCCATACTTGCGGTGTGCCTTTGACGGGCAGAAGGACGCCTCTGACTTTGATCAGGTCGGCTGGCTGGATGCCTGTCGGTTGGCTGCCGCGGATGTGGATCGTGTATTCGATGGTCCGTGGATTGGCGTTCTCCTCGACCTGGTCGGTGGTGGAGGACGGGGCTACCACCGCCTGAAATGCGCCGACACGGACGGGCTTGCCTTGGATTGGATTGCCGTCCGTGTCGGTCGTGGGTTGGCCGCGCCATACTTCGATGGTTTCCATTAGGACACCTCACCTGTGGCCATGTCGACGCTGAACGCGCGTTGGGCGTTGATGCCGAGGAGCTTCTTCTCGTCGTCGCGCAGCCACAGGTCGCCGGTTGGTGCTCCGAAACTGTATTGTTCGCTGAAGCTGCCGGTGGTCTGGTTCATCTGGGTGACGCCGCCGGGAATGCCGTACGGGTCGGCCTGCATGATCCTGCGGACGATGTCGCAGGTGATCTTCGCCAGGAGGCGTGGCCGTTCTTTTTGGAGACGTTGCCAGTTCGGGGAACGTTCCTTGATGTAGTCGGTCACGTCCATGAGATGCGTGTCGGCCTTCTCGCGTTCCTCGTCGGTGAGCTTGTGCCATCTCCGTTCGAGGTCGTCGGAGGTGGCGAACACGTCGGGTTCGACGGTCATGTCGGTCTCCGTCAGGCGGTGAGCAGGACGAAGCGGTTGATGTCGCGGATGCGGAAGCCGACCTCGATTTCGATTCGCACTGCGAACATGTTGTGTTCCCACAGGTTGATCTGCTTGCCGTCGATGGTGACGGTGGCCTGGTCGGAGATGCTGGTCTGCAGGCCCTCGACGCTGCCCCATGCGGCGGATGCGAATTCGCCGCCGACGCCGATGATCTCCTTGGCGGGGGTTTCTCCGGTGACCGCGGGGACGTGCACGCCCTTGGAGATCTGCACAGGATTGCCGAGGATGGTGGACACGTCGGACGAGCCGGTGCCGTCGAGGAACAGTGGTCGTCCGTTGGTGTCGGTGGCCTGTCGCAGGAGGCTTCGGCCCTGGGTGGACATCGCCCATCCGTCGAGGGTGCCGTCCGCCGCGGATACGGAGTCGTCGGCCGCGTTCAGGTTCTTCCACACGTCTTGACCGAGGCTGATCTTCTTTGCGGTCTTCAATGTGTCGAAGTCCGAGCCCGGAGCGTCAACCAATCCCATGATGGTCTTGTCGAAGGTGCGCGCGATAGCGCCCGGCCCCTTGGCGACCACTTGGTCGTAGAGGGCGCCGAAGTCGCGCTTGAACTGGTTGGAGAACGGCATGATGACCGCGATGGTGTACGGCAGCATGTCCTTCTTGCCAAAGCCGACGCCGCTCTTGGGTTTCTCCGCTCCTTCATCGACCCACGCGGCCTCGGGGTCGCCGGTGATGATCGGCACGCGTGCGCCGTTGCCTGGAAGCTTCATTTCGGGTACGAGCTGCATGAACGCGCTCTGGTATTTCGCGGTCTGCCAGATCTCCGCCTGGGTTTCTGGAGTGAGGTCTAGACCGTTGCTTTTTCGGGTCATTGACGGATCTGCCATGACTCATCCTTTCATTAAGTGGCTGATGGTTGGGTTACAGGAGCGTGTTTTTCATGGCGTTGGCGAAATCCTCGCGGCCGGAATGTTTCGGCTTGGCCTGTCCGGTGCGGGCGCTCTGCTCCGCGACGATTCCGCGGGATCTCATGCCGGCGAACACCTTCATGAGTCTTTCGGCGTAGTCGCCGATCTGCTTCTCATCGTCGCCGACGAGGACGCTTGGATCGTTGATGCCGTGTTTGGCCGCGACCTCGACACGGATTGCGGAGAGCTCTTTCTCATGTTCGGCCTGTTTGGCTTCGTTTTTGAGCTTCTCGTTCTCTTCGAGCGCTTTGGAGAGCTTCGATTCGAGGTCGGCGGTGTGGCCGGCCTTCTCCTTGAGTTCCTCATAGTCGCTTTTCCTGCCGCGTTCCCTGCCGAGGCGTTCGTTGATGATGCGGTCGACTTCCTCCTGCGTGAAGGTCTTCGGCTTCGCGTCGTTCACGTCCTTCGTGGTCGGAGCGTGCTGTCCCGGCTCCTGCTGGCCGTCAGCGTCGGTCTGATTGTCTTCTGCCATGATTGGTAGCTCCTTTTGTTTGGTTTTCCACGCCTGACGCCGGCGAGTGGGCGGCCATTCTTGTTGGTTTCGCGCATGGCTGCGCCCCGCCCCATCGCTGGGGTGTGAAAGGTAAAAGAAAAGCCACCACGTTTTCGACGTGATGGCTTTCTGGGATTCAGAGATTTCCTAGCGCTTTTCTTCGCGCGTATTCGGACCTGAGTTCGTCGGTCGACACATAGTCGCCGACGGACCAGCGCTTCTTTCCTTCGTTCCTGACCCATTCATATTCGTCCTGCGGCATGGAGATGTCGCCATACGTGCGTTTGATTTCCGCAAGATGGCGCTCATCGGTGACTTCCTTCAAATCACCGGGCATAAACGTGAAGCGGTCGGAACGATCCATAGGCTCAATCATAGCAGTCTCAGATAAACGATTGGCCTGCCGTCGGATGCTCCAAGCCCTTCGAAACGAAGAGTCCTTCCTCTCGGCAGGAGAATTTCGTATTCTCCCGGATGCTGAGTGATCGGCTCCACATACACGCCGGCGCTTCCCGGCGGTACCAGGATTCTTGTGGCGATGCGGTCTTCCCCATCAACGTCAATGCCTCCCTCCTTGATGCTGGTGGCCATGTAGCCGATGTGTTCGAAGATGCGACCGGTATTCAAATCGAAAAGCGACTCCATGTCGTTGACGTGGAACGTCGACAACCGCATCTGCCTGTCGACCGTGAAACGTTCTCGGGTGATATGGTCGGATATCGCTTCGTCGATGCATTCGACCTGATGGATGACGTCTTTCGACGGGTTTCGTCCGCCGAACAGGTAGCCGTTGATACTTTTATAGCTGTCTCCGGTCCAATCCATCAAAGCCGCGATCTTCTCGTCGTTGGAGAATCTATCTCCAGGCATCCTGACGCTGTAATCCGACAATCTCGATAGTTCGGAAGCATTGATCGGAATCGATTTGCCGCTCCATCGAATCGTCGGTTGGGCAGTCACGCCATCATTGACCTCATCGTGATAGATGCGTCTCAATTGGGCTAGCGTGTCACGCCAGTCGCCGTCATCGCCGGCCGCGGCCTTGGCTGCCTGGTACATTTCACGATACTTGTCCGGATCGTATCCTTTGAGTTTGCTGCTGCCCCAGCTTGGCACGATGTCGCAATCGCAGTCCGCATGGTATTGCATCTGCCGTCCGGCGGTGTCCCCGCTCAGGTAGGCGAATCCACGTGAGGCGAGCATAAGGCAGAATGCGCATGTCTTAGCCCCTCGTGGGACGCGAGCCCAGCGAGGCTTGGTGGGGTCGTTGGCCACGGCCCTCTGCATGGTCAGCCGTCCGACCGTCTGAATCAGATTCTGCACGTATTCCAGCGCCTGCTCCTCGTCGGCGAACGTTGGCCACAGGTCGTCGATGGTTCTTCCGGCGTTGTTGTGCACGACGCCGTTTTCATCTGGAATGACGTCCTTGTAGTGCAATCCCATGAAGTCGGTGTTGTTGAAACCGCCTTCCATCTGCCAGACCGCACGGTCGGCGGTGATGGTCGGCGGATCGTATTCCGGCATGTCGATTCCGCCGTATTGCGCCCATAGGTCGCGCACATGGCTGTAGTAGTCGGATGCGAGTTTGTTGGCCGCGTCGGTATACCGGTTGATCTCCGCTTTGATGAGTTCCTGGCTTTCACCGTCCCAGACAAGTCCTGAAACGCTGTTACCCGCCTCCTTCTGCAAGCGGCTCATGGTGTCCGTGTAATCCTCGTACAGGTCGTTGAGGTCGAGTTCAAGCCTTCTGCGTTGTTCCGGAGGCAGGTTCAGACTGTTCAGGCTCATTTCCGCCGCCTTCCGGTAGTTTGAGGCTGACCGGCGTCATGCCGGTGAATTCAATGCCTTTCAGTCCAAGCATCGATGCCGCGGATTCCGGTGTCACCCCGGCTCTGATCGCTACTCCCAGTGCGTCGAAGCTGTCCTTCAGCCCCCCCGCAACAGTTGATTGCGTGGAAGCGTCGATCTGGCGTTCCCCGTCGTCCTGCGTCTGCTCAGTCTGTTGGCGCATGCCGCGAATCTGGTCGAGGACCTGTCCGGCTTGAGCCTTGCGCTGGTCGGCCTTCAAGCGGACGATCTCGCTTCTGCTCAATCCGGCGCGGGTCATGCCGACCTCGCTGTTGGCGAACGAGTCGATGCTGCCGGCGAGTTTGCTGAACGCGTCGGCGCTCATGGAGCTTGACGGAGTGTTGGGGTTCTTCCAGTCGACCTGCAGTTTCATCAGATCATCGTCTGACACCGATGGATCCTGTATGCGCGCCACGAGGCGTGCCGCCTGCAGGATCGATTCGCCGAAATCACGGTCGCAGTGGCGAGCCTCGATAATCAGGTCCTCGCGTTGCGCCTCGGTCGCGTCCGCTGACGTCGGATTCGCGTCCGATACGATGCCGAGCGAGCTGGCGGGAATGTTCATCGCGCTGGCGAACATGGCGGCCCAGCTTTTCAGCATCGTCAGGTGCGGATCCATGCTGGATGCGGCCAGTTGGGTCACTGTCGGCGAATCACCGTCCGCGTCCTTGCTGATCATGTTGTAGCGGCCCATGTAGAGTTTGAGCGCGGCGTCCGCGCTCAAGGACGCGAGCTCGTCGCTGGTGCCCATGAGCAGGATTTTCGGGAATGCGTAGAATTCGGCGTTCGCCTCGGCGCGCACGATGGTGCGGTTCGCGCCGTCGATGATGTTCATCGCGTCATGGCTGATGCGGGAGCGTCCGAATGGTTTGACTTCGGTGGCTTTGTAGGCGAGGCGGAACACGCTGCATTCGCCGTTCACGGTGGGTTGTGATCCTTGCACGTACCATGTGCCGAGACTGCGGGACACGCTGATGTTGCGCGTCGGCATGTAGAGCACGAGTCCGATGGCCTCGTTGTCGTTGTTCACGTCGGTTATGGCCATGCATGCCTTGACGCGTCGGTTCGGGTAGTCCCAGATCGCTGCCGAGCTTTCCGCGGTGTGGGTGCGGATGAGAGGCCTGTTCTCCGCATCTTGGATGACGCTGAGGAACGAGCAGCCGTGAATGAGTGCCGTCTGTATGGCCTGCTGAAGGACGCTGGTGAAGCCGATTCTGCTCATGAAGTCCTGTAGTTGGAACGGATCATCGACACCAGGCGAGACGAATCCCTCGAATACGCAAAGCTCGGCGAGCATGTCCACCGCCTTGCGTGCCCATCCCAATGGCGTGTAGTGGTCCTTGATGGACTGTGGAACCGTGAGACCGAAGTCGACCAGCGGCTCTTTCGATTCGTAGTATGCGGTGAGTTTCCGATTGCGGCTCGCATGACGTGTCCACACTTCGGCGAGCTCTGCGAGCAGTTCGTTCTCTTGGTTTGTAAGCCCGTCGATGCTGGTGGGCACAACCAGTTTCGTCAGCGCCACCGATCCTCCGGACGGCCGCCAGCTATCCGGAACGTTTGTCATCTGGATGTCGCCCATTTAGATTCCTCCGATGGTCTGTCGTCTTCCGGGATGTCGTTTTGTCGTGCACGCCCCGTACAGGGCGATCGTGGTTGATACGAGCGGCGTTATGTCGATATCCGAGCCGAGCTTGTTCCATGCGATCGCGCCGGACTGTCCCAATGGACGCGTGGTCGCGCCCTTGACGGCTGCGGCCAGCTGCGGCTGGTATTCGTCCGGCGGGTGCTTGAGCGTTCCGGCTTTGAGCATGTCGAGGAATCGGCCGCATGCGCGGCCCATCTCCTGCATGTTCGTCACGGTGACCTTCACGTGCGCGGCCTTCAGTTCGGGCAGCAGGCTCATTGCCGGGGACTGCGCGTCGATGACCACGCTGGCGGTCTTCGGCCAACGTTCGGCGAGCCAGTCCACGGCCCACATGGTGCCAGCCTGCCGCGCGTCCTTGATGTTCGCCATCTGGATGACGGCCGACCCGTCCTCGTACCGCAATGCGGCGCCGATGGTCAGCACGCTCCTGTCGGGCGGCATGTCGATGCCGAAGCTCACCGTGCCGCCGTCGGGCACGTCGTCGGTTTCGGCGGCCTTCCACAGGTCGGGGCTGATGGCGTACGCGGTGGCGGTCTCGTCCCAGATGCCGAGTGCCTCACGGCGGAACGAATCCTCGGCGAGGAGATTGCGCATGCGCAATATCGCCTGTTCGCTGGTGCGGCGAGGATAAGACGGGTTCGCTTTCGCCCACGCGGTCCGGTCGTCCAGATCGCAGTCGCGGTCTGCCCCGAGCTCCACGTAGAGCATGTCGTCCGAATTGCCCGCCAACGCGGTCGAACGTTTCTCCTCGAACGCCTCGCACTGGTCTCCCGGCTTCGGCGGGTTGCCCATGAACACGATCAACGGGTTCGGGCTCGTGTTCACGATCGGAATCAGATTGTCCAACGCCTTGATGGTGAGTATCTGAGCCTCGTCGAACACCTCGATGTCCGCCGAATGCAGGCCACGGCCGAAACCGTTCTCACGCGCGCCGAACATGATGCGGCTCCCATTGGTGAAACGGATCTCCTGCTGGCCGTTCGCTCGACGCACGTTCCGCACGTACCTGGACAGTTTCGGATTATGCGTCAGGTCGCACATGTCGGCGAACGTCTCGTCGGAGGTGCGCGTGTGGTGCGCGGTCCAGATGACCAGTGTTCCGGCACGTCCGGCGCACAGGATGAATATCGCCGTGCCGACCGTGAACGTCTTGCCGATCTGCCTGCAGCTGGACAGGACCGCTCCTCCGGATCCGCATGCGTACTTGCCGTCGGCGCGTTTGGCGAACAGGAGGTATAGGAAACCTTTCTGCCAGAGGTCGTAGTGGATTCCGGCCTTGACCGCCGCATTGTTGATCAGTTTGAAATCGCTTGACGTGACGTCTTCCGGCTTCACGAGCCGTTGGGCGATCTCAGACAATCGACGCTCCGACATCCTCCGCCACCTCCGTCACGTCATCGTTCACATCGAACAGGCTGCCGGATTCCTCGGCCATGCGCATCCGTTCGTCGAATTCGGCGAGCTTGCTGCTGATCGACGGCAACGCGTTGGCCGGCGTGGACGGGTCATGCAGAGCCTCGCGCAGTCTGCCGACGATTTCGCGGAGCGTGTCCTCGTGGGAGCCGTCCATCATCCGTTCGAAGTTCTGTTTGTCGAGTTCCGGTTCAGGCTTCCGTTTCGTTTTCGTCGGCTTGGATACGGGCCTATCCGCTTCCGTTTGCGTAGCCCGGTTCTTTTTCCGACGATAGGCGGCTTTCTGGCGGCAGGATTTGGAGCAGTAGCGTTGCGGCCGCCCGTGGCCGGACGGTTGGAATTCCTTGCCGCAGAGTTCGCACTTCATCGGCGCTTCCCTCGCTTTCCGACCTTTCGTTGTTTCCCCTGTTTCCGACGTTTGCATTCCGGGAGGGATATCGGCACTGCACCCGAGGCGACCGGGAGGGGGTGTACCCGGGGTCCCCGCCCTGGTATCGGAGTCAGATGCCGAACGTTTTGAACGGCATCGAGCTTGCTTTCACTTCCTGTCTGCCAGCCAGCAGCGCTCGTGCGTGTTCGTCTGTCTTGTCGCTCTTCATCCTGTTGCATCTGCGGTGCGTGAGCCTGCAGTTCGTGAAGCTGTATGGATCACCACCGCGTGAGACTGGTATGAGCTCGTCGACTTCGGCGCTCATCGGATGTGGTGTCTTCAATGTCTTGTCGACCGGCTTGCCGCAGATGGCGCACACGTCGTATGCGGCCAGCACTCTTGCCCTGAGCTGTCTGCGCCGCCAGCCGTTGCTGACACGCTCGTTGCGCCGCTTGCTCATGTGGCCTCCCCGCATGTATGAGCCCAGGGGTGCCGTGGATTTGCCGACGACTATCTTCGCCGTTGGCTTGCTGGAATGCCGTATAGGGGCTCCCGTATATGGACACTCCCGTGCCTTGTAGGGGCTCCCCATCATCTGCGAATACCCCTCCCGGATTGTCAATACCCCTACCCCGGATTTGTTTCATGGGTGCCTTCGGCGGGATTCGAACCCGCGTCCACACGCGGCCACAAGGAAGAGAATCCAATAAAGACTCGCGGCCGGTACGATCTACCACTGATTCCTACGAAGGCATACCGGCAGGCGGATTTGAGCATCACCGCATCACGGAAGCACGGGATTGGCTTGCCTGCCACATTGAGGTATGCCCACTCTGACGGGAGTGGGCGGAGCGTGTCCGATATGCCGTTCGGACAGGACGGGATATAACCCAAGGAGTTAGGAGAATCCATCGGTGGATATGAAAAGGGTTCAAACCGTTTTTCGGTTTGAACCCTTTAATCCACTGACAATTCTGCCTTGCACTTTGGAAAATGTCAAATCACGTCATGGCCAGCGAGCCGCGCGTGGACATCGGACAACCGATACAGCGGCTGCCCCTTGTCGTTTCTGCCGGCCGGCTGGAGCCTGCCACGCTTGCGCCACGAGTAGATCGTGTTAACGCTGCACTGAAAACCGCATTCACGCAGCAGCTCAGCACACTCCCCCGCCGTGCACGCCCTGCCCGATTCGATGCACTCCCGCAGGAAACCCAATCGCACATCGACCACGCGATAAGCGTTGCCGCACACCGGACAGTCAACGCTTACCGCGCCGACCTCCGCACTCAGCTCCACGCCGCACAGAGGATTCAGGCCCCTGCCGATGCCGTGCCTGGATGGCGGCACGTCGATGATGCCCAGCGTCTTGCGCACCACCCGCTCCCAGTCACGCCAAATCAGACCAATGTCCGGCAATCGTGAAAGACGATTGCAATCCGCGCAGATACTCAGGCATTTCAACACAGACGGATGAATCCTGCTATCGGCCCACGGCATGGCCGGCGGAGCATACAACCGCCGCCAAAGAGCGACAGCCAGATCATCGATCTCCTGCAGATGGTCAATCACAGACAACCTGACCGGCGTCGGAGCCGAAGCCAAATTGGTCCGGCCGGGCTGATGGCCACCGTAATGTGCGGTGCTGTCCAGAAACTCGCTCAGGGCTTGGATCCATGACGGATAGTCGCGGAGCCATCCTCTCATTACGGCATCGCACTTGTCACACAGCGTATTGCGCAGATTGCACTCCCCGCCGCACACTTGGCACATGCCGGCGAGCGCTGGCTTGTTTTGGTTGGTTTGTGCTGGTTGTGTCTGGTTTGGTGTTGGTTGGGATTCGTTGGTTTGTTCGTTCATTTGTTCGATTCCCTCCGGCGTGGTAGTCTTCTGGTGGTGTCAGGAGCCCGGCCGGAAGGTCGGGTTCTTTGTTTATTCGTGGTGTTGTTGAATGATGGCTTTGATTTCCTCTTTGGGGACTTGTGGCATCAGTGACGAGATCTCATCGAGGCTGTATCCGGCCTGATGCCATTTGATGATCATGTCCATGAGGGTTTTCTTCACTTTCATTTCGTTTCCCTTCGTATTTGCTGGATGATCGTCTCGTATGGTTTGCGGTGGAAGATGCGTATCCACCATTCGGGGCGGCGGCCCCATATGGTTTTGACTTCGGTGAGGGGAAACCATGATACGTACCATTTTTGGCAATTTCCGCAGTACAGCACCTCGCCTTCCTCCTTCGGTCTGGGATGCTCATGGTCGAACGCTGGCGGCCTTGGCACCAAATAACTTCGATTGCTCATTTTGTGTCCTTGAGTGTGATGCGTTTCATTCCTTCGCAGCCTTCATTTCTTGGACTTCACCGTCGAAAAAATCGATGATGAGATTGCAGATGGCGACCGCCGACGTTTTGAGCTGGGTTTTTTCCTCTTCGTTTTCGGCTTTGATGGCGAAAACGCCATCCTTGCTGTTGAAATTGATTCTCATTTCGTGTCCTTCGTGGTTGGGCGGACGGTGAATGCGACGAGTCCGGTCTCGGCATGGAACACCTTGGCCGGCTCGCCAGTCCTCAAGGACATGGCCTGCGCGTAGTCGCCGGCATCGTCGATGTTCTCGAACGTTCTGACGCCTTCCGTGGTGACGACGTTGTAGCTCATCTTGCCGGCTCCTTGCCCGCTACGCTCACATGGCTCCAGTCGCATGACAGGCCGGCCTGCTTGCCGTTCGTCGAGTAGACGATGCAGTCCACTTGCCTCGTGTCGGTCAGGGTGACGACGCATTCCGTGAATACGTCGGCCCCGGCGGAGCACTGCGAGTCGATGGACCTGACCGCATGCGCTGGCGTGGAAGGCTCCGACGTGCTTCCGCATCCGGCGAGCGCCATGCATATGACGGTGATGGCGAGTGTGATGCATGTTGTTTTTCTCATTTTGTTTCCTCCTAGTGTTTGCGCCATTCGCCGTTGGCGTATCTGTTCCATCCGCGGATCGCGGTTTTGATGCTGTCGTCCGGTGTTTTGATCCAGATGGCGTTCGGGCATCCGCGGCATTTGGCTATCCATACGTAATGCGCCGTGGTTCCGATGATGCTGGCGTATGGTTCGATGCTTGGCTTCCTCGTGCCGCAGTAGGGGCATGGACTGGTCCTATGCCATTTCCTGGCATGCGATGTGATGTTTTTCATGGTTTGCCTTCCGTGATGACGACGGCGCGGATGCCGTCCGAGGTTTTGTTCGTATGGCGGCGCAGGTCGCAGTCGATGACGTGCAGTCCTATGCCCCGGTATTTCAGGACCGCGTGGACCGGACTCAACCGGATCAGATCCAATGGGCCGTCCAACGTGACATCCATGCCGGTGAGCGCGATGCATCGACGGCCGATTAGGTCGGCGGGATTCCGGTACTGCCACGCCATATGCGTCTGGACCGTCATGGCCGGCCTCCGATCCAAGCGACCAGGACGGCCGCGCACAGGAGCATCATGGAGACCGCTGTCATCACCATGCTCCCTTCAGAAGCTTGCGGTACCACTTGTAGTCGTTGATGTCGCGTCGTATGCAGTCGCGCACCCTGTGCGATCCACGATGCCCCTCGTACGGATCCTCGGGACAGTCCAGGAACGTGAGGTAGCGGCGGAGCGTGGTCAGGTCGAACTTGCGGTAGGACAGCCACCTGTCCGGGTTCAGGTCGAGGCGTTTCAGGAAGTCGATGTCGAAATCCACGTTCGTACCGGCCGGAACCAGCGTGAAGCGTTGCGACAGGGAGTCGAGATACTCCTCCACGGCGTTCACGACCGCTTCCACGCAGTCGTTCCTGTCGGAGCCGTTCAGCAGTTCGAACAGGAGACCATTGTCCGTGTGCATGGAGAACGCTATCGGGCTCATGTCCAACAGGTCGAGATCGTACGGTCTGATGATGCGGTGCAGGGATCCGAACGAATGTTCGCCCAGCACGTCGGTGCATTCCATGCCGACCTCCAACGGCAGACTGTCATCCCTGTCCGTGCCGGTCGTTTCGAAATCGAGCCAGAGCAGCGCCTCCGGCTTCACGTTCAGATCTTCGTCCTGTTTCCTCATGATTCTTCCTTCCAATCGCTTTGCCATTCGATGATCTCGATTTGAGTGAGCCGTTGCGCCGTGCCGTCATCCAACAGCCACCACCAGTCGCCGTTCCAGTCGCGTATCGGCGCGTTGAGCGGATCACGCCAGCTCGGGATGATGTAGCCGAACCGTTCCGCCTCCGCCGGATGCGCGTGCGCCCAACCATGACAGCCGGTCGTGCCGGAACCGCACAGTTCGACGATGTTGCACGGCAGATCACGCACGGCGGGATCGGCACGACGGCGCAACTGCCGGTGATGGCCGCTCCTGCCCGGCCAGACACTCGGGTCGTGCAGGTTGCGTCCGCAACGCATGCAATGCCAGCCCTGACGTGCGAGCGCGATGCGTTTTGATTCCTGGAATTGCCGGTCGCTCATCGTCGCTCCCTTCCGAGCTGGTCGAGCAGGTTGATGCAGGTCGAGCAGTCGCGTTTGATATCGCGAACGAGGTCAAGGTCCATATCGGCGAGCGCCGGGCCTTTGAGCGCGTCGAGTTCCAATCGGTCGGCGGCTTGGATGGCCGAGGTGAGGATGCCGGCCATGTGTGCGATGGTCATGGCGTTCATGCCGCCGCCTCCTGTTCGAACAATTGTTCGGCCAATACGTCGCCGGGCACGGTCGCGAGCTGACGGCGCAGCATGTCCGGATCCAAGCCCTGGTTGAGCAGGTCCGCGACCTTGCATGCGAGCTCCATGTACGTGTCCGTGCCCTCGCAGGCGATCGGGCCGAGAACGCGTTTGACCTCTTCGCTGCCCCACGTGAACCGTCGGCGAGCGTTGGAATCCTTTGGCGTGGCGAATCCGCGTTCCTTGCCTTTGACGAGCCAGTTGCGGTATTTCGCGTTCCAGTCGGCCGAGCGGGCTGCCGAGTCGAGGGCCCTGTCGCGGAATTTTTCGGCTTCGATGTCGCAGTCGATGCCTAGCCGGTCGGCGAGCGCCCGGTGTTCCTCGGTGGGTTTCCAGTCGGCTGGTATTGTGATTTGTTTTCTCGCGCGCGCGTTACTCTCTCTAGGTTCTATATATGGTTCTTCCTTATATAGGTTCTGTGCGCAGTCATGTTGCGCCCCTGATTGCGCCCCTAGCGACGTTTTTTTGCGCCCCTGATTGCGCCCCTCCAACTTGTTTAGGGGCGCAGTGGTCTGCGCCTCTTGCGGCGGCTGTTTCAGGGGCGTAGTTTTTGCGCCCCTGAAATTCTTCATCGTGAGGTCCCAGACGATCGGACGGTATTTGCCGAGATGCTCGGTGATCCGCTGGTCTCCCCTTCGGATCAGTCCGGCCGTCTCCAGATCGTGCAGGCCGTTCTGGATGGTGCGCCGGCTGTATCCGGTCAGGGCCACGATGCGCTTCTGGCTTGGGAAAGCTCCCTTGCCTTGCGTGTCAGCGTGGTCGGCGAGCAGGAGCAGGATGCGCAGCAAAGCTCCTTTGACCATTTCGGCGGGCACGTCGTACATGGCCCACTCCAATGCCTTCATACTCATGATTCCTGCTCCTTTTCAGCCATAGCGCCCTTAAGTGCCTCGCGTTCCTCGGCACTGGGCTGGTATCCGAGGTGTTCCAATGCGCCGTACCAGACGCACATCTCATCAACGCCGCGCATGGTGCGCCACGAGCGCCAGTCGGCGTTGTCCTCCTGGCGTGCGGCCAGCACGTCGAGGATCCGCAGCGGCCTGTCCCTCAACACCATGCGGATCTGGTCGAGGTTCTCCTTGCATTCCAACGACCAGTGGTCGCCGTCATGCTCAGTGATTGGCAGATTCCATCCAAAACCGATGAGCGCCTCCACGACACCCTCGCCATGGCTTGGCTGGTTCACGAACATCGAATGCCAGCCAACCGTCTCAGCGAGCGCGAGTTCGCAGATTCCCGCCACTGTCTGTTCGCGGGTGAGCGTGTGGAGGTTGGTTCGTATCCATGCGAAACGCGTGTCCCTCGCGATCGCCTCGAAGTCCCTGGCCTTGCGGTCGAGTTCCTTCCCCCGTGTAATGATGGCCTGACGTTCGGCTTTCGCGCTCTCAGCCCGTTCGAGCTGGTCGAGTGGAATCGGCTCGTACAGGCAGTAGTCGCCGTGGTTCTTGAAGACGCAGAATTCCGGCCACCCATCCTCGCCCGTGAACTGCTTCCAGAACGGATCCCGAGTGGAGGAAATGACGTTATGCCGCCTGTAGCCGCGCGGTTCGAACGTCCAATAGTTCTTCCCGTCGGGGAAGGATTCGATCTTGACGCCGGCCTTCGCGAGCGCCTTGTCGGCCTCACCGCACCATTTCGTCTTGTCGCGTTCGCTGACGAGCCTTCGGTACGTCCATTCGAAGTCGGTGGACCGTGCGAGCTCGCGTTGCATGTCGGGGTCGGATTCGAATTCGGCGAGCTTGTCCAACTGGTCGAGCGACAGTTGGCTGAAATCGGAGGCCATGTCGCGCGTCTCCTGCGGGATTCTGGCTATCTTCAACCGTCTGCGGACGAACCGGTCGCTGCGTCCCGTCTTCTCGGCCATCTCCTTGACCCGCACGCCCAGGTCGAGAAGCCCTTGATAGCCGTCGGCCTCCTCCACTGGAGTCAGGTCGGAGCGTTGCGTGTTCTCCACGAGCATGATTTCCTGTTCGCGGCGCGCGTCCATCTCCTCGACGATCGCGGGCACGGTCGAGAGTCCCGCCTGTCTGGCCGCGGCGAGCCTGCGGTGGCCGATCACGACCCGGTACTGCTTGTGTCCGTCGATGTCCGTCTCGCCGTTCGGCGTGACCAGCAAAGGCTGTTTGATGCCCAGGCTTCGGATGCTCGACGCCAGTTCTTCCACGTCGCCGACCTGCTTGCGTGGATTATGCGGGTTGGCATGCAGATCGTCCACCTGCAGATTCTCTATCGCGATGCCCATGATCCATTCCTTTCATCAGAAATCCGGTTCGGATTCCGGCTTGCCGAAATCACCGAACGAAGACGACGAACCCGAAGCCGAACCCCACGGGTCGGACGGCGGCAACGAAGCCGCAGCTGCGGCGGCCCCGCCCGTATAGCCGGCCGGAGCTGAAGACGGATTCCCATACGCTCCAGCCGTACCCCTCTGCGCCGTCGCATACCGCAGGCTTGGGCCGATCTCGTCCACCTGCAATTCCATGGAAGAACGCTTCTGATGCTGCTCGTCCTCCCACGAATGCTGCGTCAGCCTGCCCTGGGCGACCACACGCATGCCCTTGGCGAGGGAGCGGGCGCAATGTTCGGCCAGATCACCCCACACCGTGCAGCGGAGGAACAACGCGTCCCCGTCGGTCCACTGATTCGACTGCCGGTCGAACGTGCGCGGAGTGGACGCGATCGTGAAACCAGCCACGCTCCGACCGTTCTTCGTCGACCTCAACTCAGGATCCGCGGTCAGATTGCCCACCACCGCGATAATCGTCTCACCAGCCATTAGAACCTACCTTTCACGGCGAGAGTCTTGATGATGCGGATGGTCTCGCCACCATCCCTGGTCTTCACCATGTGCGACAACTGAGCCTTCGCGCCCTGATGGAAACTGTCACCAGGCATCACCTCCAACACCGGAGACGCCACCTCGGACACGAACCGGCCCACCAGTCCGGTGAACCGCACGCCCAACGATTCGAGGATCACCAGCTCCTTCCACGCCTCGCCCTCCATCGCCCGACGGCACGCGTCGGCCACCGCCCTGTCGCCACGCGTCATCCCCTTCATGCCGACGTCCATGACCGGAGCGTTCGGACTGAAATGCCAATGCGGCAGAATCTCCTTCATCGGTTCCTCCCTTGACCTTGATTGATATGAGATTGATTGATATGAGCCGGACCGCTGGGCGCCATGACAGCACTGGAGCACGCCCATCGTTCCCACACCCCCAAGAAAGCTGAACGAAGCGGGGATGCGGGCGACGTTGACGGTCCGGCCAAGCGCCGGCGGCGGGATTCGAACCCGCAGCGGATGGCGTGACGGCGGAAGACGTGAGAGTGCATGCGTGAAATGCAATGTGAGATGAAGGGACACACGCCTCCGCCATCCGTCCGCGTCCTTGTACGCCGGCGGATACGGTCAGACGCCATCCACGTCATCGCGCGGAGCGAACCTGACCGTCAGCCACAGGGCCGTGGCCAGATACACGCCCTCCACCACAAGCGCGCCCGTCAGACCGCCACCATGCCAGGTGAGCATGAGCGTCACGCTCACGACCAGGCCGACCACGGCGGCCGCGAACTTCACACGGCGCAGCGTGTAGTTCGGCCTCCCCTTTTCGGACCTGTCCTCGATGCGACAGTCGTTGTCGGTCATCTTGCGCCTCCAATGCTTTGAATGAATTTCCTTGCCTGGTCTTTTCCGATGCTCGCCAGCTCGTGGCTTCCGTCGACGTCGAGTTCCATGAGGCTGGCGCCCTTGCCCGTGACGCGAATCGCGTAGCCGGTCAAGCCGAACATGATCACCGTGTCCCTCGGCGGTGCGGGTGGCATCAGCAGCGTTTCCGCGTCGATTCTCCTGAGTGCCATCACAGCTCCTTGCGAATGTCGTTCATGCAATACTCCTTGTGCAATTCGTCTCGCCTTCCTCAAGCCATTCGGCCACGGCCGTTTCCGGATAAAGGATCATCCGCCCGTGCTTCACGAACCGAGGACCCTGTCCACGGAAACGCAACTGGGCCAGATACCCCTGCCGCGTCCGAATCTCCTCCGACGTCTCAGCCCCGAAAAGCCTCGCCACCTGCGTGGTGGTCATCATCTGCTGCAAGACCATCACGCACCCGCTTCCAACGTCGGCTGAGCGCGACCCCAATACCGGTCGATGAAGTAGCGCTGCCCCTTGCCCGTGACCTTCGGAGTGCGGCTGACCGTGGTGTGCCCATCCGCATGGGTGACGGTGGTCTCCTTGATGCGGAACAGGCCGAGGTCCATCGCACGCTGTGTCGGCACGTTGCGATTCGAACCGGACTTACCGAGATACCCGTCAGCCTGAAGAAGACGGAACAGTCTGTTCTGGCCGATGTCCATCCCGTTCTGCCGGAGCATCTTCGCGAGCTCGCCGACCAGGCACGTACCGTCGGACGCGGCTACGGCATCCGCGAACCGCGCTTTCGGCTCCAGTTCCACGATGCGCGTCTGCTGTTCGGCGATGCGTTGCTTCTGCGCCTCCATGGTGCGTTGGCCGATCATCACGGCCTTCGCGAGGATGGTCATGTCATCATCCACGTCGGTGGTGGGAATGTAGCCGCCGGTTTTGCGGATCTGCGGCAGCACCTCATGCGTCACCCAGCGCTGGAATTCCTTGGCCTCCGTCTTCCGCGAGCGCATAACCAATTTGTACAGGCCCGGCTCGCTGATGATGAGGGGGACGCGACCGCCGTTGGAGCCAACCTGCCAATTTGGCAGGTTCGTCGCTTCGGCCACTTCATCCTCGTCAAGGTCTCTGCGCAGGTGTTCCGTTCCAAGTTCGAGGATGTCGCATACGTCCTTGGCGACGAACCAAGGCTCCCCCGCCTCATCGGTCAAGGTGCGCAATGATGCACCCTTGAAATCGAACTTCTGGATTTCATTGTTCATTGGATTTTCCTTTCGATTCATGCGTCGGCGAGCGCGGCCTACGGCTTGATCTGTTTGATGCCGTCGATTGGTTGGAGGAGCTTAATCATGAGCTGGTAGAGGCTCATGCCGAGCATTGTCGCCGTCTTTTCGAGTTGCTCGGTGTTAAACGACCCCTTGCCTCCCAGACGTTCGCTGATCGTCTTCTCGCTCACGCCAAGTTCTCTGGCGAGCGCGGCCTGTGTCTTGCGGTGCCGTGCGAGCTCGCCGCTGAGATTCCTTGCGATGGTTTCCGTCTCACTCATCTGTCTTGCCGCTCCTTTCTTTGTTCATTGCCTTGCGGTAATTCTTACCGTACTTAATTGAGTAAGTTTATTGTTACTCAATTAAGTATTCTTTACAAATCCTTCTCAATTGGGTACCATGTTGGGCATGGGAAGCATTGCCAGAAATGAAGTCACCGAAGACAGCAAGAGAATCATCGACATATGTCGAGATCTCGTTAAACGAAGCGGAATAACAAATGCCGAGTTCTACAAAAAGAGCGGTATGAGAAACAACTACTGGCACGTAAGGCTCCGATATGAAGCGCCGCTCACGACGTCAGATGTGGAGCACATCGCCTCCACATTCGGGCTCACCAGCCTCGATATCTACACACGAGCACTCGGCAGCGAGGCCGCCCGCGCCTACGAGGCCCGCGAGCGCGAATCCCAGATCACCGATGATCTCATCGACCGTATCGCCGCGCACCCCGAAGACTATGACGTGGCCGCCAACACGGATCCGAATGCACGCCTCGAAGCCGAGACGCCCGACGAGTGAGAGGAGTGAATAATGGGTTTCAGGGTCAATCGCAGGATCAGCCTGGGCAAGAACGTCCGGGTGAATATCGGTAAAAGAGGCATCAGCACGTCCGTGAAGATGGGACCGGTCACAGTCAATTCGAGGGGACGTAAGACCGTCCATGTGGCAAAGGGCGTCTCATATACCATCAATCCGAAGACGAAAAGAAACACCGCTCCGCAGCGGAGGTCAACTGTCGAAAGCAAGCAACAGGCGAGTTATGCTCCCTCATCTGCAGGCAGCACGCCACATGAGCCTCGCCCAAAGACTTTGAAGCAGCTCGAGATCCAGTACAAGGCATATAACGTCCTTCTCTGGGTGATGTACGCGCTGACCGCGTTCACCATTCTCATGTGCTTCTTCAGCCCGGTCATGCTCGTCTTCGCCATCCCGTTCACGCTGATGTCAAAAGGCTTCACCAAGCTCAGGGCGACGCTCAGGAAACAGCTAGAAGAGCGAAGATCCGACGACGCGGATTCGGCCACCGCAGATGCTGGCTGAAACGCAACAGAGAACTACGAGACGGACTGAGCATGATTCATAGCCGTTTATAAGGCTTTATAATCATTTATAAGTATTTATAAGCAGTTATTTTCTTTATATCTGGAGGCTGATTGACCATGGAGAACGAACTGCTGCGCCAGGAACTCAATCCATTCATGCCCGGTGCCGGCATGCAGCCGCCGGAGCTCGTGGGCAGGGAGAGGGATCTTGAGATCGTCGATCGCATGATCGCCCGCACCAAGCTGAACAATCTCGACAGGGGAATCATATTCAGCGGCCTCCGCGGCGTCGGCAAGACGGTGCTTCTCGTCAAGCTCCAGGAGATGGCAGCCGGGAAGGACATGCTTACCGCGAAGATAGAGTCAAGCGGGAATCCCGACGATGACTACGAGGCCATCTTCCATGAGATAAACCTGGCTGCGATGAAAATACACTTGGTGGGTGGCCTGAAGAAAAGATTGGGCGATGTGATATCGAACATCAAGTCGATGTCGTTCGGCGCCTTCGGTCTAAGCGCGAGCGTCTCCAGGGAAAGTTCCGCGCAGACAAGCGAGAACCCGTTCAAGCTCGAGCTGCTCATAGAATCCATCACCACGGAATTAAGGAAAAGCAACTCCGGTCTTTATCTATTCATCGACGAACTTCAGGAGATGGCGGACGAACCTTTGGGCACACTCATGTCCATCCAGCACAAGATGGGTCAGAGATCGCTTCCGTTCTACATCATCGGCGCAGGACTGCCCAATCTCCCAGGAGTGCTCAGCAAATCGAGATCATATGCGGAACGCCTCTTCGAATACCGCACCATCGGACAGCTGAGCGACGCCGACGCCGCCGAAGGCTTCCAGAAACCGGCGAGGCGGAACGGACGACCGTTCACCGACGACGCGCTGAACGAGCTCATCAAGGTCAGCAGTGGCTACCCCTATTTCATCCAGGCATACGGTAAGGCCGCGTGGAACGCCTCCGGATCGAACCCCATACCACTGCAGGCCGTGACGAAGAGCGAAGCGTGCGCCAGAGCCGAACTGGATGATGGCCTATATTCGGCAAGATGGCAGAGGACCACACCGACAGGGAGACGATACCTGGCAGCCATGGCCAAGATCGGAACCGAATCCCCAAGTTCGACTGCCGAGGTTGCCGATCGGCTCGGGAAGGCAACGGGCGAAATCTCCATGACACGCGACAAACTGATCAAGCTTGGCCTGATCTATTCGCCGGAATATGGGAAGGTCGCCTTCACCGTTCCCGGCATGGGTGAGTTCATTCTTCGCACCATGCCGTCCGACGGGCAGGTGTACGACGGACGTTAATCATCCGCACGAGGAAACAGCGAAGAAAAGAGGGCATTGAGAGGGAACGAGATCGCACGCCTGTATATGCGGGCCGGAGAGATGGGGCTGACCGTCGAATCGGCAGAACTGCCGAACGACATATGCGGTCTGTACGACGACCGGCATGGGCTCATCCTATTGGCTGACTGGCTCAACCAGCGCCAGCGCCGCTGCACATTGTGCCACGAGCTCATCCACGCCAGACACCATGACCCCGGCTGCGGTGCACGATACGGGGCCAAATGCGAGCGTCGGTGTCGCAGAGAGACGGCGTTGGCGTTGATCTCGCCGGTGGATTACGGCATGGCCGAGACGGTGTACGAGGGCAATACGTGGATGATGGCAGTAGAATTGGGAGTCACCATCCAGGTGTTGAACGACTACCGGCAGCTATTGTACGATTCCGGCGTGTGCGTGCAGTAGTTTATACGCCTTTATACGTGCTTATAGAGCCTTATACCCCTTCGGATTCCTTATAAAAAAAAGACCCCGGCCACCCGCATACCGCGAGCGCCGGGGCTTGCCATAATGTCACGAGCCGCTTTTTGCCGAACTGCCGAACAGGAAGCCGACGGCTACCATGGCGAGTGTTTTCAACGCTTCCACACCACTGGACAGTGCGTCTCCGTTGCCTTTGAAAAAATCGAGGATCGCCAGAATGAGTAGTCCGAGAAGGCATACGTTAAGGAACTGAGAAGCCACATTGTTTTTGAAGTTTTCGACGGAGAACTTATGTTGCTGTTCCGTGTCTATTTTTTCACGTGCTGGGAGCGATTCGTTTGCCGCGGCGTTCGCGTCGGTTGATTCCGACAGTGGCATGGGTATGTCCTCGTCAGCATCGTCGGGTATGCGGTTAGTGCCATCTTCCGCCATTTTCCGTTCACACTTTCAGGTAAGCGTCGAACGTGTGGTCCTCGGCCATATCGACATTGCCTACGAATCGGCTCTTGTTCTCCACCGCTTTGCTCCATGCCGACCCTGAAAGATGGGTGATTCTGGAAAGCGTGACGGCGGGCAGATTCTTCATGTGGTCCCATACCGTGTCGATGGCTTTTTTTAGTTCGGGGCTTGATGATTCGTCCGCCGCATACGCGTTGCCCATGGCGTCCTTCGCGTATTCGGTGATCGGGTTTCCGCCGAACGATTTGAATTCCCCGTACACTGCTCCGCATACCGGACCGTACCGCCACGGCTGGAACGATTCGGTGAGGAGCCTGTGGCCGGTGTTGCGCTGGTACAGGCATGTGATGAAGAACATGAGCTTCTGCAATTTCATCGGACTCACGGCGATCTTCTCTTTGAAGGCGCGGCGAAGGATGCTGTTGGCTATCAGCTCCGGGTCTATCCCCGTCCCCGGCAGACTGCTTCTTTTTGCTTCGGACATACCCAACACACCTCCCTGCTTCTGTTTTCAATCTACCGGCGAGCGCGGGGCTTCGTCAACGTTTCTTCACAATCTGGATAATCCCGACACATTTTGATGATTTTGGTGAGTGTGGTTCGTCGTGTTCTGACTTGCATTACTTTACATACTTTGTTATAATAGTTATGTCAACGGAAAGGAGGTGAGCATGAAATGGACGGACATCGTGACCGCCATCAGCTCGGTGGTGAGCAACATCATCGCACTGACGGCGCTCGTCATCTCGATACGGCGCAGACCACGCCATAAGAGATGACGAAAGGGTTCCGAGCAGACCTAGTGCCCGGAACCCCGGTTCCATCCTATTTCATGGCCATCATGAAAACAAGCACCATATTCGCCGTCTGCGGCATCACATGCGGCCTGCTGTCGGCCATGCTCGGCTTCGCTGGAAAACCATGGCAGGCTGGACTGTTCGGACTCGCGGCCGGCATCTGGAGCCTTGCCACACTCGCCATGGACAGACGGGGCGGCAAGAATGACTGAACGCTATCTGAGCATGACTGAGGTGGCCGAACGCCTCGGAATCACCAAAGGCGCACTGGCACGCTACAGGCTGCCCGACCCCGACGTGGTCGTCGGCAAGGCCAGAGGCTGGCGCGAGGACACCATCGACCGGTGGAACGCCAGCCGCCCCGGCCGAGGCGTCGGAGGAGGCAGACCACGGAAGAAGGCGGAAGATGGCGACCATTGACGCATACGACACCAAGCCCGGGCGCCGATGGCGCGTCATCTACCGCAAACCAGACGGCACGCAGACCAGCCGGCGCGGCTTCCAACGCAAACGTGACGCCCAGGAATGGCTGGCCGAACACGTCACCGTCGCCAAGGCCAGCGGAACGTACATCGACCCACAGGCCGGACGCCGGAAGGTCGGCGGGCTCTGGCCGGCATGGATAGCCAAGAAGCGCGTCTCGTCAAAGGCCAGCTACGTCGAATCGCTCGAACGCGCGTGGCGCGTCCATGTCGAACCGCAATGGGGCGCACGCACGCTCGAATCACTGACCCGCGCCGAAATCCAGGAATGGGTCAGCGCCCAGGCCGAAAGCAAGAGCGCCACCGTCGTGCTGCGCAACCTCGGAATCCTGCGCGGCATCTGCGCCGACGCCACCACCGACAGGCTCATCCCGTCCAACCCATGCGACGGCATCGAGACGCCACGCAAGAAGCGCAAGGAGCACACGTACCTCACCGTCGAGCAGCTGTTCCGGCTCGCCGACGAATCCGGCGACCGGCGGACGATGGTGCTCGTGCTTGGCCTGTGCGGACTGAGATGGGGCGAGATGGCCGGACTGCACGTCGAGGACGTGGACTTCGCCAGACACCGGCTTTCGGTCAGACGGAGCGCCACCACAGTCGGCCACGAGGTGGTGGTCGACCTGCCAAAATCCGGCAGGCCGAGGCAGGTCGTGTTCCCCAGAACACTCGACACCCCGCTGCGCGAGCGGTGCGCCGGGAGGGAAGGCTGCGAGCCGCTGTTCCCTGCGCAGGACGGCGGATATCTGGCGCGCACCGCGCCGCCGAACGACCCGACCAAGTGGTTCTGGCGGGCGAAGAGGCGCGCCGGCGTTCCTATCGGACTCACCTACCACGACCTGCGCCACACCGCGGCGAGTCTTATGGTCAGCTCCGGAGCGAACGTCAAGGCCATCCAGAACCAGCTCGGCCACGCGAGCGCGGCGATGACCCTGGATGTGTACGCCGACCTGTTCGACGACGATCTGGACGCGGTCGGTCTGGCGATGGATTCGTTGCTGCTTCGGGAAAATGTTGCCAAAATGTTGCCAAAAACGACTGCGAGCGCGGCGTGATTCAAGCGGGAGTAGGGCTTTCGAGCTTGATGTAGCGGGATTCGATTCCCCGCATCTCCACGGATTGAAAGCCGCCAGAAATGGCGGCTTTTCCTTTATTTCCAACGGTTTCCGCCACTTTTGCAATTCGCTGCAATTCACCCTTTATCGCGATATTTCTCAAAAACATGGGCAAAATGTGGGCACGAATCATGTGTCAGCAATGACGGCTTTCTGTATTGGTAATCACATTTCTCGTTCGGTGAAACAACGCATGTCGGCAGCAACGCCTCCGTATCATCGAAATAACCGTCCGGCGCCTTCCAATATTACAAGCCGCCGGCCAGCCAACCATCGAAAGGGACGATATCATGGCGAAGCTTACAGAGGAAATGAAGGATTTCATCAGCAGCAATCTCGCTTGGGTGGCCACCATCGGCAAGGATGGACACGTCGATTTGGGGCCGAAAATGAGCACGTTCGTCATCGATGACACTCATATCGGCTATCACGAGCGTACCGCCGGCCAAATGTACCGTAATCTGCTCGACGGCAGCGAACTGGTCATCGCAGTGGCCAATCTTGAGCAGAAGCGAGGTTATCGTTTCCGTGGCAACGTCACTCTGCATTCCGATGATGCGATCTACGATGAGCAGGTCGCCGTGGCCGAACATAACGGCACGAAGAAGCCCATGACCATTCCCGTTCTGGAGATCACGGAGATTCAGGACTTGACGCCAGGGGCGACCGCAGGCAAGACCATCGTCAAGGACTGACGCCCGTTCAACGCATACGGCTAATACCATCCATCCAAACGCGGAAACGCGCTCTGGCCCTCCCTTGGAAAGAAGGTCCAGAGCGCGTTTCGTTTTTCTGTCAAGACAAAAAGAGCTAGATCAAAGTACTTCCGCTCCGTCATGCAGTGACGTTGCGCAATAACGCTATTTGATGATCGGTCTCAACGGCGCGGACACGTCCACGTTATGCTTGTCTCCAATCACGTTCGGATCATTGACGATCTTGTCCACCACCGCTTTCTTGAGCTTCAGGTCCGAGGAATCACCCCATACGATCACGCGGTCTCCCCCATTGAGTTCCGTGGTGATGGAATCCTGGGTCGCCGCGGTGACCTTGGTGATGGAATTGCGCATCGATTCCGGCAGTGAGCTGAGAATCTTCAACGCTTCCTTGATAGGACGCCTAGACAGGCTCGCATCAACGTTCTGCACTTCGATGACGGGAATGCCTTCCACGGAAACGCCGCTGACGGAATTGAGCACGCGGCCCTTGCTGTCGACCGCCGTCATATGGTCCTCGCTGGTTTTGAGCATGGCCGCGGGTTTCTGCGCCTTGATCGTCACTTCAAGCGAGTTCGGCAGCTGTTTCTTCGACTTGGCTGACGTGACTCCCGGAATCGCCTTGATCTGCTTTTCCACGGCTCCATCCGAAACCAGGAACAACGATTTTCCGGACTGCTGCCTCGCGATGTCAAGCACCTGCGATTCACTCACCCATTCGTTGGCGCCGACCACGCTGATGTTGCCTGGCTCCAAACGGAACACCGACGAGAAGAGGAACAGCCAGACGACAGCTCCCAAAACCACGGCTACGACAAGACCGATGAGCACGCGCAGGACTATGGCTCGCGCGCCGGCCTGACGGCGTTCCTTGAGCCGTTCGCCGAAATCAACCACTTTCGGACGTGTCATGATGCCGATCGTGCCGGTGGTCTCCTGCAGGGTTTTGGAAACCAGGTCCTCGCTTTGCAAACGTCGCGCGTCTACGAAGCCTTCGGCTTTTGAACGGTCCGTGTACCCTTCAATCAACCGTCCTTCGGCATGCTCCGATGAGATGGACCGTCCGGAACGTCGTCCGCCCGACTGGTCCGTCTCCTGCACATCCTTGCCGGAACTGATGACCCGTCGAGCCATCAGCCCTCGCAATCCCAACGATGCGCTTCAAGAGCATGCAGGATGACCTCGTCCATCTGCGTGATGTCGCCGGCGCCTACGGTGAAGATGACGTCGCCATGATGCGCGCGCATCACCATCATCTGGGCCGCGGTGTGCATGTCTTCGACGCCACGGATCCAGTCCTTTGCCGGTTCATGCTCAAGCTTGAGCGCCTCGTCCACGATGGTGGCCGGAGTCACGTCGGGGAAATCCTCCTGCTTCTCGCGCGCGGGGAAGATGCCGGTAACGATGACGTCATCGGCCTTGGCAAGCGCCTGCGCGAATTCAGAGCTGAAGAAACGCGTGCGGGAGAACAGGTGCGGCTGGAAGATCACACGGATCTTGGACTGCGGGTAGCGGCGACGGGCCGCATCCAGCAGCGCAGCGATTTCGGTCGGATGATGCGCGTAATCATCGACGACCGTCACTTGGCTGACGGTGCCACGGACCTGGAAGCGGCGTGCGGCACCGAGGAACGAGGTGACCGCCGCAGAGGCACGTTCGACGTCCATGCCCAACAGCGCGGCCGCGATAATCGCCGCGGAGGCGTTGCGTGCGTTGTGGATGCCGGGAACGGTAAGCGTCACTGCGATGCGGCGCTCCTCTTCGCCGATCAGTCCGCCCGGAATATGCAGCGTGAAATGTTCGGCTCCGCTTTCGGCGGTTTCGCTTTCCGATTCGATGCGTACTAGCGTGGCACCGTTCAGGTCGCCCAATTCGGCGGCGTTCCGTGTTGAATAGACGATCGTGCGTCCGGCCACGGTGGCGTCAAGCGCACGTAGCACGGCAAGGTTGCCTTCGTCGTCGCCGCACATGATTACGGCTTTGGTGGCATGTCCGGCATGGTCCACGAATGCGGCCCGATAGTTGTCCTGCGTGCCGTAGTGGTCAAGGTGGTCGGCTTCGGAATTGGTGATGATGGCGATTTGCGGATGGTATTTGGCGAAGCTGCCGTCCGATTCGTCGGCCTCGGCCACCAGCACGTTGCCCTTGCCGGCATGGCCGCCGTCCAAAATGGCACCGTCTTTGCCTTGGATGGAACCGCCGATGGCATAGCTCGGATCGGCGAGTTCGCCTTCTCCGGCGTTCACGAGAATGTGCGCCAGCATGGAGCTGGTCGTGGTCTTGCCGTGGGCGCCGGCCACGGTCACCGCACGTTTCGCGTTCATCAGCAGGGCGAGGATGTCGCTGCGGTGCACGATGCGCTCCCCTGCCTCATGCGCGGCGACGATTTCCGGATTGTCCGGCTTGATGGCGCTGGAGAACACGACGGTGTTCTTGCCTTCGACGTTCTTCGCCTGCTGGCCGAATTCGACGGTGATGCCGAGGCTTTGCAGACGGTCGGTTTTGGCGCTTGGCTCACGGTCCGAACCATCGACCTCGACGCCCTGCTCATGCAGCATTTCAGCGAGCACGCTCATGCCCGCGCCACCGATGCCGATGAAATGCGTGGCACCTAGGTCATGCACCGTCTCTTCAGGTGCGAACGACGCATGGGTTGGGTCAAGAATTATGGTACCGGCTTCACGCTGGTTGTCAGACACGATTGCTCCTCGTAAATTGTTTTCAAGCTCATTTCATTATGGCCGCACCCATGGTCTCCCACGGGGTGCGGCCATGATTGTTCGGCCGGTTAATCAGCTGGCTGATCGATTAGCGCGAGCACGCGCTTCGCCATGACTTCGGCGGCGTCGCGGATGCCGTATTTCCACGCGTTGGCACCGTATCGGGACAGCTTGTCCGGATCGGCAAGCAGTTCCGGCACATGGCCACGGACCCAATCCGGGGTGAAATCGCCATCCGCCACCATCAAGCCCCCTTCCGCGTCGACCACGGGCTGCGCGTTGAAACGCTGCTCGCCATTGCCGATCGGCAGAGGCACGTAAATCGCCGGCAGTCCCAAAGCCGTCAGCTCGCTGACCGTGCCGGCTCCGGAACGGCAGATGATCAGATCGGCGCAGGCGAACGCCAGATCGATGCGTTCCAGATAGGGAGCCACACGGTAATCGCCATCCGAAACGTGGTCGGGGCCAAGCTCGCCGAGCACGTCCTCTCCGGCGCTTACCGACACCAAGGAACGCACTTCGTCGTCTTTGCCCTTACCGGTCAGATGAATCACCTGGGCGTGCGCAAGCAGATCCTTGGCGGAAGCGGCCACAGCCCTGTTCACGTTCACCGCACCCAAGGATCCGCCGGTGATGACCACGAGCGGACGGTCCGGATCGACGCCAAGCTGCGCCGCGGCGGCTTTACGAGTGGCGGTACGGTCATGTTCCAGATCGGACGCCAATCGTGCGATTGCCGGACGAAGCGGCAGGCCCACGCGTTCGACTTCGACGCCCCTGCGTGGTTTCAGTCCTGGCTGGGCGTATGCGGCACCGATCATGGACGCCCAACGCGCGCCCAGCTTGTTGGCCATGCCTGCGCGTGCGTTCTGTTCGTGAATCGCAATCGGAATGCCCATGCTGTGCGCGGCCGCGTATACGGGTGCGGACGTGTATCCGCCGAAACCGACGACCACTTGGGCCTGATGCCGGGTGAGGATGTCACGTACTTTGGCCTTCTCGGCCTTCCATTTGGCTGGAAACTGCAGCGCAGCCTTGTTGGGCCTGCGCGGGAACGGCACTTTTTCGATGGTTTCCAGTTCGAAACCGGCCTGCGGAACCAAATCACGCTCCAGACCGACGGCGGTGCCCACCACCGCGATATCCGCTTCCGGTTCAAGCTCGCGAATCACATGCGCCACGGCGAGCAGAGGATTGACGTGGCCTGCCGTGCCGCCACCGGCAAGAACGATATGCTTCTGATTGCTCATAATCCACGAGCTTAGCCCACCATGCGGCGGCAGGCCACGCGGCATACCGCCGCCGATGCAGATACTTACATTTCGTCTACTTTTCTTTTGCTTGCTTCGCAACTCGCATGACGGGAACCGATTACAGTATGCGGTTCTCGGCTTTGACCTGCGGCTGCTCCTTCATCAGGCTGATGGCCACGCCGGCGGCCCCCAGACACATGATAAGAGACGATCCGCCTGCTGATACGAACGGCATCGGCACGCCCATGACCGGCAGTAGGCTGACGACGACGCCGATGTTGACAAACGCCTGGCCGACGATCCATACCGCGATGCACACCAACGCCATGGTGATGTACCGGTCGCGGACCTGCACGGCCACCATCAGCATGCACCACGTCATGACGATGAACAGCAGAATCACCATGGCTGCTCCGACGAATCCGGTTTCCTCGCCGATGATGGCGAAGATGAAATCGTTGTGCGCTTCGGGAAGATAGCCCCATTTCTCGCCGGAATTGCCGATGCCGACGCCCAACAAGCCACCGGATGCGATCGCGTATTTGCCGTGGACCGCCTGATAGCACACGCCCTGCAGGTCGGACGGAGAGCAGGTCCGGTAGGCCGCCATGATGCGGCCGAGTCGGTTGGGGCTGGTCAGAATGAATCCGACGATACCGCATATGCCAAGCAGCGCGGCTCCGGCAAGCCATTTGCCGGGGAATCCGCCAAGCAGCAATGCAATGCCGCCAATTGCGAGAATAATCAAGCCCGTACCAAGATCCTTGCCGGACATGACCAGGCAGAACGCGCACAGATAGCCGAGAATAAGCTTGGAGTACGCGCGGGGCGCGCCGACCTTCTTCACCTGCTTGCGCGCGTTGATCAGCTCGTTCGGCATCCAGATGCATAACGCCAGCTTGACGATTTCCGCGGGCTGCATGGTGAACACGCCCGGAATGCCGATCCATCCTTTGTTGCCGTTGACTTCGACGCCCAATGGCGTCAGTGTGGCGGCCTGCATGACCATGGCGCCAAGCAGGAACCAGAAGCTGATCTTTCGGTAGAAGCTGGCCGGCAGCATCATCGTGATGAATGCTATGACCAGGCCGAACACGCAGTACATGCCCTGTTTCAGCGCCTGCGCCCATGGCGACTGCCCGTTGGCGATCATGTTCACCGAAGAGCTGGAGAACACCATGATCACGCCGAAGATCGTGAGGATGATCACGCATAGGCGGAATCCGTGGAAGCACCATAACGGGTTGGCGAGATTACGCGTTCCGCCGTTCTTCAACGGTTCTCGTGTCTGTGCCGCGGCGCCGTCCGTCATGTTCGGGCGGCTTGCGGAAGACGTGATGCTACGGCTGGCCTCAGGCTTCCCCATGCTCATTCACCCAACGCTGAGCCTGCTGCGCGAACTGGTTTCCGCGATCGGCGTACGACTTGAACTGGTCCATGGACGCGCAGGCCGGAGCCATGAGCACCACATCGCCGGATTGCGCGTAGGTGCCGGCAGCATCGATGGCGCGGGCCATGACGGTGTCGTTGTCCGTGGGATCGATGATGGACATGGGAATGTCGGGAGCGCTTGCCTTGAACGCGTCCAGCATTGGCTGCTGGTCCTTGCCGATGATGATGGCCGCCTTGATGGTGTGCGCCTGGTCGGCGACGAGCTGTTCGAAACGGCTTCCTTTGGCAAGTCCGCCGGCGATCCACACCACGGACTTGTCCGCGAAGCTGTTAAGCGACGCCTTGGCCGCATGCGCGTTGGTGGCTTTGGAGTCATCCACGAAACGGATGATGCCACCGTCGGACGTTTTGGCGACGGCGACGGTCTGGATGCGGTGGCCGCCCGGCGTGAACTGCTTGAGCGCGGCCAACGCCTTGTCTTTGTCTGCTCCGAGACCCAACACCAGCGCCGACGCGGTCAGGGCGTCGGCGAGCAGATGCGGGTAGACCGTGCCATCCGGTTCGGTCAGATGCGTGAAATCGGTGACCTTCGCCACTTGGAACGGCTTTCCCGCTTCTCCGCCGGCAATGCCGGACATGTCGACGATCCAGCCATCTTTCACACCGATCTGCCCGTCCTTCGGCTCGGCCAACGTGAAGCCGATCCGGCGGCATTCCGGCGCGGTCTGGGCCGCGAACGCCAGTTTGGTGACGCGTTCGTCGTCGGCGTTGTAGACCAGCGCCTTCTTGACGTTGTGGAACACCTTCGCCTTGTCGGCGGCATAGTTCTCGATGCCGCCATGCCAATCGAGATGGTCGTCGGCGATGTTGGTGATCGCCGCGCAGTCGAGTTCCAGAGAATAGGTGAAATGCAGCTGGAACGAGCTCAGTTCGACGCAGAGCACGTCGTTCGCGGGGTCGACGGCGGCGTGCGACACGGCTTTGCCGATGTTGCCGACGGCGGGAGCGGCCAGGCCGCATGCGGTCAGCATTTCGGAGGTCATTTCCGTGGTCGAGGTCTTGCCGTTGGTGCCGGTGATGCCGATCCACTGCGCCGGCTTGCCGGTGGTGTTGCTGTTCACGCGCAGCTGCCAGGCCAGTTCGACTTCGCTCATGACCGGTATGTTGCGTTTCTGCGCCTCAAGGATGAATGGCGTGCGCGGGTTGAAGACCGGCGAGGTCATCACCATGTCGGTATTGTCCCAATCGATTTGGTCGAAGGAATGCAGGTCGGCGTCCGGCTTCTTCTCATCCACGCCCAGCACTCTGCCGGCACGGGAGCCCAGCACTTCCATCATGCTTTGCCCGGAGACACCGAGACCAGCCACGATTACGGTCTTGCCATCCATATTCATATCCATCACCCTTCAATCGGAAACGTCATTTGCCGTGATAGCACACTCATATTGCGGGCGTAAAGCCGCGCCCGCAATCGTGTCACAGGCCGGAACGGGCCACCCAATCGCCGTAGAACAGCACCAAGGCGATCAGCACGAACAGCATCTCGATCATCCAGAACCGGACCACGACCTTCACTTCCGGCCAGCCCTTCAATTCGAAATGATGATGGATCGGGGCCATCTTGAAAACGCGCTTGTGGGTCATCTTGAAGTAGCCGACCTGGATGATGTCGCTCATGGTCTCGATGACGAACAGACCGCCAAGGATGATCGCCAGGAATTCGGTGTGCGTGGCGATGGACATGGCTGCGAACAGACCGCCAAGCGCCAAGGAGCCGGTGTCTCCCATGAAGATGGAGGCCGGATTGGAGTTGTACCACAGGAAGCCGAAGCAGGCTACGGCCGCGCACGCCGCGATGATGGTCAGGTCAAGAGGATCGGACACCGCATAGGTGAAGCCTGGATGGTCCGAACCCTTGAGGTGGTAGAACTCCCAGAACGCGATGATCGCATAGCCGATGAAGGCGATCATCGAGGAGCCGGCGGCCAAGCCGTCAAGACCGTCGGTCAGATTGATGGCGTTGGTCCATGCGGTCATCAGGAAATTCACCCAGATCACGAACAGCACGATGGCCACGACACGACCGGCGAATTCAAAGCTGAAGAACGGCTTTTCGATGAAGCTCATGCCGGCCTGGGCGCTGGGGAAGCCGGATTTGGTCGGCAGAATCAGCGCCAGCACCGCGTATATGGTGGCGAGGATGAACTGTCCGATGAACTTGCCCTTGACGGTCAGTCCCTCGCTCTGCTTCTTGCGGACCTTCGCGAAATCGTCGATGAATCCCAAGAATCCCATCGACAGCATGGCGAACAGCACCAAGACCGCGGACCACGACGGCACCTCTCCCCTGGTGAAGAACCGATACAGTGCCGAGGAGCACCAGCCGAGCACCACCGCGAGGTTGATGACCACGCCGCCAAGCGTCGGCGTGCCGCGCTTGACGAGATGCGACTTCGGGCCATCCTGACGGATGTACTGTCCGTAGTTGAGCTTGTGCACCAACTTAATCAGCAGCGGAGTGCCCACAATCGTCACGACGAGCGACACCATAATGCCGATGATGAGTGAAATCACCTGATCTTCTCCGTTTCAGTCAGCTATGATCGGCACGACGCCGATTCCGTCAGTTTTGCGTCCAACGCTCCGCCAGAGCGCTCAATCCGGACGCGTGGGATCCTTTCAGCAACACCACTGTACCCTCATGGTCGGTCGCAAGCCGGGTGACCATTCGGTCGGCCTGTTCGGCATCATGCGCCCATTGCACCATCGTCGGGTCGGCGGCAACCGCCTTGCCGCCCTGCGCCATGGCCTCGGCAAGCGCGTCCAACGCCTCGTCGGAAGTGCTGCCGACCGTCACAAGCGCGTCCGCACCGCCCTCGACGGCGTATCTGCCGACGTCCTCATGCAGGCGATGCTCATCCGGTCCGAGCTCCAACATGGCTCCGAGAACCGCTATTCTGAACGGCTGCTGCTCGGCGCCGGCATGCCAGCGCGACAGGCCATCGAGTCCGGCCTTCATGGAATCGGGGTTGGCGTTGAACGAATCGTCGATCAGTGTGAACGACGTTTCGGGCTTGGTGACGGTGGACACCGCCATGCGATGCGGGCTGATGCTCGTCACGTCGGATAGGCCGGAGGCCACGTCGTCAATCGGCATGCCCAACGTCATCGCCACCGTGGCTGCGGCAAGCGCGTTCATGACGTTGTGCTGTCCGCAGATGCCGAGCGTGACGTTGGCGTGCCGGCCTGTCTTGTCTTCCAGTACGAATGACGGATGGTCGAGATCGTCGCAGCGCACGTCGAGCGCGGTCGTGTCCAGTTGCGCGTCTTCTTTCTGCGGCAGGCCGAACCACAGCACATCGGCCGGAGCGATGGCGCTCATCGCGGCCACATGTTCGTCGTTGGCGTTGAGGATGGTCAGGCCGCCCGGCACCAGTCCGCGTACGATTTCCGATTTGGCTTGGGCGATGCGTTCCGCAGAGCCGAATTCTCCCAGATGCGCCACGCCCACCTTGAGCACCACGGCGATGTCCGGCGGAACCAGGGAGGTGAGGTTGGCGATTTCGCCCACGTGATTGGCGCCCATTTCCGCCACCAGGAAACGCGTGTCGGCGTTCACCTTGAGCGACGTCAGCGGCAGGCCGATCTCATTGTTGAACGATCCGACCGGAGCGACGGCGTCGCCCATTTTGGACAGCAGCGATTTGAGCAGATCCTTGGTGGTGGTTTTACCGACGGAACCGGTGATGCCGATGACGGTGAACGGCGATTCCAGCGCGCGCCGGCGCTCGATATTATGCTTGGCGAGCGCTCCCAACGCCTTGACGGTGTTTTCTACGACGATCTGCGGCACTTGCGCGCCCGCGATTTCGTGGTCGACCAGTGCGGCCACGGCCCCCTGCGCGCCGACCTTCGGCACGAAATCATGACCGTCGACGCGTTCGCCGGCAATCGCCACGAAAACGGATCCCGGCACGATCTGGCGCGAATCCGTGAAAGCGCTGATGGCCACCGGTTCGTCGGTCGGCATGGTCGTCGGCATCAACCGTCCATCAACCGCCTGCGCGATCTCCGTCAGGCTCATCGGCATCATGGTCGGGCTGCTCACTGTCGTTACTCCTCTAATGGTTGGGTTTGTGTTTGATGTGGAGAATGTTTCGTTCCACGTTTAGTTCAGGTCACGCGAGACGCGTAACGCGCTTTTGATGTTGGCTTTCCTCACGCCGGCGGCCAGCACCATGGCGATGGACAGGGACAGCGAACGGCTGTCCGTCTGGCCGTATGCCGTCGCGGCCTGCGCCGCAAGCAGGTCGGATTCCTGGGTTCGTCCCGCGATGCGGGTCTGTTTGCCGACCGCGCATCCGAATTTTGCGACGAGTTTCGCAACCTCGGCATCGCTCAGCCCGTTGTCATCGCAGGCAAGCACATCGACGCTGACCGATTGCAACGCGTCCTCACGCAGGGTCTCTTCATCCAACGCGAGGATCACAGCGGCTGCGCCGTCTTCGGCGCACACCGCCATGGTACGTTGCACATCGATGGCCGACAGAGGATATTCCAGATTGAGGAAGCGTTCCAATGACTGTGAATCGGACAAGCTGATCACGCCGACGGGGTTGCCCAGCATGTGCAGGAAATCCGCGAGGTTCCTCACTTCGGATTCCACGATCTCCCTGTTCTTCCCCGTGATGGCGAACACGGCCAATGCGTCGGACGGATTGCCGGCCATGTCGCTCACCAGTTTGCCGAGCTGTCCCATGGTGGGTTCGGCGTAGATGAGCGGAATCTGGATGTCGTCGGTTTGACCGCGCAGCGCATGGGGCACGATCGCGCCATATGCTCCCTGCTCCTGAGCCTGCGACAACTGGTGCACGTCCACATCGGCGGACGGGACGAACAGTGCGCCGGGACGCACCGATTCGACATCATCCGCGATGGAAGTGATCGTCACTTCAGCCGCCGACGTCGGATCAAGATCGAAACCGTATCGGCTGGCAAGCAGCCCTAAAGTCATTCGTCTGTTCATGGATTCGCTGACCGCGCTCACCTTTCCGCCCCTCCGTGTCTGAATACGTATTCGCTCACCAATTCACCGGAATAGCATCCGTGCGAGGTGAAGACGCCGGCACTTCATACTTCTGCATAAGGAATTCACCAATCTCCGCGGTGACAGGACCCGCCGTCAAACCGCCGAAGCTGCCTTGGGGGTCTTTGAGCACCACGGTGATTACGAAGCGCGGATTATCCGCGGGAATGATCGTCGAGTAATCGCTGATGATCGAGGTCAGTTGGCCGTTCGCTCCGGCGACTTCTGCTGTGCCTGATTTCGCCGCCATACGATAGCCGTCGACCTTCACGAAAGTGTTGTAGTGTTCAGCGGACGATTCCATGGCGTTGAGCATCTGGCTCGCCACGGATTCGTCGATGACGCGTGTCGCCTCGCCCTTGGACTGCTGCTCTTCGACATGCCCCGCGGTGTCGGTGATGGACTTGATGATGCGTTGCGGCTTTTTGACGCCCTTGTTGGCTATCACCGAAACCGCGTTGGTCAGCTGCATGACGTTCACCGTGTACCCTTGACCGAACAGCACGGTGTTGCGGGTTCGCCTGTCCCAGCTATCCGAGGGGTGCAGCACGCCTTCGGATTCGCCTGGCAGGTTCAGTCCTGTGGCCTGTCCGATACCGAATTTGCTGATGAAGTTGTACCGCTGCTCGTTGGTCATCTTGTCTCCGGCAATGACCATGCCAACGTTCGACGACTGTTCGAGGATGCCGGCGAGCGTCCAATGTTCGTTGCCATGGTCCACCGCGTCCTTATAGGTCTGTCCTTCCACGGTCACCGTGTTCGGTACCGTGAATTTGTCATCGATCTTGTGCAATCCCAGTTGCAGCATGCCCGACATGGCCAGCACCTTGCCGATGGAGCCAGGTTCGAAGGTCTCGCTCACCGCCCGGGAGGCGCCCATCTTCGCCTGGTCGCTTCCGGCCTCGGTCGTATCGCTGTCCGCCAAAGCGAGGATGTCGCCCGACTGCACGTCCTGGACCATGGCGATGCCCCAAGCGGAATGGTATTTGTTTTCGCTGTCGCTCAGCACTTTCTCGGTGTACCATTGCACATCCCGGTCGATGGTGAGGGTGACGTCGGATCCGTTGACCGCGTCTTTGGATTCGGTCATGGTTCCGGGGATTTCGACGCCGCTGTTGCCCTGTTGGTACACCTGGTAGCCGTCACGGCCCGTCAATGTCTTGTTTTCCATCTGCTCGATGCCGGCCACGCCCTTGCCGTCGGCGTCGACACCACCCAATAGCGAGCCCATCAAAGTGCCGTTGGAGTACAGACGTTCGTTGCTTAGTTCCGCGTAGACGATGCCGCCGAGGTTCAGCTTGGAGATTTTACGCTTGACCGCAGGCGTCACGTCCTTCTTCAATACCACGTATTGCCCGCTGATCGACAGCTTGGCGCCCAGTTCCGTGGCGTCCATGCCCAATACGGGGGCCAGCAGACGAGCCACGGCTGCGGCTCCCGTCACGCCGACCGGCTTGCCGTTGATCTGGTGGCAGTTGCTGCCGGTCTGTTTGGTGCAGGTGGTCGGTATGAACGCCTGCGCCTGTTCGGGGTTGCCGATGATGGTGTAGCGTTCGACGCTTTGCGCGAGAATCGCGCCATTGGTATCCATGATCTTGCCGCGTCGAGCCTTCAACGTCACGGTGGTGGTACGGCTTTGCGCCGCGGCCTGCGCCATGCCTTTGCCGTTGACCAGTTGAATATTGGCAAGTTGGATAAGGCAGGTGGTGCCCATCAGCGCCAGAACGACGCCGATGGCCATGGTTTTCGTCAACAGGTTCTTGTGGAAGAACGTGTAGATCCTGCGGATAGGGTTCACCGGGTCTTGTCTCCACTTGCGTTTGCCTGATAGCCGTTCAGATCGATGGTCAATGCGCCTTTCTGCGGGACCATGCCCATCTCTTCGGCCTTGCTCGGCAATGAGGCGTCAAGTTCGTCGAGCTTGGCCTGATCGTCCTCGACGTCCTGGGTCAGCTGGGTGATATGCGTTTCGATTTGGCTCGCCTCGAAGGAATTCTGCACCATTTGGGTACGCAGCATCAGTGAGCCCAGCAGGCATACGCCAAGGAACACCACGGCGATGACCAGGTGCAGCAGCGGCGTGCTGCGGGTCCGCGTCCATGTGATGAGTTGTTCGAAGCCGTGACGGATGCCGTTGCCTTCGACTCTGGTCCCTTTGATGACGTGCAGTTCGGGACGCGTGGTGCCGATGGTCTCGGTCTGGCTTTTGCGGCCGGCCGGAGCCGCATTCGAAGCGATCGTTCTTGGTGCCGCCACTTCAGTCCCTTCTTCCTTGTCTGGTCATGCTTGCGTAATCCGCGCCTTGGTCGAACCGTTTGCGCCATCGTGCGGGAATCGGTCTGGTCAATTCCACCGCGCGCAATCTGACGGACGCCGATCGTGGATTGTTGGCGATTTCCTCCGCGTCCGCCTTGATGGCGCCGCGGGTCAGTTCCTTGAAGAACGGCATCATGTCGGGCGGCACCACGGGCATATCCGCCGGAGCGTCGATCTTAAGCCCTTGGTTCATGAAGGCTTTGACGGTTTTGTCTTCCAACGAGTGGTACGACTCCACCACCAGACGTCCTCCCACGGCAAGGTGGTTGGCGATTTGCGGCAGCGTGCCGGCAAGCTTGTCCAGTTCGCCGTTGACTTCGATGCGCAACGCCTGGAAGACGCGTTTCGCGGGGTTGCCGGCGGGACGGTGGGCCTGCGGCACGACCTCGTCCACCAAACGATTGAGCTGGCCCGACGTGGTCAGAGGCTCGGTTTCACGCCGGCGTACGATTTCCCGTGCGATCTGCTTGGAGAACCGCTCCTCGCCGTATGTGCGGAAGATACGCACCAAATCGGCGAACGAATATTCGGCGAGCACCTGCTCTGCGGTCAGGGGCTGCGTCACGTCCATACGCATGTCGAGCGGCGCGTCATGGGAATAGGAGAAGCCACGTTCCGTCTCATCGATCTGCAGGCTGGACAATCCGAGGTCCATGAACACCGCGTTGACCTTGTCGACGCCTTGGTCGGAAAGCACTTGGGAGAAGTCGTCGAATGCCGCGTGCACGGGCGTGAAACGGTCGGCAAGGCCTTCCATTTCCATGCGTTTCGTGGCGAGCGCGAGCGCCTCAGTGTCCCGGTCGATGCCGATCAGGCGGGCGTTGGGGCTTGCTTTGAGGAACGCTGTGGAATGCCCGGCGAGGCCGAGGGTGCAATCCACCGCGATCGAGCCGGGCTTCGCCAATGCCGGTGCCACCAGGTCCACGCAATCGCGGAGCAGCACCGGCTGATGAATCGTCGTCACGTCTGTCATTAGAACTCCATCGCCGGCAATACGTCATCGGCAATGTCGGAATATCCTTGTTCCTTGTCGGCCAAGTAATCCTCCCATGCCTGTCTGTTCCAAATCTCGGCCCGGGTTCCCACGCCGATCACCACAATGTCGCTGCCCAGATTCGCGTAATCGCGGAGCATCTGCGGCACAAGCACGCGTCCCTGCTTGTCTGGTTCCTGGTCGACCGCGCCGGAAAGGAACACACGCAGGTAGTCGCGTGCCGCCTTGTTTCCCATGGACGTGCGTTGGATCTGCACCGCGATCCGTCTGAATTCCGATTGCGGCAGCAGGTAGACGCATCGTTCCTGGCCTCTTGCCATCACCATGCCGGAGCCCAGTTGGCTGCGGAACTTCGCAGGCAATGCCATACGTCCTTTGGCGTCGATTTTCGGAGTGTAGGTGCCCAGCAGCAATGGCGGCAAGCCCGCCATCATGCCGCCGGATTGAGCCGGGTCATCGTCGGAGACGGGTTCTGCTCCAATGTCATGGACCATTACCGCACCTCCTTTTTGCCCACACTCGGCCCACCGATCCGAGACACTTTCCCCACTCTACCCCACCGCTCACCATTTTTCCCCACGAAAAAGCAAAAATGCCTCAAAATATTGTCGATTTCTCCCCATATTTGAGATTGCGCGTCCGCACCGTACAGTTCCGGCGTTGTCAGCCCATCGCGATTCGCCGCGGCCAATCGCCGCTCGTAGAAGCCTTGGGGTACATTAGAGTGCCTTAAGTTTTTGATGAAGGGACAGCAATGTCGAGTTATTCCGCCCAGTTGCGTGAGGAGCAACAGGCCGTCAGCCGCGCATATGATCGTCTGGACGCGTTGAGGGCGCAGGCTCGGTCGCGTCTCGACACGGTCCGGGCCGCAGGATCGCACGGTTCGCCCACGCAACGCACCGAACGCGATTCCTTCGCCACCATGTACGAGGACCGTCTCACCCAGCTTCGTGCGGTGGAGGATCGTCTGGTTTTCGGCAGGCTCGACGACGTGCATGGCGCGCATCGCTACATTGGGCGTATCGGCCTGTCCGATGAGGATCATGAGCCGATTCTCACCGACTGGCGCGCCGACGCGGCACGCCCGTTCTATGAGGCGACGCCTTCGAATCATGGCGACATCGTCATGCGCCGGCATATCACGTTGAGTTTCAGGGAAGTGGTCGGCGTCGAGGATGAGGTGCTCGACGTGCATTCCGATCAGGTCGGCGAGGCGTCCTCCAATGGCACATTGACCGGCGAGGGTGCTCTGCTTGCGTCGCTTAACGCCAAACGCACCGGCAAGATGACCGATATCGTGGCCACCATCCAGGGCGAGCAGGACCGTATCATCCGTGCGGACCTCAACCAGGCGGTGGTGGTGCAGGGCGGTCCGGGAACCGGCAAGACCGCGGTCGCGTTGCATCGCGCGGCCTACCTGTTGTATACGCATCGTCGCGCGTTGCAGCGTTCCGGAGTGCTGGTGGTCGGCCCCAGCTCGACGTTCCTGCATTACATCGACCAGGTGCTCCCCTCGCTGGGTGAGACGGGTGTGGTCAGCCGTACCATCGCGGATCTGATTCCCGGCATCATCGCCACCGCGCATGACGACCCGTATGCGGCCAAGCTCAAGGGTGAACGCCGTATGGCCAAGGCGATCGCCAATGCCGTGGCGGCTCGTGAACGCGTGCCTTCGCATCTGCCGGTCATCCGCATCAACGGTTTCAACGTGCCGATGGTACGTGCGGATATCGAGCAGGCCATCGCCGATGCCAAGCGCACGCGGCAGCCGCATAACAAGGCGCGCGAGACCTTCGTGCGCGACATGCTGTCGGCCATGCGCAACCGGTACGTCGAACGGCTTGACTACGAGCCGGAGCAGGCCGAGCTTAACGATGTGATGCAGCAGTTGCGTATGAACGACGATTTGCGCAAGACGCTGAACCTCGCATGGCTGCCGATGACCGGCGAATGGTTGGTCGACCAGCTGTTCGCGAAACCGCAGCAATTGCGCCGTTTCGCCCCCTGGCTCGAAGAGCGTGACATCGAGACGCTGACGCGTCCTAAGGGCTCGCCCTTCACCGTCAGCGACGTACCTCTGCTGGATGAGGCCATGGAATTGCTTGGACCGGATCCGAAGGCCGTGGCCAGGCAGAAGGCGTTGGATGCCAAGCGCGCCGAGGAAGAGCAGTTCGCCAAGGACACGCTGGCGCAGGCCGGTATCGGTTCCGGCATCGTCACTTCGCAGATGCTGGTGGACAATATCAATGGTATGGACGCCGAATTAACCGCGCAGCGCGCCGCGGCCGACCGCGAGTGGACGTATGGCCATATCGTGGTGGATGAGGCGCAGGAGCTGACCGCGATGGATTGGCGCATGCTGATCCGTCGTTGTCCGTCGCGCTCGTTCACGATTGTGGGCGACGTGGCGCAGACCTCCGCGTTGGGCGGTACCCGGTCCTGGCGTCGCATGATGGACCCGCTGTTCGGCGAACGCAACTGGCAGCTCAACGAGTTGACGATCAACTACCGCAATCCGAAGGAGGTGTCGCAGCTCGCCAGCGATTTCGCCTCGTCCGAAGGCCTGTACATCTCCACGGTGAACGCCGTGCGTGGCGTCCCGGATTCAGTCAAGCGTCTCACCTTGCGTGACGATAGCCTGATCGGCGACGCCGTCGCGCAGCAGACCGTCGAGTTGGTGCGCGCCTACGTTTCCTCCGACGGTACCGGTCGTGTGGCGATCATCGCGCCGGACGATATGCTCAAGCCGTTGCGCGCACGCGTATACGCACAACTTCAGGATGAGCTCGACCCGAAGGAATTCGACAGGCTCGATGCCCAGAGTTCCTGGGACGAGCAGGTCACCGTATGTTCCACACAGACCGTGAAGGGTCTGGAGTATGATGCCGTGATGGTGGTCCAGCCCGGACGAATCGAGGAGAACGCGCCGTCGCGTATCGTAGCGGCCTCCGATTTGTATGTCGCCATGACGAGGCCCACGCAGCGTCTGCTTATACTGCGGACAAAAGACGACGAAAAGCTGCTCAAGCTATAAGGTAGGAACCATGCCTAAAGCATTGTTACTTGAAAACATCCATCCCGACGCGGCGCAGTCGCTGCGCGACCATGGCTTCGAGGTCGAGTGCCTCAAGGGAGCCCTGAGCGAGGACGAGCTGATTGATGCGTTGGAAGGTGTCGACCTGCTCGGCATCCGTTCCAAGACCAGTGTGACCCGCAAGGTCATCGACGCGCGTCCGACGCTCACCGCGGTCGGCTGCTTCTGCATTGGCACCAACCAGGTGGATCTCGAATACGCGGGCAAGAACGGCATCGCCGTCTTCAACGCGCCGTATTCGAATACCCGTTCCGTGGTGGAGCTGGTGATCGGCGACATCATCTGCCTGATGCGCCGCATTCCCGCGCACACCCATCATATGAAGCACGGCATGTGGGATAAGTCCGCCTCCGGCTCCCATGAGGTCCGAGGCAAGACGCTCGGCATCATCGGCTACGGCAACATCGGCTCCCAGCTTTCCGTCGTCGCCGAGGCGCTTGGCATGCGCGTGCTGTTCTATGACATTGAAGAGAAGCTCGCCATGGGCAACGCCCACCGTTGCGACACGCTCAACGAATTGCTGGAACAGTCCGATGTGGTCACGCTTCATGTGGATGGACGCAAGTCGAACACGGGATTCTTCGGCGAAGACCAGTTCGAGCATATGAAGCAGGATGCCGTCTTCATCAACCTGTCCCGTGGTTTCGTGGCGGATTTGGATGCGTTGAAGAAGCATCTGGATTCCGGCCATCTGTCCGGCGCGGCGGTGGACGTGTTCCCAATCGAACCGAAGAAGACCGGCGACGAGTTCCTGACCGACCTTGCGGACGAGGACAACATGATCCTCACCCCGCATATCGGCGGCTCCACGCTTGAGGCGCAGAAGTCCATCGGACAGTTCGTCTCCCAGCGTCTTGAGGATTATTGGTTCAAGGGTTCCACCATGTTGTCGGTGAATCTGCCGCAGATCACCCTGTCCGACATCAAGTCGAATTTCCGCATCGCCCACCTGCATGCGAATCTTCCGGGTGTGCTGGCACGCGTCAACCGTGTGCTGGGCGAGGACGGCATCAACATCGCCGCCCAGGCCTTGGGCACGGAAGGCGAGATCGGCTATGTGGTCACCGATGTGGCGCAGCGCCCGGACCAGAGGGCTCTCGACCAGCTCGCCTCCATCGAGGGTACGATCCGCATGCGCGTGATCAGCTGAGCACGCAATACGAAACGTTACGATAATGCGGGCGTATTTATGCCGGACTGTTGGGCCGTCAG
>ERZ791865.567-NODE-567-length-51676-cov-9.091862_pt1 | contig 51676 bp, 45 predicted proteins | sample MGYA00509942_ERZ791865 | MGnify/ENA primary metagenome ERZ791865 (study PRJEB30046, sample SAMN00792098) | human gut metagenome | study: EMG produced TPA metagenomics assembly of the A metagenome-wide association study of gut microbiota in type 2...
GTGCCGGGATTTTTTATTATAGATAGCTTTTAGCAGCCTTCTTTTTCAGCCAGCTTGCGGCCCATGAGCACGCCCATGACCGAAGCCATCATCAATCCGCGCGTCCAGCCGGAGGAGTCGCCCAGACAGTGCAGACCCTGAATGTTGGTGTCAAGGTTCTCGTCCATCTTCACCTTGTTGGAGTAGAACTTCAGCTCCGGGCTGTACAGCAGGGTCTCGTTGGCGGCAAAGCCGGGCACGACCATGTCCAGCATCTTGATGAACTCGATGATGTTGGTCATGGCGCGGTAGGGCATGGCGGCAGTGATATCACCGGCTACGGCATCCTTCAGCGTGGGCTTCACGTTGGACTGTGCCAGTTCCTTCTGCCATGTGCGCTTGCCGTCCAGAATATCGCCGTAGCGCTGCACCATGATGTGGCCTGCGCCCAGCATATTGGTCAGCTCGCCCACCTTCTGGGCGTAGGCGATGGGCTGGTTGAAGGGCTCGGTGAAGTTGTGGGAGACGAGGATGGCAAGGTTGGTGTTCTCGCTCTTCTTCTCCTTGAAGCTGTGGCCATTGACCACGGCCAGGTCGTTGTCGTAGTTCTCCTGCGCCACAAAGCCGCCGGGGTTCTGGCAGAAGGTGCGCACCTTGTTCTTCCACGGTTTCGGGTAGCCGATGAGCTTGGACTCATACAGCACCTTGTTCACCTTTTCCATCACCTCGTTGCGGCACTCCACACGCACGCCGATGTCCACCGTGCCGGGCTTGTGGGCGATGTGGTGCTCTGCGCAGAGCTTTTCCAGCCAGTCTGCGCCGCGGCGTCCGGTGCCGATGACCACCTCGTCCGCGTACACAGGCAACAGGCTGTCGCCGTCCTTTAGCAGCACGCCCTTGCAGCCGTCCTCCTCCAGAATGATGTTCTCGCACTCGGTATTGAAGCGCATTTCCACGCCGTTGTCTGCCAGATAGTTCTGGATGGCCAGATACAGCTCCTGTGCCTTCTCGGTGCCCAGATGACGGATGGGGCAGTCCACCAGTTTCAGACCCGCGTGGATGGCGTTTTTGCGGATCTCCTTGATGTCCTCACCGGTGTAGATGCCCTCCACATGGGGGTCTGCGCCGAACTCCAGATAAATTTTATCGGTGTAGTCGATGAGTTCCTGCGCAAACTCCTCCCCGATGAGGGTGGGCAGGTCGCCGCCCACCTCGTAGGACAGGCTCAGCTTGCCGTCCGAAAACGCGCCCGCACCGGAAAAGCCGGTGGTGATGGCGCAGGTGGGGCGGCAGTTGACGCAGTGGCCTACCTCTGCCTTGGGGCAGTGGCGTTTTTCCACCGGCTTGCCCTTTTCCACCAGCAGCATCTTCTTTTTGCTGCCGTGGCGCAGCAGTTCCACAGCGGTAAAGATGCCGGCAGGACCCGCACCCACGATGATCAGATCGTACTTTTCCATGATTTTGTTCCTTTTTCCTTTTCTTGATAATTAGTGTAGAACCCTCTCAGTCAACGCCTGACGGCGTTGCCAGCTCCCCCGAAAGGGGGAGCTTTTTTTGGTATCTGCCGGAAGCTTCCTCGTTTCTCCTAACACTTTAGAAACGAACGTAATGGCTTGGCTCCCCCTTTGGGGGAGCTGGCGCGGGAGCGCCTGAGAGGGTTTTACTCCCGCTCCTCCTGTTCCACGGTGGCGCTCTCGTCCACATGGTCCAGCTCCACGGCGGTGGCTTCTGCATCGGTGCGGGTCACGTCCGGGGCGACAACGCCGTCGCCGTTCAGGTCCTCACCGGTAATGCTTTCCAGCACGGACTGGGTCTCCGGGTGCAGCTTTGCAAAGCGGCGCACCGCAAGGATGGTGTACAGGGCGCTGAGCAGGTTGATGGCACCTTCCACGATCAGGATGACACCGATGGCCATCACCAGCGTTTCCATGGCGTCGAAGGGGTTCAAAATCAGCACCACGCCCAGCACCACGCTGAGCACCGGCAGCAGCAGAAAGCCCTTCCAGCTGTCGTAGCCGCAGCGGCGCAGGTCTAAAGCGTTCTGCACCCGGCCAATGGCGTCAAAGATGACGAACAGGCCGAACACGATGGGCAAAATGCTTACCACGATATCGCTGCGCAGCAGCAGAAAAACACCCAGCGCAAGGCAGATAAGGCCGGAGATCAGGGTAAGCTGGCTCTGGAACACCCCGCGCTCCACCACAAAGTAGCGGATCAGCTGCACCGCTGCGCAGGCCAGCACTACGCCGCCCAGCGCGTAGCAGACGATGTTCAGCGCCGTGCCGGGCTTCATGACCAGAAAAATGCCCAGCCCGACATACAGCAGGCTCATGAGGATCAGGTTCCACTTCAGCTTTTTTACCATAGAGATCACGTTCCTTTCGTTTGCAGGGCCGCTGCCCGCACCCGGGTCAGTGGTACAGGGGTGCGATGGTGGTCTTGTTGATACGGGCATAGAAGGCCAGGCTCATCAGGATGCTGACGACTTCCGCAATGAGGAAGGCCCACCAGACATTGTTGACGCTGCCGGTCTGTGCCAGCAGCCACGCTGCCGGCAGCAGCACGAACAGCTGGCGGCAGACCGAAACGATCAGGCTGAAGACACCGTTGCCCAACGCCTGAAACACCGAGCTGAGCACGATGCTGACACCCGCCAGCAGGAAATGCAGGCAGATAATGCGCATGGCCGGGATGCCGATGGCCAGCATGGCGTCGCTGGCGGCAAAGATGCTCAGCACCTGCCCGGGCGCAAACTGGAAAATGCAGAAGCCTACCAGCATGATGCCCTCGGCGTAGCACACCGCCAGCTTGATGGTCTTTTTCACGCGATCCGGTCTGCGGGCACCGTAGTTGTAGCCGATGATGGGCACCATGCCGTTGTTCAGGCCGAAGATGGGCATGAACACAAAGCTTTGCAGCTTGAAGTAGACACCGAACACCGCCACCGCCGTAGCGGAGAAGGCCATCAGGATCAGGTTCATGCCAAAGGTCATCAGGCTGCCCACGCACTGCATGGCGATGCTGGGCAGACCCACGGTGTAGATGCGGCCAATGGCCTTAGCGCTGGGCCGGAAGCCCTTGAAGCTGATCTGGATATCCGGGTTTTTGCGGGTGTTGAAGTACAAGGTCATGCCTGCACCGCAGAACTGGCCGATGACCGTAGCCACCGCCGCGCCGGTGGTGCCGGACAGCGCCTGCCCGCAGTAGCCGAAGATGAAGATGGGGTCCAGAATGATGTTCACCACTGCACCCACCAGCTGGCTGATCATGCTCAGCTGGGTGCGGCCGGTGGCCGCCAGCAGCTTTTCGCCCATGGTCTGAGTGAAAATACCCAGACTGAAGATGCAGCAAACCGACAGATACCGGATGCCCTGCTGCGCGATCACGGGGTCACTGGTCTGGGCGTAGAAGTAGGGCTTCATGCAGGTAAGGCCGATGACAAAGAACACCGCAAAGCTGCACAGGGAAAGGAAGATGCCGTTTTCTGCGGTGGCGTTGGCGCGGCTCTGGTTCTTTTCGCCAAGGCTCTTGCTCAGCAGGGCGTTCACGCCCACGCCGGTGCCCACGCCCACGGCGATCATGACGTTCTGCAGCGAAAAGGCCAGCGATACGGCGGTGAGGGCGCTCTCGCTGACATGGGACACGAACACCGAGTCCACCACGTTGTACAGCGCCTGCACCAGCATGGAGATCATCATCGGGATGCTGAGTTTCAGCAAAAGGGGGTTGATCTCCATGGTGCCCATGATGTTTTCCCGCACCTCGGCGGGTGCGGTCTGCGATTGATTTGTTTTCACGATTTCTCCTTGCCGGAAACATGGGCAGGGCGCAGAAGCGCCCTGCCCACGTTCTGTCGTTGTTTATTGGGTCTGGCTGGGGGTCACAGCGTCTTTTCCTTTGCGGCGGCTGCGTCTAAGATCATCTTCACGCAGGTCTCGCGGCCAAGGGCGGCGTTGATGGCCAGATCGTAGTTGTGGGCATCGCCCCAGCGGTTCTGGGTATAGTAGTTGTAGTAGGCCGAGCGGTTGCGGTCGGTCTTTTCCACCTCGTCTTTGATGCCCTTTTCGTCCTTGGCCTTTACCAAGGGGTTGGTCTTTGCGTACTGCAGACGCCACTCCTTGGGTGCATACACGAACACCCGCAGCACGTCCTTGCGCTCCCGCAGAACGTAGTCACCGCAGCGGCCAAGGATCACGCAGGGGCCTTCCTCGGCCAGCTGCTTGATGATACGGCTCTGCAGAATGAACACCTGATCGCCCAGCGGCAGCTCATTGCCCATGGTGTACAGGCTGTACAGCAGGCTGTGGGTGTGCCGTTTCTCGCTGGCGGCAACAGCCTCCTCCGACAAACCGGAGTTCTTTGCTGCCATGGTGATCAGCTCCTTGTCGTAAAGCTTGATGCCCAGTGCATTTGCCACGTCCTCTGCGATGTAGCGTCCGCCGGTGCAGTACTCACGGCCCAAAGTGATGATCGTCTTTGCCATAATGTGTTCCTCCTGTTTCATATATCGCCCTGAAAAAGCTTACGGCTGTGCCGGGGCGTCCCCGGTCTGGCCGCTGGCTTTGGGTTCTGTGCTTGCAGGTACGGGGGTCGGCTTCGGCAGCCGTACCTCTGCTACCCGCATGGTGCCGGTCTGATCCACTGCATACACACTGTAGCGCCCGCCTGCGGCCAGCAGCTCCGGCGGGAACTGTACCCCGCCGTCCTCGGTGCGGGTACAGCGCAAAAAGGTGCGGTGGGCGGTGGTGGCGTGCGCCACGCCATCGTGGGGCGCGCAGGCGATCCAGCCGGAAAAATCCTCCGGCAGGTCTGCGGGTTCTCCCCGCCGCTCAAAATAGTAAACGCCCGGCTGGGTGCCAGCGTGCAGCTCGCAGCGCAGCCGCCGGGGACGGTCGGCCTCAGTCTCCCGCTGCTTTGGCCGCAGGGCAATGGCCTTGCCGGTAAAGTAACGCATAAAATCCACCAGCGCCATGGTGCAGTTCACTGCGCCGTCGGTATCGGCGGTGGGGTCGTTCAGCAGCACAAAATCTGCCATCACGGCGTCATCGTGGCCAAAACCGCGCAGCCCCATCCACAGCCGCGACGGGTCGCGCTGGCCGCGCACCCGCCGCTCCACCTGCACCGCCACCGAGCAGCCGTCGTGGATCTGCTCCCGCAGGTCGGCAAGATCCATCCACGCCTGCCAGCAGGGGTAGCCGCAGCAGCCTGCGGCGGCTGCAGCAAAGGCGGTGTTGCCGGTGCTGCGGGTGCTGCCGTCCTCCATGGCGTAGGCCACTTCCTCCGGCAGAATATCCTCGCCCCAGCGGTTCATCAGCGCCGCCATGACCAGCGGCAGATCCATCTCCCGCCCAAAGCTGGGGTCGTGGGCGGAAAGGCAGTATTCCGGCAGATAGAGCCGCCGGTTCAGCGGGTGGCCGTTGTGCTTTTCCCACGCAAGAGGACGCACCGCCGCCGCCAGCAGACGCACCGCCGGGCTAACTTTATCGTTGTTGGTGGAAAGGTTCACCTGCAATTGCACGCCGGTGCCGCCGCCCGGGGCGGCTACCGTGACGGTATCGCCCATCAAAAAGATCATGCCGTCCTCGCTCTGGCTGGACACGCTGCACCGGGGGTAATCCGGCGCCCACTTGCCAAAGCTCATCCAGCTTGTCCACGCCCCTGCTGCGTACACCCGGCAGCGCACCTCCACCATGGTGTCCCGGGGTGCGTGGGCGTTCCAGCTGACGTTCAGATTGCAGAAGGCCGGCATGGCAAACTCCGGGGTGGTGTAGCTGCCGTACAAAAGGCTGCGCCCGGCCACGCTGTCCAGCACCAGTGCGCCGTTTTCCAGCGCAAGGTTGTCCAGCTGCCCGCGGGAAAAGGTCTCTGTCCCCTGCAGCACAAGATTATTCCGTTGTTCCATGGGACATCGCTCCTTTCCGCAGTTTTATCGCTTATTCTTCCGGGGTGTCGTCGTCGGCGTAGTCCTCCTTGAGGGCTGCTTCCAGTTCGGCGTCCTTCATCTTGCGGATGTTCTCCTCAATGTGGAACACCCGGTCAATATCACCGTACACGATCTGGCAGGACACCTCGGTGACGAACCAGAAACCGAAGATCAGCATCAGGAAAAGCCCCAGCGGCATGCACAAAATCACCACGCCCCAGAACAGCACCTGCACGATGGCAGCAGCCAGTGCGTGGGGCAAAAAGGCGATCATGCAGTTGATGCTGTTTTTCAAAGTCAGGCTCAAGGGCTGGTCCAGCAGCACCACCTGCGGCCACATGTAGGCAAACAGCATCTGGAACAGCACCAGATTGAGCACCGTAGCCACCCACAGCGGGACGCCCACGTTGGTACCGTGGTACAGCATATTGAAGCAGAAATAGACGAGGAAAATCTGCAGCGTGACCACCACGGTATACAGCACACCGGGCACAAGGCTGGCCTTGAAATTGCGCTTGAAGGCCTTGCGGTAGGTCACCCACCAGTAGCCCGCCTCGTCGCGCAGCGCGCGCAGAACGGTATCGTACATTCCGGCCAGTGCGGGCCCGGCCAGCAGGCCGCCCACGGCGGCGCTGCCCAGCATCACCGGCAGGCTGTTCTGCAAAAAGCCGATGTACACCAGACAGATGACCGGTGCAAACCCGATACAGGTCAGCAGGTTTGCAAGGAACATCCCGTTCATATCACGGCCTACAAGCTCAAAAAAGCGGCCGATGCCGGTCTTGCGGGGGGCGTCCTTTTCGACACCCTTACCGGCCTTGAAATCATTGGCAGAAGGAAAAAGACCCATAGTAACTGCGGTACCTCTCTTGTGTTTTTAACCGGCACCGCAGGCGTTTTGTCTGGAAAGTGCCATTGTGCTGGCTTTACAGATATAAATATACCTGTATTTTGTCAACTTTGCAAGATACAACCGGGGCTAATTGTAAAAAAATATTTATCTCTCCCTTTTTTACGCAAAATGTGCTACAATGACAATGGCATTTTTTGCAATAGGAGGAAACCATTATGAGCATTCTTCGCACCATTGCGATGTTTATTTATCTGTTCGGGTACATGATCCTGCATTACGGCATCCTGCGCCGCGCCGAGCGCGCCGCAGCCGCCGGAGATACCGCCACCGTGGAGCAGATCGTGAACCAGCATATCCCCCGCTGGAGCCGGGGCATCTTAAGGGTGACCGGTGTGTCCCTGTTGGTGGACGGGCTGGAGAACATCCCCAAAGACCGTCCCTGCGTGTTTGTGGCGAACCACCGCAGCTACTACGACATCCCTTTGCTGCTGGCAGGGCTGGAAAAGCCCCACGGTATCCTTGCCAAGGAAGAGCTGGAAAAGATCCCCCTGCTCAACCGCTGGATGAAGCTTCTGGGCTGCGTGTTCGTGCAGCGTGACGATGTGCGCGCCTCGGTGCGGGCACTGAACGATGCCACCGCCATCGTGGAGGGCGGCCGCAGCTTTGTCATCTTCCCCGAGGGCACCCGCTACAAGGGTGAGGAGGGCGGCGCAGGCGAGTTCAAGGCCGGTGCCTTCCGCATTGCGGTCAAGACCGGTGCCCCGGTGGTGCCGGTGGCTGTGACCGGTGCCCGCGCCCTGTTCGAGACAAACGGCAACCGCTGCCGCCCGGGCAGTGTGCGCATCAAGATCATGTCGCCCATCCAGACCGCCGGCATGAGCAAGGCCGAGCAGAAGCAGCTGCCCGACGCCGTGCGCCAAAGCATTCTGGCTGCGCTGAAGTAACAGCGTTTTTTCAAAACCGCCGTTCCGCTTAAAGGCTTCCCCCGGACGGGGGAAGCTGTCACCGCAGGTGACTGATGAGGGCGCTGCTGCCGGAATTACCCCTCATCCGGCGCTGCGCGCCACCTTCCCCCCAAGGGGTGAAGGCTTTAGGGGTCGGCTTCACTCCGCTGCCCGACCGTATCACACAGGAGAACTATTTTATGGCAAGCTACCGTTACGAACGCGACATTGACCCCAAGGACCTCAAGCCCCGCAAACAGCGGCAGTACAGCCGCAAGGAGCGCTGGGCAAACTGGTGGGACTACAATCTGAAATGGGTGCTCATCTTCGGCATTGCGGGTGCGTTCGTGGCGTACTGCTTTATCGGGCAGTATTTCCTGACCACCCACCCGGATTACAACGTGGCGGTGGTCAGCCCCTACTACCTGCCCGAAGCCACCGTCACCGCCCTGCAACAGCAGCTTGCCGCCTATGGCGAGGACTGCAACGGGGACGGCAAGGTGGTGGTAAAGCTGAACCAATACACCATGGCCTTCAACAGTGAGGACTCGGACGCTTATCTGGATATGGCGGGCACCACCAAGCTTTCCACCGATATTCAAAGCTCCCTCAGCTCCATCTTTATCCTGTATGACCCCGCAGGCTTCCAGCAGACCACCGGCACGTTGCGGTATCTGGACGGTCATCTACCCAAGTCCGACGCCGACAGCGACTGGTGGAACATGGTCTACCGCTGGACGGATTGCCCGGTGCTGACCGGGATGGAGCTGGGCAGCTACACCTCGGACGCGGTGCAGAGCGCCAGCGGCGACAGCCAGCAGCTACTGGCAGATTACTATATCGGCATCCGGGGCGCATGGCTGAAGGAATCCGCTTCCCTGCTGGAAAACAGCGAGCCCCTTTGGGCAAACCTGACCGCCGGGGCGGTCTCCACTGCCGGGGAGGGACGCTAAGGATGCGCTTCCGCATCAAAGCCGGCGGCCCCGCTGCCCGGTTCACCTTTGACCGCACTCCAAAACCCCAGCCGCCCGCGCCGCCTGTCCTCCGCGCCGCAGACCTTGATAACCCCTACGGGCGCTACTACGGTAAAGCCCGCAGCTGGGAGGATATTTTAAAAAATAAAAACAGCGATTGAGAGGCTCTCTGGTCGTCGCCGCAGGCGATGACCAGAGAGCCTCTGTTTTCTATTTTCGTCTTTTTACCCATGGCTGATTTGAAATTTTCTCCACCCTCAAATGGAGGGCGGTTTGTTGTTTCTCTGTCCCGGTTATGGTATACTTACTAGGTATCCCCGCAAAAACCGACCAAAAAGGATGTGACCCCCATGGACGCACTGGAACAAGCCCGTGCCGAGATCGACACGGTGGATGCGCAGCTGGCTGCGCTGTTCGAGCGCCGGATGGCTGCTGTTTTACAGGTGGCCGAATATAAGCGGGCGCACGGTCTGCCCATCTACGATGCCGCCCGGGAGGCCGCTGTGCTGGAAAAGGCCGCAGCCCGCATCCAGCAGCCTGCGCTGCGCCCTTACTATAAAGACCATGTCCAGCACATGATGGATATCGCCAAGCAGTACGAAGCCGCCGTGCTGGGACGTAACCGCGCCGCCTATCAGGGGGTGGAGGGGGCGTTTGCCCACATCGCCCTCAAGGCGCTGTTCCCCCACGCCGAGGCCGTGAGCTATTCCACATGGGACGAGGTTTTCGAGGCCGTGGCCTCCGGCGAAGCCGCCCACGGCGTAGTGCCCTTTGAAAACAGCCACGCCGGGGATGTTTCCGCCGTGCTGGACCTGTGCTATAACCACCCGGAGCTGTGGGTGGTGGATGTGTACGACCTGCCCATCTCCCAGAACCTGCTGGTGCTGCCGGGCACCCAGCTTTCCCAGCTGCGCACGGTGTACAGCCACCAGCAGGCTATCGCCCAGAGCGAGACCTTTTTAAAGCAGTTCCGTCTGCCTGCCACCGCCATGGCAAACACCGCCATGGCTGCAAAGTTCGTGGCTGAAAGCGGCGATGCGACAAAGGCCGCCATTGCCAGCGCCGAGACTGCCGCCCTGTACGGGCTGGAAATTTTGGTGCCCAACATCAACACCGACGGCGACAATACCACCCGGTTCATCGTGCTCAGCCGTGAAAAGCCCACCGCGGGCAACCGGTTCTCGCTGCTTTTCACGGTGGATAACAAGCCCGGCAAGCTGGCGGAGGTGATTCAGGTCATCGGTGCCAGCGGCTTCAATATGGAGTCCATCAAGAGCCGCCCCATGCCGCACGTCCCCTTTGAATATTATTTTTATGTAGAGCTGGTGGGCGATGCCGCCGCCGGCGAGACCGCCGCGCTGCTGCGCGAGCTTGACCGCACCTGCCGGACGGTGCGGCTGTTAGGAGTGTATACAAAATGAGTGATTTTATCGGAACCAAGCTGACCATGAATCTGGGCGAGCGCAGCTACGACATCATCGTCAAGCGCGGCTCGCTGGAAAACCTGTATCAGTTCGCCCGGCTGGACCGCCGGGTGGCGGTGGTCACCGACAGCGGTGTGCCCGCGCAGTACGCCCAGATGGTAGCCGACCAGTGCAAGGATGCCACCATCATCACCGTGCCGCAGGGCGAGGCCAGCAAGAGCTTTAAAATTCTGGAGACCGTCCTGCGGCAGATGCTGGACTTCGGCATGGGCCGGGGCGACCTTGTGGTAGCCGTGGGCGGCGGCGTGGTGGGCGACCTTGCCGGGTTTGCCGCTTCCATCTATATGCGCGGCATCGACTTTATCAACTGCCCCACCACCACCCTTTCCATGATCGATTCCTCCATCGGCGGCAAGACCGCCGTGGATCTGGGCGACACTAAAAACATCGTGGGTGCCTTCTGGCAGCCCAAGCTGGTCATCGTGGACCCGGACACCCTGTCCACCCTGCCCCGCCGCCACTTCATCAACGGTCTGGCCGAGGCGGTCAAGGCAGGTCTGCTGGCCGACCCGGAGCTGTTCTCCATCTTTGAAAAAGAGGACGTAGATGACCGCATCGGCGAGATCATCTGCCGCAGTCTGCGCTTTAAAAAGAGCATCGTGGAGCAGGACGAGACCGAGCAGGGTATGCGCAAGGCGCTGAACTTCGGTCACACCATCGGCCACGGCATCGAGGCCGTGAAGGGCATCAAAGGGCGCCGCACCACCGGCCTGTTCCACGGCGAGTGCGTGGCGCTGGGCATGCTGCCCATGATCGAATCCAAGGCCTTGCAAAAGCGGGTGCGCGGCGTGTACCGTCGCTTAGGGTTACCCACCCGCACCGCCTACGATAAGGAAAAGGTGCTGGCCGAGATGCTGCACGACAAAAAAGCGCAGGACGGGCAGATCACCATCATCAAGGTGCCCGGCCTTGGCTGCTGGCGCGCCGAGACCATCCCTGTGGAGGGGCTGCGCCCGCTGCTGGGCATGGAGGACTGACCCATGAAAAATACCTTTGGCAGCGACCTTTCGCTGACCATCTTCGGCGAGAGCCACGGCCGCGCCGTGGGCGCGGTGCTGGACGGCATGGCTGCCGGTGTGCCGGTGGACGAGAGCTTCCTCGCTGCCTGCATGGATAAGCGCCGCGCCCGGGGCGACGGACTCTCCACTCCCCGGGTGGAGGCAGACGCGGTGCAGCTGCTTTCCGGTGTGGTGAACGGCCACACCACCGGCACCGCCATCGCCCTGATGATCGAAAACCAGAACACCCGCAGCGGCGACTACGCCAAGACCGCCGACCTTCTGCGCCCCGGCCACGCAGACTTTACCGCCTATGCCAAGTACCACGGCTTTCAGGATGCCCGGGGCGGCGGGCATTTTTCCGGCCGGGTGACCGCCGCTTTGGTGGCGGGCGGCAGCATCGTGCTTGCCGCATTGCAGCGGGCAGGCATTGATATCACCACCCACATTGCCCGGTGCGCTGATCTTGCAGATACTCCCTTTGCGCTGGACGACCCCGCCGCCCTTGCGGCACAGGTGGAGACGCTTGCCAGTAAGACCGAGGGCTTTGCGGTGCTGGACGCCGCCGTGGAAGAACCCATGAAAGCCGCCATCCGCGCCGCCGGTGCCGAGGGCGACAGCGTGGGCGGCGTGCTGGAAACCGCCATCCTCGGCCTGCCCGCCGGCATCGGCGAGCCCTACTTTGACAGCGTGGAGAGCGAGATTGCCCACCTTGCCTTTTCCATCCCGGCGGTCAAGGGCATCGAGTTCGGCACCGGCTTCGGCTTTGCCGGGCTGCGCGGCTCGGAGGCGAACGACGCCTTCCGCATGACGGCAGAGGGCGCGGTGGTCACCGCCACCAACCACAACGCCGGCATCAACGGCGGCATCGCCAACGGTATGCCGGTGGTGTTCCGCACCGCCGTCAAGCCCACCCCCAGCATCTACAAACAGCAGGATACGGTGGACTACATCGCAAAAAAGGACGCGCAGCTGTCCATTCAGGGGCGGCACGACCCCTGCATCGTGCCCCGGGCCGCCATTGTGCAGACCTGCGCCGCCGCCCTTGCGGTGGGCGACCTGCTCACCGCCCGGTACGGTGCCCGGTGGATGACCGACCCCACCGGCTACCGGAAGGAGGACTGAGATGGAATACGGACTGATCGGCGGCAAGCTGGGACACTCCTACTCCAAGACGATCCATGAGCTGCTCTGCGGGTACAGCTACGAGCTGTGCCCCCTGCCCACCGAGGCAGACGCCCGCGCCTTTTTGCAGCGGCGGCAGTTCAAGGCCATCAATGTGACCGTCCCCTATAAAAAGCTTGTGATGGAATACTGCTCCTTCATCGACCCCCGCGCCCGCGCCATCGGCGCGGTGAACACGGTGGTGAATAAAAACGGCCTGCTCTACGGCTACAACACCGATTATCTGGGCTTTGCCCACCTGTGCGAAGCCCACGGCGTGGAGCTTGCGGGCAAGACCGTGCTCATTCTGGGCACCGGCGGCACCCACAACACCACCCGCGCGGTGGCGCTGGATAAGGGCGCAGCCAAGGTGCTGACGGTCAGCCGCACCCCCGACCCGGAAAAGGGCGAGCTGAGCTACGCCGAAGCCGTGCGCAGCGGCGCACAGGTGGTGTTCAACACCACCCCCGCCGGGATGTACCCCAACGTGGGCGTGTGCAGTCTGGACGTTGCCGCCATGCCCGGGCTGGAAGCCGTGGTGGACGTGGTATATAATCCCAACAAGACCGAACTCATTCTCCGCGCCGAGGACGCCGGTGTGCCGGTAGCCGTAGGCGGGCTGGAGATGCTGGTGGCACAGGCGGTGTATGCCGCCGAATACTTCCTTGGCCGCAAGTTTGAGGACGCCCCGGGCGAGGTGCGGCGCATTACCGCTGCGCTGCGCCGCGAGACGCTGAACATCGCCCTTGTGGGAATGCCCTCCTGCGGCAAATCCACCCTTGGCCGCCTGCTGGCAAAGCAGCTGGGCAGACCGCTTGTGGATCTGGACGAGGAGATCGTCAAGGCAGACGGACGCAGCATCCCGGATATCTTTGCCGCCGAGGGCGAAGAGGGCTTCCGCGCAAAGGAAGCCGCGCAGATTGCCCGCTTCGGCAAGGAAAAGGGGCTTGTGCTCTCCTGCGGCGGCGGCGCGGTGAAGCGGGCAGAGAATGTCCGCGCCCTGCGCCAGAACGGCGTGGTGCTGTTCATCGACCGTCCGGTGGAGGCGCTGGCTGTGGGCGGCGACCGTCCGCTTTCCTCCAGCGCCGAGGCGCTGCGCACCATGGAAGCCCAGCGCCGCCCGCTATACCTTGCCGCCGCAGATGCGGTGATTTCTAACACCGGCACGCTGGCCGAGGCGCTGGCAGCTGCACAGGAGGCACTGGATGAAATTTTTGATTCTTAACGGGCCAAACATCAATCTGGCGCGCTGGTCTGAGCCCGGCGTGCCGGGCGAGGTGGACTACACCGGCCTGATGGACTATGTACAGGCGGGCTGCGACCAGCTTGGCATTGAGACCGACATCTGCCAGTCCAACCACGAGGGCGATTTGATCGACGAGATCCAGTCTGCCCCGGGACGGGTGGACGGCATCGTGCTGAACCCCGGCGGCTACGCCCATTACAGCGTGGCCATTCTGGACGCGCTGCGGCTGTCCAGCGTGCCCGCCGTAGAGGTGATGCTGGACGCCCCGGACGAGCGCGAGCCCTTCCGCAAAACGGACGTGGTGTCCTTTGGCTGTCAGGGACATTTTATCGGCGAAGGCCCGCAGGGCTACCTGCACGCCTGCATCTGGCTGGCGCAGCTGCTGCGCACCGACGGCTCCTCTAAGGCGCATATCGTGATGTAAAACAAACAGGAAAGGAACAACCTCCCATGATCATCTCCACCAAAAAAGGCACTCCCAAAGAGGAGCTGGAAAAGATCGTTGACAAATTCGAAAATCAGGGTCTGGACGTGACCCTGATCACCGGCAAGGACTACAACGTGTTCGGTCTGGTGGGCGACACCACCAAGATCGACGAGCGGGACGTGCTGGCAAACCCGTGGATCGACAACGTTACCCGCGTGTCTGCGCCCTATAAGCGCGCAAACCGCCTGTTCCACCCCGCAGACTCGGTCATCGACTGCGGCGGCGTGAAAATCGGCAGCAAGGAAAAGATCGCCGTCATGGCGGGCCCGTGCAGCATCGAGAATGCCGAGCAGGCCCTGCGCATCGCGCAGGGGGTCAAGGCGGGCGGCGCAGCGCTGTTCCGCGGCGGCGCCTACAAGCCCCGCACCTCTCCCTACGCCTTTCAGGGTCTGGAGACCGAGGGCATTCTGGATATGGTAAAGGCCCGCGAAGCCACCGGCCTGCCCATTGTCTCCGAGCTGATGAGCGAGGATCGCATCCCGGAGTTTGAGGAGTATGTGGACGTGGTGCAGATCGGCGCACGCAATATGCAGAACTTCCAGCTGCTCAAGGCCGTGGGTAAGATGCACAAGCCCGTGCTGCTCAAGCGCGGCCTGTGCAACACCATCGAGGAGTGGATCATGAGCGCCGAGTACATCATGGCCGGCGGCAATGAGCAGGTCATCTTCTGCGAGCGCGGCATCCGCACCTTTGAAAAATACACCCGCAACACGCTGGATCTTTCCGCTGTGCCCATCATCCACGAAAAGACCCATCTGCCCATCGTGGTAGACCCCAGCCACGCCACCGGCAAGGCCAATCTGGTAGAGCCGATGATGATCGCCGCCGTAGCCGCCGGTGCGGACGGTCTGGAAGTGGAGGTGCACTATGACCCCCAGCACGCATGGAGCGACGGCGCACAGTGCCTGACCCCGGACGCCTTTGCACAGGCTATGGCAAAGTGCCGTCAGGTGGCTTGGGCCATCGGCCGGGAGATGTAAACCGTTTACCCCCTCAGGCGCTAACGCGCCAGCTCCCCCAAGGGGGCGCCTGAAGCGCTGCCCGGGGGAAATCTTCAAAAGGATAACACCGCTATGCTTGTAACCATCAGACCTGCCCCCGGCGGCATCGGGGGCGTGATCGCTGCGCCGCCCAGCAAAAGCATGGCGCACCGCGCCGTGCTGTGCGCCGCGCTGGCTGTGGGGCGCTCTCACATCACCCATCTGGAATTCAGCAAGGACATCTCTGCCACCCTGTCCGCTGCCGCGCAGCTGTGCGCCGTCGTGGACACCGGCGCAGACGATGCTGCTGTGCAGGGGCTTGGGCATTTTCTGCCCCTGACCGCCCCGGTGGACTGCTGCGAAAGCGGCAGCACCCTGCGGTTTTTGATCCCCATTGCCAGCCTGACCGGCCAGCCGGTCACCTTTACTGGGCGCGGACGGCTGATGGAGCGCCCACAATCCGTATACGAAACGTTATATCGTGAGCAGAATCTACGGTTTGAGCAGTCCCCCGCCGGGCTGACCGTGGAGGGCGCACTGACCCCCGGGGACTACCGGCTGGCGGGCAACGTGTCCAGCCAATTCATCAGCGGGTTGCTGTTCGCGCTGCCGCTGCTGCCCGGGGATAGCACCCTGCACCTTATTCCCCCCGTGGAGAGCCGCAGCTACATCGATATGACCCGCGCCGTACAGGCCGCCTTTGGGGTGCACAGCCGCTGGCTGGACGCAACCACCCTGCTGCTGCCCGGCGGGCAGCAGTACCACCCCTGCGACTACAACGTGGAGGGCGATTACAGTCAGGCTGCTTTCCCGGCGGTGCTGGGTGCAGTGTGCGGCGGGGTGACCATCACCGGCCTTGCGCCGGACACCCTGCAGGGCGATGCTGCCATTCTGGACATCCTGCGCCGGTGCGGCGCGGTATTCACCCGCAAAGGCGACAGCGTCACCTTTGCAAAAGCGCCCCTGCATGGGGTGGACATCGACCTTGCGGACTGCCCCGACCTTGGCCCCGTGTTGATGGTGCTGGGACTGCTGTGCAAGGGCACCACCGTCATCCGCAACGCCCAGCGGCTGCGCCTGAAGGAGAGCGACCGCATCGCGGCCATGGAAGCCGAGCTGCGCGCCTGCGGCGGTGTACTGGAAAGCGACGGCGGCACCATCACGGTGCACGGCTGTGCGGAGCGTCTGCACGCTCCTGCCGCCCCGCTGCACGGCCACAACGACCATCGGGTTGTCATGAGCCTTGCGGTGCTGGCAGCCGCCGCCGGGCTGTCCCTGACCGTGGACGATGCCGAAGCCATCCAGAAGAGCTGGCCCGGCTTTTTTGCAGATGCAGCGCCGCTTGGCGTGGAGGTAGAAGATGCTTGATAAAACAAAACGTTATCTCGTAGTGGGTCTGGGCCTGCTGGGCGGCAAGTACGCGCTGGAGCTGACCCGCGCAGGCTTCCATGTGGACGGCATCAACCGCAGCGAGGGACACTTGCAGTACGCGCTGGAGCACGGCTATATCGCCAGCGGTAAGACCCACGATTTTGAGGACCTTGTCCGGCAGGCCGACCATATCATCTTTGGCCTGTACCCCACCGCGCTGCTGGACTGGTTCCGAACCTACGGTTCCCTGCTCAAGCCCGGGTGCATCTTTACGGATGTTTCCGGCGTCAAGACCGGCCTTGTGGAGCCGGTGCAGGCGCTGTGCCCGGCGGGGGTGGAGTTCATTGCCAGCCACCCCATGGCAGGCCGCGAGACTTCCAGCGTGGAGCACGCCGCCGAGGTAAATTTTGCCCCGGCAAACTTCATCATCACTCCCACCGAAAAGAACACCCCGGCGGGCATCCAGTGGGCAAGGGAGCTTGCCGAGGTGCTGGGCTTCAAGCATATCTGCACCCTGACCGTGCAGGAGCACGACCGGATGATCGGCTATGTCAGCCAGCTGTGCCACGCCATTGCCGTAAGCCTGATGTGCGCCAACGACAACTCCTCGCTGTGCGAATACACCGGCGACTCCTTCCGCGATCTGACCCGCATTGCGCGCATCAACGACAAAATGTGGGCAGAGCTGTTTTTGTGGAACAAGCAGAACCTGATCAGCGAGATCGACCAGTTTGATTCTGCCCTGCAGGAGATGCGCGCCGCCCTTGTGGCAGACGACCGGGACAAGCTGGAACAGATGTTCCGCCTTTCCACCCAGCGCCGCGCCGCCTTTGACAAAAAGCTGCCGGAATAAACCGTGACGGAGGTATTGCCCCATGCCCAAGCAGGAAGGACAGAAATCCAAGCTGGTAACGCTGCTGCGCATCCTTGAGCAGCGCACCGACGAGAACCACCGCCTGAACGTGCCCCAGCTGGTGCAGCTGCTGGAAAATCAGGGCATTCTGGCCGAGCGCAAGAGCATTTACAGCGACATCGACACCCTGCGCAGTCTGGGCTACGACATCCAGCTGCAGCGGGGGCGCGGCGGCGGGTACTGGATGGCCAGCCGCGCATTCGAGCTTTCCGAGCTGAAGCTGCTGGTGGATGCGGTACAGTCCAGCAGTGTCATCTCGGCGCGCACCAGCAAGCGCATCATCCACAAGCTGGAAGCCCTCTGCTCCGACTACGAGGGCACCCAATTGCAGCGTCAGGTGTATGTGGACGGACGTCCCAAGACCGACAGCCAGACCCTTTTGTACAGCATCGACGCTCTGCACGCCGCCATCAACCGGGGGTGTCTGGTGCAGTTCCGCTACAAGGGCAGCAGCGCCGTGCGCACCGTAAGCCCGTGGCAGCTGGCATGGGAAAACGGCTGCTATTACCTGATCGCCTATCAGGACGAAAAAGCACCCCCGGTGCGCCACTACCGGGTGGACCGGATGGCCGGGGTGCTGGTGCTGGACGAGCCGCGCCAGGGCAAGGAGTTCTTCCGCACCTTCGATTTGCCCGCCTATCTGCGCAAGCACTTCAATATGTTCGGCGGCACCGAGTACCGGGTCACCCTGCGGTGCGCTGCAGACCTTGAGCCGGTCATGCGGGAGCGCTTTGGCCGGGAGCCGGTGTTCTGCCCGGAGGACGCGGAGCACTTCCACTTTGACGTACCCATCTGCGTCAGCCAGCAGTTTTTCGGCTGGGTGTGCGGCTTTGGCGGCAAGGTAGAGGTCACCGCCCCCGCCGCCGTCCGCGCCCAGCTGCACGAGATGGTGCAGAGCCTTGCGGAGCAGCATAGGTAAAACGATTTGAATGCGCTCCGCGTTGCTCTGCGCATCATTCAAGGAATTATATTTTTATATTTGCCAATCGGGAAAATCTGCGGAGCTTGTCGGGGCAAAGTCCCTCCATCTGCTAACGCAGACCGCTCTGCCGCTTAAAAGCCCCACTGGGGCTTTCATTGCTGCGCAAACGCGGATTTTCCCGATTGGCTTTTTCACGGGAGGGGTTCTCCGCCGCGCGAATGTTTCCGTAGGAAACCAGCGCGGCAGATGCCGTTTTTCTCCACGACCCCACCTGTGAAAATGGAACCCCGGAGCGTCCGCAGACGCTCCGGGGTTCCGAAATTATAAATAATTCTTCCGCTGAAAATGGCTAGAGCGTAGCGGAAGCCATTCTAAATCGTCCCGGCGCAAGGGCACTTATTCCTCAAATTCCAGATCGCTGGGCTGGATGAGGTCAAGGGGGGCGGCGGGCTCGGCGATAAGGCGGCGGCTCTGGTTGAAGATGGCCTTTTCCAGCGTGTTGCGCGCCAGACGGCCATTGCCGGCGGTGCGGCTGTCCAGCGCCTGACGGCGCTTATAGTAGCCCAGCAGCGGGAAGGTGCAGCCCTCGGCAAGGCGGTAGCCCTTGCCCTTGGCCAGCACGGCGGTGATGTCCAGCAGCTCGTCTGCGGTGTAGTCCGGGAACTCGATCTTGTTGGGGAAGCGGCTGGCAAGGCCGCTGTTGGCGGTGAGGAACACCTCCATTTCCTTGGTGTAGCCCGCAAGGATGACCACCAGCTCGTCCCGGTGATCCTCCATGCCCTTTACAAGGGTGTCGATGGCTTCCAGCCCGAAGCTGTCCTGCTGGCCGCGGTACAGGCTGTACGCCTCGTCAATGAACAAAACGCCCCCCAGTGCGCTCTCGATGACGCTGTTGGTCAGCGGGGCAGTGTGGCCGGTGTAGCGCCCCACAAGGTCGGCGCGGGTCACCTCCACCAGCTGCCCGCCTTTGAGCGCACCGATGGCCTTGAGGTACTTTGCCACCAGCCGGGCAATGGTGGTCTTGCCGGTGCCGGGGTTGCCGGTAAAGATCATGTGCATGGACAGGCTTGCGGTCTTGAAGCCCGCCGCTGCGCGGCGCTGCTGCACCTGTAAATTGTCTGCCAGACCGAACACATACTCCTTGACCGGGGCAAGCCCCACCAGCGCATCCAGCTCGGCGCGGATCTGCTCCACCGCGCCGGTGTAGGCCGCCGGAAGCAGGCTGAACAGGTCTGCCGGGGCGGCACCGTTCAGCGCAAATTGCAGCCCTTCGGGCGCGGCGGTCAGCGCCACCGTGCCGGAAAGCTTTGCATCGGTCTGCAAACAATACTCGCTCAGAGCCCGGAAGATGCGCTCGCAGCAGTCTGCCAGCCCCTCTGCGCCCTTTTCCTTGGAGCACTGCGCTGCCACATAGTCCCGCACCTCTGCCCCGGCGGTAAGGGTCAGCCCCAGACGGCTGTGCACCCGCTGCGCCAGCGCGTTCAGCTGCTGCGCCGCCAGCGCAGCCAGTGCTTCCGGGGTAAAGGGAGCGGTCTGGCACACATCCCCTACCGCCGCCACAAAGGACGCGCCGAATTTATCCGCCAGCGCCTCCCGTCCCTTGCGGGAGAAGAAGATCAGGTACTTGCCGCAGGGGTCGATGCGGCTCACTGCGCCGGGGGCAAGCGCTGTACCGGCTTCCACCAGAATGCCCTCTTTGTTCACCAGATACCGGCTGGACAAAGGCGCACTGCCCTTGACCGCAAGGTCAGAGAGGATGCGTAAAAAGCCGGGGTGGCAGCTCTCGTAGTGCTCAAACACCACGATCTCGCCCGGGGCGTGCAGGGCGGCGTATAGGTCCTGCAAAAACAGCTTTTCCGCGCCGGGGTCGGGGTAAAGCGCAAGATCCATCACCGCCATCCGGTCGCTCTGCAAAAGCCCCCGCGCCGCCATGATGCGGGCGGTCTCGGCCAGCGCAAAGTGCCGTCCCGTGCCCGGTGCGCCCCACAGTAAGATCACATTGCGGGCGGCTGCGCCCTCGGTGCCCAGCACAAAGGGGCGGCGCATTGCCCGCACCACGCTGTCCACAAAGGCATCCTGCCCAAGGACAGTCTTTTTCACCTCGGCGGCAAGGCCCTCAAAGCTGCCCAGCTGCTCCGGCTTTGTGTCCGCCGTGCCCTTGGCCAGCAGGCCGTCCGCTTCCATGTCCCGCAGCATCTGGCGGCTGTCCTCCAGCGCCGTCTGCACCCCGGCATCCTGCGCTTTCAGCCGGGCGTTCTGCTGCTTCAGCATTTCGTCCAGCCGCTTTTGCTGTTCCAGCAGCGCCGCGTTCAGATCCGGCAGGCCGCTGCCCGCCGGTTTTTGGGGCTGCGGCTTTTCCGGCTGCGGCTGTGCGCCGCCGAACTTCAGTTTGCCGCCCGCGCCGAACACGCCGTTCATCAAGCTTTCCCAATCATCGGTGTATGCCATGGTGCTGCCCTCCATCGGTGTTTTTTCTTCCAGTATAGTGAACTGCGCAGCATTTTGCAAGCACAAAAAAGCTCCCCCTTTCGGGGGAGCTGATATCCGCGTCTATGCGGGGATCATGCTGTTTTCTCAGCCCTTACAGCCCTGCTCTTCCCAGTCGCCGAAATCGTTGGCATCGGCGATCTTGGTGGCATCGATCTTGCCGTTCTCATCCCTGGGGGCAACGGCGGGGCCGGCCTCCACGGGGTTGGCGTTCGGGGCTTCGGGGTCGTACACCGGGCGCTCGGTGGCGGTCTCCGGCTGGGTCTGGGGTGCGTTCTCAGCAGGGGCGGGTGCTTCCGGTGCGGCTTCCTCGGCAGCTTCTGCGGCGGCATCGGCAGCCTTTGCCTCTTCCTTGGCCTCGGCCTCTTCGTAGGCTTCGGCGGTCTTTTCGGCCTCCTCGGCGTCCTTTTCGGCTTCCTCCGGGAACTCGACCTCCTCCACATGGAGCGGGTCTTTCTGGTTCAGGATCTTGTCCAGCACCACGATGGCAGCGCCGGTGACGGCCACGGCAGCAGCCGTGCCAAGAATACGGAACAGAGTTTTCATACCAGAACCTCCTTGTTATAAAGAAACGTTAAGAGAACGTTACGACCTCTTCCAAAGGCTTTTCGGCAGGCTCTACCGACACGGCGGTCAGCACCGGGCCTTTGCCCCGGTAGATGTTGTGGAACTTGTACCCCACCTTTGCGGTCACCCGCACCCATGCGCGCTGCTCCAGTGCTTTGTAGCCATCGTAGCTGCAGGGGAAGCCCACAAACTGGATATCCTGCACGCAGCAGGTCATGGCAAAGCGGCCGGGCACAAAGCTGTTTTTGCCGGCGCGGTTGGTCTGGCAGACCTGTGCCAGAAAACGCACCGTCTTGCCGGTGTACTTCTGGGGCTCATCCTGACAGTCCATGTACCAGATGCCGAAATCGTCATCCGGGATGTCGATGGGATCGGCGTTGATATCAAAGGGCAGCGGGTCGGGGATATCGTCGTAGGCTACGCTGCCGTCCTTGAACTCGTAGGCGATATCGCACTTGCGGGAGGCCTGCCGCACCAGCTTGTGCAGCTCCTGCCGGGCGTCATCGTTGTTCACGGCTTCGGCGCGGTTGAACACGATCAGCTCACTGCGGGCGATCTTATCCAGCATCAGACTGCGCATGGAGTTGTCGCGGGCGTAGGTCAGGGCGGTGGTGCCGTCGGCGGTGGCGATGCACTGGTACACCAGCCAGTTCTCGGGCAGGGCATCCGCTAAATCCTGCAGCAGCCACATGCCGTTGTACTCGATGACCACGCGGCCTGCGTCTGCTTCCTTGCCCAGTTTTGCAAGGTTCTGGGGGTTCAGCTCGGACTTATCCTCCAGCACCTTCACGGTCACGCCGGGGAAGGCGAACTTCTTCTCGTTGTACTCCTCTTCGCCCTCCTCGCAGATCAGCAGCAGGGTCTTGTCGCCGGAGTCGAAATTGGGGTCTTCAAAGGTCTCCTGAATAAACTTGGTCTTGCCGCTTTCCAGAAAGCCCACAAACAGGTAGACCGGGATCTCTTTTGCCATAATAAATGGTTGCTCCTTTTATCAATGATAGGCTCCCCCCTTGGGGGAGCTGGCAATGCCGTCAGGCATTGACTGAAGGGGTCAGCAGCCGAACAGCTGGGCGATGGCGGTCTCGTTCAGCTTGGAGCCGATGACCACCAGCTTGCCGCCCACGTCTGCGCTGCGGCTGCGCACTTCCCACTCGCCGGGCACATAGTCGAACTCCAGCCAGCCGTCTGCGCCGCCGTCCACGATGCCCTTGCTGCGCAGAATCATGCCGTAATTGCCGGTATCCAGCTCGGTGAGGGCGTGCTCCACCTCGGCCTTGGTGAACTTGCGGGCCGTCTCCACACCCCAGCTGGTGAACACTTCATCGGCGTGGTGGTCGTGATGATGATGACCGCAGCAGCAATGGCCGTCATGGTCATGGTGATGCTCGTGCTCCTCGTGATCATGCTCGTGGTCATGACCGCAGCAGCAGTGGTCATCATGATCGTGCTCGTCGTGGTCGTGGTGATGATGCTCGTGCTCATCCTCGTCGTCATCATCGTCATCATGGTCGTGATGATGGCCGCAGCTGCACACACCGTTCTCATGGTCGTGATGATGGTGATGCTCGTGCTCTTCTTCCTCGTCCTCGTGGGCGTGCTCTTCGTTGGCCTTGGCAGCCATGGCGATCAGCTCGGCCTTGAAGTCGTCCTTGGTGGACATGGCCTTCAAAATCTGTTCACCGGTCAGGTGATCCCATGCGGTGGTCACGATGGTGGCAGTGGGGTTCTTTTCCCGCAGCATTGCCACGGCAGCGGCGATCTTTTCCTCGCTGGCGGTCTGGGTGCGGCTGAGCAGGATGCAGCTTGCGTGGCTGATCTGGTCATCGTAGAACTCGCCGAAGTTCTTCATATACATCTTGACCTTGTTCACATCGGCCACGGTGACAAAGCTGTTCAGCTGCACGTCCAGATGCTCGGCCACGCCCTCCACGGCGCGGGTCACATCGCTCAGCTTGCCAACGCCCGAGGGCTCGATGACGATGCGGTCGGGGTGGTACTGCTCCACCACCTGCTGCAACGCGGTGCGGAAATCACCCACCAGAGAGCAGCAGATGCAGCCGGCGTTCAGCTCGTTGATCTGGATGCCGCTTTCCTTCAGAAAGCCGCCGTCAATGCCGATCTCGCCAAACTCGTTCTCGATCAGCACCACCTGCTGGCCTGCAAAGGCCTCGGTGATCAGCTTTTTGATCAGAGTGGTTTTGCCGGCGCCAAGGAAGCCGGAGAAGATATCGATTTTAGTCATGTTCCAAATGCCTCTTTCTTTTTATCGCAATATTCGCAATTGTTAGCGCAAAGGGCCGCAGAGTGCTGACCCATAAAAATACTACACCTCTATTATAACAAGGCTGTCAATGGGAAACCGGCCTTTTTCAAGAAAAAATTGTAACTTTTTTTGCAAATTGACGGCGTTTTGGGGGGAGTTTTGCCCCCGCATTGCATTCTTCCCCGCAGAATGATACAATAGCAGCAGCAAACCATCGCCGCCGGACGTTTTTCCGGCAAATGACAGAAAGAGGGCTTTTGTTATGAGTATGAACACAGTTCCCGAGCGTCTGGCCGCGCTGCGTGCCGCTATGAAGGCAAACGGCGTGGACGTCTATCTGATCCCGGTGGGCGACCCGCATTCCAGCGAGTATCTGCCCGACCACTACACCTCCCTGACCTACTTCTCCGGCTTCCACGGTGAGAACTCCAACTTTGTGGTCACCATGACCGAGAGCGCCGTCTGGGCAGACGGCCGGTATTTTGTGCAGGCAGAAAAGGAGATCGCCGGTACCGAGATCCAGCTGATGCGCATGGGCGAGCCGGGCGTGCCCACCGCCGAGGAATACTGCGGCAAGGTGCTGCCCGAGGGCGGCACGCTGGGTCTGTGCGGTCTGACCGCCAACTGTGCACTGGTCAACAACCTGAAAAAGGAGCTGGAACCCAAGCACGGCAGCATCAAGACCCTGTTCTTGGAGGATGAGCTGTGGGTGGAGGGCCGCCCTGCCCGCCCGGCTACCCCGGCATGGATCTTACCCAAGGAGTACGCAGGCTTCTCCCCGGCAGAAAAGCTGGAGCAGCTGCGCGGCAAGCTGAAGGAGCTGGGCTGCACCGCCCAGCTGGTTGGCAAGCTGGATAATCTGGCGTGGCTTTTGAACCTGCGCGCCATGGATATCGAGTGCACCCCCTACGCCATGGCCTACTGCTACGTTACCCCCAACCGCGCCGTGCTGTTCATCGATCAGGCGCGGGTCACCCCGGAGGCTAAGGCAGAGCTGGAAGCCAACGGCGTAACGCTGGCCGACTACGACAGCATTCTGGACGTGATGGCCGCCGAGACTGAGCCGCAGACCGTGCTGGCGGAAAGCGCTACCGTGAACTACGCTGTGTATCAGGTGCTGGAAAATAACCCCGCCCTGACCGTGAAGGACGCCGCCGACCCCCTGCTGGCCATGAAGGGTGTGAAGAACGAGGTAGAGCTGGCACACCTGCGCGAGTCCCATCTGCGGGATGCCGTTGCCATGGTGCGGTTCCAGATCGAGCTGGAAAACCGTCTGGCTGCCGGGGAAACGCTGACCGAGCTGACCGTGGACGAGATCCTGCACAAGTACCGCAGCGCAAACGACAAGTTCCTTGTGGAAAGCTTTGGCACCATTGCAGCCTACGGCGGCAACGCAGCCATGATGCACTACCACGCCACCCCGGAGGACCACGCCGTTTTGCAGCGCAAGGGCTTTTTGCTGGTGGACAGCGGCGCAACCTACATGGACGGCACCACCGACATCACCCGCACCTACCCGCTGGGCGAGCTGACCGAGGACGAGCGGCTGTTCTACACCTGGACCTTGCAGTGCCACATCGACATTGCCAAGGCCGTCTGGCTGGATTACTGCGACTGCCACATGCTGGACACCATCGCCCGCGAGCCGCTGTGGCGCCACCTCATCAACTACCGCTGCGGCACCGGCCACAGCGTCAGCTTTGTGGGCAACGTCCATGAGGGCCCCCACGCTCTGAACGGCCGCAACACCACCCTGATGCGCCCGGGCATGATCGTCACCGACGAGCCCGGCGTGTATGAAGCCGGCGAGGTGGGCATCCGCATCGAGAACGAGATCGAGTGCTACCACAAGGCCGACAACCAGTACGGCACCTTCCTTGCCTTCCGTCCCCTCACCTTTGTGCCCATTGCCACCTCTCCCATCGTGCCCGGCGTGCTGGACAAGGAGCAGGTCGCTTGGCTGAACGATTACCACCGCAAGGTGTTCGAGCAGCTGGCACCCCGCCTGACCGAGGACGAGCGCGCATGGCTGGCTGAGAAGTGCGCCGCCATCGGCTGCTAATGCTAAAAAGAACAAAAGTCAGCTGCCGCTTGCCGTCCTGACTCTTGCCGTAAAAATGCAATTCCGGGCAGACTGCGGTCTGCCCGGAATTGCTTGATTTAAGATGATTTTTCCGCAAAGGAAACCAAACCATGATCTTTCACATTGCGATCTGCAGCCCGGACGGGGCGCTGCGCAGCCGGCTGGAGCACCAGTGCATGGAGTTCTTTGCCCGGCGGGAGGACGCCTGCATCGTGGAGCAGCTGCAAAGCCCGGAAGCGCTTTTGCAGCAGGATGCCGCCGGGCTGCGGTACGAGCTGTACCTCATCGAGCTTGCGGCGATAGCCCGGCCCGAAGGGCTTGCGGCGGCGGCAGAGCTGCGCCGCCGGGGCCGCCGCGCGCCGCTGGCCTTTGTGGCACGCACCCCGGCCCACGCATACAGCGCCTACCGGGTGGACGCCATGCAGTATTTGCTGCAGCCGGTGCACCAGCCGGAAGTTTCTGCCCTGCTCAAGCGGGCGGTGGAGCCGGAATACGGCCCCACCCTTACCGTGACCACCGCAGACGGCGTGCGGGCGCTGGCCTATGCCGAAATTGAATATCTGGAATGCACCCACCATATCGTGCACTTCCACCTGACCACCGGAGAGGATGTGGCCTCCCTCTCGCTGCGGGTGCCTTTTTCCACCGTGGCGCAGCCGCTATTGGCAGATGGCCGCTTTGTGCAGCCGCACCGCTCCTATGTGGTCAATCTGGAAGCAGTACAGCTGCTGTCCCCCGGCGAGGTACGGATGCGCAGCGGGGCGCGCATCCCCATTCCCCGCGGGCGGGAAGCCGCCGTCCGGGAGGCTTTCTGCACCCGGGTAGGGTAAAAAGTAAAAAGTCGCTGCACATTCGTGCAGCGGCTTTTGTTTTACGGAAAATTGGCCGGAATCACTTGGACTGGGTTCTGCGCTTCAGCAGGGTCTGGACAGGGCCTGCGGGCATGAAGCGCTCCGACTGGGCAATGAGGGTGTGGTACAGCCGCAGCTGATTGCCACGGGCGATCCCCAGTTCGGACAGCATCTGCTTGTAATGGGGGAACATCTGCAAACGGCTGTTCACGACCTTGCTAAGGTCTGCATTGGTGTGCAGCAGGCTCTGGGGGTTCTGGATGTAGTAATAGCCCGGGTCGGCAAGGGCGGTATAGGCCTTCGCCAGCCGGAAATACCGCACATTGAACAGCTGATCCTCGTTGTAAACTTCGCGGGTGAACCAGAGCCCCGCGTTCATCAAAAGGCTGCGGCGGTACAGCTTGTTCCAAACAACGTTGAAATAGAAGGAGGAGGGCTTTTTCATGTACTCCTGCATAAACTCCTTCTGGCCGTAGTTCCCGGCGGGCAGAAAGCTGTAAACGTTCACCTCCGGCTCGGCGGTGTCGGTCTGTACGCCCAGCTGCGCCAGCAGCTTTTCGGTGCGCTGGCCGCTTTTGCTGGAAGCCAGCGGGATCACCATCCAATAGGGTGCAATGACCAGATCGGCATAGTTCTTCTCGGCGGCTTCCACCATGCGGGCAGTAAAGGTGGGTTCAATATAATCATCGCTGTCCACGAACTGCAAATACTTGCCGTGGGCAGCGCGCATCCCGGCGTTGCGGGTAAGGGAAAGCCCCTCGTTCTCCTTGCTGATGACCACCACGCGGGGGTCTTTTGCCCGGAACTGCTCACAGATGGCAAGGCTGCCATCCGGGGAGCCATCGTTCACCACGATGATCTCAAGGTTCTGGTAGCTCTGGCCGCAGATGCTTTCCAGACAGCGGGCAAGGGTCTTTTCCACGTTGTAAACGGGCACAATCACGCTGACGAGCGGGGTGTTCATGGGTTTCCTCCTTCACAGACTTACTCCGTTCCGAGTTTCTGCTTTTTCTTGGCGGCAGCCTTTCGTCCGCTGCGCTCGGCGGCAAGCTCCGCTTCCTCGTCGCTGCCGGCAAAAAAGGCATACCAGTACTCTGCCGCATCGCTCAGCGCCTTCTGGATGCCAATCGTGGGGCTTACGCTTTCCGCCAGCCCCAGCAGCGAGGCGTGCAGCTGGGTCTGCACCTCTTCGTAGAGGCCCAGTTTCGTGTAAAGAGCCTTATAATAGTCTATCATTTGCAGACGGTTCTGCATGATGGTGGACAGATTGATCTGGGTGTGGCAGATGCTCTGCGGGTTCTGGACATAGTAATAACCCGGCTCCTCCAGCGAGACCACCCGCTCCACAAATTCCAGATACCGGATGTTGAACTGCTGATCCTCGGCGTGGATCAGCTCGTTGGTAAACTCCAGCCCGTGGGCGTTCAGCACGTCCCGGCGGTAAAGCTTGTTCCACACCACATTATAGAAAAAGGTCACGGGCTTTTCCATCAGGTGCAGCGCGTAGCTTTTCTGGTCGTAGACACCGGCGGGCAGAAAACCGTACTCCCGGTACTCCACCTCTGGCTTTTTCCGGCGCAGCTTCTTTTTGGCGATGTCCTCCGGCTTGCCTGCCTTGACCTTTTCCCGCAGCTGCTCCTTCTGGATATCCCGGGGGATCTCCATCCAGTAGGGCGAGATGACCAGTGTGGCATCGTGCTGCTCGGCAGCTGTCACCATACGCTGGGTAAAATCCGGGGCAAGGTGGTCATCACTGTCCACGAACTGCAAATATTTGCCCTGTGCCAGCCGCATACCCACATTGCGGGTGATGGAAAGGCCCTCGTTTTCCTTGTCCACAACCGTCACGCGGGGGTCTTTTGCACAAAACTGATTGCAGATCGTAAGGCTGTCATCCGTAGAGCCATCATTCAACACGATGATCTCCAGCTCCTGATAGGTCTGGCTGCAAATACTTTCCAGACAGCGGGCAACACTATTTTGCGCGTTATACACAGGCACGATAATGCTGACGAGCGGGTTTGTCATGACAGGGATCTCCTTTTGACGATAAGGTTTGGTTTTTTCGCTTCACCAAAGCACGTCTTTGTAAAAAAGACGTAATTATTTATATTATCATACTCCTATGGCACGCAAAATGCAAGGGGATGGGCGTTTTATCCATCCGGGCGCAGGCAGTTTATACCTGCGCCCAGTCCAGCGCAGTCCAGTCCGGCAAAAACTGATTGCATATCCGGCGCAAAGCGGGTGCATCGGCAGCACTGGTGGTATCCTGAATGCCCACCAGATAAAAACCGGCATCGTGGGCAGTCTGGGCGGCATAAAGGGCATCCTCGCACACGGCGCACCCGGCGGGCTCCGTGCCGCCAAGGCGGTGCAGCGCCTCCATAAAGGGGGCGGGGCCGCTCTTGCTCATAGCACCCCGCGCCTCGATGTAAAAATCAAAGTATTCGTCGATGCCAAGGCGGGTCAGCACGGCGCGGCACTGGCTGCTCCATGTGTTGGAGCAAACGCACATCCGTGCGCCCTCGGCCCGCAGCCGGGCAAGAGTGTCCCGCACGCCGGGCTTCAGTTCCACCTTCTCGTACAACTGGGCGATCACCTCGCGCATCACGTCCAGATAGCCGTTCCTGTCCAGCGGCAGCGCATATTCCCGGATGAGGTACTGTGCGCCGTCCTCCATGCCCATGGTCAGCAGGGTTTCGTGCAGGTCTGCCTTCGGGGTGCGGCCAAAGCGCGCCAGCAGCGCCTCCGGGGCGCCCTCCCACACCACCACCATGCTGTCGGTCAGGGTACCGTCCATATCAAAGATCCATTGTTTGCAGTGCATACTTTCCTCCTGTTGTGCGCCCCTCCGGGCTGTCTCTATACTTATCTCCGGCTAGTATAGCACGAAACTTTCACAGGAAAAAGGCATGATCTCTGAAAATTCGGGAGAATTTTATCCCAAAGTATGGTATAATTATAACAATTTTAGAAAATACCGGGAACGTGCACGGGAGGGCTGGATATGGAACGCAGAGAACCCACGCAAAAGGCGCTGGTGCTGGCAGGCGGCGGCGCGCGGGGCAGCTATCAGGTAGGCGTCTGGCGGGCTTTGATGGAGCTGGACTGGCACCCGCAGATCATCACCGGCACCAGCGTGGGCGGCTTGAACGGTGCCATGTTCGTGCTGGATCTGTACGAGACCGCCCGGGATATGTGGCTGACCATCCGCAGCCGGGATGTGATGGAGCTGCCGGAGGAAAACGCCGACCTTTCCGCCCTGCATCAGTTTCTGCGCCGGGTGGTAAAGGAAGGCGGCATGGACGTGACCCCGCTGGAAGAGATCGTGGAGCGGGTGCTGGACGAGGACGCGCTGCGGGCAGCGCCCATCCGGTTCGGCATCGTGACGGTGGAGCAGCGCGGGCTGCGCCCCCGGGAGCTGACGCTGGAGGATATCCCCGCCGGGCAGGTGCGGGACTATCTGATGGCTTCGGCGGCCTGCTTCCCCGCATTGCGGGCGCGGCAGATCGACGGGGTAAAGTTTCTGGACGGCGGGTACAGCGATAATATGCCCACCGGCCTTGCCAAGACCATGGGCGCAGAGGAGCTGGTCTGTGTGGATCTTGAGGGCGTGGGCATCACCCGCCCCAACCTGACCGGCCTGCCCACCACCATGATCCGCAGCTACTGGGAGCTGGGCGATATCCTGCACTTCGACCCCGACACCGCAAAGCGCAACATGGAGCTGGGCTATTACGACACCCTGCGCGCCTTTGGCCGCATCCGGGGCTGTGCCTACGCGGTGGACAGCAGTGCGGACAGCAGCGCCGATGCCGAAGCCTTCCGCGCAGCCTTTGACACAGTGCAGAAGGAGGTGCGGGAGAAGTACCCTGTCACCCTTACCGCCGATGCCGCTTTACTGCTGGCACGGATGAAGGATGCCCAGCTTGCCCCGCTGGAAGCCGCCGCCGAGGACGCCGGGGTAGACCCCACCCACTTCTACACCACCCGGACGCTGGCCGAGGCGTTTCTGGCGGCGTGCGACAAAGACCGCATGGAAAGCTTTGCCCCGCTGTTCACGGGCAGCAGCACCGCCGGACAGGCGGCGCTGGCCGCTTTGCTGCCCAATACATTCTTACAGGCGCTGGTGTGGCGCACTTTGACCACATCGGCTTTGCCGGAGGTGACAGAAGATGAAGGTTTATAAAGGCGTATCCGCTTCCCCCGGGCTGGTGCTGGGACAGGTGAGCCGGCTGGAACATCATGTGGAGACCTTCAGCCACGGCCCTTTCAACCCGGAGCGGGAGCTGCGGCTGCTGGCAAACGCCGTGCACACGGCGCAGAATGAGCTGGACTCCATGGCGGAGCGCGCCGCCCCCACCGAGCAGGCCATCTTTTTGTTCCAGAGCATGATGCTGGACGATGAGGGCATGATGAACGAGGTGCGCTTTTGCATCAATGCGGGCATCAGCGCTTCGGCGGCCATGCATCAGGTGGGGCAGCGCTACGCCGACCAGCTTGCCAACATGAAGGATAACCCCTATATGCAGCTGCGCAGCGTGGATATTCTGGACGCCACCCGCCGGGTGATCAATATCCTGACCAACCGTCCCCGGGTATGGCTGGCGCTGGATCATCCGGTGATCCTTGCCGCCGACCGGCTGATGCCCACCGACCTGTTCAGCGTGCCCTCCGGCATGATCTTGGGCGTCATCACCGCAGAGGGCAGCGGCCAGAGCCATGCCGCCATCATTGCCCGGGCAATGAATATCCCGGGCATCGTGCAGGTGGGCAAGGATTTTCTGGACGACTGCGACGGCCGCACCGTCATTCTGGACGCAACCAACGGCAACTGCATCCTTGACCCGGACGCCGTCGCCCGCCAGCAGGCAGAAGCCAGCATCTGCCAGCTCCAGCGCGAGGACGCGGAGATGAAGCAGCTGCACAGCCTGCCGGATGAAACGCGGGACGGCGAACCCTTTGAGCTGCTGGCCAACTGCTTCGGCCCTGAGGATATCGACACCGCCATGCAGTCCGGTGCCAAGGGCGTGGGGCTGCTGCGCAGCGGCTACATGATGCTGCCCGGGCGCATTCTGGACGAGCAGGAACAGTATTTTTTCTACTGCTCTTGTCTGGCAGCCGCAAACGGCTGCCCGGTGACCGTGCGCACCTTCGACTTTGGCTCCGACCGCACCGTGGCCGACGCCAATCAGGGGCCACAGTCCTCCAAGCTCGGCCTGCGCGGCATCCGCAACAGCCTGCGCCAGCCCCAGCAGTTCCAGACCCAGATCTGTGCCTTGCTGCGCGCCGCCGCGCGCGGGCCGCTGCGGGTGATGTTCCCCATGGTGACCGATGTAGAGGACTGGGACGCCGCCATGAGCATCGTGGAGCACTGCCGCCAGAGCCTGCGGGAGCGGGGCGTGCCCTTTAACGAAAACACCCAGTTCGGCGTGATGCTGAGCATCCCCGCCGCCTGCCTGACCGTGGAGGACTTTATAGCCCACGGCTGCGATTTTCTGGTCATCGGCACCAACGACCTGACCCAGTATACCCACGCCGCCGACCGGGAGCTTGCCAGCGCAGAGCATTACTACCGCCCCGCCAGCCCGGCCATGAAAAAGCTGATCACCATGGTGATGGATGCCGCCAGCGCGCACCACGTCCCGGTGACTATATGCGGCCTTGCCGTGGGCAACCCCGCCAACACGGCGCAGTACCTGCACCTCGGTCTGCGCAGCTTCTCGGTAAGCCCGCAGAACCTGCTCAAGGTAAAGCGAGCTCTGCTGGACACCGATGCCCACCCGGATGCAGGGGAAAACGGCTGAGAAAGCTTTACGAAACGTAATATAATGCGAAATAATAAGAGGCTGTTGCACAAACTCCTGTGCAACAGCCTCTTTGACGTTGTGTTTTTTACTTTAGCGGGCTCGCCCTCTCCGTCATCGCTGCGCGATGCCACCTCTCCCAAAGGGAGAGGCAAGAGCACTGCCGGAAACTTCTTCATTGAACCTAACACTTTAGTAATGAACCTTACGGCTTGGCTCTCCCTTTGAGGAAAGACTTCCCCCGCTCCGGGGGAAGATGTCACCGTAGGTGACAAAAGGGGGAATCTGGCGCGGGAGCGCCTGAGAGGGCGAAGGCTTGTTACAGTACATCGAGAGCAAGCAAAACAAAAAAGATTGACCGCCACAGTTTTCCCGACTCAAACGGCCAATCTTTTCTGATTGTCTAGGGTATGGAAGCTGACCGTTGCCGGGCAGCACCTTTTCTGTTTTCAGTATAATCATTGCGGGCGTATTTGTCAAGCAGATACGTTCTTTTTTATGCTTACTCCAGATTCCCGGTCAGGGTCATGACGGCGGAGAGCACCGCCAGCGGGGCGGTCTCGCAGCGGAGGATGCGGGGGCCAAGACCTACCGTTTTCGCCCCGGCCCTGGCAGCCATTTCGGCCTCCTCGGCGGCAAAGCCACCCTCTGCGCCGGTAACGATGGCAAGGCGCAGCTTCTGCCCGTCGGCGGGCTTTGCCTCCGCCAGCAGCTGGCGCAGGGGTGCGCCGCCGCACTCGTAGCAGAACAGCACAAGGTCGTACTGGTCAAAGCTGCGGCACACCGCCCCAAAGTTCGGCAGCGGCAGGGCTACGTCCGGCAGAACGCCCCGGCCGCACTGCTTGGCGGCTTCCAGCGCAATGCGGTTGTAGCGCTCGTTCTTCTGCTCCTCTTTTTTGGGTGCAGCCACGCAGTAGCGGCTGAAGAAGGGCACGATATGCGCCGCGCCCAGCTCCACCCCGTGCTTGATGATCTGTTCCAGTTTGTCCTGCTTGGGGTAGCCCGCCAGCAACGTCACCTCCACGGTGGGCTCGGCGGCGCTGGGGTAGCCCGGCTCTACGGCAAAGTCTACCCTGTCCTCCCCAAAGCCGGTGATGGTGGCGGTGTACTCTACGGCGTTGCCGTCGCAGAGGATGACGGTATCCCCCGGCTTTGCCCGCATCACCCGGGCAAGGTGATGGGCGTCCGCACCCCGCAGGGTGGCGGTGCCGTCGGAGATCTCGGTGGTAAAGTAGCGGTGCGGCATACTGTGCGCTCCTTCTTATAATATTTGAATCTCAGGCCTTTTTGCAGACGATGCACTCCCAGCCGCGCTTTTCCTTGACTTCCACGACGGACAGACCGGCCTTTTCCAGCCCGGCGATCACCTCGTCCTTGCGGCTGTCGATGATGCCGCTGGCAATAAAGGTGGCACCCTCGGCCATCAGGCCGGGCACGGCGGGCGCAAGGCTGAGGATGGCGTTGGCCACGATGTTGGCGGTGATGATATCATAGGTGCCGCTGGCCTTGTCGGACAAATCGCCCACCAGCACGGTCAGCTTATCCTGCACACCGTTCAGGGCAGCGTTCTCCCCGGCGGTGCGCACCGCCACGGGGTCGATGTCCACGCCTTCGGCGCTGGCAGCGCCCAGCTTGAGGGCGGCAATGGCAAGGATGCCGCTGCCGGTGCCGATATCCAGCACCCGCTCGCCGCCGCGCACCTGCTCGTCCAGCGCTTCAAGGCAAAGGCTGGTGGTCTCGTGACCGCCGGTGCCGAAGGCAAGGCCGGGGTCAAGGATCAGCTTTACCCGGTCGGTGTCGTACTGCTGCCACGAGGGCACCACAGCCAGACGGCTGCCGATCTCCATGGGGTGATAATATTTGCGCCAGCCGTTCTGCCAGTCCTCCTGCTCCACGCCCTCGGTCTCCACGGTGTAGGGGATGCCGGCGGCTTCCATGCGGGCGGCGATGAGCGCCAGCGTCTCCACCTGAGAAGCACCCGGCTCCAGATACAGATGGATGATCACGGTATCCCGGGGCTTGTCCAGCAGCTCCTGCTCGATCAGGTCCACATGGGCGATCTCGGCCACCTGCTGCTCGATGTCGCTGTAATCCTCGATGTAGATGCCGCCCTCGGCGATCAGGGTGGCAACGGCTTCGGCGTTTTCGGCATCAGCCTTGGCCACGGTCAGGCGGATATCGGTCCATTCCATAGTACAAGTCTCCTTTTTGTATCTTGAGGTGTATCTGAAAAGTCGAAAATTTAGCCTATTTCTACAAACACAGCTAGATTTTGCGTGAATCAGCCTTGAAATCCACAAAGGATTCCTGCGGCTATTTGCCTTAAATCCCGCTTGTGCTTGCGAAATATTCGTCATTTTCTTTGTTTTCAGATACACCTTAGCCCTTCCGGCAGTGCCGGAGGGAAAAATTCTGTTACCTGTATAGTACCCGATTCTGCGCCCGGATGCAAGCCCCTTGGCAAAACCGGCGGCGGTGCCGCCCGAAAGGGTGCACAGATTGACTTTCGGTAAAACATCCGGTATGCTATACTGGACAAGGCAAAAAACGTGATGCTGCGCAAAGGAGCATCGGAAAGGGTTCTTTATCGTATGTGTACCAAAACCTTCACATGGCGGCTGCTCACCGGCCCCGAGCTGACCGAGGTGTATCTGAACGAGATGCGCCGGGATTTCCCCGCCGGGGAACTGAAGCCTTTGAGCATGATCCTGACCAGCGAAGCGGAGGGCACCGCCCACACATGGGGCGTGTTTGACGGCGACACGCTGGCGGCTTATCTTTTGATGGTGCGGCCGGAGGGCTGCCGGGTGAGCCAGCTGGATTATTTTGCCGTGGTGCCCGCCTACCGCGCCCACGGCATCGGGGCACAGCTGCTGGCGCAGCTGCCCGCCCAGGAGGGCGACGCCGAAGCGATCCTGATTGAAGCTGAGATGCCGGAAAAGGCCGGGGACGCCGCCATGGCGGTGCGGCGGCTGGGCTTTTACGCCCGCTGCGGCGCGTGGGACACCCACTACACCGAGCATCTTTTTGACGCATGGTTCCGCATTCTGGTGCTGGACTGCCCGGGCTGCGCACCCCTTGCCCCGGAGGCTGCGGTAGAGGCACTGACCGACTGCTACCGCCGCACCATCAGCCCTACCCAGTGGCAAAAGCACGTTCAGTTCTTTGCCCCGGACGGCAGTACATACTGCTGATCGCGCAGGAGACCACCTATAACAAAGCCCGCCCACCTGTGGAGACCCACGGTGGGCGGGCATTTTGCGTTTTATTGTTCGTGCCGCTGTAAAAGCATTCAGAGGGCGGCGGTCTGGGGTACCAGCCGGAAGAGCATCACGGGCAGCTCGCTGTTTACAAAATCCAGCGTAAGGATGATCTTTCCGCGCTTTGTTTCAAAAGGCATCTCCGTCTGTGTGCCGTCCGGGGCAATGCGCACAAGCGTTTTGCCTTCCAGCAATCCGGCGGGCAGCGCGAGCCTTACCCGACCGGTGGGCTGCGTCAGGCTGCCTGCGGTCTCAAATGCCACACTCAGGTATTCCCCATTCGTCCGTGCGGTCACATCCTCCGCAGAAAGGCTTCCGATGAGCGGCCATGCCGTTGCGGCGTCGATCATTTCCAGCTGCGCGGCGTTTTCTGCCTGCCCGCACACGGGGCAGAAGGTCAGCGTTTCGCCTTCCGCAGTGCGGAAAGTAAACTTCCGGCAATCAGTGCTGCCAGTGTGCGCGCAGCCCTGCCGCAGACAATCGGCGCTCTGAGAGCCGGTTCCGTTCGGAGACCATGCACCGAACTGATGCCCCAGCTTATCGGTCGGGTCTGCGGTGTAGCTGTCTTTGCAGCGGGAGCAGGTAAAAACAGTATAGCCGTCTGTTTCACAGGTAGGCTCTACGGTAACAGCCTGATAATCATGGTTCAGCGCGGGCTGCTCCGCATAGGTGGTATAGTCACAACGAGAGCAGGTTTTGTAAGCATCCCAGCCCTTTTCCGTACAGGTGGGGGCTTTTGCATCGTGATTCACCAGATCATGCTGTGCAGGCAGCTCCACATAGGTGGTATAGTCACAGCGGGAGCAGGTTTCGTAAGCGTTCCAGCCCTTTTCCGTACAGGTAGGGGCTTTTGCTGCGTGCTGCTCCAGAGCATGGTTGTTTGGGTCTTTTTCGCCGTATTCCCCACCACACGCCTCACAGACCGCTTTGGCGGTGCAGGTTGCTGTGCCACCGGTACAGTTTGCAGTATCAACTTCGGGGCAGTAGTTCGTGCAGCTGCGGGTGTGCGTGCCGTTGCCGGCGGATGACCACTCGCCCCATGCGTGACCGCCGTAGTAACTCCCTCCGCAAGTATTGCACATTCCCAGAGTGTCGCAGGTCGCGTAGCCGCCGCTGCAGCTTCCAGTCTCTTCTGCGTTGCAGCGCTTGCATCTGCGGGTGTGCGTGCCGTTGCTGGCGTAGTTAGGCGTCCACGCGCCCCAGTCGTGACCGAGAACGCCGTATTCCGCGCCGCATTTTTCACAGATTTTGCCCTCGGTGCAGGTGGGACCTTGGGTACCGCCGGTATGTACCGTTAAATACGTAACATTGCCATCGTTGTGGCAGTTCTGGCATTCAGTTACATAAACCCTATGACTGTTCGAATCATATTTTTCGTATCCGAGGATCTCACGTGTCTCCATACTCCCACAGCGGGCGCAGCGTCTCTGGACTGTTTCTGCCGCTTTAACGTTTAACACGGTCCCCGGTATCAGGCACACCATTGCCAGCACCGTCAAACACCAGATCAGCCATTTTTTCATGTTACTCCCTCCTTGTCATCAAACCTTGTTATCCTTTCAGATCAAACTGCACGGACAGCGATGCAAGCACGGCATCTACCACCTTCCGCGCCTGGGCAAGCATATCGATCTCCGCCACAAAAGCGATGACCTGCTCGCGCTCCTGCGCGGGGACCTGCAACGCGCTCAGGCTCATGCTCAGGAACCGCCGTATTTTGCGCTCCAGCGTAAAGTAGGGGTCGCACCGCCGTGCCATGTAGCCGCGCATCATGCCAGCCGTGCCCAGCTCCATCTCGTAGAAATCACACTCGGCACACCCGGGCAGATACGCGCTGAACGCCGCCTGCAGCTCTGCCGTGGTACTGCGGTGGATGATCTCCGCCGTGGCGGGGAAGGTGTACGCTTCCACATAGATATCCCGCAGGTTCTCGCTCAGCTCGCTCAGCGCCAGCTGCAAAGCCGTTTCCACCGCGTAGAGGTACACCGGCGAGGGGGCGTTTGCCGCCAGCGGCCTTACCGCGCCGAACTGCCTGCTGAACATCATGCCGATCAGCTCGGTCAGCACACCGTCCTTTGTGCGGAAAATATTCTGGAACGACCCGGCAGAAACATCTGCTTCCTTTAAAATTTCTGCCACCTTGGTGTTCGTGTAGCCTTTTTCCAGAAAAAGCCGGACACAGGCGGTCAGTATCCGCCGTTTTGCTTCTTTGCTGTCGTATCTGCGCGACATTGGAAATCATCCTTTTCTATAATTGGTTTCTGACCCAATTATATATTGATTTGAAATTCACGTCAAGTAAACTTTTCAGGGCGTATTTTGGGCAATTTACCAGTTTTCAAAAAATTGACGCATCTCATGGGGATGCGTGACTGCAAGAGCAAGTCGGAAATAGAGAAAGAGAAATGCCCACTTGCCCGAGAACTTCTCAGGGGAGTGGCCATCTGCGCCGACCCGAAGCTGGCTTCCAGCGTAGCGCTGATCACCGACGGACGCTTCTCCGGCGCAAGCCGCGGCCCGGTCATCGGCCATGTCAGCCCGGAGGCTGCCGTGGGCGGTCCCATCGCACTGGTAGAGCCGGACGACCTGATCCAGATCGATGTGCATAACCGCAAGCTGGCCATTGTGGGCGTGAAGGGCGAGCCCAAGACCCCCGAAGAGATGGACGCCATCCTTGCCGAGCGCCGCGCCAACTGGAAGCCCAAGGCTCCCAAGTACACCAAGGGTCTGCTGAAGCTCTACTCTCAGCACGCCGTCAGCCCCATGAAGGGCGCATACATGGAGTAAACCGCTCCGCATAAACAACAAAAAGTAAACTGTCCGGCGGGTTTTGCCGGACGGCTTGGATAAGTGCAACCAAAAATCACGAAACGGAGGAATTTTCTATGACAGCAGTTGCAACGCCCGATGCGGCACGGCTGGTTTTTGCGCCTGCGTGACCCGGTCACGGAAAAGCGGGCGGCGTATGGGGTATACTGATATTGTCAGTAAAACACAACACCCATTCAGGAGGGAAAAAATATGGCAGTCATCAACATTACCAAGGAAAACTTTGCACAGGAAGTGCTCCACAGCGAAAAGCCCGTACTGCTGGACTTCTGGGCCAGCTGGTGCGGCCCCTGCCGGATGCTGAGCCCCGTGGTGGACGAGGTAGCCGAGGAGCGCACCGATGTAAAGGTGGGCAAGGTGAACGTGGACGAGCAGCCGGACTTGGCGACACAGTTCGGGGTGATGAGCATCCCCACCCTGCTGGTGTTCGAGCAGGGCAAGCTGGTGCGTCAGGCTGTGGGCGCCCGCCCCAAGGCCGGTGTGCTGGAGCTGCTGGGCTGAATTATCGTTTTGAACTCGGGACAGCGGAGCGCCTGCGGGTACTCCGCTGTCTCTTTTTTACGGAAATGGTTGGCATCAATTCAAAAAAATCATCCACGCTTCTACAAATGGAATTACAAAACCAAAGCAAAAGAAAAACAAAAGATCCAGCACAACTTTCATCCATCTGGCAGAACGTGTACCGAAGGACATGGCATGAATGATGAAAAGATTGATCTCACCCCAGCGGCGATAATAGCCTGTCTGTTCAAAGCTGTTCCAGATCTCCAGTGATAAAAATTCAATGCCAGCACACAACGGGAAAATGACGAGAGAATGCATCCAGCCGTCTGCCCGAAAAGAACCATCGCCAAGACCATACCAGTGCACCGCAATGGTACCGGGGCAAGCCAAAACACCCCACAAGGCAAGCGCAATGCTCAGCCCAAGCAGGGCGGTGCGCACGGAATGCCAATCTACGGCGTGCTGTCGGCGCAGCATGGTAAAGAAATCTTCCAATTGGACGGTCGGTGCGGCATCGGCTTCTTCCGGGGCGCGGCAGTGCATAAGGTCGGCAAGGGTCAGCCCCAGAGCATCTGCCAGCGGTTCCAGTGTGTTGATATCCGGCAGACCGATGCCCCGCTCCCAGCGGCTGACAGCCTTGTCGGTAACGTGCAACTGTTCAGCCAGTTCTGCCTGTGTCATCCCCTGCGCTTTGCGCATCCGGCTCAGATAATTTCCGAAGGTTCTGGCATCCATTTTATCAACTCCCTTGGAAAAAGCATAGCATAAGGCCGCGCAAAACGCAATCGACGCTCTGTTTACCCGGGCAAAAAGTGTTTGGATAGCTTGAATGCAAACAGCAAAGCGCCCGCCCTATGGTTCGAGCAGAACCACGGGGCGGGCGCTTATTTTATATGGAGTTCAGAAGAAAAATGCGGGATTCAGCTTACAGCTGGGGGCCTGCGGAGACCAGAGCCTTGCCGTGCTCGTTGCCCTCGTACTTGGCGAAGTTCTTCACGAAGCGGCCAGCCAGATCCTTTGCCTTCTCTTCCCACTGAGCGGCATCTGCGTAGGTGTCGCGGGGATCGAGGATGGCGGGATCGACACCGGGCAGAGCGGTGGGAACCTCAAAGTCGAAGTAGGGGATCTTCTTGGTGGGAGCCTCGTTGATGGCACCGCTCAGGATAGCGTCGATGATGCCGCGGGTATCCTTGATGGAGATGCGCTTGCCGGTGCCGTTCCAGCCGGTGTTGACCAGATAAGCCTTGGCGCCGCTCTTCTGCATCTTCTTGACCAGCTCCTCAGCATACTTGGTGGGGTGCAGCTCCAGGAAGGCCTGACCGAAGCATGCAGAGAAGGTGGGGGTGGGCTCGGTGATGCCGCGCTCGGTGCCTGCCAGCTTTGCGGTAAAGCCGGACAGGAAGTAGTACTGGGTCTGCTCCGGGGTCAGGATGGAGACCGGGGGCAGAACGCCGAAGGCGTCAGCAGACAGGAAGATCACGTTCTTAGCTGCGGGAGCAGAAGAAACGGGACGCACGATGTTCTGGATGTGGTTGATGGGGTAGGACACACGGGTGTTCTCGGTGACAGACTTGTCAGCGAAATCGATGTGACCCTCGGCATCCAGAGTGACGTTCTCCAGCAGAGCGTTGCGCTTGATGGCGTTGTAGATATCGGGCTCGGAGTCCTTATCCAGGTTGATGACCTTAGCGTAGCAGCCGCCCTCGAAGTTGAAGACGCCGTTGTCGTCCCAGCCGTGCTCGTCGTCGCCGATCAGCAGGCGCTTCGGGTCGGTGGACAGGGTGGTCTTGCCGGTGCCGGACAGACCGAAGAAGATGGCAGTGTTCTTGCCCTCCTTATCGGTGTTGGCAGAGCAGTGCATGGAAGCCATGCCCTTCAGCGGCAGGAAGTAGTTCATCATGGAGAACATGCCCTTCTTCATCTCGCCGCCGTACCAGGTGTTGACGATGACCTGCTCCTTGCTGGTGATGTTGAACAGCACGGCAGTCTCGGAGTTCAGGCCCAGCTCCTTGTAGTTCTCGACCTTAGCCTTGGAAGCGTTGTAAACAACGAAATCAGGCTCGAAGTTCTCCAGCTCCTCAGCGGTGGGACGGATGAACATATTGGTAACGAAGTGTGCCTGCCAGGCCACTTCCACGATGAAACGCACTGCCATACGGGTATCCTTGTTGGCGCCGCAGAAAGCATCCACGACGTACAGGCGCTTGTTGGACAGCTCCTTCTGAGCGATCTCCTTGACAGCCTTCCAAGCCTCCTGAGAAGCGGGGTGGTTGTCGTTCTTGTACTCATCGCTGGTCCACCACACGGTGTCCTTGGAGTTCTCGTCCATCACGATGAACTTGTCCTTGGGAGAACGGCCGGTGTAGATGCCGGTCATCACGTTCACAGCACCCAGCTCGCTGACCTGACCCTTCTCGTAGCCTTCCAGCTCGGGATTGGTCTCCTCTGCGAACAGCTGCTCGTAGGAGGGGTTGTGCACGACTTCAGTCGTGCCGGTGATGCCATACTTGGTAAGATCCAACTTTGCCATATTTGCGTACCTCTACTTTCGTTTGATCCTTACATAACTCTGTGTAGGAGATGCAGCGCCATTTATGGTACGGACACCGCATAAGGGGGAGACAGCACAGAACGATGCAGTGCAAATTCTCCTGTCTATCATTATACACAAAAGCTTTCCAAAAGCAATAAATGGAAGGTTCTGTTTGCAAAAAAGAAACAAATTTCATAAACAGGCTTTCCCGCATAAAGTAATTTCACGAAGCCCGGCAGGGATGCAGACTGTGAAAAATAAGGCGGGACGGGGAAAAACCGACATTTTGATAAAAGTTTGACAAACCGGGATGCAAGGTGGGACTCCCGGCCCCGGTGGGGCAAAAAACACAGCAGACAGCTCTTTGGTGCAAGACTGAGAAAATGTAAATGAGCACAAAAAATAAGATGATAGTTGAAAAAAATAAAGCGATATGGTACAATAAAGCTAGAAAGGACTCTCCGAGAAACAGAAACCAACATGCCGAAAGAGAGGAAGTGCTTTTCTATGAAAAAGATCGCCCCGATCCTGCTGGCCATGGTTTTAGTCCTGACCCTTTGTGTGGTGGGCTTTGCGGATGCAGAACGCTATGATGACCCTGAGGAAGCCGCCGCTCCGATCGCAGCGCAGGCGGCAGAGGACGCGGCAGCGCAGCCGGAGATCACCGTGTGCGCGGTGTGCGGCAAAAAACAGGCGATCGTTCAGAAGGTGTGCGAATACGAGGTCGGCCCCTGCGAGGAGCATTGCAGCCACAAAACGGCGGGGACCGATGCGGTATATTATAAGTATCTTGTCTATCAGAAGGCTTGCCGCAGCTGCGGCTATAAGTCGCGCACATGGGAAGTCCGGGGCGATGAGACCGCCAGACGGTGCTACGGCTGGTAAGACATAACAGCCGCTGCCGCATTGTCCCGGCAGAGCTGATAGTGAAAAATGGCGCAGAGCACCGTAAGGCTTTGCGCCATTTTTGGTGCTTTGTGCAATTTTTACGTTGGTTCAAACGTTTTTGTGGCAAAAGAACTTTATTTATGTTATACTTGTTCTATATAGAGATACTTTTCCGGCCGCTGCGGCGGCCCACATATAAAGGAACTGCCATGAAAACCATCTACATTCTGCTCACCCGCTCCGGCACGCTGCTGTCCAAGCTGGTCTATGCCGCCACCGGAGCCAACTATACCCACGCCTCCATGGCCTTTGATGCAGAGCTAAACTGCCTGTACAGCTCCACCCGCAAAAACGGCTACACCATGTTCCCGGCGGGCCCCAGCAAAGAATACCTGAACAAGGGCGTTTTCCGTCTGCGGGACAACGCCCCTTGTGCGCTGTATGCGCTGGAGGTGTCCGATGAGGCCTATTTTCACGCCCTGCACCGCGCCGAGGAGTTCATGCGCCACAGCGAGGAGTACAGCTTCAACACGCTGGGGCTGATCTTGTGCGGGCTGCATATCCGCTGGCAGCGCCGCCGGCATTATTTCTGCTCCCAGTTCGTCAGCGAGGTGCTGGAACAAAGCGGTGCACTAGCGCTGCCCAAGGACAGCACCCTGATGCACCCCAACGACTACGCCCTGCTGCCCCAGCTGAAGTGCCTGTACAAGGGGCGCTTAGCCGACCTGCCCCAGCGCAAAGCGATGGATCTGGGCGAGGCACCCTCGATGGTCAGCATCTATACCGGCCTGCTGGTGGAGCTGCTGCAGCGCCGGGCGCAAAGGTTTTTTGAGTAAAGCTTTTGGGCATAAGCCTGAAATTTCGGCTTTTTTGAGCACTGCTCTTGCATTTTGCAGCCAATTGTGGTAATATTATTCGGCGGTATTGTTTTGCCGCAGAATATGCGCTCGTAGCTCAGCCGGTAGAGCATCTGACTTTTAATCAGAGGGTCAGGGATTCGAGTTCCCTCGAGCGCACCAAAATCCCACGAGGAATCGTATGATTCCTCGTGGGATTTTTCGTTTTCTGGGGCTCTGCACACTTTTGCACACTTTTTGCACACCGGCGGGAAAGCCGTGTTTTACCTTGCATTGTCTGCATTCTGTGCTTCGTGGCGGAACTTGTCGGGGCAAAGCCCCTCCATCTTGCTGCGCAAGACCGCTCCGTCGCTTAAAAGCCCCACTGGGGCTTTCATTGCTGCGCTGCGCTTGCAAACGCGAATTTTCTTACCTCCCCCGCGATACACCATTCAAAAAAGGCCGCCGCACAAAGCACTGTGCGGCGGCCTTAAAATTTAAACGCGTATTGCTATAAAAGCGCTTACTTGCCCAGCATCTCGTGGGCGGTCTTGCAGATGGTAGCAGCGTCCAGACCGAACTTTTTCAGCAGATCCCATGCGGGGCCGGAGCAGCCGAACACGTCCTGCACGCCCACGCGGCGCACGGGAGTGGGCAGCTTCTCGCTCAGGACAGCGCAGACGGCTTCGCCCAGACCGCCGATGACGTTGTGCTCCTCGGCAGTGATGACCTTGCCGCACTCCTTGGCAGCCTTGAGGACGATCTCCTCGTCCAGGGGTTTGATGGTGTGGATGTTGATGACCCGGGCGTGGATGCCCTCGGCAGCCAGCTGCTCGGCAGCCATGCGGGCTTCGTTGACCATCAGGCCGGTGGCGATGATGGCAATATCGTTGCCCTCGGTCAGCTGCTCGCCCTTGCCCAGCTCAAAGTGGTAGTTGGCCTCATCGTGGAACACCGGCACAGCCAGACGGCCAAAGCGCAGGTAGACGGGGCCTTCCATGGCGTAAGCGGCGCGCACAGCGGCGCGTGCCTCGATATCGTCGGCAGGGCAGATGACGGTCATGCCGGGGATGCTGCGCATCAGGGCAAAGTCCTCGCAGCACTGGTGGGAAGCGCCGTCCTCGCCCACGGAGATGCCGCCGTGGGTGGCGCCGATCTTCACGTTCAGGTGGGGGTAGCCCACAGAGTTGCGCACCTGCTCGAAGGCGCGGCCGGCTGCGAACATGGCAAAGCTGGAAACAAAGGGCACATAGCCCATAGCGGCCAGACCTGCGGCCACGCCTACCATGTTGCTCTCGGCGATGCCGCAGTCAAAGTGACGGTCCGGGTATGCCTTCTGGAATATACCGGTCTTGGTAGCGGCGGCCAGATCAGCGTCCAGCACCACCAGATCATCGTGGCCTTCCGCAGCCAGCTCCTTCAGGGTGTTGCCGTAGCTGTCGCGGGTCGCGATCTTTTTCACGTCTGCCATCTCAGTTCTCCTCCTGTTCCAGCGCGGCATAGGCGGCGTTCAGCTCGTTCATGGCCACCTGATACTCTTCATCGTTGGGGCCCTTGCCGTGCCATGCAACGGAATTGGTCATATAGGAAACGCCGGTGCCCTTGACCGTATCCAGAATGATGCAGGTGGGCTTTTCGGTCTCGGCGTGGAAAGCCTGCACGGCGCTCTCGATCTGGTCAAAGTCGTGGCCGTTGATGGTGACCACGTTGAAGTTGAAGGCGCGCAGCTTATCTTCCAGCGGGGCGCTGTTCATCACGGTCTCGGTGGTGCCGTCGATCTGCAGATGGTTGCGGTCCAGCATCACGCACAGGTTAGAAAGGCCGTAGTGGGCGGCAAACATAAAGGCCTCCCAGCATTCGCCCTCTTCCACCTCGCCATCGCCCAGAATGGCGTAAACGTTCACGGCAGAGCCGGCGTGCTTTGCGCCCAGCGCCATGCCGCAGGCGGCAGAGATGCCCTGACCCAGACTGCCGGTGGACATATCCACGCCGGGCACGCTGTTCATGTTGGGGTGGCCCTGCAGGCGGCTGCCGATCTTGCGCAGGGTCTTGAGCTCCTCCACCGGGAAGAAGCCCCGCTCTGCCAGCGCGGCGTACAGCGCCGGGGCGGCATGACCCTTGGACAGCACCAGACGGTCGCGGTTCGCCATCTTGGGCTGGGCAGGGTCTACGTTCAGTTCCTTAAAGTACAGATAAGACAGCACGTCTGCGATGCTCAGACTGCCGCCCGGATGACCACAGCCTGCACTGTGGGTCCCTTCGATCACGCCCATGCGGATGTGGCAGGCGTGCTTTTTCAGGGTAAGTTTTTCAGCATTTGTCATGATGGTCCTCCCGTATGAACCTCAGAATTCATGCGCTCAAAAAAGCCTCTCGTCAGCGCCCCGGCGTCAAGATTGCCGCAGCGCGCTTTTTTTCAATTTTATATTATCCATTCTGCGCAAAAAGGTCAAGCTTCTTCCAGCAAAATGTACAGCCCCGGGGAAATTTTTTTGCGAATAGGCCGATTTTTGTCTATTTTGCAGACATCCCGCCCCGCTTGACAGGGGCAAAATGGTTTGTTATACTTTTGACCATCGTTCCGGCAGGAAGCCGGACACGGGCGGGCAGCAGCCTGCCGCTTATCCCAGCAAGCAATATTTTTTTGAAACAGACGCCACGAAGGGGTCTGCCTTTGGCATGAAATGCCGGGGCAGGCTCCTTTTTATTTTTCGGCTGAAAATGGAGGGACCCTTATGAAAACCAAAAACGCTTCGCCTGTGCGGCAGCTGGTGCCGGCTGCCCTGTTTTTAGCGCTGGCCTTTGTGCTGCCCCTGCTCACCGGACAGGTACCCAAGGTGGGCAATATGCTCTGCCCGATGCACTTCCCGGTGCTGCTGTGCGGCTTTGTGCTGGGCGGCCCGTGGGGGCTGGCTGTGGGCTTTGCCGCCCCGCTGCTGCGCTCGGTGCTGTTCGGGATGCCGCCCATGTTCCCGGTGGCCATCTCCATGGCCTTTGAGCTGGCTGCCTACGGGCTGGTGTCCGGGCTGCTGTGGCGCAGGGCAAAGCACAGCCTGCCCGCGCTCTACGCCGTGCTGCTGACCGCTATGGTGTCCGGGCGCATCGTCTGGGGCATCGTGCGGTTTGTGCTGGCCGGGCTGACCGGCGGCAGCTTCCCCTTCAGTGCGTTCCTGTCCGGGGCGCTGTTCACCGCCGTGCCGGGCATCGCAGCGCAGCTGGTGTTCATCCCGCTGCTGCTCACCGCCCTGCAGAAGGCCGGCTTTGCGGACTGACCCCCTGTGCGCACCCTTTGTGCAAATAAACGATACTTCAACCGGTTTTTAAGGCACTTTTTCCAAAAGAAACGGAAAACCGGAAAAATTGTGCCGTTTTGTGGCTTTCTGTTGGCAAATGTGATAAACTTGAACCAGATGCGGGTGTGTGCCGCTGTGCACCGCCCACAAAGAGTAAATGAAGAAGAGAGGTCGTTTATCGTGAAGATCATTCGTACAAAGGACTACGCCGATATGTCCCGCAAGGCAGCAAACATCATTTCTGCGCAGGTCATCATGAAGCCCGACTGCGTGCTGGGTCTGGCTACCGGCGGCACCCCCGTTGGCACCTATGAGAAGCTGGTGGAGCGCTACAACGAGGGGGATCTGGATTTTTCTGAGGTCACCTCCGTCAATCTGGACGAGTACCGCGGCCTGCCCAAGGAGCACCCGGAAAGCTACTGGAGCTTTATGCACCGCAACCTGTTCGACCATGTGAACATCGACCCCGCCCACATCAACCTGCCGGACGGCACCAACATGGACGCCGAAGCCGAGTGCAAGCGCTACGACGAGGTCATCCGCAGCGTGGGCGGCGTGGATCTGCAGCTGCTGGGCATCGGTCATGACGGTCACATCGGCTTCAACGAGCCCCACGATGCCTTTGATCTGGGCACCCACTGCGTAGATCTGGCCCAGGAGACCATCGAAGCCAACAAGCGCTTCTTTGACGGCAACGTGGATCTGGTGCCCAAGCAGGCTTATACCATGGGCATCCGCACCATCATGCAGGCACGCAAGGTTCTGATGGTGGTCAACGGCGCAGGCAAGGCCGAGATCGTCAAAAAGGCCTTCTTTGGCCCTGTCACCCCGGAGGTGCCCGCAAGCATCCTGCAGCTGCACCCGGACTTCATTCTGGTGGGCGATGAAGAGGCTCTGAGCCTGATCTGATCCTCCAAGCTTCTGAGCCGCTGCACGGCTGCCGCCGTGCAGCGGCTTTTTGCTGCCCTTCCCTTTACATTCCGCCGAAAAAGCGGTATTCTTTTTCCAGAACAAACTTTCCCGGGAGGAGACCATGGATATCCGCCAGCTGCACTACTTTTTGACCCTGTGCGAAGAAATGAATTATACCCGCGCCGCACAGCGGCTGTTCCTGTCGCGGCAGGCGCTGCGCCAGAGCATCTCTGCGCTGGAAGCCGAAATGTGCGGGCCGCTGTTCATCAGCGCTCACCACAAGCTGGCGCTCACCGACCGGGGCATGAGCCTGCAGCGCCATGCCGCCCCGGTGGTGGAGCAGTTCCAGCAGATGCAGGCCGCGCTGCGGGCAGAGATCCAGTCTGCTCAGCCGGTGCGCATCGGCATCAGCGTGGCGCTGGTACCGGACTATCTGCCCGGGCTGGAGACCCAGCTGGACAAGTTCCGGCAGCAGTACCCCCATGTGGAGATGCGGTTCCGTCTGCTGGACAACGACGCCGTGGCCGATGGGGTGGAGCAGGGCGAGCTGGACGCGGGTCTGGTCATCGACCTTGGCTGCGCCGCGCCGGTGCTGGCGCGCACCACCCTGCGGGCAGACCCCGCCTGCCTGCTGGTGCCCCGGGGACACCCCTTCTGGGAAAAGGAGCGCATCCCGCTGGCAGAGCTGCGCGGGCAGCGGGTGCTGCTGCCCAGCCTGCGGCAGGATCTGTTCAGTCCGCTGTGGGCGGCCTGTGCCCGGGCAGGCTTTGCCCCCAATGCCGAGATCGGCCCCAGCTTTTATCAGGCCTACTATCTGGTGCAGGAGCAGCTGTGCACCTGCCTGACCCGCTACGAGCCCGGCGCGCGCCGGGAACTGGACCGGGTGCGGGACGTGCTGCTGGAGGATATGCCCCCGCTGTGCGTGTCGCTGGTGCAGCGACGGGACACCAGCTCTGCCTACATCGACCTGCTGCGCAGTTACCTGTTAGAGGTTCTGGGCAGCACCGCCAGCCTGCCGCCCCGCCGGGGACGCCCGGCAAAGCCCTTCTACACCGCACCGGTGCTTTCCAGCGCCGCCGCCAAAACTGCCCCGGAGCATCCCGCCCCGGGCACCCAGCTGCCCTTTGCGGGCGGCAACAACTTCCGGGAGCTGGGCGGTTACCGCGCCGACGAGGGCAAGACCGTAAAGTGGGGGCAGATCTACCGAGGTTTCCCCACCGGGCGGCTGACCACCGAAGCCGACCGCGCCCGGCTGGACGGGCTGGGGCTGCGGCTCATCCTTGACCTGCGCAGCGGCGCAGAAGCCGCAAAGCTGCCGGACTATGTGCCGGACGGCGCACGGCTGGTGCAGATCTGCGGCCTGCGGGACGCCACCGGGCAGGAGATCGATTTTTCGCCCAACGACATCCAGCGGCTGGTGCAGAACGCCCCCGCCGGGACGAACCTCACCCAGCTGATATACCGGCAGATGCTCACCGGCAATAAGGCTTTCAAGGAGCTGTTCCGGGCGCTGGAAGCCGGCGAGACGCCCATCCTGTTCCACTGCACGGCGGGCAAGGACCGCACCGGCGTCGCCGCCATGCTGATCCTGCTGGCGCTGGGTGCCTCGGACGAGACCATCTGCGCGGATTACGCCCGCACCAACCTCTGCCGCGCCGCCGAGATTGAAAAGGCCATGGCTGACCATGCGGCGGAGATCGCCGCCGACCCGGCGCAGCGGATGCGCTGGCAGACTTCCGCCGGGGTAGACCCGGAGACTGCGCCCTTTGTGCTGCGCACCATCCGGCAGGACTACGGCAGCGCCGAGAGTTATCTGGAGGCCGAATACGGCCTGACCCCCGCCCGCCTGATGCGGCTGCGGCGGATGTATCTGGAATAAGATGATTTTAAATTTCGGGATAGCGGAGCGTCTGCGGACGCTCCGCTATCCCATTTTCACGGGGAGGGGTCGTGACGGCAAACGGCAGCTGCCGCGCTGGTTTCCTGCGGAAAATTGATTTCCACGGTAAACGTCGATTCCCTCTTGAAAAAAAGCCTGTTGTCCGATACACTGAATATAACGAATCTTTTAAGAAGGAATGAAGCTGACCATGGCTGCAAAAACGCCTGCCCAGTGGAAAACACTGTTTGAAAACGTCCCCTTCCACCGCGAAAACTACTATACCGGCCCCCTTGGGCCGGATTACACCCCCGGCGGCACCTGTCTGCGGCTGTGGGCACCCACCGCCGAAGCGGTCACCGTGACCTTATACCACAAGGGAGACGGCGGTGCCGTGCTGGGCACAAAACCCCTTGTGCGCGGGGCGCAGGGGGTGTGGAGCGTCTGGTTGCCCGGGGAGCAGCACGGCCGCTACTATACCTTTGCCGTCACCGTGGACGGCATCACCCGCGAAACCGGCGACCCCTACGCCCTGGCGGCGGGGGTGAACGGCGTCCGCAGCATGATCGTAGACCTTGCCCGCACCGCGCCCTCCGGGTGGGAGCGAGATGTGCGCCCCAATATCCCCCCGGCACAGCGTGCTGTGTGGGAGGTGAGCGTGCGGGACTTTTCGCAGGATGCCGCCAGCGGGGTGCGCCCGGCGTGGCGGGGCAAATATATGGCCTTTACCCAGCAGGGCACCACCCTGCACAGCGACGGCATCCACCCCACCTGCCTGAACTATCTCAAGCGGTTGGGGGTAAAATACGTCCAGCTGATGCCCATTTTTGATTTTGGCAGCGTGGACGAGGCAAAACCTTTGCTGCGGCAGTATAACTGGGGCTACGACCCCACCAACTTCAACGTACCGGAGGGCAGTTACTCCACCGACCCCACCCGGGGCGAGGTGCGCATCCGGGAGTGCCGGGAGATGATCGCCGCCCTCCACGCGGCGGGCATCGGGGTGGTGATGGACGTGGTGTATAACCACACCTACCGCACCGAGAACCCCTTCAACAGCACTGTGCCCTATTACTTTTTCCGGCAAAACCCGGACGGCAGCTTTTCCAACGGCAGCGGCTGCGGCAACGAGTTTGCCAGTGAGCGCCCCATGGCGCGGCGCTACCTCATCGACTCCATCCTCTACTGGGCAAAGGAGTACCACATCGACGGCTTCCGGTTCGACCTGATGGGCCTGTACGACGCCGAGAGCATCAACGCGGTGCGCGCCGCACTGGACAGCCTGCCCGGCGGGCGGGACATCCTGCTGTACGGCGAGCCGTGGCAGGGCGGTGCCAGCCAGCTGCACCGGTACGAAGCCAACAAGGCGAACCTTGCCATGCTCAACGAGCGGGTGGGCATCTTCTGCGATGACACCCGGGACGCCATCAAGGGCGGCTGCTTCGATGCCCGGGAGCCGGGCTATGTGGAGGGCAAGCCTGGCAGCTTCTGGGATATCGGCGCAGCGGTGGCGGCATGGTGCCGCAGTGACCGTCTGCCGCCCCACGCGCCCAGCCAGATCGTGAGCTATGTTTCCGCCCACGACAACTTTACCCTGTGGGATAAGCTGCTCTGCGTCCGGTACGAAAAACCGGAGTTCACCGCCCGGGACACCGTGGCGCTGGCACAGAACCGGCTGGCGGCGGGCATCTACCTGACCAGCTTCGGCCTGCCCTTCATGCAGGCAGGCGAGGAGTTCGCCCGCACCAAAAAAGGCGTGGGCAACAGCTACCGCTCCTCCCCCGCCCTGAACCGTCTGGACTGGAACCGTGCCGAGCAGTACCACGCCCTCGTGGACTACTACCGGGGGCTTCTGGCGCTGCGGGCAGCCTTTCCCCGGCTGGGCAGCACCGACCGTCACGCCCCGGAGGCTTTGCAGTTCTTTGCACTGGAGCAGCCGCTGGTGGGCTGGATGCTGCCCGCCGTCTGGGGTGACGGCGCAGCATGGAGCGCTTTGTGCGTCTTTTATAACCCCACCGAAACCGCCTGCACCGTTCCCCTGCCCGCCGGGCAGTGGAAGCTGCTGAGCGATGGCACCTCTTCCAGCCTGTGGCGCGGCCCCAGCCGCGTTTTTACAAACGAAGCTGCCCTTGCGCCGTACAGCGCCACTATTTTTGGTGCGGTGTAAGACGATTTGAATGCGCGCCGCGTTGCTCTGCGCATATTCAGCGGAAAAATTATTTGTGATTTGTAAATCGGGAAAATCTGCGGATTTTCCCGATTTACTTTTTCACAGGAGGGGTCGTGGAGGAAAACGGCATTTGCCGCGCCGCTTTCTGCGAAAGCGCGGCGCTGTGGGTGTGCCAGCTCCCCCTTGGGGGAGCTGTCGCGCAGCGACTGAGGGGTTTCAAATCGGCGGAGCCGGAAAAAACGGTTAAAAGATCTTCACGCCGAACAGGCGTGA
>ERZ791865.573-NODE-573-length-51349-cov-5.870882_pt1 | contig 51349 bp, 50 predicted proteins | sample MGYA00509942_ERZ791865 | MGnify/ENA primary metagenome ERZ791865 (study PRJEB30046, sample SAMN00792098) | human gut metagenome | study: EMG produced TPA metagenomics assembly of the A metagenome-wide association study of gut microbiota in type 2...
TCGATTTCGATTGCCTGGACGTCGGGCGCCCCCTTGAAACACTTACTGGATGTTGTCGCGGATGCCGAGGCTCTTGATGAGGGAACGATACTCCTCGATGTCCTGGGCCTTGATGTAGGAGAGCAGGCGACGACGCTTACCGACGAGCATGAGCAGGCCGCGGCGGGTGTGGAAGTCCTTCTTGTGGCTCTTCATGTGCTCGGTGAGGCCCTTGATGCGCTCGGTGAGCAGAGCAACCTGGACGGCTGCGGAGCCAGAGTCCTTCTCGTCCTTGCCATACTGCTTAATGAGCTCGGCCTTGCGCTCCTTGGTGACTGCCATGTGGAACCCCTTTCGTTCTTTGGATGCGCCCCGGACCGGGACGGTCGCCAGGCAGTTGGCGAGCCGCTAGGTGCGGGGTAATGACCTTGGTATGATAGCACGCGCCTTGGAGCTGCGGCGGTACCCACACAATCGCCGCATACAGCACGCCTTCACCTACTTCGCCGCGTAGAAGGCCTCGCCCTCCTGGCTCCATCCGAGGGTCCCCAGATAGGAGTACTCGGAGTAGTCCGTGGTGAAGAGGTGGGTGCCCGCCGTGAGCCAGCGGTTGTAGAGGCGGTAGATGGGCGCGCCGCCCGAGGAGGCGTCCGCGGAGCGGAAGGACTCGCCCTCCTGCCGCCACCCGATCGAGCCCAGGTAGGCGTACTCGGAGGCGCTGCCGGTGTAGAGGTGGTCGCCCGAGTAGGGGTTGTAGAGGCGCCACACCGGGGTGCCGCCCGAGGCCGGGGCGTACCAGGCGACGCCCTCCTGCGACCAGCCAATGGAGCCGAGGTAGGAGTACTCGGAGTAGTCCGTGGTGAAGAGGTGCTCGCCGGACCACCGGTTGTAGAGGCGGTACATGGGGACGGTGGCAACGGGGGGCTCAACTATCATGAAGGTCAGCGACGTGGAGCCCGTATAACCTCCAATGCCGGTAATCGTGACTGTCGCGGTACCCGGATCCACATTGTTGGAGTATGCCACCGTGTAGTCTGTGCCTTCCGTGAGCGTGAACCCCTCAAACGTGACGGTTACGGCGGGGGCAATGGCTGAGCCCGTGTAGACCTGGGACGGGATGGTGGCTACGCTCGCCAAGGAGATGTCCTTAAGGGATACGACTTGGGTGCCCTTCGCAAGCGAGACAGCCTTGTAGGCGTTGACCAGGCCATACCCCGTCTGCCTGTCCCATCCCGCTGTCCCCAAATCCTCTGCGGACTCGTAGAGGTAGTCAATGGCCTGCTCGGCACTCAGGCTGCTGTTGGCGGCAAACTCCATGGCGAGCACTCCGGCAACCCACGGAGACGCCATCGATGTGCCGCTCAGCTGGCCATAGCTGCTGTCACCCGTCCTCAACGTGCTCAGGATGGATGTGCCTGGGGCACAGATGTTCTTGTTCGAGGTGCTGCTCGCCTGGGACGTAGTGTTGTAGTTGGAGGAGGACGAGAGGGTCCAGGCACCGTTCGTGTAGGCCACGTTCATGACGGCAACGAGGTGGGCGGAGAGGTCTGCGGGGGCAGACAGGTAGGGAACCGTAAGCCCCAGCGCCGAGTTCTGGTTGCCTGCGGCGCACACGGTAACAATGCCCTGCTCATAGGCCTTCTCTATGGACTCCGAGAGAGCCGCGTCCAAGCTCGAAAGAGCCCCACCAACACTCATGTTGACCACACGGATGTTGTACGCCGAGGCGTTCTGGATCACGTAATTGTACGCGCACACCAGGTCATCGGTGTAGCAATTGCCCTCGAGCTTCTTGGTGCCGGCGGGGGTAGTGAACGTACTTGTGGGGAACACCTTCACGCCCACAATGCCCGCGTTGTAGGACGTGCCGGCAACGCCCTTCGCGTTGTTCGCCTCTGCGGCTACGATGCCGGCCACGTGGGTGCCATGCCCCTCGACGTCCGTGGCGTCGGTAACATCACCATCGAGTCCGTTAGCCGAGTTGGCCACCGTGGCATCATAGGTGGCCACGACATTGTCCTTGAGGTCCTCATGAGACGACCGGATTCCCGTGTCCAACACAGCCAAGGAGACGGTCTTATCCGTTTGCACAAGGTCCCACGCTTCCGTGACCTCTGTGTCGTTGAGCCCCTCGTAGTTGGCAGCACCAGAGCCAGAGGCGCTCAAATACGGATCGTTCGTGAGCTCAGCGAGGCTCAGCGCGTCTTTCTCGTCATCCGCCAACGCGTAGGCGTAGTTGGGCTGCGAGTCCAAGCCGACGCCCTCAAGTTGCGAAACCGCATCCTCGACCGAGATGCCCTCGGAGGTTGCCACACGCACAAGGCCATTGGAGAGGTCCTGGTCATCCACGGACTTGGTGTTCACGCAATCGAGCTGTGCAAGCGCAGCGTCGATGTCCTCCGCGCTTTGCCCCTCTGCCACGCGGAGAAGGACTACGCCATCCTCGTAGCTTGCGCCATCGTCGCCACTAGAGGAGGAGCTTTCGTCACCGTCGCCCTCGCCCTGCGAGGAGCCAGTCGAACCGCCTTGCCCGGTGGCTTGGGTGTCCTGATCAGCGCCGTACGAGTCTGCGGCGGTAGAGTCAGCGGCGGTATCCGTTGCATCTTGTTCCGCGGACGCGGAGGTGGCAGATGCAGCCTCGCCAGCTCCACCGCCGCCCACGATGCCCGTCGCAACGACTGCGACCACAAGCGCGATGACTACAGCGAGCAGGCCGGGAACGACCCTCTTCCAGGTGTGGTGCCGCCCGTATCCAGGCCGCTTGCCGCCGTCTCCTTGTATGCCCACAAATCCACCTCTCGCCACCGTCGGTCAAAAACAATCAACAACTAAACCAATTGTATTATTTAACAAGCTTAATTCGCTGTAATACGTGAGCCCGACGCCATCCTTAGAGCGCGAGCATGAACTCGAAAGCCCTCAGGCGCGCGTCAAGGTGCGTTGCCGCCCACCTGTGGGCACACCCCACAAGCCAGAGCGCGCACTCGGAGGTGACGTCCGCGGCAAGGAGCTGGTCGAACGTGGACCCGATAAGCGCGCGCATCCAGGCAAGCTGAGACGGCGAGATGGGCTCTGCACCAGGGATCTCACGCGCACAGCTCTCGCAGAGGGCGCCACCGGCGGCCGAGGAGAACCACATCGGTGACGGGTCCCCGCAGGCAATGCAGTGGTCAAGCTCCGGGCGCCACCCCTCGTGTGCAAGCACCTTGAAGACGTATGCGGCAACCGTAAGGTCGAGGTGAGGCTGGTCGACGGCCTCCTCGAAGGCCTTAAGCGCACGCGACAGCAGAGGGTAGACAAAGGAATCCTCGGCGTCTTCAAAAGAGGTGAGACGTGCCACCTCGCAAGATGCCGAGGCGGCGCTCACGCGTTCGAGGTCACCGCGCAGCCGCTCGTGCGGGTCGACAAGGGTGGCCTCGGAGACGATGTCGAGGTTCCTGCCCGAGGCCAGAAGGAAGTCCGTCTCGGAGAAGAGCTCCACGCGCGCCGCCAGGCGACCGCCGGGCTTGCGGGCGCCCTTCGCGACGGCCCGCGCCTGGGCACCGTTGGCCGTGAGCAGGGTCACTATGAGGTCCTGCTCGCCCAGCTTGACGTGGTCGAGCACGATTCCGCGCGTGCGGTGTGTGCGCCGGCCGGCCAAAGATGCACCGCTCCCCTAGTCCTCGGCGCTGTAGCCAAGGCGGCGAATCTCATTGGCATCCCGGCGCCACTGGGGCTGGACGCGAACGGAGAGGTCCAGGTAGACCTTGCAGCCGAGCAGGCGCTCGATGTCGCGGCGCGCCTCGGTGCCCACCAGCTTGATCATGGAGCCACCCTTGCCCACCACGATGCCCTTCTGTCCTTCTCGCTCGACGAGCACCGTCGCGGTGACGGAGGCATGGCCGTCCTTGGCGTACTCGATGTCGTCGCAGATGACGCCAATCGAGTGAGGGACCTCCTGGCGCAGGTTGAGGAAGAGCTTCTCGCGCACGAACTCTGCCACAAGGTCCTCGGGTGTGGCGTCCGTGTCCATGTCGTCAGGGAACCACTTGGGCCCTTCGGGCAGGTGAGCCGAGACAAGCTTCACGAATGCGTCGACGTTGAAGCCCTCGCGCGCCGAGATGACCAACTCGTCATCGAAGTGGGCAAGCTCGCGCGCAGCGCCAAGCTGGGAGGTGACCTGCTCGGGCGTCGCCTTGTCCGCCTTGGTGATCACCAGGAGCTTGAAGTCTGCCTCGGAGCCGTCGACGTGGCGCGCAACCCAGGCGTCACCCGTGCCAACCGGCTTGGTCGCGTCGACGAGAAAGGCAACCACGTCAGCATCGGCGAGCTCGGCCAGGGCAGCCTGGTTGAGCTCCTTGCCAAGGCTGTCCTTGGGCTTGTGGAGACCCGGCGTGTCGATGATAACGAGCTGCGAGTTGGGCGTGTTCACCACGGCACGCAGACGCTTGCGCGTGGTCTGCGCCACGGGGCTCGTGATGGCAACCTTCTCGCCCATGCAGGCGTTGACCAGCGTCGACTTGCCCACGTTGGGCCTGCCGACAAGTGCCACGAAGCCGCTCCTGAAGGGCGTGTTGCTGTCGTTGTTGTTTTCCACGTGCTGCTCCTCAATGAGACAAAGGGAGTTTCCCTTTGTCTCATTCTAGAAAAAGATTGCGTTTGCAAAGACGATGATGCCCACCAAAGCGACGAGTACCGAGAGCACCCACACTGCCGCCGCCGCAATGTCCTTTGCCCGGCCCGCAAGCGGGTGGAACTCGGGCGACACCAGGTCGACCACAGTCTCGACGGCGGTGTTGAGAAGCTCCGCCGAGATGACCACCCCACAGCACACGAGCACGATCGCCCAGCTCAGGGGGTCAAGGCCCACCACAAAGCCAGCAACGATGGCGCCAATGCCGCCACCAATCATCACCTTGATGTTTCGCTCGGTGCGCACCGCCGTCCTAAAGCCCTGGATGGCAAAGAGGAAGCTCTTGCGAAACGACGGGTGGTCGTTGTTCGACCCGGGAATCACTCGTCTACCCCCTCGCGGTGCCTGGTGAGCGTGACGGGCCGCGTTGCGCCATCATGCGGGAGCAGGGCGAGCAGGGCATCCTCGCGTGCCTCCATGACCTCAGCCTCATCGTCCTCAAGGTGGTCGTAGCCAAGGAGGTGCAGGGTCCCGTGAACGAGAAGCAGGCGAAACTCGTCTGCCGCCGTAGTCCCAAAGCGAGCTGCCTGGCGGGCGATGTAGTCCGGCGCGAGGACAATGTCGCCGAGTTCGCAGGGTTCGCCGGGAGCCAGGTCCGGGTCGTCAGGACGCTCGCATTCGAGCGAGATGACGTCGGTTGCCACGTCGCGCCCGCGCCACTCGGCGTTGAGCTCGCGGATGCGCTCGTCTCCCACGATGGAAATGGAGACCAGGCAGTCGCGGGAGACACCTTCCTCGGCAAGCACGCGATCAAGGTCAGCGCGAATCTCGTCATCGCTGATGGGAGCGGCCATGCCCTCCTCAGCCGTGATGTCATACTCGTTTGCCATGGCCGGCCCCCTTCCCAGGCGCCTTCGCGCCACGCTCTTCCGTGGCACGATCATAGGCGTCAACAATGCGCGCGACCAGCGCGTTCCTCACGATGTCGTTCCGGTCGAGGTCGACGAACTCGATCCCGTCGATACCCGCGAGCACCTCGCGTGCCTGGTCCAGGCCGCCTGGCCCCACCAGGTCGCGCTGAGAGGAGTCGCCCGTGACCACGAACTTGGACGAGAAGCCCATCCGGGTGAGGAACATCTTCATCTGCTGGGGCGTGGTGTTCTGCGCCTCGTCCAGAATCACAAAGGCGTCACTGAACGTGCGTCCGCGCATGAAGGCGAGCGGCGCGATCTCGATGGTGCCCTGTTCCATGTAGGTGGCGACCTTCTCGGCATCTGCCATGTCGAGAAGCGCGTCGTAAAGCGGCCGCACATAGGGGTCGAGCTTCTCCTCGAGCGTGCCAGGGAGAAAGCCCAGGGACTCCCCCGCTTCGACGACCGGCCTCGTAAGCACAATGCGGCTCACCTCATGACGCTTGAGGGCAGCAACCGCCATGGCCATGGCCAGATACGTCTTGCCCGTGCCAGCAGGGCCCACGCCAAAGGTGATCGAGTTGGAGCGGATGGCCTCCACGTAGCGTCGCTGGCCCGCGGTCTTTGGCCGTACGGGACGCCCGTGGTGGCTGAGAATGACGTCGCCCGTGCGCCCATGGTCATGGCGCACGCCGTGCGTCACTTGGCCCAAGAGGATGTCGACCTCGTCGGAGGTGGGAATCTCTCCGCCCTCGACCGCCTTGATGAGCTGCGAGAAGACCGAGGTGACTTGCTCGACCTGCTCGGCCGGTCCCACGATGAGGACCTGGTTGCCACGCACCACGACCATGGCCTCGTCGAAAGCGCCCTCGATGCGGCGAAGGTGCGTGTCGGCCGGGCCCATGAGGGCCGTGGGGTCAACGGTATCGGGAATCGTGAGGCGGACGCGGGTGGGTTCCATGCTCCTCCGGGCTAGTCGCGGGCGAACGTACAGAAAACCTCATGCGGCACGCACCCCGGGGGCGCGCCGCCGCAGAAATCAATCATAGCCAAACGGGTGGCACAGGGCATGTCACAGGGCGTGCTCCCCCTGCGGGCACACGTGGCCCAGAAGCGTGGTGCCATCCGGGGAGACACCCGTCAGGTGCACCGGGACCACGGCATCGATAGGGGCCTCGGCATCCAGCGTGACATCAAAAAGACCACCAGAGACGCCGCGGAAGGGCGCCTGCACGCAGACGAAGTCGTCCATGCCAACCAGACGGGCCGCCTCGCGTGTGCGCAGCTCGTGCGCAAGGTTGCGCGCACGGGCGCTCCTCTCAGCCATCACATGGGGGTCCACCTGGCCCTCTTCGGTGGCGGCCGGCGTACCCGGGCGCCTGGAGTACCTAAAGACGTGCATGCGCGAGAAGCCCATTTCTCGGCAGAACGAGAGCGACTGCTCAAACTCCTCGTCCGTCTCGCCCGGGAACCCCACGATGAGGTCCGTCCCCAGGGAAGCCTGGGGAAGAAACTCGTGGGCACGCACGACGGCGGAGCGGAAGTACGCCGTGTCATAGGCGCGCGCCATGCGCCTAAGCGTGGCGTCACAGCCGGACTGCAAACAGATGTGCAGGAAGGGGGCAATACGGCCGTTGGAGGCGGCCATCGTAGAGAGGAGGTCATCCGTAACGTCAGGCGGCTCGATGGAGGAGAGCCTGATGCGCCCCACGGGCGTGGTCTCAAGCAGCCAGGCGAGAAGTCCAGGGAGCGCCACCTCGCGGCCATCCGGCAGCTGGGAGCGGTAGACGCCCAGGTTGATGCCCGTGAGCACAACCTCGCTGGCTCCTCGCTCGAGCGAGCGGAGCACAAGCTCACGCACTCGAGCGGCGTCCACGGAGCGGGAAGCCCCTCTCGCCTTCCACACGATGCAATAGGTGCAGCGGTTGTCGCAGCCGTCCTGGATCTTGATGCCGGGGCGCGTACGGCCGGTGGGCGTGGGGGTTGAGGCCGAGACTACTGAGGCACCGCTGAGAAGCTCGCCATCATCCCCCACCGCCAGCGCTCCTGCACCCAGTCCCTCGAGAACCGCGGCGGGCACGCGCGACTTGTCCCGTTCGACCGTCACGTTGGGCGCAAGGGCGGCAAGCTCGTCGGCAAAGAGGTTTGCCACGCATCCGGTGGCCACCACGAGCGGGGCCTGGGGCAATGATGCTGCATGGCGCACGGCCTTCCTGGCCTTTGCCTCAGCCTCAGCCGTCACGGCGCAGGTGTTGATGACCACCGCCTGGGCCTCTTCCTCGGGCGAGACCGCAAGGCCGGTGCGGGTGAGCTCGTCGGCAATGAGGTCCGTCTCGACGCGATTGACGCGGCAGCCAAGGTTCACGTAGGCAACGGAGGGGAGGCCAGCGTGGGCGCTCTGCTCACCGGCAGCGCCCGCAGCTCCACGCCGCATGGAGTGAGAGTGCCCGGCGCTCACCTGCGACCGCCTTTGCCGCGGGAGCGCGGCTTGCGCTTGGCGTCCTTGAAGGGGTTCTTGGGTGCGGTCCAGCGCTCGCCGGCAAGGTGCTCGGCCTCCTCGTCCTTGGCGGGAGAGTCGCCCTCCTCCTCGGCGCGCGTCTCGCCCTCGGAGGCGTTGCCCTCCTCGCCAAGCGTGCGCTCCGCGACGATGCCTGCGATGTCGAGCAGCTGGCGCTTGTCGAGGTCGGTGGGGACAACCACCTGCACCACGGCAATCAGGCTGCCGCGAGAGATCATGCCCTGGCGCGGCATGCCGCGGCGCTCCACCTTGATCTGCTGGCCGTACTGGCAGCCCGCGGGAATCTCGACCTTGACGCGCTCGCCCTTCATGATGCCGTCGACCGTCACCGTAGTGCCCACGATTGCCTGGAGCGCGTCCACGCGCACGGTGGTGTAGAGGTCGTCGCCCTGGCGCTCGAAGCGTTCGTCCTGCGCGACTTCGATGCTCACAACGAGGTCACCAGAGGTATCGCCCCGCACGCCCGCCTCGCCCTTGCCGGCTATGCGGATGGTCTGGCCCGAGTGGACGCCGGCAGGCACCTTGACCTCGACGGTCTCACGCGAGGGAGTGCGACCCTGGCCCCCGCAGGTCTCGCAAGGCTTGTCGACGACCTTGCCCGAGCCATGGCACACGGGGCAGGTGGTCTGGGTCTGCATCTGGCCAAAGATGGTGCGCTGGACCTCGATGACGCGACCGGTGCCGTGGCAGCGGTCGCAGGTGCGCTCGTGGCCACCCTCGGCTACGCCGGTGCCGCCGCAGTCGTCACAGGGGGCAAGGCGGTCGTAGGCGAGCGTCTTGGTGACGCCAGCCGCAGCCTCGGCGAGGGTGACCGTGAGGCGAATGCCCATGTCACGGCCGCGCGTACGAGCGGCGCGAGCGCCCGCGCCACCAGAGGCGCCGCCACCAAAGAACGAGTCGAAGATGTCGTTGATGCCAAAGCCCGAGCCATTGAAGATGTCGGACATGTCGACGTAGTCAGAGCCAAAGCCGGCAGGGCCGTTCTCGTCGCCATAGCGATCATAGTTCGCACGCTTGCGCTCGTCGGAGAGGACCGAGTAGGCCTGGTTGACCTCCTTGAACTTCTCCTCGGCGTTGGGGTCGTCTGAGACGTCGGGGTGGAGCACCCGTGCCTTCTTGAGAAATGCCCGCTTGATCGTCTTTGCGTCCGCGTCACGAGGCACGCCAAGGACCTCGTAGTAGTCCCTCTTCGATTCCACTCTCACCAAACTCCCAAAACCGCCCCGACCCCCGGGGCCAACCTGCAGACATGGCGCCGCCATAGCGACGCGTACAAGGGTCTTGTCTACCCAAAGGCACGCCCGGCGAACGCGAGAAGCACCGGGCGCCGCGCAATGCGCGGGCTACCAGAGGAAGCCGTAGTACCGTACTCCGGGACCAGCAGCCGTGCATGAGAACATAGAGACCATGAGCAGGGCGATAAGGAGTCCGTTTGCGGCGCCGTTACCCAGAGAGGCCAGGGCGTTTCTCCACCAGTGGGAGTTGGTCTTGAGCCCACCGCCACGCACAATGAACGCGACGCCAACCGCAGCAATAACGAAGATGAAGACGAGAAGCCCCGCAAGCGAGTTAGAGAGCGCACCAAAGACTAGGAACGGAAGGTCAAAGCCAAGGATCTGGAAGCCAGTGGCTTGGTAGGGGTTGAGGCGCTCCTCAGGGACCACGACCCTGCAGACAAAGTCTCCGGCAGCCGAGCCGTTGGTTCCAGCGTTGCCCATGCCCTTCACGCGAATAAGGTCGCCGTCGTGAGTGCCTGCGGGAACGTTGACCACAACCTCGCTCGCCGTGAGCACGCGCCCCGAGCCGCCACATGCGTCGCAGGGGTCTACCACCACGCGACCGGTTCCCTCGCACTCGGGGCACTCCATGTCCATGACGCCAAAGCCAAAGAGACCGGTAAGGTCAACGGAGATGCGACCCGTTCCGTGGCAGGTCGGGCAGGTCTCGGAGTGCTCCGCCTGGACGGAACCCTTGCCGTGACACACCTCGCATGCGGCGTAGCGCTGGTAAGTGACGCCCCGCTTGACGCCCCTCTCAGCCGTGGCGGCGTCGAGCGTGAGGTCAAAGACAACGTCCGCGCCAACGCGCGGGTTGTACGAGCGAGAGCGGCCACGGGTCGAGGTGCGTCGCGTATAGCCGTTGGAGCCAAAGGGGAAGCCCCAGCCAAAGGGGTCTCCGCCGCCGTAGCCGCCGGCATACGGAGAGCCGGCCGAGCCAGTTGCGCCGGCAAACGGAGAGCCAGAACGCATGGCGTCGTAGCGGGAGCGCTTCTCGGGGTCAGAGAGGACGGCGTAGGCCTCCGAGACCTCCTTGAACTTCTCCTCTGCGTCCGACGCCTTGTTGACGTCGGGGTGAAGCTTGCGGGCCTTCTGCTGGAAGGCCTTGCGGATATCCTCTGCGGAGGCGTCCTTGTCGACGCCGAGAATGGCGTAGTAGTCCTTGTCGTTCATCGAAGCCATGCGAAGTCTCCTGCCGATGCTAGGGGCGGGCCCTCCGTGGGTCCGACTTCGCACGATTGTAGCCGGAAGCCAGCGATTCTATACCTGGTGCCTGCCAGCCCAACGCATTTACCACGTGAGACAAAAGGAGACAAAGGGACTGTCCCTTTGTCTCATCGCTGCGACGCGGCCGAGAGGTCGATGCCGATGGGACGGTACGTCACGCCGCACTCGTCGAGGACATGCTTGGAGATGAGGTTGTCCTCGGTGCCATCGTACTTGTCGTCAAGGTAGACGACCTCGCCGATGCCCGCCTGAACGAGAGTCTTCGCGCACTCGTGGCACGGGAAGAGCGTCACGTAGACGGTGGCGTGCGCCATGTCCTTGAGCGAGCCGCGGTAGTTGAGGATGGCGTTTGCCTCGGCGTGAATTACATAGCTGTGCTTGTCGTGAAGCGGGTCGTTCGAGGTCCCCCATGGGAAGTCCGCGTCGGCAAGAGCCGAGGGCGTGCCGTTGTAGCCCACGGAGAGGATCCTATGGTTAGTGTCAGCGATACAGGCTCCCACCTGCGTGTTTGGGTCCTTGCTCCTCAGGCTTGCCGCGATGGCAACGCGCATGAAGAACTCGTCCCACGAGATGACATTGGTACGCTCACCAGCCATGTTCTCCCCTTCCTGACCCGTCTCCCGCTGAGGCGCATGTCTGCGCAGCAGCAGCTAGCATGCCGCGCGCGCCGCAACAAATCAAGGGTTATGCGCTGCGCCTTGAGAGCGTCTCGGTGTCGCCAGCGAGGTCCCACAGTTCTCCGTACAGCTCGTTGCCAAGGAGCCATCCCCGCTGGGTAGGAGCAAGCGCATCGCTGAGGAAGCCCTCACGCACCAGTCGGTCGAGCGTCTCGTCAACACATGGGCCGAGAAGCTCGCGCGCATAGGCAACAAGCCCAGCGTCAAGCCCACAGGCGAGGCGAGCACCCAGCATGAGGTCCTCGGCGACAGCCTGCCGCTCAGTCAGGAACTCCTCCTCTAACGCCAGAGACGAAAGGCTGGCACCCCTTGCAATCTCTTCTCGACCAGAGACGACCTTGAGACGCGCACGAGTCATACCCTCTGGTATAGGTCCAAGCTGAGGGCAAGCCTCAAGAAGCCTCTTGTAACCCTCTACCGTAAGCATAGAAGCAGCACCGGTTCCCAATCCTAGATATGGTCGGCCGGTCCAGTACATCTTGTTATGGGTGCATTCCTTCTCGGGCAAGCTAGCGTAGCTCGCCACCTCGTACCTGCGGAACCCATAACTCTCAAGTACCGATTGAGCCTGTTCCATCCGCGACGCTTGCGTATCTGGAGAGTTCCATGAGGGTTGCTCGTCTCCAACCCTCCGCGCAAGCGCCGTGCCGTCTTCGATCTGGAGGGGGTAGACGCTCACGTGTCCCACTCCCAGAGACGCCACACCCTCAAGCGTTGCCTGCCATGAGTCGGCCGTCTGAAGAGGAACGGCGCACATAAGGTCGCACGAGACGTCCAGCCCGCTCGCGACTGCCACAGAGACACGCTCGCGTGCGCGCGCCGCGTCATGAAGCCTGCCCAGCTCGGATAGCTCGGCGTCGCACAGGCTCTGCACCCCGATTGAGAGCCTCGTGCAACCAGCCGCCGCGACATCGCTTAGCACAGCGTCCGACAGCGAATCCGGATTAGCCTCGCAGGTGAGCTCACAAACCCTCGGCGCGCATCTCGTAACGCAGCGGACGAGCCCGCCTAGCGCCTCTCCCAGAAACGTGGGCGTACCGCCGCCTATGTAGGCAGTCTCGCACTCGGTGAGAAGCCCAAGGCACGAGACCTCCTCAACCTGCCTCTCCAGTGCCTCGGCATAGCGCCTAGACAACGCATCCCCGCGCGCTGTGGCCCAGGAGGCAAAGTCGCAGTACGCACACTTCCTTGCACAGAAGGGGATGTGCAGATACAGGGCGTCTGCGCCGCTTGCAGAAAGGCGAGCCCGCCACTCGGACCCAATGCCACCCGAAACGCTACTCGGCATCGCAAAGCATTCGCTCTGCCTCGTCGGCCACGGCAAGGTAATCCTCAAGGGTAAGGCAGGTAACAGCCATGCCGCGCAAGCGGGCCGCCTCCGGCATGCCGCGCAGATACCATCCGGCAAGGCTCCGGGCTCGTTTAAGGTTGGCACCCGTTGCGGCAAGCAGTCGCACGTGGCACCGAAACGCGGCGATCTTCTCGCGCGCGTCATGCGGCTCGGGCTTCTCCCCCAAGCGCAGGGCAGCCGCGTCCCGGAAGATCCAGGGGTTACCATAGCTCCCGCGGGCAACCATGACAGCGGAGGCACCGGTCTCCGCAAGCATGCGTGCCGCCGCCTGGGCAGACGAGACATCGCCAGACCCAATGACCGGCACGCTCACCGCCTTGGCTACGCGGCTTACGCACCCCCAGTCCGCCTCGCCGTGATAGAGCTGGTTGGCAAAGCGCCCATGTACGGCGATTGCCGAGGCGCCCGCTGCCTCCATGGCTCGGGCAAACTCCGGCGCAACCTCCTCGCCCATACGGCGGCCGCGACGGATCTTCGCCGTAACCGGCACCTGCGCACCAGCGCCCTCGATGCACGCCTGCACGATCGCAGCCGCAAGCTCTGGGTTGTCGAGCAGCGCAGACCCCTCCCCCTTCTTGGTCACCTTGGGGACGGGGCAGGCCATGTTGATGTCGATAAGGGCAAGACGGTTTCCCAGGCGCTCCAGAACGCTTGTCGCCGCCTCTCGGAAGAGCTCGGGCTTGGAGCCAAACAGCTGCACGGCAATGTCCGGCTCCGTCTCTGCCGGCTCGACGAGTTCCCAGGTCTTCTCGCCACCGTAGTGAAGCCCTGCGCAGGAGACCATCTCGGTGTAGGCAAGGCCAGCACCGCCAGCACGGGCCATGGCGCGATACGCGGCGTCAGAGACGCCCGCCATGGGAGCCATGAGGAAAGGCTCAACCTTAAACCTCGACTTGAGATTATGTCTATCCGTTTTCGCAGATAAAGCCTCTGGGCCGGCAAGCAGCCCCGCTGCTGGCCCCCACTCGGCCAGAACCTGGGAAGGCGTCATTCGTCGTCCACCTTGAGAACGGCAAGGAAGGCCTCCTGAGGCACCTCGACGGAGCCGATGGACTTCATGCGCTTCTTGCCCTCCTTCTGCTTCTCGAGGAGCTTGCGCTTGCGCGAGATGTCACCGCCGTAGCACTTGGCGAGAACGTCCTTGCGCACCGCCTTCACCGTGGAGCGGGCAATGATCTTGTTGCCGATTGCCCCCTGGATGGGAACCTCAAACTGCTGGCGCGGGATGATCTCCTTGAGCTTGTCGCAGAGGCTTCGGGCCATGTCGTAGGCACGGTCGCGCGGAACGATGAACGAGAGTGCGTCCACCTCCTCGCCAGCAAGAAGGATGTCCAGCTTCACGAGGTCGCTCGTGCGGTAGTCGCCAATCTCGTAGTCAAGCGAGGCGTAACCCTTGGTACGGCTCTTGAGCTGGTCAAAGAAGTCCAGGATGAGCTCTGCCAGCGGGATGTCAAAGTGAATCTCTACGGACTTCTCCGAGAGGTAGACCATGTCGCTGGTCTCGCCGCGGTGATCAATTACCAGCTGCATCACGGCGCCCATGAAGTCTGGCGGCACGATGACCTTGGCCTTGAGGTAGGGCTCCTCGATGTGGTCGATGCGAGTGACGTCGGGCAGGTCCTGTGGGCTTGTGATGTCGACCATCTCGCCGTCGGTCTTGTACACGTGGTAGTCAACCGAGGGCGATGTGGCAATGAGGTCGAGGCCAAACTCGCGCTCGAGGCGCTCCTTGACGACCTCCATGTGGAGAAGGCCGAGGAAGCCCACGCGAAAGCCAAAGCCCAGAGCCACGCTCGTCTCGGGCGTCCAGATGAGCGACGGGTCGTTCACCTTGAGCTTCTCGAGGGCGTCACGCAGGTTCTCGTACTGCTTGTTGTCGATGGGGAACAACCCGGTGAAGACCATGGGCTTAGCCTCGTGGTAGCCGGGGCAGGCCTCTGCGCAGGGACGTTCCTCGTACGTGATGGTGTCGCCGGTCTTTACGAGGGCCGGGTCCTTGAGGCCCGTGACCACGTAGCCAACCTCACCCACGCCAAGCTCGTCAAGCGGGGTCTCCAGCGGGCGCTTGCAGCCCACGCCATCGCAGAGGAAGGTGTCACCGAGCGCCATCATGCGCAGGTGGTCGCCCTTTTTGATGGAGCCGTCAAAGACGCGCACCGTGGCCACTACGCCGCGGTACTCGTCAAAGTAGGAGTCCAGGATGAGGGCCTTGAGCGGTGCCTTGGCATCCCCCCTTGGCGGCGAGACAAGATAGACGATGGCCTCGAGAAGGTCATGAATCCCCTCGCCGGTCTTGCCCGAGACAAGCACTGCGTCATCGGCCGGGATGGCAAGGTCCTCCTCGATCTCCTTCTTAACCTCCTCGGGGTGAGCGGAGGGAAGGTCGATCTTGTTGATGGCAGGCACAATGTCCAGGTTGGCGTTCATGGCCAGCGTGGCATTTGAGACCGTCTGCGCCTCCACGCCCTGCGTGGCGTCAACCACGAGCACAGCGCCCTCGCAGGCGGCAAGCGAACGCGAGACCTCGTACGTGAAGTCCACGTGACCCGGGGTGTCGATGAGGTTGAACTGGTAAGACTCCCCATCGTCGGCATCGTAAACCACGCGCACGGCGTTCGACTTGATAGTAATGCCGCGCTCGCGCTCGATGTCCATGGTATCGAGGAGCTGATCGGCCATGTCTCGCTCGTCCACCGTGTGGGTGAGCTCTAGGATGCGGTCCGAGATGGTCGACTTGCCGTGGTCTATGTGCGCAACAATCGAGAAGTTGCGGATGTGGGAGGTGTCTGTTGTCTTCATGCGAGACATCATAGCGCATGGGCCGTGCGTCTTGCCTTCGTCGGCGCGTATCATGAAAGCTAAATCCCGCGGTATGAGAGGAGGCAACTTTGGACGTAAGTGAGAAGTGTACTCCTGATTTCGAGCGGCTATTGTCTGAGGCAGGTCTATCCGATCGTGAGGCAGAAGCTTTACGTACAGTTGCCCAAGGACTGACTGCTGAGGAGGCGGGACAGCTCATGGGTGTGACCCCCTCGACCGTTGGCACCTACCGACAGCGCGGATACAAGAAACTTGGTGTCTCCACGCGATCAGAATTCTTGAGTATTCCACAGGCGAGGGCAGAGGCTGCCTCGGCCGCGCGGAATGCCGATGCGGCAAATACTGCCAACAACGCACCAATGCCTGATCGCCCAAGTGCAGCAACCCCTTGTGGCGAGAAGCGCGCAAACGCAGCAAGGAGGGTTGCCCTCATAGCGATTGCATGCTTAATGGCTGCATTTGTCATGCCACGACTTTTGCCAGTACATTTTTACGAGGACAAACGCTTCCTAGATTCCCCCTCTGGAATCATCTCCACAGACTATGGCGAACTCCCGAATGTGATTGGCATGCGCGCGGACGCAGCAGCCTCTGAGGTCGCTCAGTCCGGCTTCTGCCCCCTATTTGAGTCGCAGGCATCCGAGCTGCCTTCGGGCAAGGTCTTGGGGCTCAAAGAGGTGAAAAGCGCGGAGGCACTTGGAGCGGGTGTTTCCGTCTTCTCCTGGGGCGAGGGCTGCACTTCCGGCTATAACTTGGGGGGCAACTGGAAGGCAAGCGTGGTTTTGGTGGTAGCGACATAGCCGCTCACCCCATCAAATGCCCCTCCTGCGGGTCAACCTATGTAGCATCTTTCGCTAATGACAGATTTGCCACAGGCCATTTCGCTACCTTGTAGCCACAACGTGTTGTGCAACAGCAATGATTGCTACGAAGAGGTGAGCCTATGTTTAACTTCGATCCTACTAATAATGTGTCAAGAAGAGAGCTAATCACTATCGCGGCGAGTACATTTGCGCTAGCGACCATTTCGCCAATAGTAGCAAAAGCAGAAGAGGCCATTGTCTCAGATGCGATTATGATTCCAGGAAGTGAGGGAGCTCGTTGTCGATGGGACGAGGCAGTCAGGCAAGCGGCACTTCAAGGTGAGCCTGTATATTACGGGCTCGATAATGGGGCGCATCGAGTATTTCCAGATGTATCTCGAGCAATTGGATCCCAGCGTACCGTAAGCGCTTCGAAGAATCTGATAATCTCAGGTTTACCTAATACCATTATTATCTCAGCAAACTATGGGGTGACTTCAGCAGGGAAGATATCGCCATTTAACTGGGCTGCCATCTATATCTCGGCTGGCAGAATTATCAGTTCAAACTATAATCGCGCAATACTTGATGGCGGAAAAACGAACGCCATTTATTATCACGCAGAAATACGCGACGTCGCTGATATCTCAACCTATGTCGGCGATTTCTACTGTGAGTCTTACGCTTCGTTCACCGGGCATTTTTACTAACAACAATCGAGGTGGGCGTCTATGCTATACGGGCTTGGAGTTCCTGAGCTTCTCGTCACTTATCTCGTAACCTATGCACCGGTGCTTATTTGCATTGTTATTGCTGTCATAGCAATTGTATTGTTGCGAAGGAATAAACGCCCCTGATCCCGAGCAACTAAAACCCTGAGTAGATACGTGCTCTTCTCGCAAGAACATGTGAAAATTACTCGATGAACACTCGAAGCCAGCACAACGTGGCAAATAGAGGGTTCCATGAGCGTTTGCTCTGCTATACTTCTCTAGTTGACCTCGCCGTGTCTGGTGCGGAACCCCCACTTCCCACCTACCTAGTTCTTAAGAGGCCTCTAGGAACAAGATTTTGAAAGGATCCGCACCGTGGCAAACATCAAGTCTCAGAAGAAGCGCATCATCACCGCCGAGAAGGCCCGTATGCGTAACAGGGCTGTCCGCTCCGAGCTGAAGACCTACGTCAAGAAGGTTCACGCCGCCGTCGAGGCCGGTGACGTCGAGGCCGCTCAGGCTGCTGCCAATGCCGCTTGCAAGAAGCTCGACAGGGCTGCCGCCAAGGGCATCATCCACAAGAACCAGGCCGCCGACCGCAAGTCCGGCGTCCAGAAGCTCGTCAACTCCATGAAGTAGAGCTGCTTCTCTGAGATGAACTGAACTTTGGGAGCCCGGCCATGCGCCGGGCTCTTTCTTTTGCCGACAAGGGGGCCGGGCGCCCTGGCGGGAACCACGAGCTCTCTACTGGGCAGCTCCACAGATAGTCGCGATAAGCGAGAGGAACGCGGAATCCGAGTTTGCCGACCCCTTTAGTGCTCGCTCGCACGATGCGCAGGCAGCAAGGTCGCGCTCCAGCTCGCCAGGCGCAAAGCGACGAGCCCACCGCGCGTAGTTCCTCACCTGCCAGTCCTGCTTGCCAAGAGCCCGAGCGACACCCGCTCCCTCGCCACGGGCGTCAAGCGCCCGCGCGCAGATGAGTTCGCGGATACGAATAGTCACCAGGGTGAGGAGCCCCACCTGCGAAGATCCCCTGAGAAGCGCGTAGAGCTCCAAGGAACGGCGGGCATCCTTCTCGCTCAGGCGATCGAGGAACTCCCACGGCTTGACCTCTGCCACGCGAGCAACGCTAGCCTCGACATCCACAAGGGTCACCTGGCCCTGCCCTCCCTTGAGCGCCGAGAGCGTACGGAGCTGCGTGTCGAGCATGGTGGTCGACTCTCCCACGCGATCCACGAGCGCGCGGGCAGCATCCTGGTCGATGGTCAGACCATGGGAGCGGGCAAGCTTCTGCACGTAACCGGGGAGGTCCCTTCTCGTTGCCGGCGTACAGTCGATGACCGCCTTGGGGCCAACCTTCGCAACCGCCTTGTAGAGACGCGTCGACTTTGCCAGCGTGGTTGCCGAGAGAAGCAGTGTGCAGGCAGGGTTGGGGTCCTTCAGGTACGCGACGAGGGCTTCCGAGACGGGCTTGGGGAGCTTGTCGGCGGGTTCGATGATCACGATACGGGGGGAGTTGCCCACAGGCAGCGTGTTGAGAGACGAGATGACGCTGGTTGGGTCGGTGTCTGCCGTGGGGACAATCTCGTCCAAGTTGAAGGCAGCCAGCCCCTCGTCCAGGTAGCCCTTGAGGCGCGTGATTGCGCTCTTGCGCTTGAGCTCGTCGGCTCCAACCACCAGATATGCTGGCAGCAGCTTTGCCGTCTTTGCCATGCATTCCCTCCATCATGTTGACCTCCCTACTTTGCCACAAACCGGACCACCTCACAGGCCAGATGCCAGAGCCGCCGCGCCCCCGCCGGGAGTACGCTCCGTGAAGACCATGGGCCCCCTGGCACCGGGCTTCACCGTGACTGTCCCCACGTCCTTGGTGCAGAGAAAAACCGAACCGGCGCCCGATAGCACATCCATGCACTCCTTGCGCGGGTGACCGTACTTGTTGCCCTCTCCAGCGCTTGCAACGGAGACCTCTGGGTCGAGAGCCGCCGCCTCATCTGGCGTGAGAGAAACCTCGGAGCCGTGATGGCCCACCTTGAGAAAATCGATGTCACTAACGTCTCCCCGGGCAAGACAGGCGCCCGTCTCGTCCTTCTCGGCATCTCCGGTGAGAAGAGCAGATAGACCGTTGCCGTTGTGCTCGTAGGTAAGCGCAAGCTCCAGCGAGTCTGCGTTCTCGCTGCCATCGACGGGCTCGGTTGGCGAGACAACGCGCAGCGAGAACGAGCCAGCGCGAATGGTGTCCCCGTAGGAAATCTCCTCCGCCGCGTGTCTCGAGAGCTTCGTAATGCTGGCCGAGAGGTCTTCGGGAATCTGCTCTGAGACTCCCCCAGCCACAAGGACGCGATTGCATTCCACGCGTCCCACCAGGTCGTCCACGCCTCCTACGTGGTCGTCATGGAGGTGCGTGAGGACAATCGCGTCCAGGTGGATTATCCCCTGCCGCGCGAGCGCCTGCGATACCTTTTCGTCTGGCCCCGTGTCCACAAGCACTGCGGTGCTGCCATCGGCCACGAGAATGGCGTCACCCTGCCCCACGTCCAGCACGCAAACCCTTGCGGGCTGCAAGAGGCGCATGCCCAGCAGAAAGGCAATGGCTCCCCCTGCCAGAACCGCAGCGCCACGCAGGAGGATGCGTTTGCGAGGAGTGGGCCAAGCCCCGTAGAGCGCCACGCTTGCGGCGCAGAGAATCGCGAGCATGGGGACCACGCTTGCCTCCATGGGCAAGCATGCCAGGGGGAGCCTCGCCAGGGCACAGAGCACCACGCAGAACGCCTGGGAGACGCCTTCGGCGGCGGCAAGGACCGGGGACTGCAACGCCGAAAGGGGCGTGAGCGCAGCTGCCACCAAGCCCAGAGAGACAAGGCCTGCAAAGAGCGGCGCCAGCACCAGGTTCGCAAGTGGCGCGATGAGCGACACCTCGCCAAAAGCGGGGCAGGTCAGCGGCAGCGTGAAGAGCTGGGCGACGACGGATACCCCCAGGGCGTCGCAGGCATTTGAGCGCAGGCGCCCCAGGGCGTGGGCTAACGCCGGCTTGTGCCTGCCGGGATGCCTTGGCATGCGCGTGAGTACGTCAAGTGCATGACTCGCATAGCTCCCAAAGAGGCAGATTCCCACCACGGAGGCAACGGAGAGGAGAAACCCCAGCTGTCCCGAGACGTAGGGGTCGAGAAGTGCCATGACAAGTGCGGCTGCGCATGTGGAGGAGAGGGCATGGGACCTTCTCCCCACAAGGGACCCTCCAAACGAGACACAGCTCATGATGCCGGCGCGCACGGCAGACGCAGGTGCCCCGCAGAAGACGATGAAGAGCGCAATCACACCCAGGGCGAGAAAGCCTCGCAAGCCTGGTCCCAGCCTCGTCTTACCAAGTAGTGCCGCCAGCGTTCCTGCAAGAATCGCCAGATGACCTCCGGAGACCGCCACCAGGTGGGAGACACCGCAAGTCGCGAATGCGTCATCCAGCCCGCGCGAGCGTATGGGGGCACGGTCACCGCAGACGCTGCCGGCAAGTACCGCCGCCCCATCGGACTCGTCTGGCGAGAAGGACGCGAGCACTGCCTGTCTCATGCGCAGCACGGCGCCGAGGGGCCCACCCGCCTCGCGCACAGCCGTCACATGCACGACCGAAACCGTGCCCGCAAGCCCCTGCATGCGCGATGAGACGCCCCACTCGTCATCGTCGATTGGCTTGAAGCGCCCCACGCACGAGACCGCAGAGCCGCATTCGAGCCGGGCAGGCGAGCTAAGCCAGACCGCCCCCACCTTGCCGCCACTCTCGTCGAGCACGCGAGCGCGACCCCACCAGCCACGTCCGCCCTCGGCCATGTCGCCCTCGACCTCGAGGCTCCACGCCGAGACGGATGACGTCGAAAGCGCCGCCACAGCAGCGACCACGCGGGCAAGCGCAAGGCGCCCCAGGAGCGCACCGGAAAGTGTCGCAGCAAGGGCAAACGGAAGGACGGCCGGCACGTGGGCCGTGTCACGGCCTCGGGCCTTTCGCCTGATGGCAAAGGTAGCAAGCAGGCAGAGACAAACTCCGGCCACCGCTGTCACCACAAGCAAGACAAGCGAGAGCTGCATCCCAAAACGCAAGACGGCCCGTTCTGCCAGGATGACCGCCACAAGCCCCCAGAGCGTCATGGGAATGGCAGGGCGTACGGGCATGCGAGCATCGGCCGCGCAGGACGGCTCTGCAACAGGCGCGATCACCTCTCCTCCCTCAGACACGGATCTTGTCCTTGAGCTTGGCGAACTTCTTCTCGCCAATACCCGAGACGCGCATGAGGTCCTCAACGCTCGTGAACGCGCCGTTTGCCTCGCGGTCGCGAACTATCTCCGCGGCAGTTGCATCCCCAACGCCGGGAAGCGTCGTAAGCTCGGTAGCTGTGGCGGTGTTGATGTTCACGATGCCGTCTGTTGACGCACTGGGCCCGCTACCAGAGGATTCCCCAGATGTCGATACCGCAGCCTCCCCCGCAGTGGCGTCCCCCTCCCCTACGGCGGGCACATGAACCTTCTCGCCATCCGAGATTGGCTCGGCGAGGTTTAGGCGCGAGGTGTCCGCGCCCTCAACGAGCCCGCCCGCAGCCTCCACGGCGTCATTAATGCGCAGCGTAGCGCCTTGGAGCTGATAGACGCCGGGGGACGCCACCATGCCGTCAACGTGAACCACCACAGTTGGTGGGTCCTCACTCGTGCCATCGCTTGCAGAGGCAGCGTCTTTGTCCTGCGATGGCGTCTCCGCTGAGGCGGACTCGGCCACCTCGGCTGCCACGGCACTCTCGTCGCGCTCAATGGAGAAGGAGGCTCCCTGAGAACCCCGGGCAAGGTGAATACCCGCAACCATCGCAAGCACAGCCACAAGCGCAATCCCTGCCACCCCAGCCTTCATGGCAGGCGAGAGTCCAGCCCTTCTCGCTAGCGATCGCGCCTTGCGATGAACGCGAGAGCCAATTCTTTTGCCTGCTCTTGATTCCTGCGCCATGCCGACCACCTCCCCACATCGATGATGAGGGCGGCTGGAAGGTGCTTCCTACAGCTTTTGAGAAAGTCCGACACGAAGCCGACAGCCTGCAGGCAGGCATCTGTCACATTTTGTTGTTATTGCCGGAATACCGCCATGCAAGAAGTCCAATTCACGGTATCCCAACGCGCCATTCGCAGCGTTTTCGCAGGTGCGAATGGTAGGTATTCGCACTGTCGCAAGATGGGCGTTCCGGTGTGTCACCGAGCGTCACCGCCTGTAACCAAGCGTCACTGGGCGCGCCCGTGCAGAAATCTCACCTTGGGCGAGAATCTGGCGCCCCAAGGGAGGTTTACGACGGGATTCTGTACGAGAAGGACCCTCGGGTGCCACGTTGGCGCCCGAGCAGGGGTTTGGACGAGATTCCGTACGAGAAGGGCCTTCGGGCGCCAAGATGACGTCCGAAGGCCCGTTCTTGCAGCGTCTACACGCAGAGAGGAGGCACACCATCACTCAGCCGGTGCGTCATCCCTCGGCGCAAGCGATGAGTGGTGCTCGCGCAGCGGCCCCTTTGGCGCATGGTAGCTCGGGCACTGCGGGAAGTCCTCGTACTCGACGGAAGCCACCAGGGCGTTCACCATGGCCTCGTGGTCAAAGAGCTCCCAGGCGTCGAGAACCTCGCGCATGCGCGCATGCGTCTCCGGGCGGCGCGGCATGAACAGCGTGCAGCAGTCGGGCACCGTCTGGGAAGAAATGTCGTAGGTCCCAAGCTCCTGCGCGCGACGGATAATCTCCTGCTTGTCAGAGCCAATGAGCGGACGAAGCACGGGAATGGTGACGGCCTGGTTCACCGCCGCAATGTTGTCGAGCGTCTGAGACGCCACCTGACCCAAGGACTCACCAGTCACGATGGCCTTTGCACCCTCGAGCTGCGCGATCCTCTCGGATACCTGGTACATGACGCGGCGGTACATGATGATACGCAGGCTCTGAGGCACCACCAGGGAGATCTCCCGCTGATATTCGCCAAAGGGCACCACGTACATGCGGCCCACCACGCCAGAAGGCGCAAGTGAGTCAACAATGTCGCGGCACAGGTACTCGCTGGTATCAGACGTCATGGGCCTGCCCGAGAAGTGCACAGGGATGCAGGTGGCGCCACGACGGCCCACCATCCACGTGGCCACCGGCGAGTCAAAGCCGCTCGATAGGAGCGTCACGACCTTGCCGGCCGTCCCCACCGGCAGCCCGCCCACGCCCGGCATAGACGCGGCGTAGACGAAAGTCGACCCCTGCACCACGTGCACCACCACGGTGACGTCGGGGTCGTGCATCTGCACGAGCTTGTCAGGGAATGCCTCGCACAGCGCGGACCCCACGATGTGGTTCATGTCGATGCTGTGCACCGGATACGTGGTCGAGCTGCGGCGCGCGTGCACCTTGAAGGTGGAGAAATCCCCAGCCTCGCGAAGCGCACGAATGGCGGCGGCGTTGTACTCGCCCTCGTCAAGCCCACACTTGTAGGCGAGCGAGACGCGCGCGACGCCAGGCACCTTGGCAATGGCATGCGCCATCTCCGGCGTAGCCATGCGGTCCTCGGACTCGACCACAATGTAGCCGGAGATGCGCTGGATATTAGCGATGGGAAACGCCTTGAGCGCACGATGCAGGTTGGTCACGAGCTGGTTCTCGAAGGTGGAGCGGTTCTTTCCCTTGAGGCCAATCTCGTGGTAGTGGACCAGGCAGAGTCTCTCGGTCATGGCCTACTGAATGCCCGCGTTCTCGCCGCGAATAGCCTCGTCGAAGTCATCCTGGACAAAGCCCAGGGTGCCGTCGGCGATCTCGCCCATGGCAATGGAGACCGAGTCCTTGCCGGACGCTACGGTGGTGATGTCATCGAAGTCCTGGATGGCCGTCACGCGAAGGTGCTGGCCACGCAGCATGTTGTTGATGTCGCAGGCGCGCTTGGACGCAACGGAGCAGAGCAGGAACGGGTTGTGCTCGGTCCTCTCGAGCAGGGTGTCGATCTCGGGCTTAATCACTGACATCTTTGGTAGATCCTCCATTTGACTCGTACAGGTCGATGGTGCGCTCCAGCTCTTGTGCGGCGCGCTCGAGGTCGTCGTTCACGATCCTCACGTCGTAGGACTCGCCCATCTCCATCTCGCGCCGCGCATTCTCCAGGCGGCACTCGATGGATGCCTCGTCCTCGGTGCCACGACCGCGAAGGCGGTGCTCAAGCTCGTCCATCGACGGTGGCTCGATAAAGACGAGCACGGCATCCGGATGGATACGGCGTACGTTGAGGCCACCCTGGACATCAATCTCCAGGATGAGCGACCTCCCCTCGGAGAGGTTCCTCCTCACCTCGGAAAGAAGCGTGCCGTAGCGATGCCCGTGCACGTTGGCCCACTCAAGGAACTCGCCCTGGCTCACCCGGCGAGAGAACTCGGCGTCATCCATGAAGTAGTACGAGACGCCATCGGCCTCCCCGGGCCTGGGGAGCCTTGTCGTAGCGGAAACCGTCAGGCCAAGCGAGGGACGGTCGCCGCGAACCTTCGCGACCAGCGTTCCCTTGCCCACGCCTGACGGCCCAGATACAACGAAGAGCCTAGCGGAACGCTCCACTACTTGGAGAGCGCCTCGATGAGCTGCTCGCGCTGACGGGCGCCAAGGCCCTTGACGCGACGGCTAGCGGAGATGCCAAGCTCGTCCATAATCTTGGCGGCCTTGGCCTTACCGTAGCCAGGGAGGGACTCGATGAGCGCAGAGACCTTCATGCGGTTGGCAATGGGGTCGTCGGAGTCAAGGACCTCCTCGAGGGTGACCTTGCCGCTCTTGATCTTCTCGCGAAGCTCGGCGCGCTCGTGGCGAGCCTGGGCGGCCTTCTCGAGGGCTTCCTTGCGCTGCTCATCGGTAAGCTGGGGTAGAGCCATTGTTCCTCCAAACATCGAGACAAACTGTTGTGAGGGGCTGGGAGGGAACCTACGGGCCGCCCCAGCGACACAACTAGCTAGTTTGCCAATTCCTCGAACAGTTTACAAGCCCTTTGTGACTACTAGCAGCAGGAATGCAGCCTACACACAATCAGAGCGACACAAAGGGCGGCTTGGGCAACACAAACGACGCCTCGCGGCAAGCCGCACGGGAGCTACCTAGTGGCAAAGCTCGTCCACGATGGCCCGCATGGCGGCAGCAGGGTCTTCTGCCTGCGTGATCGGGCGACCAACCACAAGCTTTGAGGCGCCGGCGGCGATGGCTGCTGCGGGCGTGGCCACGCGACGCTGGTCACCCACGGCGGCACCGGCTGGGCGCACGCCGGGTGTCACGATGAGGGCGCCGGGCCCGAGAAGCGCGCGCATCTCTGCCGCCTCCTGCGGCGAGCACACGATGCCGTCCGAACCGGCACCCACGGCCAGGCTCGCAAGGCGGGCAACCTCCTCCTTGAGCGGGCGCTCGATGCCAATCTCCTCAAGCGAGGACTGGTCCATGCTCGTAAGGACGGAAATCGATACAAGCTGCGTACGCTTGCCGCCGCGCTCCTTGGCGGCGGCCTCGGCGCCCTCGCGCGCAGCCGCGACCATGGCAGAGGAGCCCAGCGCGTGGATGGAGAGGATGTCGGCACCAGAGAGCGATGCGGACTCCACCGCACCCCTCACCTGGAACGGGATGTCAAAGACCTTGAGGTCGAGAAAGACCGAGAGCCCGCGGTCCTGCATGGCGCGCACGATGGAGGGACCCTCGCGGAAGAAGAGCGTCATACCCACCTTGACCCACAAGGCGACGCCGGAAAGGGTGTCGGCAAGCTCGATGGCGCGGTCGCGGTCGCAGTCCAGCGCGACGATGACGGCGTCGCGTGCCTCGTTCTCGCTTAGCATTCGAAGGCTCCAATCAGCTCGTTGATGTCGGATACGCCCTGCTCGGCAGCCCAGGCCTCAAGCTCGTCGAGGACGCGGGAAGCCGCGGCCGGATCGTAGAGGTTCGCGGTGCCCACAGAGACGCTGGTGGCGCCGGCAAGGATCATCTCCGCTGCGTCCTCACCCGAGGCCACGCCGCCAATGCCGTTGATGGGGATGCTCACGGCCTGCGCGGCTTCCCACACCATGCGTACGGCAATGGGGTGGATGGCAGGGCCGGAGAGGCCGCCCGTAGGCCTCGAGAGCCTTGAGCGGCGCGTGTGGACGTTAATGGACATGGCATTCACGGTGTTGACCAGCGAGAGCGCGTTCGCACCAGCGGCCTCGCAGGCGCGGGCGATCTCGCCAACGCGGGCGGGAGCCAGCTTCACGAGTAGCGGCTTCTTTGTGAGAGGTCGCACGGCAGAGACAACTTCTGAAGCGTCCTCGGGCGTGCCGCCAAGCAGGCGGCCGCCGCGCGCGAGGTTGGGACAAGAGATGTTGACCTCGATGCCCGCCGCCCACGGTGCCACCTCGTCGAGAAGCTCCACCGAACGGCAGCACTCGTCCACCGAGTGGCCCACAGCCTGCACGATCACGGCGCACCCACGCGAAGCAAGCCCGCCCAGGTAGTCTCCGTACTGCTCGGCAAAGGCGCGGGCGCCAGGGTTCTCGAGGCCCACCGAGTTCAGGATCCCCGAGGAGACCTCGCATACGCGGGGCGCGGGGTTACCGGGCCAGGGCTCGGCCGCCACCCCCTTGCAGGTAACGGCGCCAAGACGCGCCACGTCGTAGAACCCCTCGAACTGCCAGGCGTGCCCAAAGGTTCCAGAGGCGGTGTTCACGGGGTTCTTCATGCGAATGCCGCCCAGGTTAACGGCCATACTCACCTTGCTCACCACGCCACCTCCCCGGCGTCAAAGACGGGTCCGTCCATGCAGCACGAGCGGCTCGTGCCGTCGCGCATGGCCACGTTGCAGCAGCTGCAAGCACCAAACCCGCAGCCCATCATGCGCTCGAGCGAGGCCTGGCAGGCAATGCCCGCACCCTCGGCGAGACGTGCCACCCCCGCCATCATGACGGTAGGGCCGCAGGTGAGCACGGCATCATAGCTACGCTCGGCGAGAAGCTCCGCCATTGCATCTGTGGTGAAGCCGGCGCGCCCAAGGCTGCCGTCGTCGGTGCACACAACCACGCGGCTCGCGGGGTCTGCCGAGGCGGCCTTTTTCAGCAGGTCCACGTCAACGCCCACCAGCTTGGAGCCGCGCTGCGCGCCAACGACCGCGTCGAAAGAGCGTCCCGCCGCCGCCAGCATCTCTGCCGCCGCAAGCACGGGCGGAAGCCCAATGCCACCGGCGACGAGAAGCGCGCGCCCCTCTCCGCCAGGAATCCTCCAGCCGTGTCCGCAGGGGCCAACCAGCGTGGAGGTGTCGCCCGGTTGCATGAGCGAGAGCCGGCGCGTGCCGTCACCAACAACGGCGTACTCGATGCGCACGATTCCCTCCGTAGCGTCTGCGCGGGAGAACGAGAGGGGCACCCTCAGCACCTGCGAGTGGTCGCCCGGCACCAAGACCTCGACGAACTCGCCCGGCGCGAGAAGGGCAGCCACTTCGCTCCTAAAGACCATGCACCACGCGCCCTCCGCGACCTGCTCGTTGGAGACAACGGCAAAGTCGAAGAGACGGGCGCGGGCGCTGTCCCTTGTCGCCTTCACCTAGGCCACCACGCCGTTGGCCAGCGTGCGACGACCGTCCACGAAGACGTCGGTCGCCTGGCCTGTAAGGTGCCAGCCCATGAAGGCAGAGTTCTTGGACTTGCCCACCAGGTAGTCCGGCGTGACCTCGAACTCGGCCGCAGGGTCGATGAGCGTGAGGTCTGCCGCAGAGCCGCGCTCGATGCGCACGGGGGCAAGGCGTAGAATCTGCCTGGGGTTCACGGCCATGACCTCCACGAGACGCTTCCAGCTCATGCGGCCCGGGTTCACGAGCTTGGTGAGCATGAGCGGCAGCGAGGTCTCGAGGCCCACGGTGCCAAAGAAGGCGATCTCCCACTCGCAGTCCTTCTCGTGCGGCGCGTGCGGCGCATGGTCGGTCACCACGCAGTCGATGGATCCGTCGAGAATGCCCTCGTCGAGCGTCGCCATGTCCTCGGGGGTGCGCAGCGGTGGGTTCATCTTGAGGTTGGTGTCGTAGGCGGGTGTGATGTCGTCCTCGTTCAGGAACAGGTGGTGCGGCGTGACCTCGCAGGTCACGGGCAGGCCCTCTGCCTTTGCCTTGCGCACGAGGTCAAGGCCCTTGGCCGTGGAGATGTGCGCAATGTGAAGCGGGCAGCCGGTGAGGCGGCACAGCTCGATGTCGCGGTAGATCTCGAGCTCCTCGCCAAGCGCGGGCCAGCCGAACATGCCCAGGCGCGTGGAGGCCTTGCCCTCGTTGATCACGCCGTGCGTGGTGAGCGTCTCAATCTCGCAGTGGGCAGAGACAACACGGTCGAACTGCGAGACGTACTCCATGCAGGTGCGCATCATGCCTGCGCTCTGCACGCCGTGGCCGTCATCGGAGAAGGCGCAGGCGCCCTCCATGACCATGTCGCCAATCTCGGCGAGCTGCTCGCCCTTCTCGCCAGCCGTAAGCGCACCGATGGGGCGCACGTGGCACAGGCCCGCCTGGCGGGCGTGGTCGAGCTGGTAGCGAATCTCGGCGCCGGTGTCGGTCACCGGGTCGGTGTTGGGCATGGTCGCCACGTCGGTGAATCCGCCGTGCGTTGCCGCGCGGGCGCCGGTCTCGATGGTCTCCTTGTACTCGAAGCCGGGGTCACGGAAGTGCACGTGCATGTCGACAAGGCCGGGCACCAGGTACTTGCCGCGGGCGTCGATGACCTCACAGCCCTCGGGAGGCTCGAGGCCCTCCCCCACGGCAGCGACCTTGCCGTCGTCGATGAGCACATCGCAGACACTATCGAGGTCGACCTGCGGATCGACCGCGTGCGCACCCCTAAGCAGAAAGGCCATTGTTCTCTCCTCCCAGAAGCAGGTACATCTCGGCCATACGCGTTAGGACGCCAGCGTTGACCTGGTTAAGAATGCGCGAGCGCGCGCAGTCGGCCACGTCGGCGTTGATCTCCATGCCGCGGTTCATGGGGCCCGGGTGGCAGATGATGGCACCAGGCTTCATGCGGTTCACGCGCGTCATGTCAAGGCCGTAGAGGCGGTTGTACTCGCGGCGGGACGGGATTGCCGCGCCCTCCATGCGCTCGAGCTGCACGCGGAGCATGTAGACGACGTCCATGTCCTCGATCACGTCGTCGAGGCTCGCCGTCTGGGGGCAGCCAAACCAGTCCGGGTCGTCCACCTGGAAGGTGGGAGGGCCAACGAGCGTGACCTCGGCACCCATGGTCTTGAGCGCGGGGGCAAGCGAGCCGCACACGCGGCTGTGCGCCAGGTCGCCCACGATGGCAACCTTGAGGCCGTCGAGGTGACCGAAGTTCTTTCGGATGGTGTAGAGGTCGAGCATTGCCTGCGTGGGGTGCTGGTGCTTGCCGTCACCGGCATTGATGACCACGGCGTCGGTGTTCTCGGTGATGCGCTGCGGCGTACCAGCGAGCTTGGCGCGGCACACGAACATGTCGACGTTCATGGCGGAGATGGTCTGGATGGTGTCGGCGAGGCTCTCGCCCTTGACCACCGAGGAGGTGCTGCCACCCATGGAGAGCGAGTCTGCCGAAAGGCGCTTCTCGGCGAGCTCGAAGGAGCTCTTGGTGCGCGTGGAGGGCTCCAGGAACAGGTTCACGATGGTGCGGCCGCGCAGAGCCGGCACCTTCTTGATGGCGCGGTTGTTCACCGACTCGAACGACGCGGCGGTGTCCAGGATCTGGGTGATGTCGTCCGCCGTGAGGCTGTAGGTGTCAATGAGGTGCTTGACCGAGAGCATTACCTCTCCCCTCCTTCGATGCCCCAGATCTCGACGGCGTCGTGGTCGTCGAGCGGACGCGCGCACACGCGCACGTCCTCCTCGTGGGAGGAGGGGACGTTCTTTCCAACGTAGTCAGCGCGAATGGGCAGCTCGCGGTGGCCGCGGTCGACCATCACGGCAAGCTGGACAGACTTGGGGCGGCCGTAGTCCATGAGGGCGTCGAGCGCCGAGCGCACGGTGCGACCGGTGTAGAGGACGTCATCGACGAGGATGATGTCCTTTGAGTCGATCTCGAAGGGGATGTTGGTGCCGTGGACAACCGGCTGAATGTGGCGCATGACATCGTCGCGGTAGAAGCTGATGTCGAGCGAGCCCACCGGGGGACGCTTGCCCTCGATCTTCTCGATCTCGGACGCGAGGCGGTTGGCGAGGGTCTCTCCGCGGCGAATGATGCCAATCACCTGGATGTTCTCCGAGCCCTCGTTGTGCTCGATGATTTCGTGAGCGATGCGCGTGATGGCACGCTCCATGGCCTGCTCGTCCATGATGACGGCCTTGAGCCTTGGCTCTCCCATGGGACTCCCTTCAAGAAAAAAGATGCCCGAACCGACGTAAGCCGGCACGAGACATCCCATGATGGAAGGCCATGTGTCTGGGTAGGCCGCATGCGTTGGCCGTGCGGACTTCCCTGAGCCTTGCGGGCATCTCGTGCGCGCTTAAAGGTCTTGGACACTGTACCACGAACTTCTGGTATGCGCGACAACTTTGATGCCCGTCGCGCGATTCACAGATGAGACAAAGGGAGTTTCCCTTTGTCTCATCGCTGGAGGGAGCGGTACGCCTCGCAGACCTCGTCCGTCTCGCCGATCATGCGCATATGGCCCTTCTCAATCCAGCACACGCGGTCGCAGATGCGCTCCACCAGGCTGATGTCGTGGCTCACGAGAAGCACGGTCACGTTGTCGGACTCAACGAGCTCCTTGATGCGGCGCTCGCACTTCTGCTGGAAGAGGAAGTCGCCAACCGAGAGCGTCTCGTCCACGATGAGGATGTCGGGCTCGGTCACCGTGGCAATGGCAAAGGCAATGCGCGCGACCATGCCGGAGGAGTAGTTCTTGAGGGGCATGTCCATGAAGCCGTCGAGCTCGGCGAAGTCGACGATGTCCTGGAAGTGCTCGTCGATGAAGTCCTTGCGGTAGCCCAGCAGGGCGCCGTTGAGGTAGATGTTCTCCTTTGCCGTGAGCTCCATGTCAAAGCCCGCGCCAAGCTCGATGAGCGGGGCGATGGTGCCCTCGACGCGAACCTCGCCCGTGGAGGGCTCGAGCACGCCCGCGATGATCTTAAGCATGGTGGACTTGCCGGAGCCGTTGGTGCCCACAAGGCCAAAGGCCTCGCCGCGCTTGACCTCAAACGAGATGTGGTCGAGGGCGCGGAACTCCTTGAAGGTGAGCTCGTGCTTGGCCGCGGCGATGAAGTACTCCTTCAGGGAGTTGAACTGCTCGGACGCGATGTTGAAGATCATCGAGACGTCGTCGGCGAGAACCGCCGTGGGGGCATCCGCCGGCGGCACGGGCGGACGCAGGAAGCCGTTCTGACCGGCAACGATGATCCAGCGCTCAACGTTGCCCTTGAAACGGCCCTGCGAGTCCTCGATGTCAACGGCAATGCGGTAGCGGCCGGGCCTGTCGGGCACAAACTCCCAGCTGTACTTTGCGATGTTGTGACCCACGTGCTCGATGGTGGAGTCGAAGTCGCCCTTCTCCCAGCTGCCGTTGAGGTTCCAGACGTAGTTGCAGAGGTAGTCTTCCTTCTCGACGCCACGAAAGTGAGGCGTGACCTGGAGCTTGTCACCCACACGGAGGGAAGTAGACGAGAGGCCGAGAAAGACGCTGCCGCCGTTGTCCAGATTGAGGGTGTCCTGCACGTGTGCCACCTGACCTTACGGTTTGGGTCGCGGACGGCCGCGCGAGGCGGCCAGCGGCCAAGATGCTAGATGAAGAGGATGAAGCGACGCTCATGGGAGCGGAAGACCGCATAGCCCAGGGCAAGCGAGATGAGCGCCCACACGACGCAGCTCACAATCACCTCGACGGGGGGCATCATCGCGTAGATGACGGTGTCGCGCATGAAGGTGACGTAGTTGTACATGGGGTTGACGTACATGAGGGCGCGAACGGCATGGTAGGGCACCTGCTCGATCATCGAGACGGGCCAGAAGAGCGGGGTGGCGTACATCCACGCCATGAGGAGCACGCTCCACAGGTGCACGAGGTCGCGGAAAAACACGGCAAGCGCCGAGAGGAGCAGCGAGAGCCCCACGCAAAAGACCATGAGGAGCACGATGCAGATGGGCGCGAGCAACATCATGGGGGTAGGCGCCACGCCCTCCCACAGCATCACGATGAAGACGGCAATGAGCGAGAAGAGGAAGTTCACCAGCGAGAACAGGACCTTCTCGATGGGGAACACGGACTTCTTAACCCGTACCTTCTTGAGCAGGGGCGCGGCCTCGATGATCGACATCATGCCAGCGTTGGTGGAGTCCGAGAAGACCTGCCAGGTGATATTGGCCACGATGAGGTAGAGAGGGTAGTGCTGGATATCCGCATAGCGGAGGAAGAACGAGAAGACAAAGGACATGACGATCATCATGAGGAGCGGGTTGAGCACGCTCCAGATGACACCGAGGACGCTGCGACGGTACTTGAGCTTGAAGTCCTTCGTGACAAGCTCGCGGAGGATGAAGAGGTCTCGCTTGCCGGCGGGATACCACGCGTCGCGCGCCGAAGTGGTGTGCGCGGGGGTCGCGGGAGCCGATGCTTCCTGTGCAACCGGAGCCGTGTCCTTCTCCGCAGGCTCAATGTCTGATGCCAAGGTTCCTCCTGTCGAAGGAGTGTGCGGGCATGCGGCGCCCGCCTGTGTTGAATATCCTCAAGATGCTAGCACAGGGCTTACGCTCTCACACAAACGGCAGAGGGCCCCGCGGGATTAAGTTACCCGGTAGTGGAATCCCGTTACCCGGTAAATGAATCCCGCGGGTTCGGGCAAGCCCGGCTCATCCAACTTACGAGAAAAATTTCAAAATGAGACTTGCATCCTTCGAGCCGATTCGTATACTTATTTCTCGCGTTGAACATTCCCCGGTGGCGCAGTGGTAGCGCAGCTGACTGTTAATCAGCGTGTCGCAGGTTCGAACCCTGCCCGGGGAGCCAGAGACTTCGCAGGCCACATGGTATTTGCCATGTGGCCTGCTTTGTTATGTGCGCAGAGATCAGCAGAACCCGGTTGGCTCCCCTTTGCAAAAAAGGGGGGATGCCCCTAAGGGCATCCCCCTCAAAGACGCGCTAAGGACGTTTACGCTTGGCTAGCGTCGATCAGACGAGAAGCGAATGCCGGTTACGCCAGCCAGGGCTGCAGCACCGAGAACCGCAAGAGCAGCTGCAATGCTGCCAAGGTCGGAGTCTCCCGTCTCGGGGACCTTGGGAGCCGCCTTAGCGCGCTTATCTGGACTGAATCGCAGGCTGTCCAGGACATTTAGGGCACGCGGTCTCAGGACTTCCATTGCGCCCACACTCGCGCATCTTGTATCATCTGCACCGCTGGGCCAACCGCGCCCGGCCGGCACACGCATGCCGAACAGCCTGGCTGGGGCGGTCCGGCCGCGCGCCCAGGGAGACCGCTATGCCAATCGCATCCACATGGAACTGCTCGAACGTCGCACTCGACCTGTCACGTCCTCGCGTAATGGGCGTGCTCAACGTCACGCCAGACTCCTTCTCGGACGGCGGCGCCCACAACGCCCCCAAGGCAGCCATTGCAACTGCTGCGCAAATGCTCACCGATGGCGCCGACCTCATCGACGTGGGCGGTGAGTCCACGCGCCCCGGCTTCACCCCCGTCGAGCCAGACGAGGAGTACCACCGCCTCGAGCCGGTGGTTCGCTGGCTCGTAAAGGAAGGAGCGCTCGTCTCGATCGACACGCGCCACCCCACGGTCGCGCAGCGATGCATTGAGCTTGGGGCGCAGATCATTAACGACGTGACGGGCTTCTCGAATCCCCAAATGGTGCAGGTAGCAGCAAACTCAACCTGCGGATGCGTGGTCATGCACTCCGGTCCCGTATCTGGCGCGGCCACGCGCAGCTCCGCCGTTATGGCTAGCTCCGGCCGAGACGACCTCTCCACGCTCATGAACGTCGCATCCGCGGGCGACCGTGCATGGGAGAACGAGCAGGACCAGCCGCTTCTGCCGCAGGTTGACCATGTGATGGGGCTGCTCGAGGGCTACCTTCTCGAACGCGCGAAGGACCTCGAAGTGCAGGGTGTCGATGCCTCGCGCATCTGCCTGGACCCGGGCGTGGGGTTTGGCAAGAGTCCCGAGGACAACATCGTAATCTTACGTGCCACGCAGCGGCTCTCTGACCTGGGATACCCCCTCATGTGCGCAGTGTCGCGCAAGCGCTTTGTGGGAACCGTGAGCGGTGTCGCAGATGCCGCGGCGCGCGACGACGCGACGATTGGCGTCTCTCTTGCGGCAGCGGCTCGTGGCGCCCGTGTCCTTCGAGTCCACAACGTGGCTGGCATGGCGCAGGCGCTTGACGGCTTCTGGGCCGCGTCCGAGGCGTGGACGGCGCACGTCTCGCTCCTTCTCTCCCCTGTCGCTAACAACGACCGCCAGGTCATTAAGGTAGTCGACGCGATGCCCCTCACACGGGTAAGAGCCACGCAGGCAGCAGGTGACAAGCTTCGCCTTGAGATAGAGACCGGCCTGGACCGCATTCCCTTCCAGCACGCGCTTGACGCGGCGATACGGGGCGTTGCAACCCAGATCAGCTCACCGATATTCGAGAGGTGCGGAACTTCGTCCCCAAGAGCCTAGTCTACGGGCGGATGCAGGTCCCGCCCCCAAAAGAACGACGGCGGCCCCAGCTTAAGCCGGAGGGCCGCCGCCCAATGATTTTGAAATGTCCTACTCGTGGCGCTCGATGAACTCCTCGACCGCCTTGTTGTAAATCTCCGGGAACTCGACGTTGCAGAGGTGCGTGCCGTTCTCGATGAGCAGCCAGCCCTCCGCGTTTGCCAGCTTGTCGTAGAAGGTCTTTGCCACAAGCGGCGTGCACTCGTCGAACTCGCCAGAGATCACGAGGACAGGCTGCTTCACGTCCTTGAGCTGGTCTTCCACGTCGTAGGACAGGAGGTTGCCCGTAAAGACAAACTCGCTCACGCCCTGCATCTCCACGTAGGCGGGGCCGGGCTCGGCAAAGCTCTTCATCACAAAGTCCGGGTACTCGGGAAGCGAGCACACGTGACGGCGATAGAACTCGTCTGCTGCGGCTTTTGCCTCGGGGGTGTCGTAGTTGCCCGTGCGATCCGCCTCGTCGAGGGCCTCCTGCATCTCCTTTGGCATGAAGGACTTGAGCTTGCCGACCTCCTTGACCCAAAGCTTGGTAGAGGGAAGGCCCGACGAGACAACAATGGACGCAATGCCCTCGGGCTTCTCCTGCAGCAGATACAGAAGCATGAGGATGGTGCCCCAAGACTGGCCGAGCAGGTGGAAGTGCTCAAGGCCAAGGGCCTTGCGAACAACCACAAGCTCGTCGACGAAGAGCTGCGCGTTGTAGTGGAAGGTGCCCTCCGGCACGGCGGAGCGGCCGCATCCAATCTGGTCGTAGTAGATGACCTCGCGGCCGCAGTCCGCAAGCGCATCCAACGTGGTCATGTAGTCGTGCGACATGCCCGGCCCACCGTTGAGGACAAGAAGCGGAAGGTGGCCCTTCTCGTTGTGCCCCACTATGCGGTAGTAGGTCTTGTAGCCCTTAAACGGAATGTAGCCTTCGCGAACCTCACTCATATTGAAGCTCCTTCCTGCTGGCATCAGACAGCCATAGGGAAAGTGTAGCCATCTCGCATGTCGGCTTGACGGGGCGTGCGCCAAGCGCAAACATGAACAATGTTCATGTTGCATCAAATGGTCCGGCGGAAGTACTTCGCGGGCCAAGGAGGAGAGACTCATGGGTCAGGAAGCAGTGACGCCAAAGCAGGAGGGCATGCCGCGCGGCATGCGCATCGGCGAGAGCGTCTTTGATATTGCGTACCTGGTGTTCGACCTGGTCGCAGCCATCATTTTCTTTGCAAACGCCAATGGGCGCCTGGTGTTTGTACTCTATGGCTGGCTCACGCTGTGCCTTGGCGGTGGCGACGCCTTCCACCTCATCCCCAGGGTCCAGATGCACCTCTTTGGGGTACGCGAGGACACCCAGCGAAAGCTTGGCCTGGGAACCGCCATCACATCGGTGACCATGACGGTGTTCTACGTGCTGCTGTACTTCATCTGGAGAGAAATCTTCCCCAACATCGAGGTCTCCCCCGCCATCCCCACGCTGATCTTCATCACCGCAGCCGCGCGCATTGTCCTCTGCCTCTTCCCGCAGAACGACTGGTTCTCGGGCAAGGAGAACCTCCGCTGGTCGCTCTACAGGAACGTCCCCTTTGCCATCACCGGGATCCTGGTCATTGTCCTGTTTGCCATCTCAGGCAACACTGGCGGGTACGGCCTTTGGCGCATGTGCATAGCCATCGCGCTGAGCTTTGGTTTCTACCTTCCCGTAACCTTCCTGGCCAAGCGCAAGCCCGCGGTGGGAGCGCTGATGCTTCCCAAGACCGTCATGTACATGTGGGTCATTGGCATGGGGCTCTCGCTCCTCAACGTCCTCTAGGGGTAACGATGAACCCAAAGGCAACGTCGAGAGAAGACATCCTTGAGGTGTGTCGCGGCATCGTCCGGGAACAGGGGCTTTCCGGCATAAGCATGCGTACGGTGGCCTCGGCCTGCGGCATTGCGCCGGGAACGCTCTACAACTACTTTCCCGGCAAGAACGCGCTGGTACTTGCCGTAACCGCCGACGTCTGGTTGGACATCTTCAGCTTTGGCCCGCGCAAGGGCACGGACGCCGAGAAAGACTTTGCCGCGCACGTCGAGAAGACCTTCAATAGTGCACGGGCAGGCATGTCTCGCTATCCGGGGTTTCTCCCCTCTCATGTGCTGGACCTTGCAGCCGACCAGGGCCCACGAGCTCAAGGCCGAGAGATGATGCACTCGTTCTTTGGGCACATCGAGGATGACATGCTTCATGCCTTGGATGCAGACAAGCGCATACGAGAAAACGCGTTCACGGGAGGCCTCACCAGGGAGGGCTTTGCAGAGCTGGTGACCCAGCAGCTGGTGGTCCTCCTGGTTCTTGGGCAAGACGACTGTCAGCCCCTTGTCGCCCTGGCTAGGAAGATCCTCTACTAAGGCGTCGGCGCCCCACCGTTCAACGGCCTATTTGCCACTAGGTGGCGCACCGGTCGGGCGGGTCCTAGAATGGGGTGGTTTCACATTACAGGCCTATGTAATTCAGCATCGAGGCACAAACATGCAGAGCTTCCTCATCCTTCTCGCCCTGGCACTTATCGCCAGCTCCTGCGGCTTCCGCAAGTACGTGTGGTTCATCTCCATTGGCTATGGAGCGGCGATCGCCCTCATAGGCGTTGGCCTTCTGGCGATCTTTGGGGGCTCCCTTACCGTGGGAACCGCGCTCCAGTGCGTCCTGCTCGTTGTCTACGGATGCCGGCTTGCCGGATACCTTATCTACCGCGACGTTAAGACCGCCTACAACCGTCGCATGAAGGGCGAGGTCAAGTCCGACGAGGGCGTTTCCGTCGTGGCCAAGGTGGGCATCTGGGTCTCTGCGTCGCTGCTCTATGTGCTGCAGACCTCCCCCATCCTGTTCCGCCTGGAAGGCGACCGCGGCACCGATGTCCTCTGCATTGTTGGCCTGGTGATCTCTGCCGCGGGACTCGTGCTCGAGACGACAGCGGACCTCCAGAAGAACCGCGCGAAGAAGGCAAACCCCAGGCGCTTTGTTGACACAGGCCTCTTCCGCCTGGTGCGTTGCCCCAATTACTTTGGCGAGATGGTCTTCTGGACCGGCGTCTTTGTGTCCGGGATCTCCGTGTACGCCAACGCCGTCCAATGGATCTGCGCCATCCTCGGCTATCTGGGCATCATTTACGTCATGTTCGGCGGGGCGCGCCGCCTGGAGATCAGGCAGGACAAGAACTACGGAGACAACCCTGAATACCAGAGGTACAAGTCCACGACGCCGATCATGATTCCGTTCGTCCCGCTCTTTTCCGTGAAGGAGCACTCGTGGCTGGTCGCATGAGCCCCCGTGGAGAAGGGCAGGGCGATTCCGTCCCGGAGGGCTTCACGCTCTCGATGACCCTCATGGACTGCCTGCCCGTGGCGTTCTTCTGCGTGGGCGCGGGCGTCCTGGCAACGCGCTTTGACAGCATGCTGTTCCGCGTGGGCGTTGCGCTTGTCGTGCTTGCCGGCGTGCTCAAGGTGAGCTGGAAGCTCGTTCTGGCGCTGGCGAGAAGAGATGTGCGCTTTCTCAACCGGCAGATGTGCTACCTGATGCCCACGGGCTTTGCGCTAGCACTCGTCTCGCTTGTGGTCGACCGCGCCAAGTGGTCTCCCGCCGCAGTCCTGGCACACGTAACGGCCATGCCCTCTCTGCTGTTTCTTATTGCGGGACTTGCGGGGATGTTTCTCATGGGCTGGTTTGCCCGTCACTTGGACGGCCGCGACGCAAAGGCCAACTGGCGAGAGCAGGCGGTCAATGGGATATCCCAGCTGTGCATCATGCTTGCGATTGTGCTCTGAAGGGCGAGTGGGGCAGCTAAAGAGAAATAAGAAATACCTCAGTTCAGGCAATCCGAATAGAGCAGCTACTTTCCTCTCTGGTGAGAGCCACTGAGCCGTACCTCCCCTGAACAATGCACACGAAAACGATGATTCAGGCCTCTGAACAAAGTTTGCCCAAGAAAATGTAGTCCATGATTATTTGCATGTACGTTATTTCAAGAAGGAGAGCCGAGCGAATTGCGGGGTTCGACAAGGGACTCGGATGAAGTTAACTGCGATCATCCCCTCGTTTCAATCCACGCCCCTCATGCGAGGGGCGACTAGCGGGGGACATAATCCAGATGGCGTTGTTCTGGTTTCAATCCACGCCCCTCATGCGAGGGGCGATTTCAGCTGCTAACCGCGCTTATCAATGGCATTACCGTTTCAATCCACGCCCCTCATGCGAGGGGCGACCAGATAGCGCCGTTCTGGTAGGTATCCTTGACGGAAGTTTCAATCCACGCCCCTCATGCGAGGGGCGACTTGGCGGCCTTGGCCATATCAACGCGCTCGAAGTGTTTCAATCCACGCCCCTCATGCGAGGGGCGACGATACTTGGTCTAATCAATCGTCACGGTATACATAGTTTCAATCCACGCCCCTCATGCGAGGGGCGACGCTAGTAACGGCGTCATTAACCGTGTCCCTAACGGTTTCAATCCACGCCCCTCATGCGAGGGGCGACTTTCCAAGAACCTCGAATGACTCCGCGTCGTTGGGTTTCAATCCACGCCCCTCATGCGAGGGGCGACACGCTCAACAAGACATACGATTTATCATCTGAGGTTTCAATCCACGCCCCTCATGCGAGGGGCGACCTGGGGAGAGCGCGGCCGCTTCTCTGGTTGCGAGGTTTCAATCCACGCCCCTCATGCGAGGGGCGACCGGTGTTCTGCCCCGTCGTGAAGCCGCTTGTGTGGTTTCAATCCACGCCCCTCATGCGAGGGGCGACTTCGCGAGCCCTCGTCCTTGCCGCCGAACACCTCGTTTCAATCCACGCCCCTCATGCGAGGGGCGACTCCCGCCCGCGAACTCGATTGACAAATCGCACGTGTTTCAATCCACGCCCCTCATGCGAGGGGCGACCTCGGATTCTAGCTACGGAACGCCAATCGAGTTGGTTTCAATCCACGCCCCTCATGCGAGGGGCGACATGAGATATTGGCGCGTGGTAGCTCGTAGTCAAGTTTCAATCCACGCCCCTCATGCGAGGGGCGACAACTTCTTTTCGTGTGCCTTAGCGTAGGCGTCGAAGTTTCAATCCACGCCCCTCATGCGAGGGGCGACTGGTACCGCGATATCCCGAGGGCTTCTTGAGGAAGTTTCAATCCACGCCCCTCATGCGAGGGGCGACGGTGGCGTCCGGTGAGTCAATCGCAAGCAGGCCCGTTTCAATCCACGCCCCTCATGCGAGGGGCGACAAGGCGTGCCGCTCAAGGAGCGCGGCAGTCAAGGTTTCAATCCACGCCCCTCATGCGAGGGGCGACCGTACGTGGCTATTGCCCCGGAGACGAGCGGAGAGTTTCAATCCACGCCCCTCATGCGAGGGGCGACGACGAAGGCGCAGTCGGACATCGACCAGTTCAAGTTTCAATCCACGCCCCTCATGCGAGGGGCGACGGCACTGCCTACTATCTACCCGATAGAAGCAATGTTTCAATCCACGCCCCTCATGCGAGGGGCGACCGCTGTTTGCCCTTCTCTACGAGCCAGACAACACGTTTCAATCCACGCCCCTCATGCGAGGGGCGACGCGTTTGGCAAGCGGCCGTCAAGCGTTGAAGTCGTTTCAATCCACGCCCCTCATGCGAGGGGCGACTGCGCTTCTTGACGGAGAGACGATTACGCGCGAGTTTCAATCCACGCCCCTCATGCGAGGGGCGACCAAATGGTAACACTGCTATCTACTACGGCAATATGTTTCAATCCACGCCCCTCATGCGAGGGGCGACTTATCCCCAAGACCATTGCTAACCAGATTATTAAGTTTCAATCCACGCCCCTCATGCGAGGGGCGACGAGGGTGACCTCGCCGCCCGCCGGGACGGACGGGTTTCAATCCACGCCCCTCATGCGAGGGGCGACCGATGGTCGCCTGGTCGAGCCCCACGCCCTCGTAGTTTCAATCCACGCCCCTCATGCGAGGGGCGACGCGCGAGCAGCGCGGTATCGACCGCCAACGCGGCGTTTCAATCCACGCCCCTCATGCGAGGGGCGACTGCTACGATTCTGGCTTGCCAACGCTTGTAACCATGTTTCAATCCACGCCCCTCATGCGAGGGGCGACCTTGTCCCAGAGCATGCAGCACTGGTTGGCAGAGTTTCAATCCACGCCCCTCATGCGAGGGGCGACCGGAAAATAATTAGGTATTAGATTCACAACGCCTGTTTCAATCCACGCCCCTCATGCGAGGGGCGACCCGTGTTGTATGCCGTCGAGACCAGCTTGTCATCGTTTCAATCCACGCCCCTCATGCGAGGGGCGACCGCAGTCAGAAGGCTGTACGAGGACACGCTTCGGTTTCAATCCACGCCCCTCATGCGAGGGGCGACCTGTAGACGGGCGTCGACGCGCTCGCGCTCGTCCAGTTTCAATCCACGCCCCTCATGCGAGGGGCGACTGGCCGTGTAATACGAATAGAACCAGCTTACCATTGTTTCAATCCACGCCCCTCATGCGAGGGGCGACCGGCCATCCAGGCAACCTCTGACGCGCTCGGGCAGTTTCAATCCACGCCCCTCATGCGAGGGGCGACGTGACGCCGGTACCGTTCGGCGGGGTGTTGTAGAGTTTCAATCCACGCCCCTCATGCGAGGGGCGACCGATTTGCTCGGCCAGCAGGCCGGTCATCGTGTCGTTTCAATCCACGCCCCTCATGCGAGGGGCGACTCGAGCAGCTGGCCGCCTCCATCAAGTCGCTCGTGTTTCAATCCACGCCCCTCATGCGAGGGGCGACACCGTACCGACCGCACGAACATCCACCCGTCGGTGTTTCAATCCACGCCCCTCATGCGAGGGGCGACCAAGACTGGCACTGAGATAGGTCATCATCTCCTTGTTTCAATCCACGCCCCTCATGCGAGGGGCGACGAGTGAGAGGAAAGTCTGGTCAGACCCCTTGCGCGTTTCAATCCACGCCCCTCATGCGAGGGGCGACCGTACGCCCACCAGGTGTTCCTGAGCTACAAGGAGTTTCAATCCACGCCCCTCATGCGAGGGGCGACCGAGCAGCTGGCCGCCTCCATCAAGTCGCTCGTGTTTCAATCCACGCCCCTCATGCGAGGGGCGACTAGTCCCAGTCCTCCCTGCTCGCCTCGGGGAGGGAGTTTCAATCCACGCCCCTCATGCGAGGGGCGACTTGGGGTTGGTCTCTCGCACCTCGTCATCATCAAGTTTCAATCCACGCCCCTCATGCGAGGGGCGACTGCCTCATGTGGGACGGCGCGCCCGTGGTGGCCGGTTTCAATCCACGCCCCTCATGCGAGGGGCGACTGCTACGATTCTGGCTTGCCAACGCTTGTAACCATGTTTCAATCCACGCCCCTCATGCGAGGGGCGACCGCGCGCTCTGCGGCGGGGACGGACTAGGGAAAGGTTTCAATCCACGCCCCTCATGCGAGGGGCGACTCCTTCTGCTTGGCCTCCATGGCCTTGCCGACGAGTTTCAATCCACGCCCCTCATGCGAGGGGCGACGACAGCGGATACACGAAGTCCGTCTCCACCACATCGTTTCAATCCACGCCCCTCATGCGAGGGGCGACGTCCTCGGCGGGCTCGATGTGGAGATCCCCATCAAGTTTCAATCCACGCCCCTCATGCGAGGGGCGACTGGCGTAGCTGGTCATGCGTCCTCCTCGGACAGGTTTCAATCCACGCCCCTCATGCGAGGGGCGACTGGCCGTGCCGGTGCCGTTGCCAAGGAAGGCGAAGTTTCAATCCACGCCCCTCATGCGAGGGGCGACACGTCTCGGGACAGGTGCCGTAGGCCGACACGTAGTTTCAATCCACGCCCCTCATGCGAGGGGCGACTGGACTCGGTGGGCGCGCTCTCCGGGAAGATGGTGTTTCAATCCACGCCCCTCATGCGAGGGGCGACTTGGAACGTCAATCAAGGAGTTAAAGGCGAGGATTGTTTCAATCCACGCCCCTCATGCGAGGGGCGACTTGGACACGCTCAAGAACTACCCCGTCGTGATGGAGTTTCAATCCACGCCCCTCATGCGAGGGGCGACTCACATTCGCGATGCCCTTGGTCCATGCGTTCGAGTTTCAATCCACGCCCCTCATGCGAGGGGCGACTTTATAGACGTTCCCAAGGACTCCGAACGCGCCTTGTTTCAATCCACGCCCCTCATGCGAGGGGCGACTTTAGCAGCTGATTCCTTTTGTCTGCCGTAAGAGTTTCAATCCACGCCCCTCATGCGAGGGGCGACTTTGACAACGCACCGTCTGGTGCCACCGAGAAGTTTCAATCCACGCCCCTCATGCGAGGGGCGACGAGGTGATAATGTGGGTATTTTTAGCAGATTCAGGTTTCAATCCACGCCCCTCATGCGAGGGGCGACACGATGTGGCGGAAGCGCTGCACTGCTCAAGGCAGTTTCAATCCACGCCCCTCATGCGAGGGGCGACTTGCGCGATGCGACATAGGAGTTGACGATGTGGCGGTTTCAATCCACGCCCCTCATGCGAGGGGCGACAGCTAGATGTTGCGAAACTCTCAACATCACATACCCGATATAGTACTGGATTTTACAAAGTATCGTTGCGCAATCCTCTCCTATGCAATTGTCACGGTGCTATCGAACCAAAAAAGTGCGAACCCTATGTATCATTAATGACAGCCTAGGGTTCGCACTAACGCGTTCTCAAATCATCAACGTATCGGATGGGTCATAACCCCTGTCTTTGCCTATCGTCTCAATCTTACTCCGGTACTCGTTACCCAAATTGTAGAAGCGCAGACTATCATGCTTTTGGTCAACAATTCCTGAAAGCTCGTGCTTTAGGGAAATAAACTCCGCGCTATTCAGCAGACACTCAAAAACCGAGCTTTGAACGCGCCTGCCTTTTCGAACACAAGCTCGAGCCACAAGTCTCAATCTCCGCTTGCCTTCTGGAGTTTCGGTGTTTACGTCATAGGTAACCAGCACCAGCATGGAGTCCTACTTCCACATAAAGGGCGGGTAGCCTTCAATATCCCCGCGGATAAATCTCGCCAAGAGCATCGCCTGAACGTGGGGCACTAATCCCCACGCTACCTTGACACCCAGAAAGGGATGGCGAATCACCTCACGTTTCTTCTTCTGCCAAGCGTCCAGGAACTTCCGCCTGCCATTGTCACTGAAGAAATAGGAGCCATCCTGCCGATGTTCGAATCCACCTGACCCAACAATCCTGTTGTTGATGCAGGTCAAGACGATACGGTCTGCGAACGGAGCTCTCAGTTCCTCAACAAGATCCAACGCCAAGCTCTTGCGTCCAGGCCTCTCGGCATGCATCAACCCAATGTATGGGTCTAAGCCAACACCCTCCAATGCGGATGCGCAATCTGCTGTGAGCAGCGAGTACGCAAAGGAGAGCATGGCGTTGGGCGCATCCAGAGGCGGCCTCCTACTCCGACCACCAAAGCCCATCGCTTTATCGCTGACAAAAATCAAGCTACCAAAGCGCTGGAAATAGCATCGGGCCGCCAATCCCTCAATGCCACGAAGCTCTTCCATAGAGTTTGCTGTCCTGGCATTGCGTGAATAGTCAGCCAACTCCCTGGAGCATTTCCTCATGTCATCGGCATTTACCTGCAAGGGGTGATCTCTGATTGCTCTCTCTATTACCCATCGAGCGTTAAAGACTTTGGCGGCAATCATGTTCTGTGCAATCGTAAGGGATCGGTCCTCGTCATCCGAAATGCGATACTGCTCTTGTCGCAACAAAACGTTTCCCCGCTCTTCCCCCACGGTACGGGCAAGAAAACGCCCGTGTGGCGTAAAGAAGCCAAGGTCAATGCCGCGGGCGGCACACTCTCCAATCAGAGAAGGGCTTGCGCCCTTATAGCCAAAATACTCTATCGCGTTAAGCGTGTGCAGAGGGAAGCGGCCTGCCTCCACTCCGCTCTTTGTAACAACAACGTTTTCATTGTCCAAGGAAAGATAGGCGTCTTCAGAGAGGACATAGAGGGTGTTAAGAAGTTTAATCACCTATGCCTCCATCATCGAGTCCATATATTCACTGATAGACTTGGTTTTTGACAAGGCGGGAAGGCAACGATCTTTGAGAGAACATGCATTGCAAGACTTTCGCAAGTGCGGCTTGGGACTTATTCCGCGCTCAAAGTCATCGTGCATTCGCTTACATGCTTCCCTCGTTGCTTTCCGTAGCGACTCGCTCAGAGAGACACGCTCACGTGAACGCGTCGCTCCATAGAACAAGTACCCCTCGGACAGCTTGCAACAGAACATCTCTTCGAGTGAGTTGGCTTGCGCACACAGCTGTAAGCGATCCTCGTCCCCGATTTTGGTTGAGCCATTTTTATATTCAACAGGCAGAGGAGCCCAGAGTCCGCTCTCTCCTGAAAGCGGAACTCCCCCAGATGACTTGCGAAACTCGACAACATCGCACACGCCATACAGACCAAGTTCGTGGCTAACAACGCGAAGGCCACGCACCACCAATAGGTTACCTCGCCTCTCTCGGAGGCTCTGGTCATGACATCGCTCGTGCATTTCCTCGCCAGATATGGTTCGAGCGTTTTCTTCCCATTGTTGCTCAACCTGAATGAGCGCCCACTGTCTGGGGCAAAAGGCATAGTGCTGTACTCCAGACAGCGGGAGTAGCTCATCATCTGTGTACATGTCTCTCATTACACAGAGGGCTTAATCCAGTCGAACTCCTGAAGTTCGACACCGGCAGGAATAGCTTCCTTCTCAACCTCGATGGAATAATCACTAAACTTGCGAGCAGGACCAGCGCACTTCTTGTGTGCCTCAATGGTATCGAAAAGCATGTGCGCCGGGGCGTTTCCCAATTTGCTCTCATGCTTGAAGATATATAGCTTTCTCGAGGTCATGAGGCCGCGCGCTGCGCTGCGGTCATTCTCGAACATGTTCATCAGGGCCTCCCAGAAAAGCTGGAGGTCCGCATCAGAGAAGCCAGTCTTTTCTGCCAGGGATGCCGAGACGAACCCCTCACAACGATAGAGACCATAGGGGACAAAAGACTTGCGACCCATGGTGCGCTCCTTGTCACGGTCCTTCTCGTTCGTTACCGCCATTCGAGTGATGCTCATCTCCTGCGGTACCACGGGATCCTCGGACTGGGAGAAGCACATTTGCACAGGTCCACGAACCTGTCCGCAGTTGATATCGGTCGTCATAACAGCGCCAAACGCCCGTATGTCGTAGAAGTTGTCACACATGAACTGTGTGACCTTCCTCTGCTCCTCAACCTTAGCGGGAAGCTTCTTCGATACGGGCTTAATGTCGTTATGGATATATGCCAGCTTGTTGCGCTCATTAAGGACAGTCTTGTCCTGTATATAAATCTTGTAACCAAGTTCGCCTTCGGTGGCGGCTGGAGCATCAATGGGTTCGCCCTTTACAAGGTCCACGTAATTCCTGACTTTACGCTTTAGACAGACATCGGAGACAATGCCAATTCCTGTCTCGGGATCGATGCGAGGCATGTTGCCAGCATCTGGGTCACCGTTTGGGTTGCCGTTCTCGACATCGAAATAGAACACGAAGTCATAGCGATTGCTGATTGGAGCACTCATTACGCATTCTCCTTCTCTTGGTCATCCGCGGATCCTTTGGCATAGAGAGCCTGCTTCTGCTGGTAGTACCCGATGAAGAACTGCCCTTGGTCGTCATACGAGAGGGTCTGGGGGAAGCCCTCCTTGCTATCGATGAGGGCCATAACCTCCTGGATCTTTCTGTCGAGCAGAAAACCATACTCGGCCTTTTCCAGATGGTGCTGCCCGTTTTTCAGCAGCTGTGGGAACACTCGCGCAGGTGTGGCGGAAGCCGAACCTATGTAGCGGTCGCGGATAGTCGAGTTGGCACCGGGAACTGCCTCCTCCTGAGCCTTCTCAAGTATTGCGAATAGCCGCCCAAGCAAGTACCCCATATTCAGGTTTTTCTCGTTCAGAGACACAGTCAGACTCCTTTCGACTTGAACATCTCCTACCTGCCGAGCCTTTCTTAATAGACATGCCTTGAGCATGGGGACACGCAAGTACATGGCATCGTATTTCTTGCTCCCCGAGCCGCTAAAACCCTTATCCGTCCGCATTCGCATAATGAGCTGCTCAAATAGCGACTGAGGAAAGGCGGTTCCTCTCAGCATCGCTTCGACAGAGGAGCAGACGAGGGTGTTTGGCACATTGTCTGCTTTGCCTTGGGCAGCAGTCTGGTAGATATACGCTCGCAGCGTCCGGGGGCGAAGGGAATCCCCCTTATAGTCCGAAACATCGATGTCCCGCAAAAATTCGGCGAAGTGATCTTCGAGAGAACCGAGTGTCCCCGTTTGGAAAAATCGAACAGAGATGCGTGCCATGTTAGGAGAGAGTCCAAGAACGAAGTATCTGGACGTGCGCGAGACGGGAACCGTGTCCCTGCCAACGCGAATCGCGTCGAGGCGCTGGCGAAGACTTGCAAGCAGCTTCTCATCCTCCCCCGCTTCACGGCTCTGCGCATCGGGGTCGAGAAAGAGAGAAAGCAGCCCAATGGATTCGTCCGAGTCATCCCCTGTCCAGAAGACAACGCGGGCGTCACCAATATCCACGTGATGCTCGGGAGAGTTATTCAGATACCGGATGGCAGTTCCGACATTAAAGGCAGCTTCCTGTGAAATAGAAGCATTCTTTGCCTGGTCATCCTTGTTGTGACCATATGAGCAGAACGCATTGCAGTTGAAGCTTATTAGCGATGCTCCAGAAGAGTTTGCTCCCGGCATTCCCATGGTCATCGGGAACTTCTGCGCGGGGATTCCCTCATGCCCAGTAATAGCACATTGAACTGTTGCTCCGTCGGAGTTGACCTGTCTTGCTATCATCCAGGCCTCTGTGACCGCCTTGCGCTCATGGACAAGGCTCATGTCCGGCAGAAAGCGGAACACGATCAGTCCCCCGCGTGCCAACGAATCGGAAATGTCCTGATCAAGACTCTCAAGGTCAAACGGGGAATCGAAGAACTTCATTACGGCAGCCGCAGCCAGATCATTCACGTTGCACAGTACCTTGCGATGAAGCTCCGCCGATGCCTCACGCATCTGGGAGCCTCGCTTTTCGTCCAGGCCTAGGAAGTATGCCGCCTTATCACAGAGGAAGTACGGCTGAATTCCACTGGAGCGGCTTTCCTGTTCTGGAACAAGCATCTGGCGAGCTTTGTTCTTCTCCGTTCCAAGAGAAACAACGCTTATAAGTCTCCCCGACTCGTCAAGCCTGAACTCCCAAGAGACACTTGCGACGCTCCAGCCAGCACGAGGAATGTCCGATCCCGGTTCTGCCTCTTTCAGCCGATAGTACCTGTCAAGGTCATCGAGAATCATGAGACGACCTCCTCGCGCGCAGCCGCGGTGTCTATGAAACCGTCCTTCATAACTGCACGGAAGAACTTGGGCGCCATGTCATGCTCAAAGTCGATGTCATAGAGCATGTATCCGAGGTCGACCTCAGTTCCCAAGTAGAAGGAAGTAACTCCCCCATTTGCAGCCTCGTGAAAATCGCGAACGGCGAATTCGCGGCAACCAAAGTACGGCTGGCTGAAGCACTGTCCCTTTCGTAGTCTCCGCAGCATGATGTTGTAGTGCTTTTCGGGTGTGTCCGTCTCGCCCGCCTGCTCCGTGAGGTCGAAGTGCGCCGTGATAATGTAATGGACATCACGCAGATACAAGGTCTGTCTTTGCTGCCTATTGGCAATTGGGTCCAGATAGAGCTCCTTGTCTTTCCCTTTGAAAGCTTGGCGAGCGTTCATGTAGCTGGCCTTCTCACCCACTTCGTTTCTCCTGAACGTATCAAACTTGATCTCGTTCATCACGCGAATGCCGTCGATGCGCCAGACGATGGCGGGCTTCCAATAGATTGCCTCTAGGATTCCGCGCGCTGCAGAAGGCGTCATCACGTCATAGCTCACGCGCTCTGCTTTCATCTCTGGCCTCGTGAAGCACGCCCTTGGACCAGAAACGTCTACCGCGATTCCATAGCCCATGTGTCCTCCTTTCGATCAAATCGTGCACGCCCCCGCCTCGTCTTCCAACAGAAGGCCTTTTTCCGTTGAGTAGGAACCAAGGGTTCCATCGTGAGGTTCAAGAACATACATGTTCATACCTCCCTCGCGTGCGACTGCAGACCTATCCTCAAGATCACGCAGCTGCCACGGTGCGACATTGACACTAAATCGCTGTATCTCACGCATCTCTCTGATATCTAAGCTGTCGTTTCTTATGGCAGCGAGAAGTCTTCCGCCTCTTTCTCCGAGAGGGACAAAGACACTCGTTCCCGAATCATCTACCAGACGGAACTCTCGTCCGCAGGACTCGAACGGCAAATTTCCACCCTCTAGCCTTCCCGGACTGGCAAACTCTGCCATTACATCGAATTGATCAGTCTCCTGTACTTGATATCGAGCCCTAAAGAAGTACCTAATTCCAGAATCACCAAATGGATCGCTCTGGTTAGCAATCGTCTCTCTCCCAAGCGCCCTCATGTTTCCAAGCCAGTATTTAGTAACCCTTATCTCTGGGCAATCGAAGACATAGACATGTCCGCAACCCAAGTGACCTTCTCTGTTACATCTGCCGGCAGCCTGCTTGATTGAATCTATCCCCGCAAGCTCCCTGTATACCACGGGAAAGTCTATGTCTACACCCGCCTCGATGAGCTGCGTGGAAACGACCTTGCACGGGAGATTGTTAGCAAGCCTTTCTTTTATTTTGCTGATTACCTCGCTTCGGTGGGCTGGAATCATTAAAGCACTGAGATGGAAGACTCCATCTGACTTTTCGCCCCCCGCCAGATGATCAAATATCTCACTAGCGGCCCTCCTCGTGCTTACGATGCATAGGACCTGGTTATATTCGCAGAGTCGTGCCGCAAGAGTTTCCTCGCAAATTTCCCCGATATTCTCAATCCGCACGCGAGACTCAAATACGTCTGCATGCCGCCCGCTCATCGGAACAATGTCTCTCGTGGTCACCGGAAAGGGCCACACCGCATCAAGTGCCGGTGGAGTTGCAGTACACAAAACAACCGTTGTTCCATAGTGAGTAGCAAGCTCATCAAGTGCCGCAAGGCATGGAGCAAGAACCCCATCCGGGATGCTTTGCGCTTCGTCCAAAATTATCACGCTATCGGCGAGGTTGTGGTTCTTCCGGCAGCGCGAAGGGTTGTCGGCGTATATCGACTCGAAGAGCTGCACATTAGTCGTGACGACGAGATTAGCATCCCAGTTTTCCATGGCAAGCCTCTCGCGCATAAAACGCTCACCATCCTCGTCCTCACGCTCATGGAACTTATAGGAGCTATGGTGCTCGAGCACCGAATCATCCCCGAACAGTCCTTTGAACGTTGCCGCTGTCTGCTCGACAATCGAAGTGAAAGGTATTGCATAAATAATTCTCTGTTGCCTGTTAGCAATTGCGTGCTCCAGCGCAAACGCTAGGCTAGAGAGCGTTTTTCCACCACCCGTGGGGACGGTGAGAGTAAAGACCCCAGGCTTTTCCTTTGCCGCATTTACGCATGCGGCATGGATATCGCTACGTGCGACATTGATGGGTGTCTGTTCCTGTTGGGACATCATTTTTGTCTTTTCAGCAAGAACTGCACGCATTTGCTCGAGTGTCATCCCGTGCTGCTCTCTGAGAGATGCCCTATCCGGATCGACAAATTTTTCTGTGTCAAGAAAATCGGCATCAACCAGGCAACTGAACAGCATCCGTAATAGAAAGGTCATGGAGTACGTAAGTTGCTTGGAATCGTTACCGTGGAGCCATTTTGGAAATGCTTTCATTAGCACATCAGTAGAAGGCAGCCCAAGCCCCAGGGAGGAAATGTCTACCGGTTCAACAGTTTTCTGGAGCCTCTCACTGAGAGACGTCCTCATTTCTCCCGAATAGCCATTGGGAAGGCCGCCGTGATGGCCGCATATTGCATATGAAAACAATTCCCCGACCGGGCCGTATCTCTTTGCAAGAAGCTGAGCGCCATAGGTCGAATGATCAACACGACCCTGATTGTCCTTGAGATAATCTTGGAACGCTTTACTCGCCTTTCCAGCATCATGGACTTTGCCAAGAATATATGCGAAATCTCCTGCACCAAACGGCTTCGCAAACTCTGCAGCAAGTTGAGCAACTGCAGAGAGATGAGCCTCCAGCAGCTGCCATTCACACTCTGGCATTCCATCCCTAGTGTGCGCGTAAAGCATGTTGCTCACCTCCTTAAGAGCACACTATCATCACGGCGCGACACTAATAAGCAGCCTTCGTTTTCCGCCCATGATTCGCTGGTGCACGATTATTCTCCACTTGCCAAGAAATACAGACATTAGCTACTAGCTAAATCGAAGCAAGCGAAACTGTCCCTAGATACCAAAGGGGCTGTCTGCAGTTCTTTAAGTTGCTCGATTCCTTGCCCGTCCTGGGCGGCGAATTTTCACTGCTAGCGCAACGACAAAACACGAGGCAGCGGCCCATGGGGCCTACAATGGCGCTTGCGACGACGTCCATTGGAGGGGACCGGCATGGGCCGCTACGGCCATCCTGGCATCGAGGGGCGCGAGGACATCATGGTCCGCTGGGGGGACCACGAGGGCGTGAGCCGCACCGCGCGGGAGATCGGGCGGGACAAGTCCACCGTCTCGAGGGAGATCGCGAGGAACGGGTGGGTCGCGTCGACGTCGCCCGGGCGCGTTGTTGATGTTCACTAAGAAGTGACGCGAATGGCCATCGGGAACTGAGCGCCGTGG
>ERZ791865.576-NODE-576-length-51100-cov-22.741032_pt1 | contig 51100 bp, 45 predicted proteins | sample MGYA00509942_ERZ791865 | MGnify/ENA primary metagenome ERZ791865 (study PRJEB30046, sample SAMN00792098) | human gut metagenome | study: EMG produced TPA metagenomics assembly of the A metagenome-wide association study of gut microbiota in type 2...
TTTTTAGTCTCGCTTAAGAGCAACCTGAAATATGATTACTTTTTCAGTGCCCTCCCGTCCGGGCAGGATTTATTATTGCTTGCATTTGCCGACCGGCGACTCTGTCAATAAGATTTTGATTACAGTAGTCCGATCAAGGCTGCGTGCAATGGCATCTTCAAAGTGATTCATGTGTTTAGGAAGGAATCTTTCGCATAGAAGACGTAGGGCTTCGATCTTTTCGGCACGATCTTCCACCCACTCACATCTCCCGAGGGCAACGGCTGACCGATAGTGTTCAGTATAGTTCAGTTTATCCTCCTCAAATACGGGTGTGCATTTACTTACTGCCGAGAGGCTTACAATGGGATTGTTTTTAAGGCAATCCAGTTTCTCGCCTTCATCAGCACAATGAAAATAGAAAGTTGTCTCATCTGCCCTCACAAGTGAAAGCGGCAGACCATATGGAGTTCCGTCAGGCCGACACATACTTACCGTGACGTAAGGAGCTCTGTCGAATACTTCAAGCGCCCAACCGGCATCCTGTTGGCGCGAGGCTTTTCTCATCGGTTTCATATATATGTTGTTTTATTTGAGTTCTGAGATCAAATGACGTATGGCCGCGATCGGATGGATAAAGATCATTCTGGGACCGACATAACGCATCACTTCCCTGATTCTTTTTTTCTGAACGGGTGAATAGCAATGAATTTCGCATTTCCGGCAACTCGTTTTTGATGAACCTTTAGGACAGTGCTCAAGTCTATTGAGGGCATATTCCAATAAATCCTTGCAATCGTTGCAAAGATTCCCGGCCTGATGATGTTGGCGGCAGAAGATTTCTATCATTTGCCCGACGACCTTCTTTTCCCGATCAATTCTATTCATAAAGATAACGAGTGAACTATCGAATAACGCATCATAATAGATTTTAGTCTATCTTATCCTTCACTTTTGCAACCTATCACTCCGGTGAGGTGTTATAATATTAAAATAGTTAATTATGAAACAGTTAATTCAAATCAAAAGAGCTTACGATCCGGAAGAGAAAACCGATGGTTTCCGTGTATACATTGACCGTCTGTGGCCGCGTGGACTTTCACATGAGACATTCCATTACGACTTGTGGGATAAAGATATAGCCCCATCGACCGAACTGCGTGAATGGTTCCACACAGATCCCGATAACTTATGGCCGAAATTTGTAGAGAAATATAAAGACGAACTGAAAACCAATCCGGCATTTGGCACTTTACGGCAGACTTTAGAAGGAAAGCCAACCGTAACACTTCTATATTCCTCACACGACAGAGAACACAATAATGCTGTGGTCGTGCAAGAAGTGTTAGAAGAATATAATCAAATCGGGGGCTAATATAATACATCGTATGAACGCGAGTTCGGGTTACTAAATATCAGTGATATTACCAAAAGAATCGGCAACTTTTTCAAGCTGCCGATTCAATTTTTTTGGCGTTTCTTATCCCGAACTCGCGTTAATATATTGCAAGATGGATTAATTTAGTTTCACTACTGTCTTTTTACCATTGTAAGCCGTCTCGTAGGTCTTGCCGGTAGATATGTCCTTTATCAGGAATTTTCTTGAGGTCAGCATACCCGGATAAGTTCCTTTACGATTATGGATGGTGACAGTGTTGTTTTTCCGGCTGTATGTCATGTCGATGGTCGAATATACGCCTTTTTTATAATTGTAGCCGTCACCCTCGTCTTCATAGAGAGTGAAAGAGCCATCGGCTCCCGGATAGACTTTCAGTTCGAGTCTGTCCCAAGGCTTTTCGGTGGCAAACTGAACATCAGGACCTATCGGTATTATACTGCCGGCTCTTGCGAAGACAGGAATGGTCTTGATAGTGACAGGATATTCGATGGTTTGACCGCCTTGATATTTCTGACCGCTATTGAAATCATACCAGTCCGTGCCCGCAGGTAGATAGACCATGGTCGAGCGCGGGGCCATGAAATCAATATCAGTCGAAGTCATGGCGTCTGAGTTCACGTCGGATTTGTCCCATCCGGTATTCTCGTCGATATTGACTACAGTCTCGGGAGTATATTGAGCGTTGACAACCGGTACCACGAGCAGTGACTTTCCAAACATGTATTCTGAGTTGCAGTCGTGACCTTCGGTATCTGAGGGGAAATCCATCACGAGCGGGCGCATGAAACTCGAGCGATTTGAGCTGACGTCCCATGCGAGAGAGTAGACATAAGGAAGAAGAGCATAACGCAGGCGGATAGCATCCTCTAAAGCATCGAAAACCGGCTCCCCTTTTTGTCCGAAATTGTAAATCTCGCGGGGACAGTCGGCACCGTGGGAACGCATCATCGGAGTGAACACACCCATCTGTGTCCAGCGAACAGTCAGTTCACGGAAGAGAGGGTTGTCGCAGGCTTTCATAGCGGGAGTGGCATAACTGCTGCAGAAGAATCCGCCGAGGTCGGAATTGACGTTAGGATTGCCGGTCATGGAAAAATTCAGCTGCGCTGGAATCTGCTTACGGAGCATATCCCATGTCGATGCCACGTCGCCGGTCCAGACGTTGCAGCCGTAGCGTTGCTGACCGACCCAGCCTGAACGGGTGAGAATGAAAACACGCTTGGAGCTGTCAGCCGCAAGCTGATGGTCATAGACTCCACCCACTGTCAGCAGCGGATAGGCGCCTCTAACCGATCTGAACGAACCTGCGCCGGTTGCAAAATCCCAGTTGTCGTCATAGTGGTCAGGCTCGGTAGAGTCCATCCACCATCCGTCCATGCCGAAATCGTGCAGGCGTCTGAGGTTATCCCAATAGATGTCACGCGCCTCGGGTGAGTAAGCGTTATAGACCTTGACACCTGAGGGATAGTCCATGCGCGGAGGCCATCTGTCGGCAATGCCCGACTGCGGCCATGTGGCGATGTCAAACAGCAGATCCTTTTCGGCAAGCCGGGCGTAAGGCTTGGTCTGCGGACCGAATGACGACCAGATGGAAATGATGATGTGGGCATTCATATCGTGAATCGTATCGACCATGCTCTGAGGTCTGTCGAAATCAGGGTTCATGAATTCCATGGCGTTCCAGAGATAATTGTTTCCCCAATATTGCCAGTCTTGGATGATACCGTCAAGCGGGACACCGAGTTCACGGTATTTCTCAACAACTCCCACCGTCTCTTTCTGAGTTTTATAGCGTTCACGCGACTGCCAGAAACCGTAGGTCCACAGCGGGAACATTGGGACATCGCCGGTCAGAGCGCGGATTTCCGCAATTACACCGTCCGAATCGCCGCCATACATGAAATAATAATCGATGTCAGGACCGATTTCCGAGAAAAACAGAAATCTGTCACCCTTATCGCTGAATGTCGTCGGTGAATAATTATCCCAGAAGATGCCGTAGCCCTTCGATGTCTGCATGAGCGGAATTCCATCCTCTATGTTGCTTGGGAAAAGCGCACGAGTCAGTCCGCGCTGTGAAAGGTTGCCGTGTTCGAGATTGCCGAGGCCGTAGACGGCTTCATCACTGTCAATCGAAAACGACTGCTCGACTGCGAGCGTCGGCTGACCGCTGTAACTGACGGGGCGGAATTCCGCAGGGTCTTTTTCAGCTGTCAGAAGTCTGCCTTTGTCGGTGTAAAATGAAACGAGGCCGGTCGATTTGTCAATCTCTATCCTGATTCGGTCGGATTTCAGGACAAACCGTCCGGACGACTCGCCGGATGTGAGTCTGACTTTATCCGGCGTGGAAATGACCGAATAGCTTTCGGCAGGTTTACGACTGTCGCCCGACTGTTTTTCAATCCTGACAGTAGCCGGAGTATAAAATGTGACTGACATTTTCATGTCTCCTATTTCAGCCTTGACGCCATTGTCAGTCCTGACAAAATCTGAGGCCGAAAGAGGGAAGCACACCGACAGCACCGTCAGTGTCATCGCTGAGATTAAATGTGATTTTATTGACACGTCAAAGTTTTAATGCAAAAATAAATAAAAAAAGCGGGATTTCCGGTCTGACTCCAGAACTTCAAGGATTCTCATCCTCAGAACATTCAGGAAATTAATGTCCGAAAACCCCGCAGATCTACAATTATTTACCTTAAAAGCTGAGTCGAAGTTTATTTGGATGCACCCGTAAAGGCCTTGATAAACAACGGATAGAGCGGCTGATAAGTCGTGCGGTCAATCAACTGTCCCCAGAAGAATACGTTTATATCCGCCTTGCCTTTTGAATAGCCGGTGATAAACTCACCATATTTGACCTTTTCCTCTTCGGGGATACGGTCATAGGCGCCACACTCACCGATTACGACGGGAACTCCTCTGGAATTAGAGAATTCGACAAGCAGGTCGAGCTCTTTGCGGAGCATATCTTCGAAATCAGCTGTCCACGCGGGCATTTTTTCATCGGGAAGGTCATCGAGCGAGCCGTCGAGGTTCGAGAAACCCGCAGGAGTGTAGTTGTGGACCTCGACAAGCAGGTGACCGCCGATTCCGTCGGTGGGAATGACGAGATTGTCAAGACGGGTCTCGCTGCCGCCACCGCCATAGGTGTTAATGATGAGGTTTCGGTGGAGGTTGTTGCCTCCGGTGGCACGAACTGTGTCGACAAACTTCTGAGCGAGGATGTTGACAGCCTCATAGCCGCCGGCCACTGGCTCGCCCCATGAATCCTGCGCGTCGAGCATCTCATTGTAGCCTTCGAAGAGAAGTTTCTCGCCATACTTATTGAAACGGTTTGCAATCTGAGTCCACAGTCTGCCGAATTTCTCGGAAATGGCATCGACATTCTCAAGGTCGGCACAGACCCAGGCATGGTCACCGGCGCCGGTGTCGTGGTGGACGTTGAGGATGCAGTAGAGACCTGCGTTGAGAGCATAGTTGACGACTTCCTCCACGCGGTTCATCCACGGTTCCTTGACGGTCCAGTTCTCATCCATGTGGAGATACCATGTCACAGGCACACGCACGCCTTTGAAACCGGCGGCTGCGACGGCATCAAACCAGCCTTGGGTCGCAAGAGGCTGTCCCCAACATGTCTCGGCCGCCACGATGTCATCCCAGTCAAACCAGTCGCCGCAGGCATCGAGAGTGTTGTAGAGATTGATGCCGGAGCCCATGTTGCGGCTTGCGGTCATGGCTGTCTCCCACCCCGACTCATCAGCTGCGGCAGGCTGCTTCTGAGTCACGGTCACGGTCTTCACCTTGTCAGCGGCTTTGAAAGTGACGGTACATGTGCGGGTCTCCCCTTTGCCGAGAGGCCCTGCGGTCAGTTTGATGTAGCGGGGCTCGTCAGCCTTATCGGGGTCTTCGCTGACAGTGGGATCACCCGAGCGGTTGGATAGTGTGAGCCAGTCGGAGTCGGCTGACTTCGTGATTTCCCAGCAGGCGTTTGTCACAAGTGTCAACAGGACGTTGCCGCCGTAGGTGCCGAAATCAAGGGAGGTCACTTCGGAGCCGTCGCAGGTCACCGAAAGCTCAACAGGACCCTCGGGCATATATTTCTCATCATCGTCGGAGCAGGATGTGACCCCGATTGCGGGGAACAACAGGCTTACGAAAAGCAGAAGCCTGGCTATTGGTTTCAGATAATATTTCATTGTTCAGAGGTTATTTGACGTAGAAACGGAAGTTGTCGTAGGCGATAATCACATTGTCGCCGGTGTTGTCGTAGCCAAGGAAAATCTTGAAGTTATCGCCACCCGTGTCAGACGCGCAGAGGTCACCGTAAGTAGCGATGCCGGGAGCAATTTCAGTCATCGGGATGGCTACCGACATCCACTCGCCGGGCATAAGCACGCCGCTCGCACGGTCAGCGATTGCGATGCCGCCCTTCTCCTTGCCAAATACGGTAATGGTCGAAGTCATGTTGCTCGCAACGGTGAACTGCTCGTGCATGTAGACCTCATAGCGGAGCTCAATGTCGCTCAGCGGAGTCGAGGCGCTGATGCCTGAAGGCGCTGCCTTAGAGTTGATGGTGAGGTTGTGGTCCCACCAGCAGGTTACACCTTCGAAGTAGACGTAGTAGCCGGCGGATTTCTTTATAGGACTGGTCTCGGGAACCGCTGTCCATCCCCAGGCGGGATAGCTGCAGAAATGGTTGGTGCCCCATCCGTAGGCCATCTGGGTTCCGTGGCCGTCGAAGTCTTCATAGACGCGGCTGTAGTCATAGAACTGCAGGTTCTCGCGGCCGCCGAGAGTGGCTACGGTAATCAGGCCGTTGGATTCGGCCGAGGGAATACGATCAGGCATCGTGAACACAAGCTGGTCCATATTCTCGTTGGTCTCGACTGTGCTGACATCAATGTCAATCTCGCCGCCGAGGTTGATGGCTGTGATATCGGTGAGATACTTGCCGTAGATCACGACTTTCTGACCGGGAATAGGCATATCGGTGGAGATGTCGGTCCATATAGCCGGACTTAAAAGTTATATTAGTTTCTTCATATTAGTTCTTGTTTTTAGTCTTTGTACTCATATCCCAAATAGTAAAAATAGGTAAATGAAAATTTGAGCCATACTTCAAAATGAATAGTCTGAAAAATGATTAGCATCAAATAAAAAGAGCGTCAAACTCTTTACAGTGGTGTTTATAAAGTCCTTTGTGGAAATTACTCTTATATTTTATGGGCGGTATAAGTTTAGACGATATAGCGATGTCAAAGCAGAGAGCCAGCTCCATCTTTACGAGAACATAGTGTAGGTAGCTCGCTTGTAACGATTAACAGTTTCACTAATTCTCGTAAGCAAGTTTTGGTATGGAATACAGCATCGGCAGTGCGGCACTTGTCTCGTACCCTGTGGAATGTCCGGCTTATTCGAGGATTGATTTAAATTATTGGTGTCCGGTAAATGTGTTTACCCGGCTGCATACTTTTCCGGATTGCGCCATCGGTCAATCTGTTCAGTAATGAAATCTTTGGTAAGTTCTTTTATTGGGTGAGTTTCGCTCAACCCGATTAAATATCTTTCAAGCGATATGAGCCTGTCTTCTGTATCTCGTAGTTCTGCAATCTCCTGCTGATTGGCACGAGGTTTTATAAATGTACCATCCTTGAATCGTGATGCAAGGACAAAAATCACGGACTTGATACGGATTTTGTCATTCTTCGATAGGCTAAGTCTAAGCATTATTTCAGACTTGCCATTGTCGTTAACCTTTGTCGAGAGGCTTCTTTGAATTGTTGCCATGGGAGAGAATATTAAATGTTCAAGTGCTACAATACAAAGGTAATACTTTTTGTCCTCCGAAGCATCTTTTTGTCCTCCTTTTGTCCTCCTTTTGTCCTCCTAATTGAAATCTAACGAAAAATGAATAAAATGCGATTTGCAATCCATTAAAATAAATTCGCAGTAAAACAGCATATTATCAGCATATTCCATATTAAATTAGATTCGAATTTGATTCGACCATATTTCAAATCGCTGCTCCCGGGCGGATCACCAAACACAAAGCCGGAGTGTCCAAAGCACCCCGGCTTTTCTTTTGATAGTTATCCACTAATTTCGGTGATAGTTATCCTTTAATTTCGGCAATGAATCACGTTCATTGCCGGAATCAAGTTACTACTTGCCGAAGATTCGCTCGTAATAGGATTTGGCCGTGCCGAAGGCTTGACGCATGGCGTTTACAGTCTTTTCAAAAAGAGTCTGGTTGTCAAACCAGCTTTGCGGCGGATACCATTGCACGTCGTTGCGCTTTGTAGACTCCTTCATTCGCAGACCGTCGAACATGTCGGCATCATATCCTGAGTCATAATACGTAGCGAACGCTCCTTTCCGTTTGTCGGTCAGTTCCTTTGAACCGCCGGCTACCCAGCCTCCGCTGTTAGGCGAATAGGTCTGCAACGGGCCGAATGTAAACTCTCCCGTGTCTGAATCAATATCCCGCATCTCGATTCTGTAATGCCTGGGATTGCTGGCTACCGTAGACATGCCGCTGGCGCCAAGCATGGCTCCGAACACCATCTGAGTAAGCGGATTGGCTCCGACAGACATATTCGTGGAGGTAACCGAGCCTCCGTCCAGCACCATCCAGTTTCTGCCGTCGCCGTCTTTCTGAAAGCCGCTTATCTTCATCGGAACGGCGAAGAAATTGCATGTCAGGTCGCCTTTTGCCGAGGTGTACGTGGTATTGGGGTCGAACATCATCACCAGGAAGCCGTAATTGTCCTTGCCGAAAGGCGAGTCGACAGTACCCTTCTCGCCGATTTCGGCATACACGGGAATTTCCCATTCCTTTTTGCCTGACAGCTCATGACCTTCGGGCGGAATCATGGTTCCAAGATAGCATCCGGTGTGGTCGGGCGGAGTCTCATCTTCTTTCTTAAGGAAATGCACTACGACGGTCATATCGCCCTTCACGCGGAATGGCTTGCCGTTCTCCACCTTGGCACACGCAGGAGTACATTCGATGGACGCAACGGCCCAATCCTTGTTTGCCGTGGCATGAACGGTTGCGGATTCGCCGTATTCAAATTCCTTTTGGGGGCTGAGGAAAACAGTACCCCCTCTCGCAGGATCGGCAACGGCATTAACAGTAAATTTAACGGTTTCAACAATCTTGGGTCCTCGCGGGGGCTGTCTCGGATCTAACCCCGGGAAAGGTCCGGGGAAAGGAGGAATCGGTTCAGGAGTCGGGAACGGAGGCTTGCCGCCATTCCAGGGACCGCCGGCTTCCGGGCTATCTGAAAACATCCACGCTATTTCGCCGGTCGGCTTTATGTAGAAGAAGCACCGCCGGGAGTCGATGTAACCCTCGGCAGTGGCATAGCCGCTCTCGGAAAACTGTCCGAATCTACCGATTGTATTCTCAAACCCGCTTCCGTAGTCCGTCAGGACTTCATCTCCGGCAGGGGTAATCACATGGCTTCCTCCTACGGTGCAAAGTCCGAACGGTTCGAAGCTGACGGATTTGAGCCGTGACGGAGGCAGGACATCATTGGTCAGTTCCCTTACAATCCGGAAATCGCGATTGATAAGAGAGACATTTCCACCCATCTGTTTTGTCTGAACGAACGCATAGCCGTCGTAGAACGAAGTCGCTTCGGTAAAGGATGCCAGTTCCCTACCCGACACATCCCGGTAGACGTCTCTCTGCGGCTCTACCTCGATAAAGACGCCATCCACCACATCCCGTGTCTTTGCGGTGTATTTTGCCGCCTTATAGACCGCATTGCCTCTGACATCGATCAGTTCCTTGGCATATATTCCATCTTTAGCGTTTTCGCTTACGGCCCAGGCATATCCGTCTGAGAAATCAGTGACCGACTTATACTTCGGGGGAATCACGACCGCGCCTTCGTCATTGATAAAACCCCATGCGACATCGCCGCGGGCATCTGCCTTGCCGAAAAATGCCCTCAGGCCGTCGCGCAAGGGTCTGGCTTCATCATCACCGGTACTGTAAACCGTCAGTGACGGGTACATTTTCGCGCCTTCCGTATTGATGTAAAACCAATTCCGACGTTCATCCTGAGCCATGGCAAGGCCGTCCTCGAATTTCGACACATATTTCCAGGCGGGATCCAGTTCCTTGACCCGGCCGTCAAGATAGAGCAGGCAGATCGGTTTCTTGCCGGCTGCGTTAGGTTCGGCCATACGCATGGCCACGACGCCTCCGCCGAATTGAGGCTTAGACGATGAATAGTCCTTAGGCATCGTCCATTTGGCGTCATAGAGTTTTTGTCCCGAGACTGTCCAGAATTCATATCGGCCGCCGGTGTTGATGGCGAACACACTGTCTGTCACCTGCGAGAACCGGTTCGGAGACGGATCCGTAACCATGAACCGAGTATTTGCGGTAAAATACGGCGTTACGGCCGAACCTGTTGCACTCGCCGACTGCTTGCCGGGGCTGTTCGGGTTAGCCTTATTTATCGGCTTACTTTGATTAATCTGATTAATCTGATTATTCTGACTGCCCGGCTTGCTTTGGTTGACCCGGGTATTGGATTTGCTCTGATTTACTCCATTGCCCTGAATATCCTGATTGCTTCGTGATGCCGGGTCGATTGATTTCGAATCGGGAGCGTCCGTCCCTGGCACCATCGCGGAGCCGGCCTCGAATTCGTCGATATAGGCACAGCTGATGCGGAATCCTAAATATTCGTAATTGGCGACATTGAAGGTCTGTTCCACCCAGCCCGAAGGATTTGAATTGATGTACTGCGGCCACGCATTCTCACTGACCGAGTAAAGCAGGTCGGTTTCCGGATTGCAGCTGAATCCGGTGCCGGTTTTCGTCATCCGGTATACCTCGACCTGTGGCGATGTTCCTATGGAATAACGGGCTATCCAGAACCTGACCGTTCCCTTCACTTGGGGAGTGATCAGATAGTCATGGAGTTCGATTGTGTTAGAGCCCGACCGCACGTTGCTCTGACTTTTGGTATGTCCTATGGCCTTGCCTGCATGTCCTCCGTTATCACGGGTGGTGGAATAGGATATGTTACCCGCCTTATCCTCAAGGCGCACCCAGCCGGCAGGAAGCGTAGTGGCCGAGAAAGACGCGTCCGCTTCGGCGAAGCTTTCGTGATAATTCATAGCCACCCGGTATCCGGGCGGTGCATCCTGACTGTAGACGTGCATGCTGCAGCCCATGATGATAACGGCAAGTACAAGGAGCGAACTGATTGTGGAATTTTTCATGAGTCTAATCTTCTGTAATTGTTTAGTCCGGCTGCCACATCAGGGTTACCCCCGACGGGGCGACGGGCTTTGGTGGTCGAAGTCAAATCGCCTGTCATCATAACGTTTTGTCTGCCTTTTTATTGTAGTGTCTGAGAGTGTCGCCCGGAACCTTTCTTTTATGGCTCAACGTATACCGGGCAGTGGCGCAGGATCTCCGGGCCGGGCATGGCGACGGACCGGAGTCTTTGCTATTGCTGTGCATCGAAACTTTGTCTGTATTATTGTTTTAAATCATCCATATCTCCATGTATGTACCCTTTACACTATTCCGACGATGATTCCCTGCCATTTAAAATGCCAGATGCCGGCTCTTGCCGAACCTGCCTCCATATAGTGCATATATAACGCTTTATCACACCTCACAACACCTCACAACACCTCACAACACCTCACAACACTTCACAACACCTCATAATCATGTTAAACAGCATAAAATTGCCGTTTCATTTCCTTATTTCACGATTATTTTGTAATTTTGCGCCCGAATTAATATCTCTTTACAAAGAGAGTGTGATGGAAATACCGATTTTCGACTCGCGTATATGATAAATCCGGTATTAGTTAAAAATATTGAGGTCAACACTACCCAACACTTCAACTGCTTGATTATCAATCCAATTCGCAATCAAGCAGGATTAGAAACTATTCTCTGAATCGAACTTCCGACAACATTTCTCCCCTTATGACCACCCCCGACGCCGTTGACCGAAAGCAATGGTTTGTGCTACGTGACCTTACGCGCCCCATTGCCAAGCAGCCAGGCTATATGCGTGTGCAACAGGCCGGACTCGAGGTATTCACGCCCATGAAATGGGTGGTCAGTCAGGTAAACGGCCGCAAGACCCGGCGTAAGATACCCGCCATCCACGACCTGCTGTTCGTGCACGCAACGCGCCGGGAACTCGACCCCCTTATCGATAAAACGGATACATTGCAGTACAGGTTCGTAAAGGGCGCTGCCTATCGCCAGCCCATGGCCGTACGCTCCGGCGAAATGGATCGTTTTATCGCCGCCTCCACCGCCACCGACGCCCCTAAATATTACACGCCCGACGAGCTTACCAAACTCGCGTACGGCAAACGGGTGCGACTTGTGTGCGACGGCATCATGAACGGCTACGAAGGCAAGCTGCTGGCTATACGCGGCTCACGCAAGAAGAAACTTGTCATCGAGATGCCCGGTCTGCTCGCAGTAGAGTACGAGGTATCGCCCGAATACGTCCAGTTCATCTGACCACATCCAGGGGGAGACTGCCCCTGATATTGTGGCCCGAAATCCATGCTGTCGCCACACTGACATACGACTTCTTCTGTCTCTATAAATCCGTCCCGGCCTCTCCACGTCATTTGCACCGGGCACTTATGAATTAAATTTATGACTATCTGGTTCCTGATCGACATTGCAGTCCTGTTTCTCGTCACATTGCTCACCGGCATCATTATCCCTCAGATTCTGCTGATTGCCTTCCGCAAGAACCTCTTCGACGAGCCGGACCCTCGCAAGATACATAAGGCCGAGGTTCCACGTCTGGGCGGCATCGCCTTTTTCCCCTCCATTCTGTTCGCACTTCTGCTCCTGTTCGGACTGGGCATCATGAACGGCGACCAGTCCGTGACCGAGCTTCTGTACAGCCGTGTGGTTCCGCTGTGTTTCACCGGCTGCGCCGCCATAATTCTCTATCTGACGGGCATGGCCGACGACCTTGTCGGCGTGCGGTACCGCGCCAAGTTCGTGATGCAGACTCTGGCCGCGTTCCTGATCATAGCCGGCGGAATACGCATAGAGGACCTGCACGGTTTCTGCGGCATCCACGAAATGCCGTATCTGGTGTCGATAGGCGTCACCGCCCTGTTCATCGTCTTCGTCATCAACGCCGTAAACCTGATAGACGGCATCGACGGCCTGGCCTCCGGTCTGAGCGGCGTGGCCTGCGCGTTCTACGCCATTGTCTGTCTCAGGAACGGCCTGTACACATACTCGGCCCTGGCCGCCGCCACGCTGGGCACACTGTTGCCCTTCTTCTTCTTCAACGTGTTCGGCAACGCCTTGAAGCACCGTAAGATATTCATGGGCGATACAGGCGCCCTTACCGTCGGCCTCTTTCTGAGCGTGATGTGCATCAGTATCTGCCACATCGGCATGCCGGCCAGTCACGCCAACAGTGCCGTCATCGGCATGGCGCCCCTGCTGATTCCAGGCTTCGACGTCATACGCGTCTACATTCACCGCATTCGCGCCAACCGCAATCCATTCCTGCCCGACAAGACGCATATCCATCACAAGCTGCTGGCCCTCGGCATGCGCCAGCGACGCGCCATGATGACGATACTCGGCAGCAGCGCGCTCCTCATCGTCGCCAACTACTTCCTGTCCCCGTACGTGGACATCACGCTCCTGTTCATAGGAGACGTCGCCCTCTGGATTACCGTCAATATGCTTCTGACACGCCGCATCCATGCCCGCGAGAAGAGTCTGGGCGTCAAACTCTACCAGTGAGTGTCCCATCAACAATTGGATAGGAAAACATAAGGAGCCGGACGGACATCACATAATTTGCCAGACGTAATTAAAGCGCTATCCTAAGGAGCTTTTTGGCTTCCTCCTTATTCTTTGCTCAATCCATCCATCCGATATGGGTTGCCTTTAGGGAGCGCCATGACCCGTACGACTGCAAACCCACCGTTCAACCTTTCTCTGTCAAAAAACACATACATTATATGAAATTCAGACATTTCTTTTATGTTGCTGCATTTTCGGCATTTGTGTTTGCCGTATCATCGTGCACCACACCCAAGGACATAACATATTTCCAGGACGTCACTTCCGGCCAGACTATCCAGCCGCTGAATCGCAACGACATCAAGGTGCGCCCCGAAGACAAACTCTCCATCGTAGTCTCCACACAGGACCCGGCCCTCTCCTCCATGTTCAATCTGGTCACCACCCAGAACCGTATCGGTTCCGGAGGTTCCGGAGGTTCGCTTGGATCGTCCGCTGGCGGCGGCAGCGGCAATACCTCGCTTTACACCGTCGACGCTGACGGCGATATCAACTTCCCCGTACTGGGCCGACTCCACGTCGCCGATATGAACCGCACACAGCTCGCCAGATACATCGAGACCGAAATCAAGAGCCGCGAACTCGTCAAGGATCCCATCGTCACCGTCGACTTCGCCAACACAGGCATCTCAGTGCTCGGCGAGGTCAATAGCCCCGGCCGCGTAGAGTTTAACAAGGACCACCTCACCATCGTCGAAGCCATCGCCATGGCCGGCGACATCGGCGACGACGGCATGCGTCAGAACGTAACCGTAATGCGCGAAGGACCCAACGGCCAGCAGACCGTCTACAAGGTAGACCTCACCGACATGAATCAGCTGTCCCAGTCGCCCGTGTATTACATGCAGCAGAACGACGTGATCTACGTCGAGCCAAACGACAAGGCCAAGCGCAACACCACCCCCAACGGCAACAGCCCCTACACCCCGGCCTTCTGGTTCTCGATCGCCTCGTTCGCCCTGACCATAGGCACACTTGTAATTTCCCTCACGAAATAAGCGATCTCCAATGCTTAGCGGCGCAGGCTGTCCCCGGCCGCGCCGGGCAACTGGCCAATCACTATACTGTTTTATCCCGTTCTCCTGTCAAAAATCTTATAATTTGCGCGTTGACATTGAGCATTGTGCATAATGTGTCGTGCATTGATATATTATGGCTGAAATAATCGAAACATCCACCGCCACTCGTGGCGCAAGCCGCGCCAAGGCCGCACCCTCAGGATCGGTACCCATTCTTGACATCATCTTTATGACCCTGCGCCACTGGCCTTGGATCATACTCTCCGTCGCCATCTGCGTCGGTGCCGCCTACCTGTGGCTGCTGCGCACACCCAACGTCTACAGCCGCAGCGCCGAGATACTGATCAAGGACGAATCCAAAGGCAACTCCGTAGGCGCCGACGAATTCGCCAACATGGGCCTGTTCCAGTCCAACACCAACCTCCAGAACGAAATCTACAACCTGAAGTCCAAGGACATGATGGAAGAGGTGGTGCGTCGCCTCGGCCTTGACATCAACTACTTCAAGGATGGCCGCTTCCACGACCAGGTAGCTTACGGCACCGACCTCCCCGTGCGCGTCACAACCTCCGGCTATCCCGAGGAGAGTTCCCTCAGCTTTACCCTCAAGGTAGACCCCGCCGGCCAGGTGACAGTCAAGGACTTCGTCAACTCCGACGGCAGCTACGGCAAGAGCTACACCGGACGCCTCAACAGCGCCATCGCCACTCCCGGCGGTTCAATTGTAGTCACCCCCTCGCCCCTGTACATCAAGGGAAGCGAGGTTGAGCTCAAGGTAAAGAAATACCCGCTCTCCGCCGCGCGCGACTCGTACAACGCCCGTCTGCAGGTGGCCATGTCCAACGACAACAGCTCCATCATCAAGCTCACCGTATTCGACGAGTCCACCCAGCGCGCCGACGACTTGCTGAATACACTCATAGACGTATATAACGAGAACTGGATCCACGACAAGAACCAGATAGCCGTCTCCACCTCAAACTTCATCGACGAGCGCCTCGGCGTCATCCAGAACGAGCTGGGCAACGTCGACTCCGACATATCCAGCTACAAGAGCGCCAACCTGATTCCCGACGTCGGCGCCGCAGCCTCCATGTATATGTCGCAGAATCAGGAGACTCAGGCCCAGATTCTGGACCTCAACAACCAGCTGTCCATGGCCCGCTACATCCGGTCGTACCTCGTGGCCGACGCCGGTCACGGCCAGCTCCTGCCCGCCAACACCGGCCTGCAGAGCGGCAACGTCCAGAGCATGATAGGCGAATACAACAGCAAGCTGCTGCAGCGCAACACCCTGGCCGACAAATCGTCGGAGGCCAACCCCCTGGTGCAGCAATACGACCAGCAGCTCGCCGCACAGCGCCAGGCCATAATACGCAGTATCGACAACGAAATCACCGCCCTGAACACACGCCTCTCCACACTGCGCGGCACCCAGGCCAACGCCGTGTCCAAACTCGCCTCCAACCCCACCCAGGCCAAGAACCTTCTCAGCGTCGAGCGCCAGCAGAAAGTAAAGGAATCCCTCTATCTCTTCCTGCTGCAGAAGCGCGAGGAAAACGAGCTGTCGCAGGCCTTCACAGCCTATAACACCCGCATCGTCAACAAGCCCGGCCCCTCCGGACTCCCCTCCACCCCCAACCGCGGCCAGACACTGCTGATAGCCTTCGTCATCGGCCTCGTGATACCCTTCGGCGTCACCGCCGTGAAGGAACTCAGCAACACCCGTATCCGCGGACGCAAAGACGTGGAACACCTCACCGCACCCTTCGCCGGAGAGATACCCCAGAACGGTCCCGCCAAGAAAGAGAAGGACTCCGACGCCGCCGGCCACAGGCTGATTGTAGTCGGACCCGGCAATCGCAACATCATCAACGAATCCTTCCGCGTGCTCCGCACCAACGTCGAGTTCCTGTGCAACTCCATCCAGGGCGGACGCGCCGTAGCCTTCACATCGTTCAATCCCGGCTCCGGCAAATCGTTCATATCCGTCAACCTCGGCATGGCCATCGCCTTGAAAGAGAAGCGCGTGCTGGTAATAGACGGCGACATGCGCCACGGTTCCGTGTCGCAATATGTCGGCTCGCCCGAACTCGGCCTCGCCGACTACCTCAGCGGTATGGAGACAGACGTCGACAGGCTCATAGTGCCCTACAACGAAGTCAACACCCTCTTCATCCTCCCCGTCGGCTCAATTCCGCCGAACCCCACCGAGTTGCTTGAATCGCCCAGGTTCGGAGAGCTTGTGAGTCAGCTCAAGACGCAATACGACTACGTGATAATCGACTGTCCCCCCATTGAGGTTGTTGCCGACGCCCAGATCATCGACAAATACATGGACCGCACCTTCTTCATCATCCGCGCCGGCCTGTTCGAACGCTCCATGCTCCCCGAGCTTGACCGTCTGTATGACGAAAAGAAGTACAGCAACATGGCCTTCATCCTCAACGGCACCCCCAACGACCAGGGCCGTTACGGCTACAGCCACAGCTACCGCTACGGCTATGGTTACGGCTACGGATACGGCTACAACTACGGCAACGACGACCAGCCCACGCACGCCCACAAGCATTCGCATCATCACAAAAAGGCGTGATGGTTCAATGCCACAATTCACATATTCCAAATATCGATAGACTTTAATGGGCTATCTGACCTAATATTGTTTCAATGATTCCCAAAGTAATACATTACGTATGGCTTAGTGGTGATGAAAAGCCACAACTTATACAAGACTGTATACAGTCCTGGCGCGATAAGCTACCTGGCTATCAGATTCGAGAATGGACTATGTCAGATGTAGAGTCGATTGATTCTAAATTCCTGCACGATGCCATCGCTGCTCGGAAATGGGCATTCGCGACTGATTTCTTGCGTTATTATATAATATATCACAACGGCGGAATCTATATGGATTCCGACATATATGTATTCCGTGATTTTGAGCCTTTTCTTGATGCCGGAGGCTTTACATCTTTTGAGATGTCCGGAATAATGTCGAGTGAGGGCAATAAGAAAGGTATAGATTATGGACTTGAAGCAGCCGTATTCGGAGCTGAAAAAGGCAGCAAATGGATAAAACATATTCTTGATTATTACATGACAATCCAATTCAAGAATGATCCAAATTTCTTCCTATCTATAATCGCTCCCAAAATTATGTGGGAACGTAGTAAGGATTTTGGATTGCGGACTATTATGTCCTTTCAGCGAATAGATGGAGATGTAAGGATTTATCCAGGAGACACTCTTTCATGTATTGCCGATTATAGCTTGTATGGATTATCTCGGAACGGTTATAATAAGTTGTCTGAGGTTAATCCTTTAAAATTTGCTGTCCATTTGTGCAATAACAGCTGGGGATGGAAACCTAAAAAGACAAACAAACAGAAAATAAAGGAATTTATTATCAATATTGTTGGAGCAGATAAGGCAGTTGCTGCTAAGCGATGGGTAAAACAGATATTACATTAACCAGTTAATCAGAAGGATATATTATCGACGTTTCATATGTAAACCTTTCTGTGATTCAGACTCTTTATTACCCATGCCTCAATATATTAATGTCATTATAGTATAAACAATACGCATAGATAAAACGCCAAGGCCTAATTACATTGTGTGTTTTTCTATTTCAACAAATGGCTGCTGAATCTCGTGTAAAAAAGACCTTGCTTAATGCCCGTGTCAATCTGATCTTTTACTTTTTGACGCTGGTACTCAGCTTCTTTTCCCGAAAGATTTTTCTGGACTGTCTCGGCGCCGACTTTGTCGGTCTCACCGGCACCCTCCAAAACCTTCTTGGCTTCCTGAACCTCGCAGAACTGGGAATCGGAGGAGCTATTGGATATCTACTTTATAAACCGCTGTTTGACCATGACGAGACCAAAATCAACGAGATTATCTCTGTCATGGGCTATTTATACCGATGGATCGGACTTATCATTCTTGGGACTGGATGTATCTTGGCATTATTCTTGCCCTTGATATTCCCGGAAAGTGATACCGGCTTTAATTTACCCATAATTTATTTTGCTTATTTTTCTTTTCTCGGTTCGTCACTAATTGGATATTTCATTAATTACCGTCAGAATCTTTTGGGAGCAGACCAAAGGAATTATGTTGTGACCGCGTATTTCCAGACAGCCAATATAGTTAAAACCATCATCCAGATGGCCTTGGCATATACCACACAGAATTATTACTTATGGATAATAGTTGAGTTTATATTTAGTGTTATTTATTCAATCATACTTAATTGGAAAATTAATCAGACATATCCGTGGCTTAAAGCCGACGTTAAACTTGGACGGAAGATATTCAAGAAATATCCAGAAGTAATGGTTAAAACTAAACAGCTGTTTGTTCATAAAATCGCTGGATTTGTACAATTCCAAACTACTCCTTTTTTGATATATGCATTTGTGTCTTTGAAAGTTGTTGCATTATATGGGAACTACACTATTATTGTAGATAAAGTATCTCAATTAATCGGCAATTTTATAGGAAGTACTGAAGCGGGGGTTGGCAATCTAATTGCAGAAGGCAACGAATCAAAAATAAAAAGCGTATTTTGGGAGATAATGGCAATTCGTTATTATATTGCCGGAGTTATTGCATTCCTGCTTTATATGTTGATTAATCCTTTTATTTCACTATGGATTGGGGAACAATATATACTTAGCAATGCTGTATTAATCTTGATCTTATTAAGATTCTTTATTATGCAGACTCGAGGAGCGACAGACCAGTTCCTATATGGATATGGATTGTTTCAAGACGTATGGGCACCTATTGCTGAGGCTATCATTTATATTACGGTGGCGATTCTTGGAGGTCATCTGTGGGGACTTCCGGGTATTCTATTAGGAGGTTGTGTGAGTCAATTGATTATTATATGTGGATGGAAACCATATTTCCTTTTTAGATGCGGCTTAAAATTGCCCCAGCGAGAATATTGGCTGAATATACTAAAATACATTTCATTGGCCTTAATTTCCATAATTTCCATGTCGTACATAATGGAATATGTCACACTATTCATAAACCCATATAATGGCATTAGTATGTGGGTATTCTACGCCTCTATAATAGCCATAGCTTATGGGATTATATATCTTATTTTGTTATTGATATTTACGCGTGGCATGCGTAATGCCTTTAATCGTTTTTTCAAAAAATAGTCGTATCATTTTTTAATTAAGACTGTATTCTTTTGCAATCTAATTTGTGTGTTGTCAATATAGAATTCTTTTATGAATATTCTATTCGGATTTACATGGGTATTCAACCCCTCGTTGGGAGGTACTGAACGTGTTACCGATATATTAGCACGTCAATTGCGTGATAGAGGTCATAATATATATTATCTTCATACAGTAAATAACCGAGATGAAAATTATGATTGCCCTGCAATTTTAGATTATTATATTCCGGAAAATATAGTTGACACAGAGGCTGGGAAATTACTATACGAGAAGTTTTTAATAGAACATAAAATAGATGTAGTGATTAACCAGGGTGGACTGATGGGTACTTGCAAATTTTTTACAAATACTAATGTCTGTAAAAAAATAGTAGTAATTCATTTTGATCCTCAATATGGATATAATCATTTCTTTAATGGGTTATGGGCGTTAAAAGATACATCTTTTATTGAGAAGTTAAAAAGAATTGCACGTTGTACGGATTATTATAGACGTAAAAAAAATCATTATAACTATCTTAATAGTCTATATTCATATTGGTTTAAAACAGCAGATAGGGTATGTTTGCTATCAGACTATTTCATAAGTGATATTTTAAAAGTATGCGATTCAGTCGATACATCAAAATTAGTGTCAATAAACAATCCGAATACATTTAATAATGTATATAATTCTGATTGCAACCGCAAAAAGCAAGTATTATGGATCGGTAGACTCGATATGAAACAAAAAAGACCCGATAGAATAATTCGAATTTGGAAGAGAATCTATAAATCATTCCCGGATTGGAATCTTATTATTGCAGGAGATGGTGAAATGAGGGAATATCTGGAATCTTTGACAGAAAATATTCCCTCTATCAAACTTGTTGGTCGAGTCGATGTTAAACCATACTATCGAGAATCACAAATTATATGTATGACCAGCACTATAGAAGGCTGGGGTATGGTTTTGACTGAAGCCATATCTTATGGTGTAATTCCTTTGGCATTTACTTCCTTTAATAGTATAAATGATATTATTAAATCTCCCGAACAATTAATCAGGTCTTTCAATATAAAAGAATATGCTGAGAAGTTGTCACAGATGATGAGAAATGATGTATTAAGACAGAAGATTCGCAATAAAGGTTACGAGATTATCCAAAATTATTCAGCCAACCTAATTTGCGATAAATGGGAATCCATTATCCAAACCATAATAAAAGAAAAATGACGCCATTAGTATCGATAATAATACCGTTTTACAATTCAGCATCATTTTTAGAAGATGCTGTTATTAGTGTTGTAACCCAAAGCTGTAATTTTGAGGCTATATTTATAGATGATGGCAGCGAGGATGATGGTTTCAAGATTGTCGAGAAATATCTGGCTGATAATTCAAGGATTAAATTAATTCGTCAAGATAATCAGGGCGCAAATAGAGCAAGAGCCAATGGTGTACATGAAGCTACAGGGGAATGGATTGTTTTTCTTGATGCCGACGATGTACTTCTTGATTCTTTCTCAGAAATTATCAATAAATGGTGTCGGAAATTCGATGGAGATGTAATAGTAACATATAATGAACTTCTTCCTATTAAAGAGGACCATACTATAGATGCCGAAACATATCGTAGAGGAATTCTGACTCAAAAAATTCATACAGGACCCTGGTGTAAGATATACAAGCGCTCCCTTTTTTCAAAATTTGTATTTGATATTCCATCCTCAATAATATCCGCGGAGGATTATATTATGAACATTCGATTGGCATTTAATGTCAATCATGATGTTTTAATGACAAAAGATAATTATTACAAATGTCGTAGTGATGCTAATCCTCAAAGTGCCATGAAGACTTTTAAAGGATCTGAGGAATACGATAGGATGTATCGCAAATATTATGAGGCTTCGTTTAATTCATCGGATCGAGAAAAATATCGCAGACTCATCTTACAATGGTATTTGTCTCGGTGGCATCAGAAATACAGAAAGGTTCATAATATTCAAATGGACTCATATGAAACAGAACTATTCAGAGAAATACTGCAACAGATAAAGATATGCAATTACAAACTATCCTTTGCTGAATACTGTAATTTAAACTTAAAAAATCCATTTTGTCGCATGGTTATGGATTATTGCTTAAGAATATCCGGTGCAATCCATAGATATGCTAAACAAATTAAAAAATCAAACGATTATGAACGTCGCATTCTGTTATATAACTCCATTTCATCCCAATAAAGGAGGTATCGGACGTGTGACCGATACCCTTTGTAGAGAATTACAGCGGCGTGGTCACAATGTACATTACCTTATTTTCGAAAGCGGAATGACTATCAAACATGAATATAATTATCCCGCTCCTCTTACCTATTTACCTTCAAAGGAATTGCTATCAGAAGAAAATATTTCGTTTTATCATAAATATCTAAAGGATAACAAGATTGACATCGTTGTTGACCAAGGAGGGAATTTTGCCGAATATCCATTGTGGTTAAATACCGGAGACAAGGAGATTAAAAAGATTTCAGTGATCCATACATATGATACCGGTACATATAGGAATTTATGGAATCTTAATGTACTTCCATTGCGTGGGAATAGGTTAATCGATCATGCCAAACGGTTAGCCCGTATATTACTATATCCTCGAACTCGGCACAATATGTACAAAAGAATGTTCGAGAGCTATGCGGGAATGTCACGAATGACAGATGCAGTGGTGTTACTGTCTGAAAACTTTTTGTCAGAAATTGAAGAATTGTGTCCAGATATAAGCCCTAAGTGCCATTGTATCGGCAATCCTAATTCGTATAAAGAAGCTCAACTTTCTCCTAAGAAAAAAAATAAGTCTATTGTGTTCGTAGGCTTATTCAGCACTGCTAAGGGAGAAGACAAAGCTGCAAGAATATGGAAACAATTGGCTAAGAAATATCCTGACTGGACATTCAATATGATTGGTTATGGCAATGCACAACGCACAAATAACCTTAAAAGGATTGTAAAAGGGCTGCCGAATTTCAAATTACTAGGATATCAGGAGCCGTTGCCATATCAGCAAGAAGCTGCTATTGCATGTATGACTAGTCCGCATGAGGGATGGGGAATGGTTTTGACGGAAGCAATGCAATGTGGAGCAGTGCCTATTGCATACAATAGTTTTGCTGCGGCTTCTGAAATCATTACTCCCGGTGTTGATGGAGAACTCGTAACTCCTTTTGACGAAGATGAGTATATTACTAAGCTGAGCAGACTCATGGAGGATAATTCTTATCGTGAGCAATTGTCTCTTAATGCACGAGAATCAGTCAAACAATTTGATGTAAAGCACATTGCTGACAAATGGGAGGATCTTTTTCACAGCCTTAAAAATGACACGCCAAATGAACAATAAGAAGTATGATTATCTGATTGTCGGGGCCGGACTCTTTGGATCTACATTTGCACGCTTGGCGACGGACCGTGGCAAGCGTTGTCTCGTAATAGATCAGCGCAATCATATTGGTGGCAATATCTACTGCGAAGAAATTGAGGGTATCAATGTTCATAGATATGGCGCACATATCTTTCATACATCAGATACAAAAGTATGGGACTTTGTAAATAACATAGTGTCATTCAACCGATATACCAATTGCCCAGTTGCCATCGCACCTGACGGCAATCTATACAACCTACCTTTCAATATGAATACGTTCAGCAGAATGTGGGACGTTAAAACCCCAGCAGAAGTCGAACGAAAACTTCAAGAGCAGCGTAAAGAGATTATTGATCAGCTGAGTCGGGAAGGAATAACGACACCGCGTAATCTTGAAGAACAGGCATTGTCATTGATAGGACGTGATATTTATGAACAGTTGATTAAGGGTTACACTGAAAAGCAATGGGGGCGTCCCTGCACTGAGTTGCCGGCGTTCATCATTAAGAGATTGCCTGTCCGTATGACCTTCGACAACAATTATTTCAACGATACTTATCAAGGAATCCCTATTGGAGGTTATAACAAACTTATCGAAGGCCTATTAGCAGGCTCCGATGTATGCCTTAACTCTAATTTCTTTGACAATCGAAGCAAATGGGAGGAAATGGCTGAATGTATAGTATTCACCGGCAAGATAGATGAGTTCTATAATTACAAATACGGGATGTTGGAATATAGGTCGGTTAACTTCAAAACAGAGATTCTTGATGAAGCAAACCATCAGGGTAATGCCGTAGTAAACTACACTTCGACAGAAGTTCCTTACACACGCATAATCGAGCATAAGCATTTTGAATCCTTTGGAGATGCAGTATACTCCAATCCTAAAACGGTGATTTCGCGTGAATATCCATCTGAATGGAACGACTCTAAGGAGCCGTTCTATCCTATTAACAACGAGAAGAATCAAGCGATCTATGCTAAATATAAAGAATTAGCAGATAAGGAGAAAAATGTAATTTTTGGCGGACGTCTTGCGGAATACAAATATTACGATATGGCTCCTGTGATTGCTAAAGTATTTAAATTATTCAACGATTAAAATATGGAGAAAGTCCTTACAATAGGAGTCCCGGTATATAATATGGAGAAATACCTTGACAGATGCCTGTCAAGTATCACTTCTATAAAAAGACCTGACCTATGCGAGATAATTGTAGTCAATGACGGTTCCAAAGACCGTTCATTGGAAATTGCAAAAGGATACGAATCTAAATACCCGGATCTTCTCAGAGTTATTGACAAAGAAAATGGTGGTTGGGGCTCATGCATTAACCGCACAATTCATGAAGCTTCCGGCAAATACTATAAATCGCTTGATAGCGATGACTGGTTTGATACGATCAACCTTGATTCATTTATCGAAGAATTGAAAGATGAGGATGCCGATATGATTTTGTCACCATACTGGGAAACAGATGAATCGGGGAATCTGACGGTTGAGAAAGTATTCTCGCCTGAATTGTATGGACAGACTCTTAATCTTAATGACTACGTTCAGGGTCTAGGCACTTTCAAGAAAACTATTCATGCCATAGCATTCAAGACTTCAATTTTAAAGAACAATGGCATTCATGTATGGGAGCGATTTTACGGAGATATCGATTATATAAATTCACCGTTAAAGTTTGTTGAAACAATTCGATTCTCTCCCTATAATATATATCGTTATATGATTGGCCGCGAAGGTCAAAGCATCAGTGTTAAAGGGTATCGTGCACATATCAACGATTATATTGCAGTAGCCCGAAAAATGATCGAATCATTCGGAAATCCTGCGAACGATACTCCCGTTGCAAAATATCTTTTTGATGACGCAGTAAATATAGCCACATTTGCGTATAAACTGATGATGCAACCTGGACTATGTAGTAAGGAATACGGAATAACTGATTTGCTGAAGGACTTTGATAAGTTTCTAAAGACAGAATCGCCTGCGATATATAAAGAGGTTGGACGAAGAACTAAAAAATCAGGAATCTCTCCTGTTTCAGTATGGAGAGTAACATCAATTAATATTTATAATATATTTAAGGTATAAGTATGAGGATTCTTATAACAGTTCCTATTTTTGCTAACGGTGGTGGGATAACTCGATACATTCTGTCTTTATGTAGGATTTTCAGTCCCGAACATCGCATATGTTTGATTGAAACTCATAACAAAGTGAAATCTAAAGAAATAGAGCGCGAAATTAAATCTATAAATCCGTCAATCAAATATATTGTCACTGGTAACAAAACTAAGATATCAAATTACCTATATAATATATACTACTCAGTAAGATTTAATCCAGATATAATAATCTCCAATTTCAACGGTCAAACTCAACTTCTACTGCCAATTATTAAGAGAAATGCCAAAGTTATTCATATAATACATAATGCGGCGTCGGAATTCTATAATACTGCTAGGATAAATGCTCGTTTTGTTGATAAATGGATAGCTCCGACTAAAGGTATTCAGACATTATATAATAAGTACACAAATAACAGATACTCTGAACGGGTAGAGGTCTTACATCATGGAGTCGGTAATGCGATTTGTTCTGCAAATAAGAATAAAGCACCTCTTGAAATATGCTTTGTTGGCGTAGTAGATCAACATAAAGGGATATTAGTTATACCTGAGATAATTAAAAATTATTACGGCATGGAATTGATTTAAGGATTACGATTATAGGTGAAGGCGGGAGAGAAGATTGGGTTAAAGAGCAACTCGCAGAAGAATATAAATCTGGAATTCTCCGCATGACTGGTTGTCTTCCACATAATCAGGTTTATGAATATCTTGCAAAATCAGACATATTTTTGTATCCGACTCATTTGGATGCATTCGGACTCGTTATTGCTGAAGCAATGATTAATGGAGCCGTACCAGTAGTGACCTTACTTGATGGTATCACAGACGATTTGATTGAAGATGGGGAAAGCGGATTTCTTCTTAACCAAGATGATACGGATGCTTTTGCTGAACGCATTTCACGATTGGCTAATGATCGTGAATTATTATCACGAATGTCCATTGAAGCCAAATCAAGAGCTGAAATGTTATTTTCATTGAATACAATGAAACAAAATTACCTTCAACTATTAGATGAGTTGTAAATGCTTATTTGCCTCTTTCTTATAGTCTCCATTGAATAATATGAATATTTCAACGAAGATAAAAGTCGCATTTCTCGATTACAGCCATATTTATGCCGGTGCCGAGAGAATGCTATTTAACATGATAGCAAATCTTGACCAGTCAAAGTATGAACCGGTTCTGGTATTTCCCTATCCGATGGAGCACCAGCACGGGTATAATGGACTTGATTGCGATCAAGTGTATCTCGCGCCGTCGTTGTCATGGTGGATGGGGAGCGATAGATGGGAGCATCCTTTAAGGGGCACTGATTTCCTGAAACGCACAATTTTAGGGCATAGGTTGGCATGCCTGATCAAAAAGCGCGGAATAGACATTCTTGACGTGAATCTGATGCGGGGCGATGTAATGATGTGGGTATGGGCAACACGTAAATTTACCAAAGCTAAAATTGTCGGTCATTACCGTAGTCAGGAACAAGGCTTTGTACCTGGAGCGAACGCTCAGAAACTATTTGATGTAATTGCATGCGTTTCAAGATTCTCTCAGCAGCAATTCCAGAAAAAAGGCATTTTTACCAAAACCCAGGTATTATATGATTCGGTAGACATAGACTTAATGGTGTCTGACCTCACTAAAGAGGAAGCAAAAAACAAGTTAGGCTTCAATAAGGATATTATATTATTATCTTCTATAGGACAATTATCTGAGCGTAAAGGACATGACAATGCTATTAGGTCATTTGCAAAAATCGCAGACAAATATCCTTCGGCAAGACTTCTAATTGCGGGAGGTGGATCCTTACATGATGTTGATACATATAAGCAAATAGCAAAGGATGTGTATGTTGCGAATAAAGTTATAATTCCAGGCAAACAGCTTTCCAACATTCAGGATGTATATCGGGCCACAGACTTAACGCTGACTCTGACAAAAGATGGAGAAGGATTCGGGTTGGTCCCCTATGAGTCCACTCTCATGGGCACACCATTTATCGGCACAAATATCGGCGCAATCAACGAATTTGTAACAGATATGGAGAACGGTCTTTTAGTTGATCCCCTGAACATCGATGCGATTGCGAATAAAATTGATTATGCGCTTAGTCATACTGCTGAAACAGCTAATATGGTTAATCGATTGAAAGGAATAATCCACGAGAAACTACATCCGCAAGTCCTTGCTGATAATCTTGACGAGTTCTACTCTTCTATCTAATTAAGGCATTATTCCTAAAAAATTATAATGCAATCCACATTGAAATACGGCAAGACCGAGGCTCAGATGATTGCCGGCGTGGCAATCATAATGATGCTGGTGCATCATTTCTTTGGATTTGCGGATTATCGCCTGGATGGCAATTGGATTTACGAGCCTGTTAAAATTGGGGGCGTATCCGTAGAGCGTATTTTTGCTTCTGCCGGTAAACTTTGCGTGGCTATATTCGCCTTTTCAAGTGGCTATGCGATATGGGTTAACCGCAAAAGTTTTGCAGGATACAAATCAATCGGCAAACGTGCATTGAAGTTTCTGCTTAACTATTGGATTATTCTTGCTGCATTTTTAATCTATGCTCTTATTATAGGTGACGACATACCCGCTGGACGTGATTTCATACATAACATTTATGGTGTTGGCACAGGACCTCACGAGCAATATGTCAACGTCACTTTTGCCTGGTATGTTGTGTTCTATGTGTCACTACTGTTGATGACTCCTTTGCTCATCAGAATATTCGTCAGAACTAATGTATGGTGGGATATGGTGTTGTTGCTGTGCTTTGCCTTAATGCCGACACTAATTGGAATGTCATTTCTGAGTAAAATTAATGCAGTTCCGTTCGATGTGATATTCGGCACATTGGTTAGTTCTATTGTTGGTCTGTTAGTAGCAAAATGGAAGATATTTGACCGCATGAGGAGGATGACAGGCAATTATGCTTTTATAAAAGGATTTTTTATCGCAGTCTTCGTTCTCATATTGCGACAGATTGGATTGCTGACCATCGGTCACACTGATATATCAGAGGCCCTGTTCGCAATGCTGTTCTGTTTTGGGCTCTTGCTCATGTTTGAGAAAATAAACGGAACGCGGATTGCCACAATTCTATCGTTTTTAGGTATCTACAGCATGAACTTATGGTTCCTGCATGGCATTTTCTTTACCGGGACTCGGCCATTGCAAGTTCTGCTGTATTATCCTCGAGTGTCCATCCTGATACTTATCTGGGGTCTGATAATGTTAATCCCGGTTGCAATGCTATTCGCATGGATTCAAAAACATGCTTGGAACAGTCTGTCCAAGTTGCGCATAAAGTCTTTGTCAGCAAGATGAAAATAGCGTATTTCATAGATACATTATGGCAATCCGGCGGCACGGAGCGTGTACTGACAACCAAGCTTAACTGGCTCGCCTCGCAACCTGACATTCAGGTAGCGGTAGTGACAATCCGTGACAATCGCCCTCCATTTTTCAGTCTTGATGAAAGAATTGAGCGGGTGGAATTGCCTGTCAATAATAAAAACCTAAAGGCGTATACCAAGGCTCTTGAAGCGTACCTCCATAAGACCCGTCCAGATATATCAGTAGCCGTGGCAGGCATGGCCACCGAAACTCTCTGGAAGATGAACGACGGGAGCAAGAAAGTGCTTGAGTTTCATTATACCAAGAATTTCCTTGTAAACTTTGTGCGGGGATTGCATTCGGTACGTTTCCGGAATCTGCATATTCTCAAAATGAAATGGATGCAGTGGCAGTTGGCCCGGACTGCAAAGAAATATGATGTGTTCGTAGGTCTTACGAAAAAGGATGTCGGATTGTGGGGTAATCCCAAGAATATGACGTATGTTCATAATCCACTCTCCTTCCGAAGCGATAAAAAATCCACCTGCGCCAACAAACGGATTATTTCCGTCGGAAGCTGGACTCCGGCAAAAGGGATGGATCAGCTGTTGGAGGCATTCGGTCCGTTAGCCAAGGACTATGACGACTGGCATATAGATTTGTTCGGATCCGGACAGGATGAACAGCTGCTCAGGTCTATAATACAGAAATATAACATGGATAATCAGGTCACATTGCATTCTCCGGTAAAAAATATCGGCGATTATCTTGTCGAGGCATCCATCTATGCATTCCCGTCGCGCAGCGATGGCTTCGGACTTGTCATAACCGAAGCGATGGAATGCGGACTTCCGACAGTGGCCATGGACTGTCCATGCGGACCATGCGAGATTGTCACCGAACGGACAGGGCTCGTGGTGCCTGAGCAGGATATCGCAGCATTCCGTACGGCATTGAAAAAACTTATGGATTCCGAAGCATTGCGACAGGAAATGGGATTAGCGGCACAGGAAGAAGTGAAACGCTTCTATCCCGACAACATCATGCCGCAATGGCTGAAAATTTTCAACTCATGACTTTTATTGCTCTTCTAATATTTGTAATTCTTACGGTCTGGGAACTGAAGCTATTCTTCACTCCGCAGGTTGAATGGAGGATGCCATACGGCAGCCGCTCGACGATGCGTCTCTCCGGCAAGGAGGCCTTGATAATCCTGATGTTTGCCACTGCATACATAGGTCTCACACCCGTATTATCATTGCGACTTGGATTCTTGGAATTGCTATGTATTGTCGGTGCCATTATGGTCTCTTCACGCGTGAAACTCTCCTGGCCCATGTGGCTTTTCATGATTTTCATCGTCTGGGAAGTAATCGGTCTAACATATACAGTATCCTTATCATACGGCATTCGTATGATATTGAAGTATATCTATCCTTTCCTATTTGCTATTTTCGCTGCCAGAGTGGTAAAAGATGGAGTAGTAATGGTATCGGCCGCAATATGGGCAAGACGCATAGCGACTATTGCTGTGTGCCTGACATTAATTCCTCCTATTCGATTATTAGTAGGACAATTCTTCTGGTTCCACGCGGCTTTGACCACAAGTATCATTACAATGGTTATCTTCTCTTTTACTATGGTCGAGTTCAGCGATGAGAAAAAGAAAAATCTATGGTGGGGTTTGTTTTTCTGTCTTCCCTGCCTTATTCTGGTTTTCAGGACTGATATCTTTGGGACCGTGGTAGCCCTTGCAACCTTTTTTGTATTAAAGTATCGCGTCAAGGGATTACCCATAGCGGCGGCACTCGGCATTCTGGGCTTGTGTTCTATGTTCTATATTCCAGCTGTAAAAAATAAAATGTTTCTCAGGCCAAATGAAGTCACATTAATAGACTATGTCACTGGAAATTACAATGAAGATAATATTCGCACAAATATGCGAAAATTTATGTGGGAAGATGCTGAGAAACGATTCTATGAGGGACATGAACTTAAAGGTACCGGAACAGGGAGCATACAACACTTTTTCTATGAGATTGCAACAGATGCGAGGCGTGGCGGTCAGATGCATAATGATTTCCTTGTGTTAAAATGCGACAACGGGATGATTGGTTTGATTTTATTCGGATTATCATATTTCGCAATCACATTACATTGCATATATCTCTATCATAAAGGGCGTAATACATATACCCGAATGGCAGCCATGGTTGCAGGTGCATCGCTAATGGGTGTATTTGTCACAATGTATTCAGACAATACACTTTCCTACTCCATGTGTACCTTATCTTTTCCATGGGGATTTTACGGCATGGCATTAGGCATAGAAAGTGCTGACAATGAACATTTGACACAATAATTGTTATAAAATTGCTAATAAATTAACTAATACAATGAATCTCAACAACATAAAAAATTTTATGCGAAAATCATTGAAATTTGGATTATACCTTCCAATTTCCAATCTCGCATTCGTATATGGGAGAAATTTATTTAAACCGGAAACACTATTTAAAATAAGTCATAAACGGAATCGAATAATTCAAAATAAAGTCCTTAAATATCTACCCTCAAAGGATTCAGAAATCACAATCCCTACTCCTAAGAAAATAGTAAAGGATTCTATATGGGTATGCTGGTTGCAAGGTGAAAGGCAGATGCCGGATTTGGCAAAAATTTGTCTCCAGTCAATACGACACAATGCCAATGGGCATGAAGTTATATTATTGACAGCAGACAATTACAATCAATATGTACATCTGCCTGAGATTGCATTGAGGCGATATGAATGCAGACAAATCAGTCATGCTCATTTTGCCGACATAATTCGCATGAATCTTCTGACGCAGCAAGGAGGATTGTGGCTGGATGCTACAATGCTGATCTCAGCTCCTATTGATGAGTCTATTTTCACGAGACCTATTTTTTCAATCAAAACCAAGCCATCAGGATATTTCGTATCTGAATGCAGATGGGCTGTATTCGCTCTTGCCTGTCAACGCAATAACAAGCTAATGGGATATGTGTCTAAGGCGTTTGAAAATTATCTTAATGACAATGATATACTGATAGATTATTTCCTGTTTGACCATTTCATTGACATGATATGCAGGCAGTACACAGAACTGAATGAAATGATTAATAATATACCATTCAACAATCCCGAAGTACATAGTTTACGGGAGCGGCTAATCTCTCCATACCATGCCGACCAAATGAAAACATTGACAAAAGAAACCTCAATGTTTAAACTGAATACACGGACGTTCACTATTCAACAGCTTATGTCATCAGAAGAATCTTTTTATCAGAATTTTAGAAACCTGTATCTCAATAGCTAATGATTTCTGTAGTCATTCCCCTTTACAATAAAGCCACGAGTATCTCCTCTACTTTGGAATGCGTCCTGAATCAGAATTTCACTGATTGGGAGGTTGTAGTGGTTGATGATGGCTCTACGGACGATTCGGCCAACATAGTCAGTTCTATGGGCGATTCCCGTATCAGACTGATTCGTCAGCCTAATGCCGGGGTGTCTGCCGCGCGCAACAGAGGAGCAATAGAAGCTGAGGGAGAATTCATTGCATTCTTAGATGCAGATGATGAATGGGATAACGACTACCTTGCGACGCAATATGAATTGACTCAGAAATATCCTGATTGCGATGTTTTCGCAATGAATTATGAATTCCGGGACATCAATGGCAAAAAGACTTCGACCATAATCAACAAATTGCCATTTAATGACGTAGATGGTGTGCTGTCAAATTACTTTGAGGTGGCGTCATGTTCACACCCTCCTTTGTGGACATCGGCCGTAATGGTCAGGAAGTCTGCTTTTCAAAACATAGAAGGCTTCCCGGTTGGCATCAAATCGGGCGAGGATCTGTTGACATGGGCACGGTTGGCATGCCGTTATAAGATTGCATATTGCAAGACACCGATAGCTGTTTTCAATGTCGAAGGCTACGACACGAAGGAAAAGCCCAAACGCATTCCGGCTGAAGTCGATATTGTTGGACAGGAACTGAAGAAGCTATACAAGACGTATGACAATCCAGGACTTAAGCAATATGTCGGATTGTGGCATAAGATGCGGTCGTCGATATATATGCGCCTCCGAATGCGAGGCAAGTCGATTAAAGAAGCTATATATGGCTTACGGTATTCCCCGACAAATATCAAGCTCTACGCCTTCATTATCTTGAATCTATTACCGAAGAAGATTCAACCATTCTGAAATGTTAGCACCAATAGCAATATTTGCTTTCAACAGGCCAAAGGAGTTGGCCAACATGCTCGAATCACTCAAACAGAACCCTTTGTTTGAGGAGTCCGAGAAATATGTCTTTATCGATGGCCCTCGCAACGAAAAAGATGCTTCTCTTATCAAAGAGGTCGCACAGATAGCACACACAGCTACTGACAACGTAACGCTATCCCCTCAGAACAAAGGACTTGGTTCAAGCATCATTGCCGGCGTATCTGAAGTCTTAAACGAGCATGATTCCGTGATTGTCCTTGAGGATGATCTCCGTCTGATGCCGGGGTTTCTGGCATATATGAACAATGCCTTGGAACATTTCAAGGTCGACGAACGGATATTGGCGGTATGCGGCTACAGCCTGAAAATCAAAACACCAGAAGGCTATGATTCTACAGTCTATTTTGGCGACAGAGCTTCGTCATGGGGCTGGGGTACGTGGCGTGACCGATGGGAAAAGGTTGACTGGGGGGTAAGCGACTGGACCGAATTCTCCAACAATAAGAAGGCTACCGCACGGTTCAATCAATGTGGCAGCGACATGTTCGGAATGCTACGGGATTATATGGAAGGCCGCAACCGTTCCTGGGCCATCAGATTCTGCTATCATCAGTTTAAAAATGGTTTGTATTCCGTGCATCCCGTCAAGTCGTTGGTAGATAATGAAGGATTCGGAGAGGCTGCGACCAATTGTCGCCAGAAATACAACCGTTTCAAGATTGAACTGACAGATTCAATAAATTTGAAAGCAGAAGATGCACTTGAACCGAACAAAACGATTCTCCGTCAACTACATCGCTATCATTCCATTCCAATCAGAATATACAGCAGAATAAGGAAATTACTGAATGTCTGATATATACAATGTTTACAAGTAATTGATAATGAATTACATAAAACAGGGGGGGCAAAACGGAATTCTAATATCGAGCTATTGAGGATAATCTCAATGTTACTGGTATTGTTGATCCACTTTTCTTCAGTGCATCTCATGCCTTCGCCGGAATCGTTGACAACTGACACAGCAAACACTATTCTAAACTTAGGGTTAAGAAGTATCTCGTTCGTATGCGTTAACTGTTTTATCCTAATATCAGGATATTTTGGAATTCGATGGAAAATACGTTCTTTCTCTAACCTGATTTTCCAGATATTCTTCTGGCTCGCAATTGGTGTTGCATTCGCCAAACTCATAGGCATCAATTATGACGGTCACATTGTCAATGCTTGTCTGTCTATGATTAATGGCAGGTGGTTTATCCCTGCTTATATATCCCTATACGTAGTTGCACCTTTACTGAATGCGTTCATAGAGAAGTCAAACACAAAACAACTGCTGGGATATATAATAATCTTCTACATCTTCAGTACAGTCTATGGTTACTTCATGTTCTCCAAAGAGTTTAACGGAGGTATGAGTTTAATCAGCCTGATTGGAATATACCTTACAGGAGCATATCTGCATAGAGAAGACAAGGTGTTTGCCAAACTTAATTCGTGGAGTTGGCTCGGATTGTATCTCGCATGTGCATCGCTATTAATTGTTGGGAGCATCGGACTGTTGAAACTGAACATTTCAAGCTTGATATTCGGTTATCTGAATCCGGTTATAATTCTGCAATCAGTGTTCCTCTTCATGTTCTTTGAACGATTAAATATCGGGAAGCATAGATGGATCAACTTTATAGCGGCATCCGCTTTCGCCGTGTACCTGTTTCATTTCCATCCGATGATATATGGCAAGTATCAGGAAATATGCCGACTATTGATTGACGAAACCTCTGCATGGTTGACAGTCCCGCTATTCTTCTTCGTAATATTCGCCTTCTGCGTCATCGTAGACCGAATCCGGATATTGATTTTCAATGGTTTGTATATGATTACTTCCAGGTTCTAATATAATCCTTACAATCATTAGTCTTATTCAGTGATATACTAGCGAAATGAAATTATCAGTAATTATCCCCGTTTATAACGGAGCTAAAGAGATCGGACGTTGTCTTGACAGCGTTTATTCGCAAGCTTTAAGTGAGGATCTATTTGAAGTTATATGTGTTGATGACGCATCTCCCGATGAATCTACAGCCGAGGCTGTGAGATCATATCACTACAACCGCTCTACCCCCCCCCAGATAATCTACTGTTAATAAGTCACTTATCTAACAAAAGACAAGGCGGAGCAAGAAATACGGGTATAAAGCACGCTACGGGTGACTACATCCTGTTCATGGATCATGATGATGTTCTTTTACCAAATGTATTAGACAAAATATATCTGGCCCTGCGTAACGAACCGTCTCTCGACGTGATGATGTACGATATGCAGGAAACTAAACTTGGGACTACACGGAATCATGTTTATGCAAAGAACCATACACAGACTGTTGACGGCATTAGCTTCCTGAAATCGAATGAAATGACCTATGCAGCATGGTTGTATGCTGTCAAGAGATCCTATATTATTGATAATAATCTATGGTTTATCGAAAACAAACAGTTTGAAGATGGCGACTGGTGTATGCGATTGTTATTAGGGGCTAAGAAAGTAAAATATGTTCCTGTGACAGCATATCATTATATAATCCATTCCAATTCTACAACGAGTATTCAGGCTGGAGCCAATAATATTACTGATGCTTTCGACAGTGTCTTAAGATGGGAGGAACTATATAATGAATATCAGTACCAAGACGAAGGTCTGGCCGAGATCTTGAAAAGCCATTGGCTGACAGGAGCTGTGGCTTGCAGCTATCGTCTGATTCATATTGATTCATTATCTCAAAAGGCAAAACTTCTGAAACATTACTATAGCAGACGGTATAAAGTTGAATACGGGATGTATCTTTACATGCTTTCAAGATTCACCACAGCTTCAGCCGTTATGATCCATCTGATGCTTCCTCTTCTGAGAATGAGATTAAGAAAAAAACATATAGCACACCAATAAAGATAAATTTAAGAAGTAGGATTCTTCCTGACAAATTGTGTTTGCATAAAGTGATCTGATAATGAAAAGGTCAACTAATATTATTAGTCCTTATCTCGATTATCCCTTTTCTCATAAAACAATGCTCATTGTATATTAGCTTTTATGCTTTTCAATTCGTTTGAGTTCATATTTGTTTTTCTGCCCATTGTCCTGTTGGCTTATTTCGGTCTCAATCGGCTGAATCTCCATCAGTGGGCCAAGGGAGTATTGGTTCTGGCGTCACTCTATTTCTATGCCTTTTTCAATACTTCTTACCTCCCGATTATAGTTTCCTCCATTCTGGTCAATTACGGCGTGGCAGTGGGTATGAGGAAATGGGATGGAGTCACAAAGAAAGTATTGTTCGGCATCGGATTGCTGTTCAATCTCGGCATGTTGGGATACTTCAAGTATACCGATTTCATGATCGAGAATGTCAATGCGCTGTTCAATACAAACTATACTCTGAAAAACATCCTGCTGCCGCTTGGCATCAGTTTTTTCACTTTCCAGCAATTAGCGTTCGTAGTGGATACGTATAAGAACAAAGGAAGATTGCCGAAATTCTTAGATTACTGTAACTTCGTGACGTTCTTCCCGCAACTCATAGCCGGGCCGATTGTCTTGCCCGAAGAAATGCTGCCGCAATTTGAGGACAAGGCGAATAGGAATCCTCGAGCCAAAAACCTGTTCGACGGCATCTTTATCTTTTCCGTAGGCTTGGCAAAAAAGGTCATTATAGCCGATTCCATAGCGGTGTTCGCCAACGCCGGATACAATCTTGACCTTCCGCATTACACCATGGCCGAGGCTTGGCTCATTTCGTTAAGCTATACGTTCCAGCTGTATTTTGATTTCAGCGGCTATTGCGATATGGCTATCGGTATCGGAAAAATGTTCAACATCAATCTTCCATTGAACTTTAACGCCCCGTACAGAGCCACTAATTTTCAGGATTTCTGGCGCAGATGGCACATGACACTCAATAGATTCCTGACCCAGTATGTCTACATCCCTCTTGGAGGAAGCCGCAGAAAAGAAGTACGCGTATATTTCAATATCGGGATTGTGTTCCTGATCAGCGGTATATGGCACGGCGCGGGCTGGACATTCGTTGTATGGGGCATCTGTCATGGAATCGGCGTGATGATTCACCGTATATGGAAAAAGAAGGGGTATTCCATGCCTTCCTGGCTCGGAATGTTCATCACATTCTTCTTTATCAACATACTGTGGGTACTGTTCCGTGCCGATAACATGCACGAGGCGTGGGTAATAATCTCCTCCATGTTCGACAATCATCAGTTCTATCTAAGCCCGGCATATACCTCGCATCTGCCATCCATATTGCCGAACTCAGTGAATATGATGATTCTGTTTTTCGCGATGCTGGCCGGCGTTATCGGTCCTACCGCCTATCAGATCTGCAATGATTACGGCTGGTATCGAGCCAAACAGGCTGTCACGGTTATATGCTTTGTAGGTGGTGTCCTGTTCATTTCAAGAGTGGTGACATTCCTTTACTTCAACTTCTGACGGTACATCAATGCATTATAAAAGAGGCTTCATACAGATTATAGTCGCCATAGTTGTGCTGCTTGTGGCAATAGGAGCATTTGTGGCTATTGTCGATCCTTATCAGCAATATCGGCAACACGAAAAGTATCTTGGCAACCAGCGTCTTGAAATCGCAGGTGTTGCCAGACACCATGATTACAATGCGGTCATTACCGGAAGTTCCATGGCCATGAACCACTATCCCTCGCAGGTAGACTCATTATGGGGGGGGGGGGGGGGAAATCCAAAAACTTCAGTATTATGGGCGCAACCGATGACGATTATGCCGTTATCCTGCCATACGTCATAAGTCAGGGGAAGGTAAAACACATAATCTTGGCTCTCGATTTCTTCAGCTTTGCAAGACAACGCGGAGCTGTAAACGAATATCTTTACAATGACAATATCCGGGACGACTACGAATATCTCTGGAACTACACTTCCTTGAAAAATACAATCCAGTTTTTACTAAATCCTCTTGCTGAAAAGGGACTGTATCATTTCAATTCACCCGTGGGATACCACGCATTGGCTGACGATTACAACAAACATAAGGAGAAAGGATACGAAGAGGAACATTTCGATTTGAATTCAATCAAGGAGCGTTTCGATTCCTCATTGTATAACACCATCAAACAATCGTCCAAATCCGTTGAATGGCTGATATACTTTCCTCCGTACTCAATTGGCGAGTTTATGATCTATGATAAATCCGGAGTTTTGAATCCGATTCTGGAGTCTAAGAAATACATGATTCAAAAACTTGAAAAGCTACCGAACGTAAAAGTCTATGATTTTCAGAAACAGGACTTGATAACGCGCCTCGACCAATATATGGATCTTCGCCATCACAGCCATGCCTACAACCGAAACATCATGGAATATATTCATGACGACAGATACCGGGCCACGGCAGATGGCAATTCTGATGAAATCAAAAGACTCGTGATCGAGTATGCGGATTCAATCAAGTAATTTCATTATTATATATGACTAATAATAAGCATATTACCCCCCCCGAAAATTCATCTGTTAAAGAAGACTTCTTCTCTAAGGAGATGTCTGTGATGATGGCTGGATTTGCCATTCTCTTGATGATGTGCCATCATCTTTTTGGATTTTCATATTGGCTCAACGAAGGAGTTGGGTGGCATACTTCTTTGGGTTATATTGGAAAAGCGTCTGCAGAAGTATTGGGAGTCATAGGGAGTATCTGCGTTCAAGTATTCGCATTGACAAGTGGATATGCCTTGATGATGAATCCTAAAGCATATAGCACATGGCAAAAGCGGTTCAGAAGGCTTTTTAAATTCCTGTTTGCATATTGGATTGTTAATGTTTTATTTCTTGTGATTGGATATATAAATGGTGACGCAATGCCATGTATAAAAGACCTTGCATTAAATATGTTTGGGCTCAAAACTGGTCCTGATAAGAATTGGATTAACGTTCCCTTTGCATGGTACGTCTGCTACTATATTGAATTTGTATTGCTTACACCTATCCTGATATGGGGATTCAGTTCCAACAAGAAAAGATTTGATTGCGCCATGGCACTTTTTTTGTTTGTTATGGTATATGTATGTCGAAATTTACCATTTGAAGCAGCCTGCTTCCTTTTCCCTTTATTGTCGACAGTACTTGGAATTATTATAGCCAAATATGGCATTTTCAACAAATTGCACCGATTAGTTACAGGCCGTCTACATTCAACTCTTGTTGTGACTGCAATAGCATTGATTATTATAGTTCGTTATGAGATTCCTAAACTTAATCCTCTGGGAGGAAATAACTGGCATTTTTTTGTTGATATATTACTTTCGTTCATAGCTGCGCTACTTATTCTCTTCTCGGTCGAATTATTTCACCGTATCCGAAGCCGCCGCTTCAAGAAATTCTTTCTTTTATTAGGCGGACTAAGTATGTACCTTTGGTTTCTCCACGGCATCTTCTTCACCGGCCAGAATTTCCTGCAGTCTTTTATCTATTCACCTAAGGAACCAATCCTGATCCTCTTATTATGTCTGGCTGTCACCCTCCCAGTAGCGTGGCTCCTAAAACGTTTCCAGACTTACCTCGACGCCAAGATCTTCTCCCCAAAAAACCCCCTTCCTAATGCAAATAAGAATTCTCTAAAATGATAATCTATACACTTCCTTGTAGTTCTTTAGCAAAAATCAATAAATTCACTCGTGTCCGCGTTTCAGCAATAATAATTTGCAACAGGTATGATAGAATTGAAATTTGAATGATGTTATCGGAATCCGATTACTTCCCCCAGTCCTTGCAATACATAATGCATAATAACGTTGCAGATGCATAATAACGTTGCTGCGACGAGGACCCCAAAGCCGCGTTTCAATGTGTAAATGTAGAATTGGCAATGCATAGTGGAGTGATTACTTCGCGCATTGTGTATTAGTTGTCTTATATGAAAATTCTATTGGTGCATAACAACTATGCCAAGTATTCCGGCGAGGAGGCCGTCGTCGACAAGATGGCCACGATGCTTCAGGGCCTGGGCCACGAGGTGGCGCAGTTGCGAATGTCCACGGAGGGGCTGCGCGACTCGGCCGTCGGCAAAATAAAGGGTTTCGTGGCGGGTATCCATTCGCCGGCGGGCGTCCGCGCCATGCGCGAGGCGCTGAAGCGCGAGAAGCCGGACGTGGTCAACGTCCACAACCTCTACCCCTTCATCTCGCCTGCTGCGCTGCGCGAGTGCAAACGCGCAGGAGTGCCCGTCGTCATGACGGTACACAATTTCCGGCTGATCTGCCCTACAGGGCTGTTCATGCGCAATGGAGGCCCGTGCGAGTATTGCCTGCAAAAAGGCAACGAGTGGGGTTGCGTGAAATTCAACTGCGAAAACTCGCTATTGAAGTCGGTAGGCTATGCGGCACGCAACGCAGTGGCGCGTCTGAGGCACCATTACATCGATTGCGTCGACATACTCGCGTGCATTACGGATTTTCAGCGCCGAAAACTGATCGAGGCCGGATTCGACCCGAAAAAGACGGTCTTAATACCCAATTCGGTGGATGTCTCCGATGAAATTCTGCCTCCTTTGGGCGAGTATGTGGCTTTTTGCGGGCGATTGAGCCGGGAGAAGGGTATTGATCTTATATTAGAGGTTGCGCGCAGGCATCCGGAAATTCCGTTCAGACTTGCGGGCGAATGCCGCGAGTCGGCATTGATCGAGAATCTGCCGAAGAATGTGGAATTGGTGGGTTACAAGACAGGGAATGAACTGACAGAGTTTTACCGTAACGCCCGATTCATGGTTATGGCTTCGCGCTGGTATGAGGGATTCCCTATGTCGATTCTGGAGTCGGCACAGCATTACAAGGCAGTAATCGGGCCGGATCACGGTGGCTTCACGGAGATAATCGGCGCGGGCGACGATGCCATCGGTCTGCTTTTCGAGCCGGGCAATGCCATGGCACTGGATGCCGCGGTCTCAAAGCTCTGGAACGACGAAACATTGGCCCGGTCGCTTGGCCGGATGGCCAACGGGAAGCTGAAGGCACGATACAGCACCGACGTGATTGCACAGCAATGGGAATCACTTCTCAATTCCATGCGCAATGAATAGTGGCGCGCCTCGGAGAGTCCTCGCTATCATTAGATGATAACCTAAAGCATGAATACTTATTTCAATATAAATTACGAATTTGACCGCGGTCAAGTGCATCAGGCCATCGCGCGGCGGTTGGCCGAGCCGGGCTCGGACTACATCTGCGTGGCCGACGGCGTGATACTCAACACCGTTAACCGTGTGCCGGAGTACCGCCAGGTGGTGAACGGCGGCATGTTCTCCATCTGCGACAGCAGCTATGTGCCGCTGTACATCAAGTGGATATATGGCACGCAGTATCAGCAGTATTGCGGCAGCCAGATATTCAGGGACATAGTGTCCGAGGGAAAATATCGCATGATATTCCTCGGCACTCAGCAGAAAATCCTGGACTCACTGCAGAGGAATCTCATGGAAATGAATCCGGCGGTGCGGGACATGAAGTTCGTGGAGCTGCCATTCTGCAATGTCGACGGATTTGACTATGAGTCGATAGCGCGTATGATCGAGGCTGACGGTGCCGACATCGTATGGGTGGCGTTGGGTGCGCCGAAGCAGGAATACTTCATGTCGCGACTGAAGCCGCACCTGCGTCATGGCGTGATGTTAGCCGTGGGAGCGGCGTTCAAGTTCTACAGCGGTGTGGACGAGAAACGGGCGCCTAAGTGGATGGTGGATCATCACCTGGAGTTCGTGTATCGCCTGGGCCGCGATCCGAAAAAGCAGTTCCGCCGCTGCTACCACATCGTGGCAACCCTGCCGGGCCTGCTGCTTGCGGAACGCAAACGCAAGCTCAACAAACAATAACGAATACTATCGACCGGGCAGGGACATCCCTCCGGCATTTAGCAATACGGTGATTTATAGACGGAAGAACAATAGAAACAGTAGATGTAACCGCAAATAACACCTCCTGTACTACTGTTCTACTGTCAAAATTAACCTTGACACGTGCCGAAGTCTCGTCCCCACACCGTGGCCTACTGTTCTGTTCCTCTGTCAAAATATAGTCAACAATAATAATCATCAGATTTAATGAAAACTGCTTTAATAACCGGTATTACGGGTCAGGACGGGTCGTTTCTGGCCGAGTTCCTGCTCGACAAAGGCTATGACGTGCATGGCACCATCCGCCGCTCGTCGGTGGATTTCCGCGAACGTATCGCACATCTGGAAGGTCATCCCAACTTCCATCTGCATTACGCCGACCTCGGCGACTCGATGTCTATAATACAGGTGCTTAACAAGGTGCGTCCGGACGAGGTGTACAACCTGGCTGCACAGAGCCACGTGCAGGTCAGCTTCGACTCGCCGGAGTTTACCGCCGACGTCGACGCCACGGGCGTACTGCGCATTCTGGAGGGCATCCGCCAGTGCGGACTTGCCGACACCTGCCGCTTCTATCAGGCCTCTACGTCCGAGCTGTACGGCAAGGTGGAGGAGGTGCCGCAGAACGAAAAGACGCCGTTCCACCCCTACAGTCCCTACGCGGTGGCCAAGCTCTACGGCTTCTGGATTGTAAAGGAGTATCGCGAGGCGTACAACATGTTCGCCTGCTCGGGCATTCTGTTCAACCATGAGTCGGAGCGTCGCGGCGAGACGTTCGTGACACGCAAGATCACCCTGGCGGCGGCACGCATAGCACAGGGCAAACAGGAGAAACTGTACCTGGGCAATCTGTCGTCGCTGCGCGACTGGGGCTATGCACGCGACTATGTGGAGTGCATGTGGCTGATTCTGCAGAACGACAAGCCGGAGGACTTCGTCATTGCTACGGGCGAGCAGCATTCGGTACGCGAATTCTGCCAATTGGCATTCCGCCGCGCAGGCATCGAGCTGATATTCGAAGGCGAGGGCGAGAACGAGAAAGGTATCGACGCCAAGACTGGCAAGGTACTGATCGAGGTGTCGCCCGACTTCTACCGTCCTACTGACGTGGTGAACCTGTGGGGCGACCCGTCGAAAGCTCGCGAGAAACTTGGCTGGGATCCCAAGAAACGCACCAGCTTCGAGCAACTGGTGAACCTGATGGTAGACGCCGACATGGCCAAAGTGGCCGTGGAGCGTGCCGGCGAGCAGGTCAAGACCAACCTTGCGGAATATCTGGAAAAAGGAATAGTGAAGTAATCACTTCACTATTCCCTTCTACATTACACATTATTAATCCACACAACAATCTGTGAATAAGCTAATTACCCCCCCCGAATGTAAAATTGAGGCATCACACCAGCGCTCGTGCGGACTGGACATAGTGAGATGCTGCGCAATCCTGTTTGTGATTGGTGCTCATTTCTTTTTGCACACGCCGTTCAACAATACGCCCTTCAACTCCGGGTCGATGTTCATACTGGGTATGCTCCAGTCACTTACGTTGATTAACGTGCCTCTGTTCCTGATGCTGACGGGTTACCTCAACCTAAACAAACAGGTCAACAGGAAGTATTACCGTAACGGAATCCGCGTAGTGGTATCATACGTGGTTATCTCCATAATCACTATCCTCTACCGGAAGTATTGCCTCGGCGACACGGAGTCATGGGGAATGTGGGTCAGAAAAATATTGGATTTCAGCGCCATTCCCTATGCTTGGTACATAGAGATGTGGATAGGACTGTTCCTACTGACACCTTTCCTGAACATCCTATGGAAAAACATCGGTTCTCGACGCCACAAGCTTGTTCTGCTGCTGACACTGTATCTGCTGACGGCGCTACCCGATTTCTTCAACCGCTATGGGTTAACGTTGGTGCCGGCATATTGGGAAGCACTATATCCGGTCACTTTCTTCTATTTAGGTGCATATATCAAGGAGTATCAACCTAAAACCACCGACACCGTACGCATAGGGCGTTGTAATCTGCGCGTCGCCACGCTTTGCTTTGTGGGCATAGTGGGTATTTGTCTTATAAATCCGGTAATCAACATCGCGCTGTTCCAGCAGCGCTCCATGATGCATCTGATAGGAGACGGCAACGGAATATTCGGCGTACCGTTGGCCACGATGTTTTTCATAGCGGTGTATAGAACGGACTGGAAGAACTGTGGTGTGAAACGGGGATTGGCCAAGGTGTCGGTATTGTCGCTTGACATGTATCTGTTCAGTTGGATATTCGACAGCTCGGTGTATCCCATGACGCGGGAATGGATGCCCGACATGCAATCATGGGGCATACTTCTATATTACGTGGCCGTAGTGGCTGCCGTATTCCTCATTTCGATGTTTGCAGCAGCAATCAAAGATGGCGTATGGCGCATCTTTCATAATGCATAATAATCACAGAGGACTCAAAAAAAGGGATTGAGTTGCTTTCTGCACGTCACCCATCCGCAGACACGATTCACGATGCATTTCACGTTAATAATAGTATGAAACGGCTGGCTTTCATACTCGTGTCGTTGCTGTTCCTGCTGTGGGGAATGGCCAACAACATGAACGACACGCTGCTGGCGGCGTTCAGGCGCATCATGTCCATGAGCGACCTGCAGACATCGCTAGTGCAGTTCGCGTTCTATGGCGCCTACTTCTGCTTCGCGCTCCCTGCAGCTATATTCATCAGCCGGCATTCGTATAAAGCGGGCATCCTGTTAGGTCTGTCTCTGTACGCGGCGGGCACCATGCTGTTCTACCCCGCGGGCCAGGCGGCGTCGTACGGGTTCTTCCTGTTCGCCATCTACGTGATGGCCGGAGGATGCGCTGTGCTGGAAACCACCGCCAATCCATACATCCTGTCGATGGGCAGCCCCGAGACGGCCACGCGCCGCCTCAACATAGCCCAGACCCTCAACCCGGTCGGGGCTATATGCGGCATATTGCTGAGCCGGCATTTCATACTGTCGGAACTGAACGTGGCTGATGCCGCCGAGCGGGCGGGCATGGACTCTCAGGCCCTGGCCGCTATCCAGCAACATGAACTGAACGCGGTGTCAGGCACCTATATGCTGATAGGCGTGGTGCTGCTCGTGCTGTTAGCCATCATTGCTGCGGTAAAGATGCCGAAGGACCGCGACTCGGGCAAGTTCGACATCCGCAGGACATTCGGCCGTCTGTGGCACAACAAGCGCTGGCGTTACGGCGTGGTGGCGCAGTTCTTCTATGTCGGCGTGCAGACGGGCGTGTGGTCGTTCACCATCCGTCTGGCGATGGACCGTTTAGGCATGGCGGAGAAGGATGCATCGCTGATATTCCTGTATTCCATCGTGGCGTTCACGCTGTTCCGCTTCCTGTTCACGTGGCTGATGGGCTATGTCAGGCCGGTCAGACTGCTGCGCGTGGCGGCAGTGGCGGCCATCGGCTGCACGTTGGGCGTTATATACGGCACCGGCTGGGCGTCGGTATGGGCGTTGGTGGGCATTTCGGCATGTATGTCGCTCATGTTCCCCACCATCTACGGCATCGCCCTGGAGGGTGTGACAGGCGACGACGCCAAACTTGCGGCGTCCGGACTGATCATGGCCATCCTGGGCGGCGCGCTCATCACGCCTCTGCAGGCTATGGTGTCGGACGCAGCCGGTATCGGCACATCCTTCTGGGTGCCCGTAGTCTGCTTCGTGTGCGTATTGGCATACGCTTCAATGCGAAATTCCCGTTAATACAAGTATGAAGAAGAAGGTATTTGTGTCGGGATGCTACGATATGCTCCATTCGGGGCACGTGGCGTTCTTCAAAGAGGCGTCGCATTACGGCGACCTGTATGTGGGCATCGGCTCGGACAAGACCATCGAGGAGCTGAAGCACCGCAAGACGGTATATTCGGAAAAGGAACGCCTGTATATGGTCAAGGCCATCCGCTATGTGACGGATGCCTTCATCAACACGGGCAGCGGCATGCTCGACTTCGTTGAGACGATGGATGCCGTGCGTCCCGACGTGTTCGTGGTGAACTCCGACGGCGGCAGCGACGAGAAGCGCCGCCTGTGCGCCGAGCGCGGCATAGAGTACGTGGAGCTGAACCGTGTGCCCGACGCCGGCCTGAAGGCGCGTTCCACCACCTCGCTGCGCAGCGAGGTGAAGTCGCACCTCCCCTACCGCATCGACATCGCCGGCACGTGGATCGACCAGCCATACGTGTCGCAGCATGGCGCCGGATGGGCCATCACTGCCTCCATCGAGCCGACGCACGAGTTCATGGAGCGCGGCGGCATGTCTACCTCCACGCGCAACGCGGCTAAACGGATATGGCCATACGAACTGCCGGACTATAACGAGGAGATGCTGGCGCGGCTGCTGTTCTGCTTCGAGAACGACCCTGAGAACAAGGGCCATGTCTCGGGAGCGCAGGATGCCATAGGTATCTGTATGTCGGGACTGACGCGCCATCATTACGACGGCCGGTACTGGCCCGACCGCATCGAGTCGTGCCACGACGAGGAGACGCTGACATGGCTGGAGCGGCACATCGTACTGGTGCCTATGTTCCCTCGTCGCCCGGGGTGCTCGGTGGTGGAGGGCAAGGACATCACGCCCGACAAGGTGCGGGCGCTGACCGAGGCGGCCGACCGCTGCTGGGACGCCATAATGCGCCATGATCTCGGCGACTTCGCCGACGCGTTCCGCGACTCGTTCCGGGCGCAGACGGCCATGTTCCCCGCCATGATGCAACCGGGCGTGGCGGAGTGCATCGACGCCATACGCGACAAGGCGCTGGCATGGAAGATGCTCGGCGCCGGTGGCGGCGGATACCTGGCGCTCGTACTGCCCGACAACGCGGAGCTGACGCCCGACATGATTCAGATTAAAATAAGACGCCGGGGCATCTGACAACCGGTGGATTGTCAGGTACACCTGACAATGCGAACCAACCCGACTGAAACATCGGGTCCGTATAGACTCGACTTAAACTGAAATAATATGAAGATAATACTGTTGTCCGGAGGGTCGGGCAAGCGGCTGTGGCCGTTGTCGAACGACGTGCGTTCCAAGCAGTTCCTGAAACTGCTGACAGCCCCCGACGGTTCCAAGGAGTCTATGATACAGCGCGTGGTGCGCATGATACGCGAGGCGGTACCGGGCAATGACATAGTCATAGCCACGGGCGCGGCGCAGGAGAAACTGATACGCGACCAGCTTGGCGACGCCATCAGCGTGGTGACGGAGCCTTGCCGCCGCGACACGTTCCCCGCCATTATGCTGGCCTGCGCATACCTTAAGAGCCAAGGAGCCACGGCCGACGAGCCGGTGGTGGTGATGCCCTGCGACTCGTACACCGACCCCGAATACTTCGAGGTGATCGGCCGCATGGCGGAGGCCGCGGGCCGTGGTGCCGCCGACATGGTGCTGATGGGCGTGGAGCCGACATATCCGTCGGCCAAGTACGGCTATATCGTGCCTGACCGTGCGGCCTTACAGCCTGACGGAGTGATGCCGGTGAATCGATTTACCGAAAAGCCTGACGTGGCCAAAGCCGAGCGACTGCTGCAGGAGGGCGCGCTGTGGAACGGCGGCGTGTTCGCCTTCCGTTTAGGCTATCTGTCGGCCATCACCAAGAACGTGCGGCCGGGCTACGACTTCGCGTCGCTGCGCGACGGCTACGCCGAGCTGCCCAAAATCAGCTTCGACTACGCCGTGGTGGAGAACGCCGACTCGGTGGCCGTAATAGCATACGCGGGCAAGTGGAAGGACCTGGGTACGTGGAACACGCTGACCGACGAGCTGGAGGAGCGCACATACGGCAACGTGGTGACCGACGGCTCGGAAACATCGTATGTCATCAACGAGATGGGCATTCCGGTGATATGCATCGGCGCGAAGGACCTGGTGGTCGTGGCGTCGCCCGATGGCATCCTGGTCTCCGACCGCAGCCGCAGCGAGGACCTGAAGCGCCTGCTGCCATAGGCCTTTGATATATGCCTGACACGCGGCACGGAATGCCCGCGCCACTAAGCGATAAAATGAAAAACACGGCGTCAACTCTCGGTTGGCGCCGTGTTTTTCATTTTATCGTATTTTCATTTCTGCTTGAATAGTTTCGGCACGAATTCGGTCAGGTAGATGCGCCAGTTCTTCCAGATATGGCCGTCGCCGGTCTCAAAGTATTCGTAAGGATAAGCGTTCTTGTCGAGCAACGCGCGGAACTGCTTGTTGGCGTCGTACAGGAAATCCTTGTTGCCGATGGCTATGTAATACAGTGCCGGCTTCTTCTCGAACTGGGTCTTCAACTTGCCCTCAAGGTCGTCGTATACGGGCGATTTCACACCCTCACCCGGCTTGATGGCAGCCGAGAACAGGCCGATGTAGTCGAACATGTCGGGATATTGCTTCGAGATATTGAGCGAGTGGAAACCGCCCATCGACAGTCCGGCTATGGCACGGGCATTCTTACGTGGTATGGTGCGGTAGTTGGAATCGATGAACTTCACCACCTCGGGGAACGCCGTCTCGAACGAGCCGTCCATTGTCTTGGGCAACTGTGTCGTGGGAGGCTTCAGGCCTGCGGATGTCTCGCCGGGCGCGGCCTCCTGCGAGGCGTTGCCGTTGGTCATAACCACGATCATAGGCTCGGCTTTGCCCTGCGCAATGAGATTGTCGAGTATCTGGGCGGCGCGGCCCAGCTCGGTCCAGGCGTTCTCGTCGCCGCCCATGCCGTGCAGCAGATAGAACACCGGATAACGTTTCTTGCTCTTTTCATAACCGGCCGGCGTGTAGACAGTCAGGCGGCGGTTCAGGCCAAGCTCAGGGCTTTCGTACCATACCTTCGACACCGTCCCGTGAGGCACGCTGTTCACGCTGTACAGGTCGGCGCGCTCGCCGGGTATGATGAAGATATTGCTCACCGTAGCCACGTCGCGCAATAGATACACATTGGCTGGGTCGTTGATTTTCAGTGAATCCACCACGAACGTGTAGCTGTACAGTTCAGGGGCCAGAGCTGCGGGAGTAGTGAATTCCCACAGTCCTTTGTCGTTCTTTTTCAGGTCGGCATATCCGGGAGCATCGAACTCACCGTAAGGCGTCTTGATTTTCTCAGTGGGAAGGAAGTCGCCTGTTACCTGCACACGGTCGGCCGCAGGGGCCATAAGCCTGAAGGTGACGGTCTTGTCGGGATGGACTTCGGGCGAAATCAGTGTGGGTACTCCCCACAATGCCTGCTGGGCCGTCGCTGTCAGCGACATCAGTCCGAGCGCGGCTACTAATAATGTCTTTTTCATGATTTACGGTTTTATTTGGTGCCGACCAGAACAAAGCCTTCGCCCTTGGCGAGTTTGATCCTGACGGCTTTCTTGCCTTTGATTTCCTGGCTCTTGAGGCGGTCGCCCTTCTTGGCGTGGCTGTCGGTGATGAGCGTATACTTCATGGCGGGGTCGAGATTGTCGAACGTGACGGTACGCGTCTCGTTCTCGGCGTTGATGCCGGCGGTATAGGTCTTGTCGCCGGCGGTGCGCGTCAGCACCACATACTTGCCGGGATAGCCCTCGAAGAATTCGGTATCGTCCCAGCGCGTGGGCACGCCGCGCATGAAGTCGAGCGCGGTCTTGTTCTCGTCGGTCAGGTTGTTGGGTGCGAGGGCGAAGTTCTGCTGCGGATTCTGGAACAATACGGCAGTAGCGATCTGGAAGGCGTCGCTGGTGCGACGCTCGTTGCCATTGGCGTCGCTGCGGTGCATACGTTTGTTAAGGAACGTTCCGCCATATTCCATGGCGCCGGCGGCGTTGCGGATGAAAGGATGCAACGCGCTGGACACGGCCTCGCGGTCGCAGAATTCCTGCGAGAAAATCATGTTCTCGGAGGCGAGCACGGCCTCGGATCCGATGTAGTTGGGGAACATCCGCTCCCAGCCGCGGGGCATGGTGCAGCCGTGGAATATCACCATGATGCCGAAGTCGTTGGCGTCGGTCAGGATGGCTTCGTACAGGCGCATGGTCTCCTGCTTGTCGCCACCGAAGAAGTCCACCTTGACGGCCTTCACGCCGTTGTCCTTGAGCCACTGCATCTCCTGACGGCGTATGCGCGGATTCTCCATCTTGTTGATGGGACCCTGCACTATGTCGTTCCAGTAGCCGCTGCTGCTGTACCACAGTATCGGCTCCACACCCTGCGTGCGGCTGTATTTGATCAATTCCTCCATCCCCTTACGGCCTAAGTTCTTGTCCCACCAGTTGTCGATAAGAGTGTACTCGAAGTTCATTTCCTTGGCCAGACGGATATATTCGCGGAGGTCGCGGTCGTTGATGCTGTCGTCCTGCCAGAGAATCCAGCTCCACGTGCCGCGTGCCGGGTCATACTGACGGTTTGCGCCGTATACGGGAGCTACCACATCCCATGGAATAGTGGTCTCCACTATCGGCTTGATGGTCTTGGCAGCCGTCACGGTGCGCCACGGCGTGGCACCGGGCAGCGCGAAAGCCGGCTCGATGGTGCCGTTGCCGTTGTTTTCCTCGGGCATCGGGAACTCTAAGCGGAACAGCCCGTTATCGGGATCGGACAGACGGCTGCCGCAATAGTCGCGGTTCACGCCGGTCTCGGTGACAAGCACCCAGCCCTTGTCACCTACACGGAACAGACCGGGGAAGGTGAAGCCGTGACCGAAGCGTGACTTGGTGTCGCGGGGCGCGTCGGTGATGTAATATTCCTCGTAACTCGGTTTGGTGCGCTTCCAGTCAACCATGGCGTTGCTCTGCGGAGTCAGAAAGAGAGTGGTCTGCTGCGGGAAAGCGAAACCTGTGGCCTCGCGCATGACGCGCACAGACCCGCGGTCGTTTTGATGCGGCAGCGTGTAACGAAACGCCATGTCATTGTCGGTCAGCACAAATTCGATACCCATGCGCCATCCCTGCGGATTCACGAACGGTATCGTGGCCTTTACGGCGCGTTTGTCTACGGTTTTTTTCTTGATACGGTCCAGAGTATAGCTTATCACGGTGTCCTTGACCTGGACGGCACCGGCAGGCCGGAGATTGGTGGCCAGGTCGGCGTAATCGGTAACGAGACCGAGCGGGGACGGCGACACGAGCGTGTCGCTATCCACTATGACGCTGTAGGTTGGGGCCGGACCGACAGTGTCGATGGATACCGAGAGGCTTCCCGGGCCGGCTATGTTGAGCGCCGCTGCGGCGGCGAGGATCGTGATGTTCATATAGGGTTTATGGTTTAGGTTTAAGGTTTAGATATGAGCGGAGAGTGTAATGCAAAATTAGCAACAAAATCGCAGACTGCAAAATTTGAAAGAGATATGCTTGGATTTGAGCTGCTAACAGAGTCGGACTGTATGTGGCAATAATGCTTGGCGGAAACAAAAATGAAAAAAAGTTACGAATGTTTTGGTGGAATGCCAAAGTTTTTGTAATTTTGCAAAGTCAAAACGGGAAGCCTACGGGCTGAACGTGATGCAAGCTTCAGTAGCTCAGTTGGTTAGAGCACCTGACTGTTAATCAGGGGGTCGTTGGT
>ERZ791865.589-NODE-589-length-50133-cov-12.370242_pt1 | contig 50133 bp, 77 predicted proteins | sample MGYA00509942_ERZ791865 | MGnify/ENA primary metagenome ERZ791865 (study PRJEB30046, sample SAMN00792098) | human gut metagenome | study: EMG produced TPA metagenomics assembly of the A metagenome-wide association study of gut microbiota in type 2...
TCATAAAATGGCTTATTTTAGCTGGTTCTAGGCTCATCGTCGAATTGTATTCGAAGTAGGACTACGATTTCCGGGCATTTCAACAGATTCAAAAATCACAAAAATGCAGCAAAAAAGCGGATTTCCCAAATATGGGATTTCCGCTTTTTTCTCGTTTTTTCAACTTTTTTTGCCTGTTTTTTGCCTCTGCTCCCCAACTCCTACACGTCTTCCTTTTTGCTGTATGAGCTTCATCACCGTTAGCATTCGGCCCGGCCGTTACTCTTTACTTAATTTCGTATTTTAAATATACGGGGCGTGCATCTTTGTGAGTGTCTGCCGCATAGGCAGCTTAGAAAAACACTCGGGGTAATTGCCTCTTATTTTACCTATTTTTCGTTTATGCCCATAAATTACTAATCTTATGGGCATAAACTATTGATTTTATGCCCATAAAGTGTTATAATAATTATATAGAAAAACTACTTAAGACGGCTACCGGCAATGGAAGGCTGTAAAGGAGGAATTAAAATGAGAAAATTTTATAAGGTTTTCGGCAGAAATAGCCATGGTGACGACGTATATCTTGGCTGGGTAGATGAAAGTTTACACCCAGTACGATGGGATATTCTTGGTTTTGACAAGGTTATGGATGACTTAGGTTGTGAGGAAATCCCTGACCCTGTCGATGAGGATATGGTTTCTGCCGAGGGGAAAAAGTTCTTTGCTGTCGAAGTTTATAGCGAAGAAATGCCCCCGGAAGAAGTCGACCAGCTGGTCGACGATTAGTAAGTATTCAAGCGGCAGAAATGCCGCTTTTTTTGTTATTTTTATAGGAGGAATCAATATGGGAAAAGTCAAGAAAATTTATATGAACGAGCCGTTAGAACTGCTTGCTGAGCAAACAAAGGCCGACAGCCGTCGAAATGGCGGCTTTAGCCGCGCGCTGGGGCTGATCGTCAACAGCTATCAAATTTTGATGACGCTCTCACCTCTCCCGGAGTTTTCCGACGGAGAAAAAGAAGTCCTATATAATATTCTTTGGGGCTCGAAAGTCACCGCTTCAAAAATCAAGGACTTGCATTTAGATGTGTTGGATTACTTTGGGTGCTCTACAGATAATGAGTTATACAAAAAAATTGAGGCTTTGAATATCGTCCAGCGTGTCCGTCTGGTAAATGAATTGTTATATGGCCTCGACACAAGTATTGACTACGAAATTAACAGCAAAGAATACAGCGAAATTACTGCCGAGGAGGAAGAACAATGAATAAAATCAATTTCATTGGAATCATATCCGCTACGAAGTGCAACCCGAACGGCGACCCCCTATTAGAAAATCGCCCCCGTACGGATTATGTCGGCTACGGAGAAATTACTGACGTTTGCATAAAAAGAAAAATCCGTAATCGGCTGCAACTCGCCGGGGAACGAATTTTATTACAGGCCCATGACCGCATTGACGACGGATGTAAGAATGTAAAGGAACGGGCAAGCCTTCCTGCCGTTCGAAAATTACTCAGCCAAAAGCAAGAAACGGAAGCTATATCCGTTCTCTGTCAGGAGTTTTTCGATGTCCGCGCCTTCGGCATGGTATTCTCCATGTTACCCTTTAAAAATACCATGATTTCCGGAGTTAAGGGTCCCGTTACTATATCTATGGCGCGCTCGTTGGATGCCGTGACGATTCGTGATATTCAGATTACGCGGTCAGGAAATATCACGACAGAAGAAGGCCGCGGCTCGGAAACCTACGGAATGTCCCTTCCCAAGATAGATTATGGAGCGTATATATTTTCTGGGGGTATTACGCCATTCATTGCTCAAAAAACCGGCTTTTCCGATGAGGACGCGGAAAAATTGAAAGTGGCTATGCTGGATATGTTCCAGACAGATGCAGCCATCGCCCGCCCAGACGGAAGCATGTACGTTCCCCTTTTTTACTGGATTAAGCACGAATCCAGCTTAGGAGTTTGCAACTCCGCATTAATAAATAAGGCTATCAAGATAGCTAAAAAGGACGACATTGACATCCCGTGCCGCTGGGAAGATTACGAAGTAGATGATCATGAGCTATTTGAAATCCCAAAATTGACAATCGAAAAATATACCTTGTAAAATACGCAAAAAAAAAAGAAGGCGCGTACCGGGAACTATCCATTCCCAAGTACGTGCCTTCTTTTTGTCTGCACTGTTTTATGTAGGATAATCGTATACTGCCGAGTGGCAGCGGTGTCGCCGGTTACTGCTGCGACAAGGCATCAGCCTCTGCTTCGTCCGCCTTATCCAGCACTTTGACGACAACTTTCTTTGCAAAAGACCAGATCAGTTTGATCCCGCCGTTGATCAACAGCTTATTTCTGATTTTAACCCATGTCGATGCGGAAGCGTCGGCCTCGGCCGTCTGCTCAGCTGCAAAGTCGGCGATGGCGTCGTCGACGGACGGGATAATGCTGCTTACAACGACATCTTTAATCTGGCCCTTGAATTCCCCCAGAATATCCAATACAACTTCTTTAACGATGTCTTTCAAGTCTTCTCCGTTCATAATTTATCCAGCTCCTTTTCGATGCGATTGGCGACGGATTTATCGGCGCCGTCCAGTAAATTGATATAGGCCTGATTCCGGGCCTTGACCCATGCCGATTCCGTGCTGCCGATTTCAGCAATCAGCCGGGCCTGTAATTCCTTCTTTCGGTCGTCCAGTTTCGATTTAATAAAGGACGACACAAGAGACTTTAATAAGCTCATGATAGCGGTGCTCACCCCCTTTCATTGTCTGCGGCAGATAAAAGGGATCACCTCCTCAGTTATACGTCTTTCAAAAGGCCCTGCGCGCGGTAGAAATTTGCATTCCCCCGTAGCTCATCGCCGCCGCTCCAGCGGGGCGAGCCTTCACGCAGGACGAGCAAGTCCCATCGTTCGACGGTCGAATCCGGGCCATACGGGTCATGGCACCACAGGCCGTCCTTGTTGTCGGCAGCTTCGGCGTGCGTCATGACCCGCTGTAAATCAATCGTCAAATCCAGCGCATCGGCCAATACGCAGACAACCTGCGCAATGGCGTTCAGCTGGGCCTCTGTCGGCGGATATGCCCCCAGGCGATACTCGTCAACGGCATCTAAGGCGCAGCATAACGTAATTGCGACGCTGCCGGTGTTCCGCATATACGTTGCTTCCTTTATCATGGCCAAGTTGTCCGTCGTGACCCAGACGCGGCCGTCGCCGTCAATGTTGACATGATAGTCTGAAAATTTGGTGTAGTAGTCTCCGCCGGTCCAATGGCAATACAGTTTGACATCGCGGCCCATGTTTCGCGCTGCCGTCCACAAATCATTGTAGGCTGCCCTGGCCATGTTCTTTAATTCCTGTAACGTTACCTCGCGCATCATATTACATCACAATCCCCTTCACTGCTTTTTCTTCGCTACCAAACAAATAAACGCACCAGTCTTCGGCCAGCAAATCCGTCTGACTGGCCAGCCATGGAACCACTTCGCCGGTAGCTGTCTTCATGGCGATAAATCCGCCATATAGCACCTTTCCGCCTTCTCCGGCCAAGTGCTTACCTGCATCTGTTTTTGGCTCATGATAGGCCGACGGAACATAATAAATGAACATTCCTTTTCCATTCCAGCCTATCCGGCTAACCTTGCCGCCGGACTTTAATACCTCCAGTGCTGCACTGAAATCTAAGCATCCTTCATACATCATGATTTCCGCTCTCCCTTCTCTTCCTTTTCGCTGGCGAGCTGTTCCAGCGTTTCTCTTAATTTTTTGGGGATAGGAAGCCCGGCCTTCCCGGCATTTTCCAGTATGGATAGTCCTTCATTAGCAATGAAGAACCAGACGACAAAAGGCTGCGTCAATGTCGACTGCCCCAGGGCCATATCCAGCTCGTGAGACAAGGCTACAAGGCAAAGAATAACCATTTTCTTACAAAAGCCAGCGAATCCCTTCTTGCTGTTGAGTTTCATGTTGGGATTGATATAGGCCGCTGCTATGCCGGTAATGTAGTCTATAGCCATGATGACGACCAATGCTTCGTGAATATCACTCCATCCCGTAAAATGTGTAATCAATGCTCCCGCCGCCGACGCCACCGCCCCCCATTCTATTTCTGTCTGGACTGGAATCAGGCTCCGCATCCAGCTCATCAATGCCGTCATCATGGAGCGCCTCGCAATTCTATCTCAATGTCTACGGCATTTTTCCAGCTGATAGGCCGCGGATCCATGACGTTCCGCCAAGCCATATACATATGCGCCGCGGCCAACTCTTCCGGCATACAGCCGGTGCAGGTGCCAAGGCCCGGACATAAGACCGTTTTTATGTCTGCGCTGCGCTTTACGGCGATTAACATCGCCCGCATGGCATTATAGACGTTATCCGTGCCCAGGATGTTTTGCGGTATGCGCATCGTCGGCGTATGAGCCAAAACAGAATGCCGGGCATGATCGATACGGACCAGCAGACACGTACCGACCGGCTGTTCTCCGCAATACTGGGCCATGATTTCGGCTTGCACCCTTTGCATCAGCTCATAGCCAAAATAATCAATAATGGCCGCATCAATGCCTCCGTCCATCAGCCCGAAAGAGTTTCCCGGGCTGACGATCGCGTCGTACTCTGCGACATCTTCGAATCGGGAATGGATGACTTCGACGTCAGGTTCTCCGGCAAACCTCTTTTTCCAAGCCGCACACAGCCGTTCGTTTGTATCGCATAAAATAAGTTTCATCTCCTGCTCCTTTCTGATATGCTCCTATCGTCCATAAAAATAGAAAACAGGAGTGATTTATTATGAAATTACCAAATGGTTTCGGAACCGTTTACCGGATGCAGGGGAACCGGCGGCGGCCGTTTGTCGTGAAAAAGACGATAGAAGGGCGGCAAAAAATACTCGGATATTTTGATACGTTTGAACATGGCCTCTCCTTTCTGGTCGACTTTAACCGTGACCCGTCCGCATTTTCCGACAACATTACCTTTAAAGAACTATATGCCCGCTGGAAAGTGCAAAAATTTCCGAATTTGTCGGCATCCAGTCGGAAGGGATATGAAAATTCATATAGGCATTGCGAGCAGCTGCACGATATGGCCTTTTCTGCTATCCGCTTTGGGCACCTTCAGGGCGTCATCGATACCGTAAAGCAACAAGGAATCGGCTATTGCACACAGAAGAAAATTCGCGGGTTAATGGAACAGCTATACGCCTATGCGCTAAAGTATGACCTCGTAAAAACGAATTACGCCCAGTATGTCGACATTTCACCGCATGTAAAAAAATACCCGAAGCATCCCTTTACCGTCAGGCAGCGCAACAAATTATGGCGAAATCTGGATGAGATGGCCGAGGTGGCCGACGTACTCATCATGATCTATACGGGCCTGCGCATCGGAGAATACATTCAGCTAAAGGCCAGCGATGTCAAATTACGCAGCCATTATTTTATTGTGCGTCAATCAAAGACCGACGCAGGCCGGAACCGGCCGGTACCAATCCATAAAAGCATTTATCCGTGGTTTGTACAGCGAATCAAAAGCGGCCAGCAATATATCTGTCAGCAGGAAACGGGAACGCCGCATACATACAGCACCATGCGCCGCCGCTTTGACGACGTAATGGAGCACTTTAATATGCAGCACACCCCGCACGAAACCCGACACACGACGGCATCCATGCTGGATAGCGCCGGCGCCAATGATACGGCCACAAAGAAAATTCTCGGCCATGCTTGCAAAGGTGTTACGAAGCATGATTATACACACAAGACGATTAAAGATTTACGAAAAGCCATCGACATGATATAGCGTTTGTTCTTTACCTGCGCTTATCCGACACAATAGAAAAGAGCAAGGAATCCCGATACATCCTTCGCGGTTCCCTGCTCTTAATTTGTTCTATGCTATGCAACACCTAAAAACGGCTTAGTTATGCGGTTTCTTGCGGCAAATACGCCTGCAAATCCTCTACGGTCTGGCAATTTTTGATATTTTCTCGGACAGTGACGAAACAGCTGTACGCCGCAAGCTGCTGCGCTCTGGCGGCATCCCCGGCTGCCATCATCTGAGATTTAGTTACAGTCTGCAATGTTGCCGTTTTTCCGTCCGCGTCATAGACCTTGTACTGCCCAGAATCCCCCATGAGAGTAAGGGCAATTTGCCAATCCTGCTGGCCCGCGGCGTCCGTCGTAAAGCCCATCCCATCAACATATACAAGAGCATCACGCTGCTTTACATACTCGCCGTACTGATAATTAAGAGCCTGCTCTTTGAGTTCCTCGAAGGTCGGCGGGACGTACTCGCGCTTTTCTTTCGCTACCATGTATTCGTCGATGGCCGCGATATAGTCGTCATATTCGGCAATGGGGTAAGATTTCCATTCTTCTTCGGCTTTCTCATCCGTCTTGATGACGACATTTGGCTGCTCGTTGTTATACCAAACACGTACCGGCAACGATTTAATACCGCTATCTTTTTTAAAATTTTCGATGGTATCAACGTATTGTTTTTCACCATCAATAATCAAAACTTCATTTTTTTCGATTTGGAAACATTTCATTTTTATCATCCTTTCTTATTTTCTTAAAATTAATAACTACCGAGGAACTACCTAGTCATGGGCATAGCGTAACGATCAATATTTCAAGTGCAGGCAATCATTCGCATACTATTTATGGAGATTATTCTAATGGGTCGCATCGTTATATTGACAATGTAGAAAAAAATACATATCAAAATGAAGCGGCAGCAATGGACGTTTGCGGTGATGCTGGTAGCCATTCACATACTGCCAGTGGTTCTGTTACATCTACTGGCAGCAACTCTCGGCATGAAAATCGTCCGCCTTACGAAGTGGTACAACGTTGGAAAAGGATTGCTTAAGCTGTTCGCTTCCAACGGGCGACGGTTTCAAAAGGCATGCGATTTTCATGCGAATTATCATTTCCGGCGTTTGCGATTGTGTGTGTATGTGCCCCTGTGCTAGATGTTTTACCGCTATTTGCGGCATTATTTTGCCCACTCAAATTATAATTTTGAGACCAATCTCCATGTTCATCACAAGCAGTTGCTAAGTAATTTCCACTGCTTAATGTGCCATATTGGGCCCCTGTTCCTTTCCATGCCACATAGTGAGTATGTGCTCCCGTGCTTGAAATAGTATGTTTGTGGGACGGCAGTTCATCGGTAGTGAGTTGATGCTTCGCCTCGCCGCCGGTTTCTCCTAATGTATAAGTATGCGAGAATCCTGTTTCTGAATAGGCTCCTGCCGCTACTAATACGCGGCCTGCGGCCATCTTAGACCACGTACCGCCCCATTTTGTATTTGGGTCAAAATCAACGGTAAAATCGCGGACAGTCCCGACTGGCTGGCTCTGCAATGCGACATGATACAGCTTAAAGCTTGCCGTTCCGTCCGTTACGACGCTGTTTATTGTGCTCGGCAAAGATGGTTCTGTCGCTGCCGTTGTCCCGGCCGTAACGCATTCGAGGTATGCCCAGCTTGGCAACGTTGGAGAGTATGCATAATCCCCTACCTGATAGGCTTTGTTTCGCTGCAAAATATTGAGCGCAGCATACACCCATTTCCCGCCGCCGTTGAAGACTTTATCCTGCGCCCCGGCCGGAGCCGCCGGAAGCATACCGCGCTGGCCTGCCGTACTGGCAGTCGCCCCGACATAATCCTTGTGGGCGCTTCGGTCGTTATTGTGGGCGCTGATAGATTCGGACGTAGAATCCGAGCTGGCAAACTGCATGATTTCCCATGTGACGCTGCCGTCTTCCCACGAATCGCCGACGTTTTTCTCTTCCGGCAAATCAGTGATAGATTCCTCCGAGCTCATCCCTGCCGTCGTACATTTTAGGTAAACATCCAGCGGCCCGTTTTGCAGTTGCCGAAGATCTCCAACAAAATAAGCCGTCGATGGCAGTCTCCAGAACAGGAAGCCGCCGAGGGACGATTCGGAAAAGGCGTTATTATACAACCATTGCATTTTAAGGTCAGCATTGTTCATCCATGCATCCCACATGTACCGGGACGGCGGCGACTGCCCGACGAACGTCCAACCTGATAAGTAATTTTCATCTGTAAATGTATAGGTTTGCGGGGCGTTGCTACCCCAAATTTTCGAAAAATCCAGCGTACCCGGCATGGATTATTCAGCTCCTTTCTCATCTTTTAAAATACAACGTCTATATCATCCGGAAATGTTCCAACATCAAACCCTTTCGCATTGGGTTGTCCCAAAAATCCGAAATAGTTTTCGTACTCAAACATAGTCATGCCCTTTACGCCGACGCCGCCGGCGCGAACAATTAAATCGACCGCCCGGGCGATTGCCAGTTCATTTACATCCAGCATCCGCCCAATACCAACGGTAATTTTGGCATTGCCTAATTCACTCAAAACAACATACGGACAATCAAAAATACGGCGCGTACTGATGATGGTATCCTCGGCCGTGCCGCTTGAAACGTCTTTGAATACTTTCAGCCAGAGCATTTTACGATATTCCGGATCGCTCAAGTTGACGCTTTGTAAATACGTTTCCCATTCATCCCGAAAGCGCCCCTGCTCAAACCCCAGTGCATTATCCTGATCTTGGAACCCAAAGAAAGCGATTTGAATGGCATCGGCAATTTGCCGGGGCTGATTGACGATAGTACCAATGCCGTCCAGCTGTGCGCCTTCTGCCGTGTCGATCCATCGTTTGTCCCGCAGGTCAGAAAAGGCTTGTTCCAGCTCGTCCAGTTCTTCGCCCAACGCCTCAATGATTGCCTGCAATATCTGCTTTCCTTGAAACTGTCCAATCAGATGTTTTTCCATGCTTTCCGTGCGGTTACTGCTCATCTTGTTTGGACACCTCGATTCTGGCCGCGTCAAATACGGCGATCTGCCGGTCGTTTATACTGATGTTCTCCGCCGTATACTCGCCCGCCGTGTCGCCGGTGCAGGCCGTCAGGCTGATATACCCGACGCCGGTCGTAGCCGAGAAGATAGCCGAAAAATACCGCTGCAAGATAACGTCCTGCCCGATTTCCTGGGCTTGCCCTTTGGCCAGTACCGCGTCGGCGATTTCGTTAAGCGCCGCGGGCGGGAAGACTTCGTCGGGGTTTTCGCCGACCACAATCTTCATCCAGACTTTGACCTGCTGCGGGCGGTTGAAGTATATCGTATGCTGCACGCCCTGCGAATCCGTGGCGACGCCGCTGCTGTCGCCGAAGGTATCAATTCCCCCTGCTTTGCGGTTCCAAATCTGCTGCGCAATGTCGTTTTCCAGTCCGCCGTCAACGACGGCCTCAATGGAGTGCGGCGGGCGGCCTTCGTCGTCTTCCGTATCGGTATTGTTTTCGTAGACCCGGCAGGTCGTGACGCCCTCAACGTTGGAATAGACTGCCGCGGCAATCGAATCCGTCATGGCTGACGCGCGGTCATATAAGGACGAGCTCCACCGCTGCCGCAGGCTGATGTCGGATTCCGCATCCCGGCCGACAGTCGTCGCGACATTGTTCGACACGCTCCGCCATCCGGCATACGTCGTCAAAATCTGGGTAATTGTGCCGAGGGCCGGGTCAATGGCTCCGGCCGTGGTGCACTGAAAATTCACCGGCGAGCCGATTTCAACAATAGATACGCCGGTCGCGGCTATCGTAAAGGTGTTCTTCTGGTCGGCCGTTGCCAGCGTCATCGTATCGTTGGCCACGGTAAAGGATTTATCCGTAAAACTAAATTGCGACGATAAGCCGACCAATACCGCCGCCTTATCGTCGCCGCTTTTTGCCGTATAGGATTTTTGCACGCCGTCTATGGTCAGCGTGTACTGCGCACCCTCAGACACGTCAGACGCTATCTGTATGGACGCATACGACGCTTTCCCGGCGTCTATGTATGAATCACTGTCCATACATGTCCAAACCGTTGCATCGGCGTCTGAGGCCGAAATTTGCGAACCGTAGGGAACCAGTGTCCCGTTGTCGCCGTAACAAGTCGCTACAAGCGAGCTTCGCTCCGCATCGATGAGCGTAATTCCGGCCAAGGCCGCCGCATTGGAGAGGGAAACGCCTTCCGCCGTGTTGGGGTACATGGCATTGTAGACGTTTTGGGCCAGTTCCCACAGGTCGGACAATTCATAGGCATAAACGCCGTGAAGCTGCCCGAAAATCGAATTGCTCCCCGTTTGGATTTCCATGCCAAGCTTGTCCGCAACACGCTTGTTCAGGCTGTCGAGTATCTCCGGCAGCCGTTTCCGCTTGAACCCGTCCCGGGTCAGGCCGTATTTAATTTCTGGCATAGCCGAGCAGCTCCTTTCGTTTTATCAGTCCGTACGTCGTTTCCGCCGCATACTCCACGGCCAGCGTGCGGGAAAAATTGTTCATAGCCAGCGCCATTGAGGTGACGGACGACACCCCTTCGACGCCGCTGATTTTCTCCATGAGGATTTGCCGGATATGGTTTTCGTTCGGATTTTTGACGAGTATGTACTCTAAATAAGGTACGCCGTCCCGCGTGTCCAAAAACCATTCCCCGAGCCATTCCCGCAGCGTAATCAATATCTGCTGCGCGACCCGTTCGGCGTGATCGATGAGCACGAGGTCGCCGTTCCGGATGACTAAGTCGCCGGTATTGACGTTCATCGCTATATCATAGGCCATGATCTGCCACCCCTTTCTACTCCGGCGGGCCCGTTTTGCTGCCGCCGGATTCGACGCCGCCGTGCGTATGGCCCGTCAACGAAATGCCGTTCACGACTAAATCGCCGCCGGAAAACGAAAAATTCGTTCCGTCGGCCAACGTGCCGGAGAAGCCGCCGCTTCCCAGCAACACCAGCGAGCCGCCGTTAAACAGACAGACGTCGGACGCATGGGACACATTCGACGGGGCCGCCCCGCTGTACAGCCCAGGAATACACATAGCGTCATTCATGTCGTGCTTTCGTGTGTCGTCGCTGTCGCCGCCGCTCAGGTAATCATCCAGCTGCGATTCGGCGAAAATGAGCAGACAGCCGTCGCCCGCCCGCAAGGGGAAGGTCACGCCGGAACTGCCGCCGCAGCCCATGGGGAACTGTACCGGCACGTTATGAATGACGGGATAGTCGAAGGAACGGCCGTCGTCGAGCTTGTACTTTCCGAAGGGCTGCACCTGCGCCCGGTTTGTTCCCGGACTGTAAGACACAATCTTGCCGGGAAGCGCCGTATGTACGGCGGCCAGCTTGTTATCTGTCCATCCTTCGACGATTTCCTTGATTTGATTCGGCCCTTGATTACTGTTGTTCATCGGTATACGTCAGCCTTTCTATGAGATTCATTTCGCTGATCCAGTCGCCGCCGTGGGTGTCGCCCTGATGTTTGACCGATTCGACGCGGAACCAGCCCGTAATGATGCGGCTTTCGACTTTCACCGCGTCGCCCGGCGTAACCGTCGGGGCCAGCAGCGTTTTGATTTTCCAGCCGGACTGTTTTTCCGGCTTTTCTTTTTGCGCCTTCTGCCGGCGCCGGCGCTTCGGCGTATCTTTATCCGTCTTAGGGTTGGCCCGAATAATCCGCTCCGGCGAGCCGATCAGGCCGCTTCCAGCGGAAAAGACAAGACCGCGGTTTGCAAAGACGCCGCCGTTCATGATGACTTGTAAGGCGTCATTCTGCACGCTCCACGAACAGCCGGAATGATAGCAAACGCCGTCCAGAGCTTCGCGCGCCGTGCCGACGAAGGAATAGCCGTTGACGAACGTCCCGAACTGCACGCCTTCGCCCAGCACCAGCGGCAGCCCCATGGCGTTTGCGATCGTCTGCAATACCCGGTTCCCGGATGTTCCCGGGGCGAAGGAAAGAGAAAAGGCCGTGTCCCGGATTGCCACGTTTCCGTCGGCCAGCGTGAGCTTCGTTTCCACGTCCTTGTCGTTTTCTTTCGTCTCGCTCTGCGTAACTGTACCGACAAACAGCCGGACGGGGCCGGTATTGTCCTGATAGCCCGCCCAGATCTCGACTTTGCGGTCGGCTACCTCTATCCGGTTCCTTGAATCTTCCGACAGATTATACAGGGATAGGGCGCTTTTATTGGTTTCTTTGGTGAGGTCTTTTTCCACGGCGAACTGAACGCGAATCGTGTTCGCATATTCCAGATTGATTTCCGGGAAGATGACTTTATACTGTCGATGCCATAATGTCATTGAGTTCCGCCTCCGGTATGTAGACCATAGATGCCTTGCCGGTGATAAAATCCGTCCGGCCGATTTTCTCATTTCCCGTAACCGGCGACGTAATAACGGCCACAAATTCCCCGCCGGGAAGGCCGACATGACGGCGGTACTGGTGCAGGAGCGGGAAATTCGGCACGAGTGCGATACCGCGAACAATATCCGTATTTTTGCCGTCGCGAACATCCATGGCCCAGGCCTGGGCATGGTCGTTCCAAGCGAAATGCAAATTATATTGGACGGTATCAATGATCACCGTCTCGTAAAAATCATTGGCGTCAGTCATTGAAATCGTAATCATCAGAAAAATGTCCCTGCCTTTCCAATCGACTGATACACGGAATAGGCGGCCATATATGCCGTCGCTTCCGAGCCGGTCGCCATGGCTCCGAGCTGCCCAAAGTCAATGTTGTCCGTATTGATTCCCAGAATCCCACCGCCCGCGCTTCCGGCCGAGGCGTCGACCGTTTGCAGGCCCGTCCCGATTTCCGTCTGGGCCGCGGCTCCGCCGTCTTTTTCCGTCGTTCCGGCTTTTCCGGCTGCGTCGTTGGCCGCGTACTCTTCCGGCACGTCTTCCGTCCGCTGCACGGCGCGGTGCACGTGCGTAAATTCTAGCTGGCAGCGGTAGCAATAGCCATTTTCGACATTACGGGGAAGCGGCGCCGACGTCATGACCATGTCGGTATAGATGGCGTCCACCAGCGTAATTTTTACCGGCTCGCCCTTCTGGTAAATCTGCATGAGCATATTTGTCACGGCATTCAGCGACCGACCGCCGAGAAGCGAACCCCATGTAACCGGCGTGGGCGTGAAGACGACATCCATAGACAGCCGCATAGGCTTTCTGACGACATGGTCAGCGATGGGGAAGCCGTCTTCGACGGGATATTCTGTTACTTCGCTGTCGAAATTTGTTTCCCGGGACATGACGACGTCGACGGTCAAATAGTCGCCGATTTTAGCCGGTTGCGTCGGCTTCGGCATGACGCCAGCAGCCTTCCTTGAAACAAATCCGTTACCACCAAGTAAGCTATCAAGGCTTGGCATATATAACCCTCCTTTCAATGATACGTACTAATACATATTTTATTCTTTACGCACGTATTAATACGTGTTAAAATATAATCAAAAGAGGTGATCCGATGAAGATTTCAGAGCTAATCAAAATCCTAAAAAAGAATGGTTGTACGTTCTTACAAAATGGCGGCCGTCATGACGTGTGGTACAGTCCAATTACAAAAGAAAAACTGATCATCCCACGTCACGGCGCAAAAGAAATTAGAACGGGAACAGCCAATGGGATATTGAAAAAAGCGGGGATTAAATAATCCCTGCTTTACCCTTAGCTTTTATTCATCGTTCTAAGGAGGTTGAACTATGAAATACATTTACCCTGTATTATTTACAAAGGAAGATGACGCATATCTAATTCACTTTCCCGATTTCCCCAACATTTTTTCGGAAGGGGATTCGTTGGCTGATGCTGTGGATATGGCCGAAGACGCCTTAAATTTGTGGTTGTGGAATGCAGAAGAAAGCGGCGATGAAATACCTGCCCCAAGCGATCCTGCGGTTTTAGAAATTCCATCAGGTACGATTGTCTCGCTTGTAAAAGCTGATACGTTAAAATACCGTCAGCTGCACGACACGCAAGCTATAAAAAAGACGCTGACCATTCCGCGTTGGTTAGATACGTTGGCAAAAAAACACAATGTAAACTTTTCTAACGTCCTGCAAAATGCCTTGATAAACGAATTGAACGTACATAAAGCCTAATCCATGTGTGAGACAAGATGATGAAGATAATATATCCGGCTTGCTTCTATCCTTGCGAAGAAAAAGCAGATGCCTATACGGTCGTCGTGCCAGATCTGCCCGGGTGCGTTTCAGAAGGTGACACCCTGCTAGACGCCATCACCATGGCGACGGAAGCCGCTTCCGGCTGGGTGTTGGATGAACTGGAATACGGGAAAGAAATTCCCCCGGCCAGCAGCATCCAAGAAATAAAGCCAGAAAGTCCCGACGGATTGGTCAGCCTTATCACACTGGATATAGAGGCATACGCTAAAAAGTAAGAATTTGCCGTACTCACTCAATGGGTGCGGCTTTTTCTTTTGCCATCAAAAAAGAGCAATGCAAGAAACACTCACATTGCTCTGGTAATATGGGATTTTATGCGTTGACTACTTTCACATTGAACTGCTTCAACATGCATAACTGGGCGTAGGTATCCGCCGCAGCTTTCCGCAGATAGTAATCATACGTTTCTCGGTTCTCCGACGTGTTGCGTTGATTGTACAGTTTCAGAAGTTTACTTGTTTCCTGAATGTTGGCTTCTATTTTGGCAATCCACATCTGAATGGTTGCATCGCCCGGAATATCTTCATATGCCGTTAAAGAGGGCGGCAATTCCCGCGGCGCTGTCGGTAAGGCCGCCGATGTCTGGAAATAATCGTCAATGGATCTCTTGAATTTCTCATACACTCCGGCCATCTTTAAGATAGCCTCGACCATGTACCGCGGAAAGATAGCTATATTCTTAGCTTGCTTTCCTGCGCCGCCGTTCTCCTGCTTGAAGGCGTTCAATACTGCCCCTTTGAGTACGATGTATTCGCCTTTGACCTGCTGGGCCAAATAACGGATTCTGTATTCTGAAATACTCGTCATACGGCTCAAGTACATAGCCGGTATGACAATTTCGCCGTTCCAGAAACACCGGGTAAATGTCGTAACTGGCAAGGCCGCCGTCTGCCGCTTCTTGAGTTCTTCTTCCATCTGATTAAAGGCTTCAATAAACTTCATCTTCCATTGTATCGCTTTACGGCCTGTAAACCCCATAGCTAACAGGGAAAATCCATCCCGATTCATATAATATTCTGGATATTCTTTACCTCGGTTCGTGAAGGTCGTTGGCCGGTAAAATTTGGTGGCCGAATTTTCGGCCGCCAAAATTTCTCGAATAGAATCAAGCACGTGTTTATGTTGCTTGCCAAAACTTTCAGCAACTTGGCGACTAGATGTTACAATCTGACAATTTTTCACTTCTACTAAGCTCATGACAAACTCCTTTCATTGAAAGAAGCTATGCCTTATGATACAATATTTCACGAGGCATAGCCTCAGCACAATAGAGTGTTGCGTTCTTTTCCACGGAGCCGCAACGCTCTATTTTTTTATTTCTTCGTAGACCTTATGCATCCCAATGATAAATACCTTACTTTTAGTGGTTTTTAATTTTTCGGCGCATTCCTCTAAGATTTTACTTTCTTCTTCCGTCAACCGTATTCGCATTTGAACACTTTTGGGGTTGGCAGAAACAGGTCTACCTATTCTTTTTTTTTCAGCCATCTATGTTCACCTCTCTTTATTGGCTACACTTTTATTATATTTTTATGTAGCCAAAAAGTCAAGAGGTGTTTTTTTATGGCCCGGCCATCCACTCCGGTAAGCCGTACCCCGCTGATGCTACCGCATCATTTAGCTGCGAAGAATCATTCAAGTGATAGTCATTATTCTGATATATAGTCGGCTGGAACCATTGTTTCGCGACGGCTTCCGTTGCGCTACCTTGGACGTTGAATTTTTGCTGTAAGCCCAATGCCTCCCGCAATTTATCAATTACCGTAGTAAGGGCATCGGCAACTTTTTGTATAGCCGTCGTGAAAATATCAATAAACGCCGCCGCTCCTTTGAAGACCCATGAAGCTGTTTCCAATATGCCCCACAATAGCCCTAAAATAACGCCGCCCCAGACTTGCCATACGCCTTTATTGGCAGTTAAGGAATGTTCCAGATAGTTTATGCCATCGTTGATATTCCCAAGGATAGGCTCGGCAGCGGCCGACAACATCTCCCAATTATCCCGGAACCAGTTAATCACGCCGCCCGCAACGTCGACGGCGGCGCTAAATCCGGTTTGCAGGTATCCGCCGATTTTTTTGAGGATGTCCCAAGCGGCCAGAAGGTCATACTTCAGGTCAATGAGAGAACTCATTTCTTCATCGCTTACCGTTGAAAAGTCGAACGTGCCGTTCATGACCTGCCGTATTTTGTCGAACCAATCCACCGTTTCAGAAATCTTTTGCGCAACCTCTCCGAATATGCCGGTGCTATTTTGGACATCGCCAATGAATCGATGGAAAAAGTTCCCGACTTTTGTCATGGCCTGGCCGATTGTTGTCGGCATTTTCACAAACTGCGCGTCGATGGCGTTCCCGCTGGCAAGGATCGCATTAATGACGACCTCGCTGGTCAATTCGCCCTGTGCGCCCATTTCTTTCAAATCGCCGACCGTTACTCCCAACGATTTGGACATTTCTTTCATGAGCGTAAAGGCATTTTCACGCAACGAACTTAATTCATCGCCTTGCAGCTGACCGGAGCCGAGGGCCTGCCCCAACTGCAAAATCGTCGCACTGGCCTGTTCCGCCGACGCGCCACCGACTGTTAACGATTTCGAGACAATATCCGTCAGTCGTGACGCTTCTTCGGCTCCCATGCCATACTGTTCTACGGAACTGGCTACCTTAAAATACAAGTCGCCGATTTCATTCAATCCCTGCCGGTTTCGCTGGCTCATAGCATAGAGCCTGTCTTCTATGGCAAGACGTTCCTGCTCGTCTTCGTATAGCGTACGCAGCCGTCCGTCGAGGTTCATCATCTCGTCGGCGGCATTTTTGATAGCATAGACGGAAAAGGCCCCGGCAAAGGCAAGGGCCAAGGGATTTAGGGCAATCGTAAGAGCTCCGACGGCTCCGGCGATAGACCCGACTGCGTTTCTTGCAAGAATAGATTTGCTGCGAATGGCGTCTAAATATTTTGAAAAACGACCTAATGAGCCGCCGCCTTTAGGCACATCGACACCGCCGCCCATGCTGATAAACCGGCCATTTGCAGCGCGCCATCGCCCCATTTTGTCCTGATAAGCTCCCATTTGTTTAGCCGCCGCTGCTACATCCGCTGCGGCTTTTCGTGCAGCTGTTCCCGTTTCTTGAAATCCTTTAGCGGCTACAGCTCCGGCAGTCTCCGCACTTTTCGCCATGCCTTCCATATTCTTTTTCGTGGCATTGATACTGCTGTCCGCTTTGCGTTGGCTGCTTTTATTCAACATGTATGCAATTCTAACGATGAGCTCTCTTACTGCCGATGCCGCCATACTGTCCCCGACCTCCCTTCATCCGCTTTTCCGTGTTGTAATACTCAACGTCGGATATCAGCTCTAAATACTGATTCATCTCTACCAGCTCGGCCAGTGTAACGCGGCCCTGTTTGACGTCCTGAAATGTCGTCAGTCCCTCTTTAATGGCTCTCCAGATAAAGAGGGAGGATTCAAAATTTCGTTCGATACGTCCCGGAACGTCAACTTTAGGCCGTCCAAGGTTTCGCGGACGCCAGCCGGGAGACTGGAGAGCTTCGAAAAATCCAGATAGTTCACTGTGACGACCTTCACCATTAAGGCAATCATGTCAAAGGGCCGCCCGGAAAATACTTCGTTAGCAACGCTTTCCGTCAGCTTTTCAAACTGGCCGTTGCTGTTCTTAACGTAGACGTATTCCGGATCCAGCAGCAGCTTAGAAATCCTCAATAATTCCTCGCCGCTTAAATGCTGCGCCAACGACACGAAGCTGCCGCTGGCAATGGTCGCAAATACGCCCAAATCCGGCGTCATTTCATCGGTTACGGCTGGCTTTTTCAGCCCGCCGATCGCGCCGTCCAGCGCTGGAGCGATAACCTTTTGCAGTTCGCCTAAGACCTTAATCGCATAAAACGGCTCAAATTGCCGGATATTGAACGTATAGGCGCCCTGCTTATACTCTTTGATTTCTCCACCTGTGTACATTAGTCGTTACCTCCGATAATCGGGTCAGTTACAGCCCCCGTATTCAGCGTCCAGTTTTGGGCCCCGATTTGCCGCCCTTTGCTGGACTCGGGGAAGTTCTGTACCCACGCCTCATTAGCAAAGAACAGCGTCGTCCCGGACAAATCTTTTATCATGAGCGGCTGCATGCCGTCGCCATTGGCCCGGTCTTGATTGTAGGCATTTGAAAAATAGTCGTTGCTTTTACTGGTCGACGCTAATGATATTTCGATTTCAAAACAATGATTCGGGTCAATGCTGCGGCCGACTTCTGCGTCTGCGCCTGCGTAAATCGTCATGCCGTCCCCCAGCGGGCGGATCGTAACGATGTCGTCCTCGGAAAACCCGGTAATCTGCCGCCCGCCAAAAATGACAAGTACCTTTTTCGGGTCATAGGTTAATACGCTCATGTCTGTTCACTCCTTTCTTATGCGGCTTCAATCAGATCTTCATAGGTCAGGTTGCCCGTAATCTCAACCGTGTGGATGGCTCCGGCCAAGCGAGCCGTGAATTTGCAGTCCTTCAGCTCACGCAGCGCCTTCTGATTTGGGGAAATATTAGCGTTCAGCGGCACAGACACGGTATAACCAAGGTTCTTATTCCCGGCTTCGTCATATTCTGTTTGTGCAACGCCTCCCCTGTCCTGACCTAAATTCAAGGCCGACCGCATGGCCGATTCGATAGACGCAATGCCGACATCCAAATACGGCACCTTGTTGGCGTTGATCAGCACGTTCAGAACGTTGACCTTGATTTCTTCGGCCAGCCAGTCGCGGAAGCGAATGACGTCAATCCATTCCCCGGCGGCCACTTTGCCGTTCTGAGTGATGGAGATGTTGCGGACGGCTTCGAACGTATTGCCATTCTTCCCCTGTACCGCGAGCGATTCTGTTTCACTCAGGCCGTCCGTCGTAATGCTGGCCAGCTGTTTGAGCGCCCATGTTTCGCCACCGGGGTCAATCGCAAAGCAGCGGGCCATGATGGCGCATTCCGGGTATTCTTCGGCGGCCAAGGCATGATAGAACCAGAACGTCCGATAGTAGTTTTTCGCCTTCAACTGGCTGCCAATGTCCGTCGTAATCTCGCTGTTTTTGGCTCCGTCGGCCGCCGTTGCCGTGCCGAACAGCTTTTCGTTTGCTTCGGCCCATTCGGCCATGGCCAAAATATCCTCTTCGGCGCGAGACGCCAGCGCAACGCCGTAGAAGTCACTATCAGACGTCACAATTTTAGCCATGGAGAAGGCGATGGTTTCCGTCGTATCATCCATAGCAGTTTGTAAATTGCTTGTGACCTTCACAGAAAAAGCCGTTCCGGGATTCTTTGCTTCCAAATGCAGCTGCGTTAACGACGGCTCATCGGCTTGTGAATCATTATCTATCAGAACAGAATCACTATCGCCTGTAATCGCCTGTAAAATCCCTTTCAAAATATCGGATTCACTTCCGGAACTGTTGGTATAGGAGTATTCCTTTTGTCGGATCGTCCCGTCGGCCAGCGTATTGCCGATGGTCAGCGTGTACGTACTAGTCGCGCCCAGTTGGCCAACGCTGAGCGTAAAGCCGTCTACCTGCTGGCGGCCGACTTTTACCTGCGCCGGCGAAGGCGTCTGTGCGAAGGCGTCCGACACCATACGATACAAGGCGTCGTCAGCAGAAAAACCATCCTCAATCATTTGGTTTGGGTCGGTGTAGGTGCTGACCCGCGTAAGCCCGTACATATGCGGGCCGACGCACAATAAAGTGCTGAATCCCTCCGTCGAGATGCCGGTCGTATTCAGCGATATTTGAACATTGACAATCCTGTCAATATTAGCCATTTGATTTGTCTCCTTTCACATGTAAATCAATCCGCACCTCGCCGGTAAGTACCGGCCCGGTAAGCGTGCCGCCAATTTCGACGGTTTCAATGTAGCCGACGTCATCCGTCATTTCCGACATGTATCGGACGCTCAGGTCAACCGCGGCCCGGTGTTCCCAGGCGACGGCGCCGAGCGTAAATGATACGTCCTGTACTGGCCCGGCATTAAAAAAAGCCACCCGGGCAGCCTGACATCGGTCTGCCACGGTTGGCTTTTCAAGCCCCCGAACCATCCGTTCCAATGTTTCGAGGGGGTTATGCTTCTGGTTGTCGGTGTACTGCACTTCAAGCATTGCCGAGGTCGGCACGACGATGTTCATGACGCCGGGTTTGTCCGTCGGCCGCAGCTCTTCGGCCGCTTCCCGCTGCACATTGTATAAGCGCAGCGTCGCATAGGCTTTCATAGGCCGCGGCATGTCGTTTTGATTCGCCCAGATAACTGACGGCTTTGTAAGGTTCAGCAGCTCGGCGACAAGGTCATGAATAAATCGTCTCTGGTCATTTATCATCCGGCATTACCTCCTGTGCAATGGCCTTGTAGTGACTAATAACGCCGCTCTGGTACGGATCACACTGGATGACTTGAAACCGGCTGCCCTGCCAGAGAATCGTATCGGCCTCCCATGGCCCGGAATCTTCCGTATTTGCCCATCCTGCTTCTTTTGCAGGGCGTAGGGGTGTATTGGTATATGCCTTGATGTACCGAACGTTTCTGGCCCCGTCTGCGGCGATTTGCGTGTATTCATTAGCATTGAGCGGCTGCACCGAGGCAAAAATCGTCAGTTCCTGCTCCGTTCCCGGGACATAATAGCCGTCGTCACCGACGGAACCCACGGCCCGGCGCAAAATCTTGACAGGTTTGCGGAATCCCATCGTGGTATCATCCTCTCTTGATGCGAAAATCAACACTGTTCCGCAGGCGGCCGGTGTCGATGAGCGGGCGGCTGGATTTTTTCCGAGCGATCGTCGCCGGAGAGTTGGGGGCAAAATCGCCGCGCGTGAAGATAGCCTGAATATCCCCCTTGGCCTGAGTTCCGAGCAGTTCGAGTGCCTGCTCAGCGGACATGCCGTTAAGAATGAACGTGACAAGCCGTTCCGCCGTGTCGCCCCATTTATCCATATTGGCGTCGGCCGCCTGATGCATGAACGGCCGGGCCGGAATATGAATCGTCGTCTTATTGGGGCTCAAATGAATGCCGATGGTGTGCAGATACCCCCGCATCCGCGGTGTGACTGTGATGTCGACACCGTACTCATTCCAATAGGCCACATCGGCCACCTTGGTCTTGCCGTCCTTTTCGGTTCCAGCGTTGGCAAATACGCCGGCTTCTACGCTCTTCCCGTCCAGCTGTTCCAGATCGCCGATGATCTCTTTGTACCCCAGGTCAATGTCAATGACTTTTGTCATGCTTCATCACCCCATCCGCGTCATAACCGGCACGATGCACATGCTGCGAAGCGTTAGAAATTGCAGACCATATACAGTCTTTTTGAGCAGGGAATCCATATCGTCGCCCGAAGAAGCCGACGCCATTCCGCCATAGGAGCGTTGCAAATCTCCCTCCCGTTCCGAGACAAGGGCGCCGGACGTCAGCGACGTCGCAGCGCCGGCGTTTTCGTCGCTGGCAATCATGGTCTGTAGTGTAAACTGATGGGCCGCCAACAATGCGACGGCCCGATCGTACATCTTGCCAAACCGTTTTTTACTCAGGATGTCGCCGACAAGATCCAGCATTCCCTGTACCTCATCATCGGAAATCTGCTGAAATTCCGGGGCGATTTTTCGGAACATCTCAAGCTGCGTCATGACTACTCATCCGCCTCAGCGGTCTTGATGAGCTCGAGAATGTCGGCTTTTTTCAGACCGTCGGGAATAGCAATGCCCTTCTGAGCCGCATACTCTCTGAGATGCGTTACGGTCATATCTTCCAAAGCCTGTTTAGCGGCCTGCGCTTCTTCCTCGCTGATAATTTGAATATCCCCTTTGTCAATCAAAGACTTAATACGGGGGTACATTTTCAAGAATGCCGTTTTGTCCTCGTTGACTTCCTGCGGTACTTCTGGTACAAGCCGATACTCACCGGCGAAGATGACGCGGGCCGTTTTATTCATAAGAATCATCATGATAGTGTCCTCCTTTCCTTAGCAGCCTTCGGCTTTGACGAAGGCAAACGGCATCGTTACAGTAACGCCGGCCGTAGAAGCAACGCAGTTAATGACGTATTCCAAATTGCGGTATTCGACGGGCAGCTGGTCGAAGCGAATCGGAATTTCGAACTTGATATACGTCGGGTCGAAATATCCGGCTATCATGACGTCTTTCCCACTTTCTCCCGCACCTTTCAGCTCACCGACGCGCATGATACGGGTAATTTCCGGATGAGCCTGTCGGAAGAAATTAAGGTACGTCGTTTCGGTGTAGCTCAGGCGCGTTGTGGCCAGATACGAGTATACGGACGGCGGAAGCAGCAGCGTATTTGCCTGTTCGACGTCGTTCGTCGCTTCCGGGATAGATTCGATAAAATCGTTCAAGTCGCGGAAGACCTGTTCTTCGGTCTTATCCTTCAATTTCGTAGAGCTGGAATCGCCACCGTCGGCCGGAAGGGTAAATTCCGAAATATTCGGGTTGTCCAAAAAGCCGATGATCTTATGTGCGGCGTCACCGTGCCATGCGATAGAATTCAGCTTGTAATCTACGGCGTATCTGGCAATCCGGCCTCTTTCAGCGGACAAGCTGATTCCGGCAAACTGCGCGTTCTGTACTTCGCGGTAATTGTAACCGTATGCGTCGCCAAGCATTTTGACCGTAACGGCTGATTCCTTAGCGCGCAGGTCGACGCGCGGGAGATCGTCCGCCCAGTTGCTGATGATTTCAGCCACGCCGACACTGTCATAGACACGCTGCAATGCCGTTTCTGCACCGACGGGAATATCCGTCGTAACAGGAAATACATCAAAGGAATTCAGCGCGGCTTTCTTGACACGCAAGACCTGCGCGCGAATATGCGTAAGTTGCCGGGCCAGAAAGACGCTACCGTCAGCATCGAAGTTGCCCGTATGTACGATGGCGTTATAATCACGGTCATCATAACGAATGTTGTTGTCATTAGGCATGTTGGTATCCTCCTGTAAAAAAAATTAAGCGCCTGCCGTGTATGTCCCGGTAATAGGCGCTGTCGTCGTATTGTCGGACATCGTAGCCGTGCCCGAGATCGTCGTTCCTGTAATATTGAGTTCGATCGTTTTGATAGTCAGGCCGTCCTTTCCGGCAGCCCCAGGCGAGCCCGTGGCCCCCGTCGGCCCCTGCGGGCCTTGATCGCCGGTATCGCCCTTGTCACCTTTTGCCCCGTCGGTTCCGTCGGCCCCTGCGGGCCCTTGCGCTCCCGTAGCGCCCTTCAAGTTCTTAAAGGCAAAGGAAAATGTCCGGGCCTGCGCCGTGCCGCCCATCTTAACCTCTACGGTCGGCGTTCCGACGTTGGCGTCCACCGTTGCCGTCACTTCGGTAATGGTGGCGGCAGCTCCCGCCGATCCGGTTGCACCGGTGTCCCCCTTCGGGCCTTCTGGTCCTTGTGGCCCCTGCGGTCCGGTTTCTCCTTGCGGCCCCGGCGTCAATTCAATGTTTTTGATTCCGCCTTCAATATGATTCATGTCGGCAGCGGTGATTGTGTTGCCAGTTTCCCATTTCTTCGGTTCGTATGCCATGCGTTAACACCCCCATTTCATCCTACTATCGCCGAACCAACGACGGCTGTGCCGACGATATTGTTGGTATCCGGCGTTACTCCCCCGCCGTCACGGTAATGGCGGCAGCGTTGCGAATACGGACGCGCACGACGTCATTTGCTTCGCCGGACGTCAGGAACATGTTGCCCGACGGCGTCGTTTCCGTACCTTTGACAAATCCCTTCGTAGTGTCATAGGCTACGGGGTCGCCTGCGGCCACATCGCCGCCAGCTGTTACCCATACGTCGCCGCTGGTCAGAATCGACAGGGAATAGCCGTCCGGGAAGTATGCTTCCGTATCGCTTGCGGGCGGCTCTTTGTGGATGTGAAGGGCAATGCCAATCGGTTTTTCCGATGCGGCGGCCTTCTTGGCCTGATGTTCCGGGTCTGTGCCACGGACTACGGGCTCGCCGGGATTGACGCCGCCTTCGCAAGCGAACGAATCGACGACGTCAGCCGTCGTATTGGCCTTCATGCCGGGGAATCCCGGCGCCATGCCCTGCTGATACCACGTAAAGGGTTTCTGTTGTGCCATGATAAATTACCTCCTGTCCTGTCCTTTCCTATACCGGTTTGCTCCATGCGTTCGCTTCGTCTTTGCGGAGCTTGGCCATGGCAGCATTGACATCGTATTCGTCTTCATGGTCATCTTTCTGCTTATTCTGGCTACTATCCCCATGAAGAACCGTCTGTCTCTGCCGGGCCATGCCGTCCTGCCGTCTCTGCTGGCTCTGCTTGGCCATGTCAAACATTGCATCGATGTAGTCGTCGCTCTTGCCATCCATATTGACGGAATCGCCGTGAACTGCCTTGATGACGGCCTTTTTGATGTCGGCGTTGCTCATCGTATCGGCCTTGTCGATGTTGTGATTCTTGGCGACCTCCAGCATGTCGACGCGTTCTTTCACAGCGGCGGCAAACTCCCTGTCTTTCTGCTCCATAGCGTCTTTGTGTTCTTTCTTTTCTTTGTCCAAATCGCTGATGGCCGCATCATACTTGGCCTGAAGCTTATCCATTTCGGTTTTCGAATCATTTCGTTCCTGCAACAGCTTTTCAATGTATACTTTGACTTCCGGGGCGGCGTCATACTCAATGCCGCTGTCGGTTCTTACTTTTGTCATGTTCATCTGGATGTCTCCTCCTTCGTCTTCTTCGTCGATTTGGTCGCCGTCCATGTTAAGCCGGGCTACGCCGGCCCTGCCTTTAGCTACGACGGCGACGTGATTGTAGCGGATATTGCGCTGCACAGCATCGTAATGCTGGCCGTCGGGCGTCGTACCGGGCGTCTCGTCAAGGTCGAGCTTGTAGCCGCAGGACAACTCCCGGGCATTCGTCGGCAGATTGTAGATGACCATGTCGGCCACGATGTTATTGCCATCCTGCCTGCCGGCCGACAACACGGAGCCGATCGGCTGCACAGCAGACGCATTGGTAGCACTAACCATGGCTTTATGGCCAACGGTTACAGGTTTGCCCAATAAACTGGCCAGGCTGTCAGCATTAAATGCCTCTTCCGGCGGTCGGTATTCTATCCGCTTCGTGCCATCGTGGTTGTAGTATGTCATGAGGCCCGTACGGCCAATAACCGGCGTATCACGGATAAAGCCTTCGTCGGTCTTCGTCGCCTTTAGTTCAAATCTGTCATACCTTAGCACCTGTTCTCACCCCCTTTCATGGCATAAAAAAAGAGCAATATGAATTTTCTTCACATTGCTCAAATGCGGTATTGAATTATTCGTCGTTTCCGAGAACCTCATCCATATACTGGAAGGTTTCCTCTATCGTAGAAATTCGTATCGTATCGCCTTGTACCAGCGCCACGAAGGGAAGGCCGATGCAGCTATCCGGCTCGTCTTTGCTGTAAATCAAGGTGTACACGTCGTACCCCCGCCATTTACAGCTGAATTCTACGTCTTCATAGCCCTGTTCTTTCGCAAATTCAAGAATCTTATGTAGCGTCATTTCGTTTCACCATCCTCCGCAGCCTTCATGATTTCGTTGACTACTTTTAGGTTAAACTCTTTATCGTCCACACGCAAGAGCTCAGGCCCCCACCATTCCCCGGCGCTGCGCCAGCGAACGCGGCCAAACCACCATGCAAGGCCGTCATCTTTTGCGGTCTTACCTGCCCGGGTATTGGTTACGGTCGTTTTGGTATATTTCCATGCCGTTTGCGGATCATATATTTCAAGCTCCCCGGCAGCGTTCCGGCTTATCGAAACGATATGTCCGCCGCCGCGCTTCCAAAAGACCTGTAAGGTATACCGCTGACCGCTTTGAATAGTCTTTTCCAGCCAGGCGATATATGACTTGCCGGTTTTGCTGTTTGGATGCGGAATAAAGGAAGGAATTTCTTTCGTTTTCGGGTCAATCCATGCCAGACGGGTATTGCAAGACAGCTGAAATAACATGGAGCCGATTGTATTCGGCATTGTTTCCACGTTATACCCCCGCAGCCGCGCCTCATAGGTGACGACGCAGCTTTGGCAGTTGATGCGGTACCGCTGACTTTCTTCGAAATGCGGGTTCGGTCGCCCAAAATTAGCTTCATCCGGGGTCATTGGCTCGCCCCGTGATACTCCGGCCAACTGTTCCGGGAACATGGCGCTGACCTCTGCGGCCGTCGTTGCTGCTGCGGCCGCTGCCGCCGGGGCCGGTTTTGGTGCCGGGGCTTTCGGCCAGTCTACGTATTTAAATGTGCCATCTTTTAGCCGAACAGGTATCTCATCCAAATTGATGACCGGCAGGGCCACGCACCGGCACCGTATAGGATAGCCTGGGTGCCCGTCTGGCGGCGGGTTTGACCATTTGTATATCTTTCCTTGCCGCGGGCGGTGTGAAGGGCGTACACGTCTATCTAGAGCCGTTTCCCATTGATATTCGGAAATACCCGCATGTTCCTGCCGGTACTGCGTCAGTCTGCCGTTGAGTTTCCCTACTTGGTCGACGCCGATCAGCGTCGCACGGTTCACTTCTACGCCGGCAATATCCCGAATATCTTTGATGAGGTACTTTGTCAGATCGCCCATGCTTACGTTAGCAATGATACGTTCCATCATTTTATCCTCAATGCGGCGCATGGTATCAGCATCAATGCTCTTGATGAGGGCTAAATTCTGACGCACCCATACCATTTTCAAGGTTGAGATGTCATCGTCAAGCGTAGCGTCCGTACGATACCGGCCCGCGCTGTCGGCGTGCGATATTTGCGATATTGGAACCCGCAGCGGAAACCCGAACAGGCTTTTCGTCAGAGCGTTGAATTCGCCGGCGTTATAGCGGTTCACGGCGTCGAACATGTTGTTCATGGCCCGCGTGAGGTCGTCAGCGCTTTCCATATCCCGCTCGATACGGTCGAGAAGTACGGAAATCTGCGCGCTGACGCTTTCCATTAGGCTGTCGTCGTCCATTCTGACGGCGTACTGAGCCACGACGTCGATGATTTCCTGCCGGTGTTCGTCAATGACGGCAAATTTGCGCTTGACGTAGGCAACAAGCTGCTTAGCATACTGCCGTTCTAAGCTCATGGGATAGCGCCATTTCCGTTTCGCTACGACTTTCATTATTCGTCATTCCCTTCTGCATTGGGCTGCGGCTGTCCCGGTTCAAGGCCCAGCCGGGAATTTTGAATTGTATCATCAAGGCTGCGGTCGAGCTCATACTCGCCGTTCTTTTCCAGCGTATTGCGCATTTCCGAACCATCCAGCGCGTTCATGTCGTAGTAAGTCTTGGCCGTTATAGCTTCGCGCTCTTTGGTCTGGGCCTTCACGTATTCCGTATCGGCCTGTTCCTTTTCGGTCGGCTGCCAGAGCGGGTTAAACTCGAGCGTATACTTGTCCGGCAAATGAAGGCCGTAGTCGCTGCACTGCCCCAGCAAATCAATAAGGCGTGACAGCTGTGGCTTGAGCGTTCGTTTTTGGATGCGGCGAACCATATTGTAATAGTTCTCGAAATCCGCCTTCCCGGTACTATTAAGCCCTCCGGGAGAAACTCCAAATAATACGGTAACAGGAATTTCTGTAACTGCCGAAATGGCCGTTTGAAAGCGGTCGATAATATCCGTTACGCCATTGATTGTCATGTTCTCCAGACGATAGTCGTCTTCATTGTCTAGTGCAATGGTATTCATCATGTGCCGGGCCATGTCGATCAACTGCAAGCGTTTCATTACCTGCTGTTCGCCGTCGTCCGTCGCCAGCTTTCCGGCCAGCCCATTGAGTTTCATGACGCCCTGCGATAATCGGGATAAGGCCATGAGGGCCAATGATAAGGCGCTGTCATAGCGCATAATGTCGTTAAACATTTTTTCGTATACTTTCGCGCCCCAGTCATTCCGGTTCCGCCGCTGCTCTCTGGGGAGTACACCACCACGAAACATAAGCAAGCGGCTTTCATGAACAGTGAAGCGTCCTCCGTAGTAACCGGTCACGTTGTAAAATTCCGGCTGCCCGTATAACTGGTCGCGCGGGTCGCTGTACAGCATGGCGTCGCTGGTCGTAATGTCCGGCGCCTCGATGACGACAAGCCGTTCGATGCTTCGCAAGCCCGCTTCATTCAGCGGCTCGCTTAGCTCAGCCGTTCCGTCGTCAGCCATTATCAAAACCGCACTGCCGCCGTACAGGCGATCCCAGGAAAGAGCTTCCGAAAATCGCTGTTCCCATTCTAAGTCCTCCATAACGGACAACACCGCTTTTGTCTGCTCTTCCATTTCTTCATCGCCGTTTTTCAGCGTGAACCCTTCCTTTACGGCTTCGTCAGCCGGAGCCGTAATGATTTTTTTGGCAATGCCATTATACGTGAACATGTAGGCACATTCTTTGTCTGTCATCATTCGCGAAGGCGTGTATATGTAATTTGAAAATGGGTCGCGGCCATGCATACCGTGCCCAATGAAGGCGTTGAAAAAGCCATCAAACCGCGCTGCCATTCTTTTTATCCTCCTTTCAGGCAATAAAAAAGAGCAATATGAGAAATCCTCACATTGCTCTGATGATTATATACTTACTTCATCCCCGGTATATTCCCGTACTTTGACCATGCCGGCGTAGCCTTTTCAAAATAGTTCGGCGCTTCTTCGCTAAATACCCCGAACATGGTTTCCAACTGCTGTTCCGACGGTATCGGCGCATTGAATAATCTATGCATGTTTCGGACGACCGTGCCGTCCGTCAGTACGATATAGTCAATGAACCCCAGATTAAAGCCTAACCGAGCCCCGACTTCCTTCATCGTTCGCCACCTGCCTTCGCCAGTTTTGCGCCTTCCAGAAACTTATTGATAAAGTATATCTGGCCTTTACCAGTGACTTTCGGCGTCTTGCTGATAGACGTGTGTCCGTCCGAATGGCTGACAACCGTTTCCTTCACCTCGAATAAGCCCATTTCCATGGCCCGCTGTGTCGGCATATTGTAGTCCGTCCCTTTGCGGCGAATCAGATAGCCTTTTTCCCTCAGCCATTGGAATAACCGATTCTGCCCCATAGGTACGCCGTTTTACTGCAACAGCTTTGCCAGCTCACCGATGAGTATACTCGTATGGCTTACGCTGACCGAATCGGCGAATAATACTTTCGGCTTATCCTGCTCGATTTGCTGTTCATGAGCCATGCGTTTAGCCCGTTCTTCTTTCAGTTCCGTTGCCAGCTTAATGATGGTGTCGGGATTGAGAAGCACATCTTCAATTTTCTCCGGAGTTAAATAGCCGCCGTGCTTACGAATCGTAGGCAGCACTTCGGACGTTACCCAACGCTTGAACTTCTTCGCCGTCGGCAATTTGGAAGACAGAACCAAGCTATACAAGCCGCTTTCATTGATGACTGCCGTCTTGGCCTTATAGTTAGAACCTGATTGTTGAATTAACAATGAGGTTTTGTCTTCGCTGTCTACATGGTCATATACAGCTCTAGCTGGGTCGGCATATTTTAGTATTACAGCAACATCCTTCCCAACAAACCACGGTTCATTATTAACCAACAATGTCCGCACCGTACCGAACTCCTGATTTTCGAAAACCTGCAACGTGTTTTCCATGTTTGTAACCTGCCTTTCCTGAAATTTGCACATAATTCTGCAAAATAAGCAACGCAAATTCATTTACTTTTCGGTAAAAGTAGGCTACAATAAAGCTGTGTTTAGGGTCTTTATTGTAGCCCTTTGGCCGTCTGCTTCTGCAAAAGCAGACGGCTTTTTACTTTGCCGGAACGAAGATTTCCGATTCTGGAATATCCTTCATCAGTTCCGGATACCGCTTTTTTAAGTCATTGTAAATCAATTCGCCGATGTAAATAGCGGCGGTTGTGCGGTTTGCTGTCGCATGGTATCTCATAACGGCGCCCAAACTGCACCCTAATCGTAAATTGGGCCTTACAATACTCTGCGTTTGTCTCATATGTATCACCTCCTTAAATATTATTATATACAAAATCCTCTAAACTGTAAATACACAATTTTCTATATCCTTTCTTTGCTAGAAATTGATGTTTTGTATATAATTTGTATAGGTGGTGATTGTAATGAAATTCGGTGAAAAATTAAAATCTCTTCGAGAACAAAATAACTTAACCCAAGCCGCCGTAGCAAAAGCACTTGGAGTTACGCAACGCACCATAAGTTATTACGAAACAAATAATGTAATACCCAATGACCCAAGCGCATTGAATAAGTTGGCAACTTTATTTGGAGTTACCCTTGATGAATTACTCTTGAAAAATGATGGTCCAAAATCAAAGATTCATGCATTGATTGAAAAATTGATTGCCGATACCGAAAATAAACTTCTCACTTGGCAAATCTTTGAAACAGTTTCAAACAATTGGAGTAAGGATGCGCCTTTTAATAAATTTGACCCAATCCTCTTTCCTCAATACAAAGAATATACATTTCTTTCTAGTGAGTCTTATTTTGCTGAATATGATACTGGCGGTTATTTAATAGAAAAGTTAGTATCTCCTAGCGAAGAAATTGATATTGCAGCATTTATTTTCTTTAATGATACTTTTTCCTATTTAGCTAATAAAGATTCTGTAAAAAAGATTGAAGATTTATACCTTTTGCTTTCTAATATAACGCCTGGCATTTCATCTTTTATAGATCAATATTTAAATGATGATCTAAGCCAAAAAAATTCATCGGAATCTTCAGAACAATTTGGCAATGAATATGAAGACATTCCCTTTTAAGCAAGAGCTGCCGCACGTTAAAAGTGCGACAGCTCTTTTTTATGATGTTAATGCCGACCAGTCAGACGTCAACGCTACGGCGTTAAACGCATCGCTTGCCGCATCCACTTGGTCATCATGCAGGGCTACGGGAAAGCCTTCCATTTCGTTCAAAAATTCTTTATTCCAGTCCCCTTCAAGCAGCAAGACATTTCCCTGCTGCCATTGGGCGGCCAGCGGCTCGGCCCGAGTTTCTTTATCGCCGCTTACTGGATGAGTAACAATAGAGTACCCCGCCAGCTCGCGAACGTAGCTTAAAGCCTGCTCTTTCCCAGCCTGCCCGGGGTCTTGCGGTATATAAATCTTGTCATTATGGTACAGGCCGCGGTCGATAATGGCAGTCGTCTTGATGAGCTTGCGAACACTCGACGCATTCGCAGCCCGGCGAATGACATCAAGAAAAATAAATTGTCCGCTCCGCAGCCGTGCGCACAAGGCCCCTGCCGTGCGGTCAGGGTCTTTGTGTTCCGGCGTAATTTCCGTTGCGGCCAAGTCCCACGCCCTAGCGATTGAAACAATCTTGTCTGGTATCGACTTGACAATCTGTACCTGTGAAGCCTTGAAGAACATGCCCCCAGTCGGGCGGATCTTCCAGTTTCCCCGCAATAATCGTTCTTTTTCGACCTCCGGCAAGGCATTCAAGCTTGCCAAATATTCCGGGTTTGCTTTCAATAAGATTTTATTGTCATAGATTGAGGACGAGATGAAGGAAACGCTTTTCACGGCGTCTTTGCCGTATGTTCCTTCCAGTTCTTCCCGGCTGCTGGACCAAGTAATTTCGCCGCTCGTTCGGACAAAATAACGAAGTGTCCCGGAGCGTTCCGGGATAGCATAGCCGGTACTCTGGTCAATCCACCATGAAATGAAGTCAGCAACCCAACTATCGGCATCAGGATTGCATGTCGCCCGGATATAAGGCCGCACGCCGCAAGTCGAACGGTTACGGGATAGCATGTAAAAGAACTGCGATTCGGTGAAATGCGTCAATTCGTCATAGCAATTTTTGTTTACTAACCCACTTTCGGTGATATAATAATTGCATCCAGATATCATGATATTTCGGACCAACCTTTTACCGCAGGGGGTAACATTGCATGAAGTTAAAGAACACGGCTCTTCCGAGTGAATTACTTTGCCCGTATACGGGTGGAAATATCGTAACTTATGGACATTACGTTTATGAACTGTGTCCAAAACATCCCATGGCGAATCCATGGGGCTATGTACCACAACACCGTTTAATTGTAGAGAGAGCTCTTGGCCGTTTTTTACAATCTTCGGAGTTAATTCATCACAAGAATGGAAACAAGACAGATAATCGTCTTGATAACCTTCAAGTAGTTTCTCGTGCGGAACATCAGGCCATTCATCAACAACTGAAAAGATTGAAAAGTCACGACAATATGCAATACCCGGTTGTGAAAGAACTTCTCGAAAATCATGGGATAAAATATACTGCCAAACATTTCGGCGTTGTTGTAGAGACATTGCGCCGACACTTTCCGGAATTAACAAAGAATTATGTGCGCCGTTCTCCCACACAAATAGATGATCCGGCGGCCATTGAAACTGTAAAACTTTATGCCCCAGACAACCGCTTTGGATTACGGGAAGTTGCCAAATTGACGGGCATCTCTGCACGAACGATACGCCGGATTTGTGATAAAAACGGAATCTCTTGGGTAAAAAAATCAAAAGTGGGCGAATGCCATTCGACCTATGATAAACGGACAGCGCAGGAATTAATTGACTCGAATCCTTCTCTTGCAACAAAAATCTTAGAATATGCATTATCCACTGATAAATCAATGGGAGATTTGTGTCGTGATTATCCGCAATTAAACTATGTTTATATACAAAAAATTTTGTCTTATTATGGTGAAAAATGGGTTGCAAAAGAAGGTTATCAAAAGACTGCCACCCAGAAATAGTTAAGAACTCATGATTGCTTGATTGTATCTGAGTTTTTCCATTCTGTAATTCGACCCTTACGCATTTTCTTTCTTCTATTGGACCTACTGCTTCTACTTGTTCCGAACCTTCCAGTGTTTTTACTTTATCGCCGATTTTTATGTCGGCGATTTTTTTATACGTTCCATCGGCCATTAAAACTTTCGTATTTATTTCACAACATATTAGCGGTATCTGCGAACCCTGCCAGCTGTGAACATCCTTTTCGTATTGCAAGTGCCGGAAGCTTATTTTTGCCCCGCTCGGGAATATGGCCGTTGGCGCAGGAACCCGTTTAAAATACGCTCCCAGTGGAACATATATCCCCAGCGCCGTATCAAATAAGCCGCCTTCAGCCATAATCTGCGTAGACTGACGACGGAAAATAACAGCCCCGAAATTCGGATTCCCGACATGCCGCAGGCATTCAAGCAACAAGGCATACGATTTCCCACCGCCCGCAGACTAAGAGCCGCCATATATTGCAATGTCGGCCGGGCAGGCAAGGAATAATTCTTGCGGTCCTGGCTGTGGTCGTAATATTGGCAAGTTAATCACCCCCAGTTACATAGAAAAATCGGTAGCCCTTTGCAAAAGGAATATTTCTTGAGGGCCTGGCTGCGGCCTAAGTATCGTCATCTCTATCGCCCCGCTTGTTGTCCGGTAAATAGATTTGTACATGAACCTGTTCTTCCGTTTCGATGGGCTGCCCTACGATGCCGCCGACCTCGACGCGATCCATGTCCTTTTGCCCCAGCCATTGCTTGCCTAAGAAGATAGCCATGGCCGCGTTCTTTTGTGCCAGCCGGAACTGGGCACGGCGCAAGGCAATTTTCCCATTCCGCCGCTTTTCCGCGAAAACTTGGGAGAAACCGGCCCCATACGTTCGTCTGCACCACCGTTGCAATGTTTTGGGTGTCGTTCCAAAGAATGAACAAATTTCTTCCTGCGTGCATTGAAGCCCGCACAGCTTTTCAAATTCATTTTTATCAATTTCCGTCAACGGTCTGCCTGTTTTTGCTGCCATGCCGATTCCTCCTTTCTGTGTAATTCAGGCAATAAAAAAAGCCCATCGTATCGATGAGCTGATAACTATTAAATTTGGCGGATGGTGCAGGATTCGAACCTGCGTTACGGGGCGCCGCCCAGCGTAAGTCAATTTAGCAAACTGATGCCTTAAGCCTCTCGGCCAACCATCCAAATTTCTACGCTCTTAGTATAGCACAAGTTTTGCGTCGCGTCCTGCCGAAAAGTGATACAAAAACGTACAAATCTGTCGAAAAACGACACGAAAACGTACAAATCTGCCGATTTCTGTCGAAAATCGCCGCTCATCCGTAGTTATTCACAAATTACCCACAATTCAATACTAAAATGCGTTTTTACTACTGCCTAAATGTCCGCTTCCAAAAATACGAGCTCCGTTTGTACCGGCATAGCCTTAGGGCCAAACATCATACTCGCCAGCGTTTCGATAATCTTCGGCAGCCGACGGCGGCAATAGCCTTCGCTCACGGCGTTGTCGCTTGCAATCATTCGCCACGATTCATTATAAATCATACGCCGTGTCACAATATCCCTATCGGTATCGTTCAACGCCTCCAGCGACCGGCTCAAACGATTTAGGACGGGTTCTATCTTTGCGATGTCCTTCCTGAGTCGCTGAATTTTCGCCTCGATTTCTTCCTTCTTCATGTATTCCCGTTCTTCTTGGCTCATAGCTTCACCGCCGCCTCCTCCGCCGGAAGGGGATAATACGGGAACCTTGGGCGCGGCCGTCATTGCGAGCTGCTGTTCGTAGTCGGCAATATCCGCCTTGACATTTTCGACGTAGGTCTTGAATCGGTTATATCGCGCCAAATATTGCCGGACGACGACCGTATAATCATTGTGATGCATTGCTATCCCCTCCGTATGTTTCAAATCAACATCTGTTTCCCTGGCTAATGGTGAGATTCGATAAAATGCTTTAGTTCATCCCCATTCGTGAGTACCGGAATTCTTTCCGTTATGGCCGTTTTGCGCTCTTCGGTGCATCCTCGGCTATATTGATATGCCCCGGCCATATACACGGCGTCACAGGCGCAAAGAAGGCACTTGCACTGCTCCAATATCTGTTCATAGCTGAGTGCGGCATATTCGGCGTGCCGCATGGCATCCAGCGGATTGATGAATAATGTGTCTGGGTACTTCATTGTCAGTGCCCAGGCGATGTTATTCGCCCGCCGGCGGTTTTCTTTCTCATTCCCTGAAAATGGGTGGGAAATATAAATTCTGAGCATGTTATGATATGGTTTCATGTTTCTTTCCAACGTCCTTTCCCTTTATGATTCCGCCGCAGAGCTTCCCGGAAGGCTTCTTCAGCAGTCTTCCGCCGCTGACTGTGGCAAATTTGTTCGTTGTTGCACTTCTTCACGCGTTGGCCAAACTCATCATACATCCAGTGCCATTCGTAAGCGTCCAAAAGCCGCCCGCAAAATGCGCAGCGGCTCCGGGCGCTTTTTTGATAGTGTCGGCCCTGATCTGTATTCTCTTGTGTCGGCTTCGTCCATGAAGGAAATGTCTTCGGCCTACGCCGGCGGTTCTTCCTCATCGTCCAGCCATTCCTTCGGCGGCTTCGGGATGGGTGCCCAGCAAATTATGTCCTCCACTCCAATTTCTTCCGCTGCCGGCCAAACAATCCAAAATATATCTTCCGGGTCATCATCAGCGTATAAATAGGCTATGTGATACGCGCCATCATAAATCAGTACGTCGTATGAACAGCTATTTCCGAATTCATCATGATTTTTTAGTTCCGGCAATTCATCTTGCGGTCTAATCCATTTCATCACTTATCTCCTCCACTTCAATTTCAATCCGCGGCCGGTCGCTGTAAAACTTTCCGGCCTCAATATGTACTATACAGCTGTCATCCTTGACAACGAAGCCGTTCAATGCATCGAGAACGCCCTTGACGTAGTTATCCGTATCGGGCCTGCTCGTCGGCCGAAGGATATTCCCCAGGGCAGCCTCTTTCTTTTTCTTGCTCCATGACTGGGGTATGCTCCGGAAGATGTGGAGCTTTAACCGGCTGGCCGATTCTATCGCCGTAAATCCTCTATAAAATAACGGCTGTGCCTCCAGCTGGATCAGCTGCTTGTAGTTTCTCGACTTCTTCGGGTCAATGGCCTGCACATGACCGTTGATGGTCGAAAAGCGGGGCCGCCCCTGCGGGACGGGCTCGCCGAAGACCGTCATTTTGACGATGGTTTTGCCGTTGACCTGCTCCCATATAGCACTCATTTTTCTTTACCCCTCCATTGCTCAATCGGTTTCATTGGTTTCGTCCTCCTCATTTAAACTCATCCCATATCTATTGAGCATCTCCTCTATGTACCATGGGGCCTCTGGCAAATCCATCCAAGCAACAACGTCTTTCATCGAAAACTCCGTCGTTTCCGTCGTCCATATTTGGGAATCATAGTAAGTTGCTAAATATATTCCGCAAAAATTGCTATCCCATCTTGGGTATTCTTCTTCTGGATCCACAATATGGCGCACGATAATAATAACTTCCCGGCTGATTCCATCTTTATTTGTTTTCGGGAGTTCCCCCGGAAGCAAATGCCACCCTCTTATTTTCTTCTTAGTCTTCTCGGATGAGGGGTAAACAAACACCGGACAGCTGTATCTCGGATTACTATGCACTTTTAAGCGTGTTGTTTGGCCTAATGGGCATTCGCGACAATCCGCTCCAGCATGACAAAATGTCGATAGCGCTTTAAGATGCATTTCCATTTGCTCGTATGGATCAACTCGCATCATTTTGAATGGATTTATCGGTTCTGTTAACTTCATTGCTTCATCCCTCCCCGTTGTGTTGCTATATACTCGCCGTAACTCATCCCGGCAGCCCGCGCAGCCGCTTCCAGCTCGCCAAGGCGGCTCATCTGCCCCGGCTTTCGCCGTTTGACGGGCTCTTTCTTTGTCCTCGTACTGTACCGCGGAGCCATTAGATCCTCCCTCTTGATTCTGGCATTTTGCTGGTATAAGGTTGTCAGCAGCTTGTAACACTCTCCGTCACAGCTCGCTTTCTTTAGTCCGGCGCCGCGGGTTCGCTTCGGCAGCGGAGCTCCGCAAATGACGCAATGCGTTTTGATGGGGTATCCTGCCTTTGCCCACTCGTCTAAAAACTTGAAATACTTGTCCCTGCACGTATTGCAGTATTTTTGAGCGTACGACGATCCGTAGACCTCGAAGCCGTTCCCGCAAATCGCACAGGTCTTTTTCCAAAGTTTGCCCATTGTAATTCTCTCCCTTCATTTTGCGGATACCCGCAAGATGTTCAAAATAGCTCTGTCTGGCCTGATAGACTGAATTTTCTTGAAAGCTTCGTCACTACTTTTTGTCCCCATGCTTCCACACGCTGGCGCCTTATCTCAAACATTTCCCCGTCCTTGCACATATAGTTGTTTTCCACTTTCGGCGGGGTCTGGTTGTAGTATTCTTCCGGCACAGGCTCATTCAGCGTTTCGCATATTTCCAGCAACTGGCGTTTATAGGAAATGATATGGTTCCGCACAAGATTCATGTTTATGCCGTCCGCATAAAACGGATCATTGCAGCCATGAGCTCTGATATATTCCCAGCGCTCAAATTCGAGCATCATCCGTTTAATGATGTTTCTTTTTTCTTGAAGCAACTTTTTTTGTTCTCTCTCATTCATAACTATTTGTACACCTTCCCTGTCCTGATGTTCTTCAGGATGATACGTTCCACCAGTTCAAACCCCGCCGCTGCGAAGGCCATTTTTGCAATACGAAGGGCGTCGTCCATTCGCTGGGCGTCCGCCGCGTCGGCCTCGGCCTGCAATTTCTTTATAGCGCCGTACGGCGTCGGGTCTTTATAGTGCTCATGATTTCTCTTGTTCATGGAGCGTTCCCCCCTGTCAGCCGGGGCGGCGGGGTACCGCCCGGCTGGTTCATGTTCATTTTTTCTTTCAGCATCCGCACGGCCCCGGCAATTTTCTTCTGGTTTCCGCCCTGTATAATGGCCTGTCGAAAGTTCTTTTTCTCGGCCCGGCGGGCTAAATTCTGTTCATAGGCCCGACGGAATTGGGCCCGCAGGATCGGCGTATCTTCGACGGGCGTCATGCAGATCTCCTGCCATCCTAAGCTGTCGACGGTTTCCATGAGCGCCTCGCTGTCAAACTCCGGCCGGGCATAGTAGCCGACGCTATGTATGGCCCGCTGCACCTGTCCCCATGCCTCGTCAGCGTCCAGCTCTGCCGTACCGCAGGCCAGCCCTTCCAATGCGGCCGCTGCGCTGCGTATTTCTGCGATGGTCGGCAAGAATTTAGAGGTATGAATGAGCTTGCGGACGGCCGTTTCCAAGATAGCCGGGTCGATGTCGCGTAACATTTCTACATAAAAATCAAGCTGATTCTCGCTCAAATCCCTGGTATAGGCCAATTGCAAGAAGGCCAATGCCTTCAAGGTCTTAATCTCCGTCATGGTCTTCTTCCTCGTCATATTCTTGCGCCTCCTGTTCGTATCGTGCCATTAAATTCTGTACGGCAGAAATAGCCTGCTGCTTTCCATTGGATGTTTTGGGATAGCGTTCTTGTCTCTGCCCCATTCTGGTCTTGCGATTGCGTTCCCACGTCCGTACGCAGGCTTTCCAGTCTTTCATTTTGTTTTTGCCGACAAACCATCCTTTGCTTTCGTAAAAATCGCAAAATTCTTCTGCATCAATACCGTTGGCTCTTTCCTGACAATATGCCCTGACTTCTTCGACAGTAGGCGGCTTAAATTTTTTGTCCGAGGCTTTGGTCGGGTTCTTCACAACCTCCCCCTCTCTCATACTCTCTCCTGAGTGTGTGTTTATACTACCCAGAATATTCTCTTGTCTATGTCTCTGTCTTAGTCTAGGTATAGTGCCAGGATGCGTGCCACATTGTGTGCCAAATTGTGTGTCTGTCTGGCACGCAATTTCGTTTTTAGGGTCTTGTGTGTCAGATTGTGTGACAGATTGCGTGCCGCATTGTGTGCCTGTCTGGCACGCAAAGGAAACAATTTTATAAGTTGCGGATTGGTTTCCCTTTCGTTGTCGAATAATAATCCGGCCCAATTGTTGCAGTTCGTCCCGAGCTCTTATGACGGATCTTCTACTCAGCCCTGTATCCATTTCCAGCGCGGATATAGCTACATTAAATTCCCGTTTCCAGCCGGTTTTATTGCAATAATGCATCAACGCGAACCATAAGATCCGCGCCGACGCTGAAAGGGTGGGGTTCGTCATCAGCCAATCATGAAACGAGTTGATTTCATCAATGTATCGCATAGGCTGAGCTCCGCTAAATTAATTAAAAACCGCTTTATTTTCTGTAGAGGCGGCCGCGATCCGTTCGCTGCGTGCCGTTTCCGTATGCACGCCGGAAGCCGGAACTATTTCGTCAGCGCCGCCAGAAAGGTCATCGTCTTCCTCAAACAGGCTCATCTGGGCCCGCTTGCCGGTAATATACAAATAAGTTTCATTCAATACGTTCTGGATCTTTTTGACGGTTGCTGCGTTGAAATAGCTACCGCTTTCTCCTTTATTATCCGAAGTCATTTCCGTCAAAATGGGCGTATTAATAGCAATGCAGGTGTTGTACTGCGGTACGTCCAATTTAGCCGTAATGATCGCCCGTAACGCGCCGTCGCTCTTTTGGCGCCGTATCGTTAGCCCATACGGATGGATTCGGTCAATCATTCCCTCAATTTTCGAAAAATCAAGAATATCGAGAACATCGCCAGCTAAATCCGAAAAAGCGCGGACAAACTCCGGTCGCGGTTCTTCTGTATAGGTTGCTTGGTATTCCACAAGGTTGCCATTCACATTCTTGTCAAAATTAATAATCAGCTTTTGTCCTGATTTAGAATATTTTATGCTCTTAATATCGATGCTTTGCATTTCTTCCATCATGATTTATTCCTCCTCTGGATTTGTTTTTTCATCCCAATAGGTTGCCTGCATGTCTGCAAAGTGCAGCAGCAGGGCCAGCGGATACTCTTCAAAGGCAGCGCTCACGGCATTCATACCGGCGTAGCCCTGCGCTCGGGCGTCAGAAAATCCCATATGCCAGTTGATGGCCATGATTTCTTCGTCTGTCAGCTGCATGAACCGCTGGATCAGCATGACCGACTTTTCGCCGTGACCTGCTGGGAATTGATCCTGAATCGTGTAAAAGGGAACCTTTTCCCAGCGGCCCGTTTCGTCATTCTTCCGGTTTCGCATTTCAACACCGTAAAAATTGGCCTTGCACAGGTCATGAAACAGTGACACGATGACAACAGATTCATTAATCCCCGAATAATTGTATGTGCTGCATAACTTATGAAGCCGTTTCCATACATTGATGCTATGCGATATAAGTCCGCCCTCATACGAGCCATGAAAGCGAGTACTGGCAGGGGCCGTATAGAAATCCGTCTCAGTTCTTAGCCATATCATCAAATCCTTAATTCCCTCTCGTGTGATAGACTGTAATGCAATTCCTTCAAAAAGTTCCTTATCTGTCATATAATTCTCTCCTTTTCCCAATACTGCCAGTGCCGGAAGGCTTATTCCTTCCGGCGGCTGGTTATGAATGATTTAAATATTCAGCGAATCCGCCAGAATCTGATCATCCTCACTCATCGGCTGTTCTTGTAATACTTCGCCGGTCGTCATATCGACGGCCGGAGTATCTTTCGCGGATTGATTCTTCGCCGGTTCTGTCGATTCTTGAACGGGTTCGGCTTCGGTATCGATGTAGTCCGTTTCATCCTGCACATCAACCATATCTTTAGCCAATGTCGATTTGATAGTGCCGTCTGTATTCATAGCACGGACAAATTCTGTTTTAAGCGGCGCGTACTTCAGGCACTTCTTTAGTACCGTCTTCTTGGCCATTTCATCAAAATTACGCGACCATGGGCTGTAAGAGCTGCTGAAGCTCTGGCTGTACTTCTTGGCATGCTTCCTGACATCATCAACACTCATGACCTCAAATCCATAGCCGCCGTCTTTGGTGTGAAATACGGCATAATAGGCGACAACGGCTCCGCGGTCTTTCATGGCCGGTTTGTGCCGGAGTTTTGCTTCAAGCCCTAATTCGTATTCAAATTCGTCGTTTTCATACACTTCATGAGCCTGAATATCCTTGACTTGTCCGCTACGATAGGCCAAATCAATCAAACCCTTATAGCCTAATTGAAACTGGCACTCCAGAACCCCCTTATTTTTATACGGAATAAGGTACGCCTGCCCGAGCGGCGTATTTGGCTCTACCCCTAGCTGCGCCGCTTGCATCATAGCAGCAAGAAAGCTTTTCGGTGAGCATTGTACCAATGCTGGTGTCGTGCTCATTGCCGATAAAACCATCCGACTGAACCGCTCGCCGGTCAGCACTGAAGGAAGCGCGGCCTCAATTTGCGGCTTCATTGATAAGATTAAATCCTGCATATTTTTCTTTGGTGACGTTTCCGCACCATTTTTTCTCGTGGCAGCCAGTCCGCCCTTTGTTGTTGCCATGTCTATTCCTCCTTATAAGCCGATCATTTTCGCCAACTCGCGAAAATGATCAGCCCGCCTTCTTATCCGAAAATCTTAGATTCTATTTCCTTGTCAATGTCGTCCTTCTCTTCCGTCGTTACGGTCTTCTTAGGCCGTCCCGCTCGTTTTTTTTGAGAATTTGTTTCAGTGATAACGTTCTCTTTGATGTCTGTCCCAACGACTTCCCGGAACAGCGCCATGATTTCGTCCGGCTCGCCAGACATGTTGATGATAACCTTCATTGTGACCTCCTAAGCCCGGAGCCTACGCGACGGCTTGCCCTGCTTCGTGACTTGCGCATAGATTTCCGGGAAATCCTTTTTCAGCTTTTTACTATCAACAGTAATTCGCCCGTCCTGCCATTTCCAAGTGATTTTCTGATCGCCGATGAAGCCGACTTCATAGTCGCCCATCATGGCGCATAGCTTATTCTCCTGCTCCTGAATGGCAGCCTTAACGTCTTTTTCCTGTTGCTTGAAATTATGAAGGAGCTGTAAAATGTCCGCCGCTTCGCTCGGCAGTTCGATCGGGTCGGATTTATTTCCGGCAAACTGCTTTTCAATGGCCTTTGCCGTCGATTCGCTGCCGTCAATATCCGGCATCACGCCCTCTTTGACATTCTTCAGCCAGAATTCCGCCTCGGCCTCGTACAAGGCCTTGATGTCGTCGTCGTGCCGGGGAACGGCCTTATAGTCGAAGCTGTTGCCGCCGATCAGGACGGCGATGTACCAGACCGGCAGGCCCGTCGTCATCATGTAGTGCTGGCACTGCCAGTAATAGCTATCAGGCAAATTGTCCTCTTTCCAGTCCTTGACCGAAAAAGCGTTCGTGCACTTGCATTCCAGCCCGGCCTTCTCGCCGACGATCAGCCGGTCGACGTTGGCCAACATCCACGGGTCTTTGATATTCTGCATCATGCCCGCCCGGCGAATCTTTTTCCCGGTGAGTTCGGCGAAGCGGTCAGCGACGGGCGCCTCTAAGACCGTGCCCCAGTAGACCGATTCTTTTCCGGATATGTCTTCCGGCTCCGCCTGTCCGGTCTTTTCCAACCAGAGCTGATATTTGCTTTTCCACGGGTTCATGCCCATGATAGCGCCGGCGTCGGAGCCGCCGATCCCAAGGTTCCGCGTCTGCCGCCAGATGTCGCGGTATTTCATCTGTTCAACTGTCATGATTAATTTAGCATTCACGAGAACCACTCCTTTTTGAGAGCAATATGCTTGCAACTTCTGCCGCTAATTCTTTTGTGATAAATTCATACCCTTTCGCATCATCTTTTAGACAAATTGCGCATATGCCTTGCAAAGCATTGCGATCGTTATTCTTTAAGCAGTTCATTCCCTGCACAATAATTTGACCTATAACTGCCACTACAGCCGGAGCTTCCCCTGAGATCTTAACCGTTACCCCTTCATCTGTAAGTTCGGCATGAATGGTTGCCAATTTTTCCATCGTTAATTCTCCTCTCTCTTGATAATTTCCAGAATCCGGCGTAATACCGTGTCCTCATCGAGCCCGGACTCTTTTGTCTCGAGATCGACCTTTCCGCCGCTCATCATGGCCAGCGACCACGTCGGCGCCTCGCCTTTCTTTGCCGGGTCCTGGCTGACATAGAACTGGAACTTTGATTTCGTCAGCCGCGGCAGCGGATGAAGGTAGAAGGCTCTCCGGCCATAGCTGCCGTCATAAGCGACCGTTGTCATCCGGCTGACGACGTCGCCCAGTTTCCGGCTTGTATTAAACGCTCTGACAAATTCTTTCAAATCTCTTGTTTGTGTGACCATTCGAAAAATTCTCTCCTTTCGTCGTCTTCGCAGTTGTGATATAATGACTACGAAAACGTTTTCAAAAGTTAATTCTCTCTTAAAGCCCTGCGGTTGCCCCCGCGGGGCTTTTTCCTTTACTCTTTAACTTTAATCTATCAGCTTTTTGATAGTTGACCATGACTGCCACGTACATAAAATGTGTCATATTCCCTCCATTTTCTTCTGGTTTCGCTTCAATTTCAGCATCTTCAAGGAAAGAATCGAAGATATTAACCCATCCAGTGACGAAATGCATTTGGAAAACCTTCCCAGCTCGGCCGGTTGAATGACGTCATCAGAACATATCATCTCGATGTCCTCATACTCGTGCGCGGCCTTTTTCAGGTTGATTCGTAATTGCATAGCCCCGGATGATACGCCGACTGCCTTGATAGGCGGCAAAAGGCGTTGCCCTGTTGCGGTTTTTTCCGAAAGATATACGTACCCAATCAGCGGCGAATTATAGACCTGCATCATTTTGGCAACGATAGTATCGTTGGGAATTTTCCCCTGCTCGTAATACGCAAGCCCTCGGCGGGAAAGCCCCAGCTGTTCGGCTGCGCCTTCCTGCGTCAGACCGGCATTCTTTCGTGCCAAAATCATGAGCGTTGTGAAGTCCCGTTTCATGGAGTTTCACCTCCTTTCGGGTAAAATAAAATTATGGCCGCCGTTTTTTAGTAGCGGTAAATGACGAGCCGCTGCCCCGGCTGTATCACGCCGTCGGTATTCAGGCCATTGTCCTGCATGATCTGCCAGTAGGCTTCCCGCAGGTCGACGTCTTCCGTGGCGAACCGCTCGGCAATGCTCCAAAGCGTATCCCCAGCCTGTACCGTATAGACCGCGGGCGGCGTAACTTGCTGCGTTGCCACCCAACCGGCCAGCATACCGACGGCCAAGGTGGCCGCCAGTGTAGCAGCCATGCACCTTTTCCAGCGTATCGGCTTAACTTGCCGGTAACTTGCTGCATCGTGGCAAGTAATGCCCCGCCAATTACGCCGTTCATCCGTTTTCATGCTCCTTCCCTCCCTTCATCGCTGATGGGCAATGTGCCCAACGCCATGGCCGAGATTCGCGAAAGCCGCATCTTGAGGGCGGCGACCTCGGCCTTCAGCTCCTTATTCTCATTTTCTAGCCGCCGCCATGCGAAGGGCGACCGTTGTTCATAGTCCGGGCCAAGCTCTAAAAGTTCAAAAACCTCTTTGGCCCGATACATGCAGCCGGGAATGCTGTTCAGCTTTTTGAGCCTTCCGTCTTGCTCCATTCGCCAGATTGACGTCGGCCCGCACTGGAAAAGCTTCATGAGGTCTTCCCGGCTATACGCCAGCTTTTCCATATTCCCCTCCTAAAATAACCACTCCCGGCCCTGTTTGAGCACGTCGTACAGCATCGCGGGGATGTTGTCACCGGCAACGTTGCACAGGAGAAAATTATGCTCCTCGTCGTTCCCGACATCCGTAATCTTGACCGTGTTGCCGTCATTGATGAGCTGAAACTTGAAGAACTTTGCATCAAAGGTCAAGGCCACGGTCAAAAGATTCAACGCCTCCTGTTTGTGGGCGTTATCCCGTTCTCGCATTTCCTCTAATTCCTGCGGGCTTACCATCTCAATACACCTCCTGCTTACTCATCTTTTTTGGCCCAGAACGTTTCGATTAACTCGCAGCGTTCCTTTAAGTCGGCCACTGTTGGCGGAATATCCTTTTTCTGAATCCAGTCATCAAGGACAAAATCCAATGTTTCCACATCGCATTCCGCTAAACGCCGCGCAAACATTTCAACCATCTGCACCGTAAAAATACGGGGATAGGCGTTTAATAATTCGCTTAACAAAAATGCTCTTTCCTGGCTTGAGCTCATGTAATCGCCTCCTTCCGTAGTCCCTCATGGTACAATATTCATGAGGTGATTATCGTGACAAAAAATACATCCATTACCGATTTAGAAATTCTTGCTTTTGTCGAAAAACACCAGCCTGTTTCTTACGCTGAAATCTGCCAACATTTCCATAAAATACATCCGGAAGAGTTACATGAACGAATCAAATATCTTTGCTTTCCATATGATGCTGACCCGCTCGATGGAACTTCCGCTGATAGCAAGCGCCATTTACGCTATATCCAAACTAGCGATATAGAAGAATATCAAATCCGTAACTGGAACATTATTGACGGCGCCAGATTTTTCATATCCGCTCGCGGATACATTGTTCTGCGAGACTTACAAGAGAATTCTCGTCAAAACCTCCACCAGCGTATTATCTGGTCTGTTATCGTTCCTATAGTGACTTCTGTTTTGACTTATCTTGTCACTAGTAAGCTGCCTATCTGGTAAAGTAAGCACCAATCGCCATACATACCCACGTTGTTATGACAGACACGACGATAATGATGACTTTCTCGTGCCTCATAAGCCAATCCAGCAGTTTCACCTTCTCGCCTCCTCTTATGCAAACTTAAACTCACTCATCATTGCATAATAAATAATCAATACTGCAATTAAAAACGGTAGCCAACGCAATTAATTTATCTGTCTTCGGCATACACTCCCCAGTTTCCCATTTAGTAACGGCAGTCCTGCTTACAGCCACTTTTTTAGCCAGCTCTTCTTGTGTCAAATTATTGGCTTCCCGAAGTTCACGAATACGCTTCATTTTCTCACCTCCCTTTTTCTTATGTGAGTTTACCTCACCCATCTAACGTTATTATATAAAACTTTAGCTCACATGTCAATGTTTTATGGTAGTTAAATTCACATATTCCAATGTGAGTACTTTTCACATATACTATTGTTAGAGGTGAATTATATGAACCAAACAGGTAAAAGGTTGCGAGAACTGCGAGAGGCAAAAGGATTGTCACAAAATGAAGTAGCCAAACATCTAGGCATAAGCCGAACAGCTTATGTTAAATACGAAACAGGTGAAAGCCAACCAGTTAGGAAAATAAAAGAATTATCCCAATTATTTAATGTTTCAGCCGATTATATTTTGGCGAATGATTCGCCCACGACTCCAACTACGCAACAACCAAACAGCAAATACGTCCGTATCCCTGTTTTGGGCCGTATCGTTGCCGGTATTCCTATGGATGCCGTCGAGGAAGTGATTGACTGGGAGGAAATCCCGCGGGAAATGGCCGCAACGGGCGAATTTTTCGGTCTTAAAGTCAAGGGCCATTCGATGGAGCCGCGCATATTGGAAGGCGACGTCGTCATCGTAAAGCGGCAGGCAGATGTAGAATCCGGCAAAGTTGCGGTTGTCCTCATCAATGGCAACGAGGCCACGCTCAAGCGTGTAAAAAAGCAGGAAAACGGTATTACTCTTATTGCCAATAACATCAGCGTATACGAGCCCCACTTCTACACGAACGATGAAATAGAAAAACTACCTGTCCAGATACTGGGCGAGGTAGTCGAGTTGAGAGGGAAAAATAAATTTTAAATAAAGGCGGCGGATATTATGACATTCGAGGAAAAAATAACTTCATTTAAAAGCAGAATTGAAAGCTTGAAAGATAATATTTCAACCGAGGAAGCAACAAAAACCTCTTTAATTATGCCCTTCTTCCAAGCTATGGGCTATGACATTTTTAATCCCAATGAATTTGTACCGGAATTTACTGCCGATGTTGGAATAAAAAAAGGCGAAAAGGTAGACTATGCAATCTTAATCAACAATAGCCCTATGATACTTGTTGAGTGCAAAAGTATTTCTGAAAACTTAGATAAGCATGATTCCCAACTCTTCAGATATTTTGGAACAACTGACGCCAAATTCGCTATTTTAACCAATGGTATCATATATCGTTTTTATACGGATATTGAAGAAACCAACAAAATGGACGAAGCGCCTTTCCTTGAAATCAACTTATTGAACTTAAAGGACTACCAAATCCAAGAGCTACAAAAATTCACAAAGGAAAACTTTGATAAAGACGAAATTTTTGATTCTGCCGCAGAATTGAAATATATGGGTCAAATACGACAAATTCTTAAAGATGAATTTGCAAATCCAAGTGACGATCTCGTCCGCCTGATTCTAAATCGAGGTGTATATGAAGGAGTAAAAACACAAAGCATTGTAGAAAAATATCAGCCGCTTGTAAAACGCTCCATCAGTTTGGTCATAACAGAAATGATTAATGATCGTCTAAAAAATGCCTTAGCTAAAAATGAGGATTCCGAAACGGATACTACCCCAGCGACATCTCAATCAAATTCTATCACCTCTGATTCCGATACAGATGATGCCCCTGTATCTAAGATCATAACAACTCAAGAAGAACTTGATTCCTTCTATGTAGTTAAATCTATTTTGAGAACTCAAGTACCGCCAGATAGAATAACATATACCGACAAAGAAACATATTTCGCTATAAATTTGGATAATAAAACAACAAAATGGATTTGCCGTATCTATATTAAAGAACGCGCTAAATATGTAATCATAAAAAATGGAGAGGAAAGTACACGTTATGACTTTGAAACGGTCGATGATATCTATAACTTATCTGATGCTTTAATTGCTCGTTTAAATTCGTTATTGCCAAAAGATAACTAGCAATAAAAAACTTTACCTACGCTGGTAGGTGCGTAAAAGATAGGATGATGATAATGATTAAGCGAATTTTCTTTATTCTATGTGCTGTTTTCATGTTTTTTAACATATCAGTGGCCCAAGACTTTAGTAAAAACCCTAACCTGTATTGGGTTACTTCCAACAGTACCGTTACAATGTACATTAACACAAAATCTTTAGAATATAATCCGTCTACTGATACAGCAATGTTTTACGTGACATCAGCATACCCGGCTGATAGGTGCTATTACGTATCAAAGGTTTCCATAAACTATGCTCGTAATACCCTTTGCCATTCTAACACTATAAAATATTTTTATGATAATGATTCTACATACATAGAAATACCAGAAACCAAAACCATAGAAATTCGTCCCGATACATTGGGAGAAGCTGTGAAAAATACTTCTGCTATCCTTGCTGGTCGTGACGCCAAACTTGCCGAGTATAAAGCCCAGCAAGAAGAACGGCTGAAAGAACAAGAAAAGAAAAAGAAGGAAGCCGAAGAAAAAGCAGAATCGGAAAAACGCAGAGAGCGGAATAATCGAATTGCCGGGGCTGTCCTCAGCGGTTTAGGTGGCTTATTCTAAAAAGGTGATAAAATATGATTTTCTCAAACGAATCCAAATTTACAGGTTCTATATTCGGCTTTATCGGGTATGGCCTACTCGCATTTTTAATAACCGTATGTACGTTGGGCCTCGCCTATCCGTGGGGATCCGTCATATTCCAACGCTGGATATGCCGGAATACCTTCATTGACGGCAGACAACTATACTTCGATGGAACAGGACTGCAACTATTCGGCAGCTATATCAAATGGTGGTTCTTCACCATTATTACCTTTGGCATCTATGGCTTTTGGCTGTTCAACAAAATGACCGGCTGGAGAGTAAAACATACTCATTTTGTGGAATCTTCGGATATGACGAATACCGAAGATGAACCTAAAAAGCTGCCGGAACCTTCCGATGAGCCGGAGATATAAAAAGTGGTTGTTGCAAAAAATGCAACAACTGCCGGGAACCGCAACTATTTCCAATTTGGAAGCTGTTCAAAGCGCGCTTTATCGTTCCATTTATCGTTCACTTTAAGACGATAAATGCAGAATAATCCCATTTTCTGCATTTAATTCTACATTTAATACGCAAAAATCCCCTGCCCGTTTTGCAGGCAGGGGAAAATTTAGACGCAATGAGCCGAACACTTGTTTTATTTTGTGAGGAGGTGAAGGTCATGGACGATATGATTCCCCATGCTTTCCATTATCGGAAAAAATCTACCGGCTGGCAGGTTATCCTGTCGTATAAGGCTGACGGAAAATGGAAACAGAAGTCAAAGCAGGGCTTCTCACAGAAAAGCCTTGCCAAAGCTGCCGGGGAAAAGCTATTAAAAGAAATAGCGGAAAACTATGTCCCGACACCCGCCGACCCTCTTATGCAAAATATCACATTGAAACAATTTTGGGCCATTTACCAAATAGATAAGAAAAAGCAGCTTTCGGATGGATCTATAGATGTTTATGAAAACGCAATAGCTGCCTTTTCGGATTTATGTAATATTCCTTTACCAGACCTTACACGGGCTTATATCCAAACTTGCGTAAATGAATCCAAGCTTTCCGCATCCACTGTTGAGCTATACATGAGCAAATTCAAAGTAATGATCCGCCACGCGATCACATTTTACGAATTATTGAGAAAGTCTCCTATGGACGGAATCATTTACCCAGAAATCAATGAAGAAGAAATCCAGACGATTTCCACCAAGGAATTCAATTGCTTATATGCATACTTGCATGAAAATCAGTACATGCTTTCTGTGATGGCTGCGGTGGGATATTATGCCGGACTGCGTTATGGCGAAATTGCCGGGCTGACATGGGCCTCCATTGACTTAGACAAAAAGGAATTAAAGGTTATCCGCCAATTTAAAAGATTTCGGACAGCTGAAAAGACATACGAATATAAGTTAGGGAAACTAAAGACGTCGAATTCTAAAAGGACGATTCCTATGCCTATCACGCTGCAAAGAATCCTGACAGAATATAAAGAAGCGAAATTCCCAGTAGCCCCGGATGGGCGAATCTTTTATTTAAAAAACAGCGAGACAAATATCATAAACCATCACATAAAGAAAGTCCTTCCGGATACCTCGATTCATGTCTTACGGCATACGTATGCAACTACATTGCTGGCGAGGGGCGTTGACATAAAAACGGTCGCCGCATTGTTAGGGGATACCGTCGAAACGGTCATCAAAAAGTATGTCCATTACAGTGAAGAAATGCGCCGAAATGCTGCGCAAAACATCCAAAATATTTTTGATCTGGAATAATTTTTGCCCGCTTTTTGCCTCTTTCTCATAAAATGGCTTATTTTAGCTGGTTCTAGGCTCATCGTCGAATTGTATTCGAA
>ERZ791865.593-NODE-593-length-49950-cov-4.078725_pt1 | contig 49950 bp, 42 predicted proteins | sample MGYA00509942_ERZ791865 | MGnify/ENA primary metagenome ERZ791865 (study PRJEB30046, sample SAMN00792098) | human gut metagenome | study: EMG produced TPA metagenomics assembly of the A metagenome-wide association study of gut microbiota in type 2...
ATACGAGCTTCCCAAGCTTGGTACGAGGGTTCGATCCCCTTCATCCGCTCCATACCAAAAGGCGGTCCCATGAAGCAAAATTGCTTCAGGGGACCGCTTTTTTTCTATTTTTTACTTCTTTTACAAACAAAAATAATAGCTATTGAGAAATTCGTTTAACTAAATAAATTTCAACCGCATGGCAAAAATCAAGTGCCTTATCATATTGCTCTTTTGCTTCTAATTGTGAAACTATAAAAAAATCAGCATAATCCGTGTTATTACGAATCTGAAATGCCTGGCTAAGGTATTTAGAATACATTTTATCAAAAATTCCTGTTTTAATATATTCCTTTTGGAAATAAGAAATAACTCCAGCATGTTTTTTTAAATCTACACCATCCAGAGCCAAAACAGCTCTGACTGCTGTAAACATTGCATAATAAGATCTGCTAACAGAATCTTTATAACTCCTGCATTCCAGCAAAATAGAAGCAGCATGTAATTTTTCTTTCGCCATGTTTAACCTGTATTTCATTAACTCTACCCGGTTTTCATGCAACAACATTCACTCCCTCTTTTTTTATATTACGATAATAAGGAATATCATCTTGGTATTTCATATATTCATCATAGGGGATAACTGCAGGAGAAATAATTGTTCCATATTCAAGCTCTAAATCAGCAGAAATATCCCACACTTTTTTTAACTTTTCCTGTAAATCCAGCCGTTCACCGTGTACAATGGCCACTAAATCAATGTCTGAATCTTCCGTATTATCCTTTCGTGAATAAGATCCATATAGTAGAATCTGATCAATGGCATCACCAAAAGCTTGGTAATATGCATCTACCACGGCCTTAATAATTTTTTTTAATTCTATTTCTGAGCACATGGTATCATCACCTTATTAAAAAATCCAGGATTCAATCCCGACTAAAGAGGCGGGAAATTTCTTGAAAAATCTGTTAAAATCATTGTAGCAAATATACCGGTTTTATACAATACAAATGCACTTAACAAGTATTTAGCAGTTATGTACGATGATTATAAAGTTCTTGGTTCATTGCAGGTATTCTTTATTTTTTTAAGCTCCGAGCTATAAGTGATACAATGAAAGGGACTGTTTATGCAACCCAGTCCCTTGTATTATACACCTTATTTTCTTTTACTCATCTTCGGCGCCGTTTTGATGACGACGTTGCGGCCATCTTTGACAACTTCCAGCGAAATATCACCGACGCCGTCTTTATAATAGGCCATCTTGATATCGAGAAGAATAGTTCCGACCTTTTTCTGCAGGTCATCCGTAAAGAATTGTTTCCGGAAATCCTCTGCTGTCTGCTGGGACGCCTTCTTCTTTACGACAGGACGCCGGGTTACTGCTTCTTCATCATCCCAGTCCGCCGTTTCAAAGGTCACTTCTTCCTTTACCCCCTTGAACATGTCCTCCAGAGAACGGTTCTTAGGGATTTTATGTTTTGCCATATGAATTCACTCCTTATATGCCAAAAGGCGCCAGATGGCGCCTGGGCAGTTATTTCTTTTCATCCATCTTATCAGCCGCTTCACGCATGCTGTTCAATGTAATCTTTGAAAATTCTTCCGGTGTCTTATAGGTAGCAATCTTGGTGAAGCCTTTCCGCAGCCGTCCCCGGTATGCGGCAACGACTTCGTTGTCGGCATTCATTTCGGCAATGAAGATTTCCTGTCCGTCAATGCCTACGAGGCGGAATTTGCCACTCGGCGAAATTTCACGCCAGCTGCTGGTCGCTCCATCAAACATGTACACGACGCCAGTACGCAGATTATCGTAGAAGAAGATATCCTGATCATAGAATACGGCGATGCGGCCGATATTTTCTGCCTGGACATTGATGCGCCGCGTATCGTAGTTGGCATCGGTCCGGTAAATACGATATTTATCCTTATCGACTTCCAGTTTCATATACACCACATTGGTTGCCGTCGAGTACGCAACATCGACGATTTTACTGTCCCGTGGTGCATTCTCAATAGGCGTATCGAGTTCGCGGTCCGGGTAAATCGGGTTATACTGGGCAATATAGACGCCATAGCGCCCGGTCTTTTCATCTTTGCCATAAGTCGCAAAAATGGCCAGATTACGGTCGGGAAGCCATTCAAAAAAAGACACCTTGCGTCCATGAAGGCGGATACGCTGCGGTTCGCTCTTCTGGCCCGCTTCGTAAATAGAGACCGTATCGTCTACGACTGTCGCCATGAACCGCTTGTCGTAAGAATAATACGTCTGGCCATTGGGTTCAGCCCCATAGCCCATCTTCTCCTGCTGGTTGGTGCCACCAATCTGGAAATCCGACGTCGGCGCAAAAAGGAACTGATCCAGGTAATAGTACACGCCGGCCTGGATCGCTATGCCTGCAGCAAAGGCCAAAAGCACTTTTTTCAGCTTCATTCGTTCCCTCCTACTTTACAATAAATGCCGTCGGAATCATCCGTTCACCGAGGAGATCTGCCGGTTTGTTGACAACTTTACCATTGAGATACAGCGTAGAACTGGAGCCGCCATCGAGATTGGCCGCAATATAAGCGCCCTGTTCATACATGATATTCTGCAAATCCCGCAGCGTCGCACCAATGGAATACGATGGCTGACGTCCGTCGATGACCAGGAACAGGACTGTTCCATCTTTGCGCTGGCCAATAGCCGTACGCGGACCGACGCCCCAGCCGCCATCACCGGCAGTAATCATCTTCTGTCCATTGACGATCAGTGCCGGACCAAAGGAAATCCCTTCCTGGATATCCATGGAAATGAGTTCGCCTTTACTGTAATTGCCGGCTACGAGGTTACCGTCTTTCGTAAAGCCGATGAATTCATTGACTTCACTATTGTCCGCATCACCACCGAGGATAAACTTGCCATCGTGGAGAATGAAGCCATAAGGGCTGCGGCCGGTTCCAGTGCCATTGGCATCATAAAATCCGCCGGCATTGATAGCCGCTACGGCGTTGTTGCGCTGGGCAATGCCACTGGTCGTATCACCTTTTTCATCCATATTTTCAGCCGTGCCGACTTTGACCCGTTTGGGATCAGGGATTTCCAGCAGGAAGCCTTTAAACCGGCTCGATTCGATATTCTGCAACTTCAATGAAGAATCAGTACGGACTTTGAATTTGAACAGCTCCTGCTTTGGTGCCGTACTGATGCCCCCCAATATCTTATCGATCTCATCCTGGGAAAACAGCCAGGTGATATACTGGGGGTGGCGGCTCTTCAGAATAGCCCCGACAACGGTCCGCTTAATATTATCAAAAGGCCCGAAGAGAACGACTACAGGAGACGTTATAGCAAAAAACAAGAGCAGGACTACAAAAAATTTACCTATTTCCTTCAGCTTCATAATTACCTCGTCCTAAGCACACCGGCTGTCTTACCGTTGTTCGTACTTTTCAGTCGTAATGCGCTGTCTGAAATTATCTATGTCCACTTCATTGCCAATCCAGATACGTTTGACCGCATAGGGATCATCACCGTATTTCGCCCATCCCGGATTCATGGTAAAGGCCAGCTTGATGCCATATTTCTTCATGACCTTTTCCGCTTCCGGACTGTTTCCGCCATAAGGATAGCAGAAAAATTCATTGGTTATTCCCAGCTGTTCTTTGAGCTCAGCCTGGCTCTTCTGCATTTCCGTGTCCAGGGTATTACCGCCCATCTGGTTCAGCCGTTCATGATGATACCCATGAGATGCGATTTCCATGCCTGCCGCTTTCATTTCTTTAATCTGCTTCCATGTCAGGCGCGTCCCCTGATCCGCATCATACGTAGGAATGAATACGGTACAGGCAAACCCATATTCTTTCATGACCGGCATGACGATGGAATACGTATCGGGATAGCCGTCATCAAAAGTCAGGACAACGGGGCGGACGGGAACCGGTTTGTTATGGACCATGTATTCATAAAGCTGTTCCATCGTAATCGGATGAAAATCATTATCCTTGAGGAACTTCATCTGCTTACGGAAATTTTCTTCTGTCAGGCAGGCCTGATTATGAGGATCATCGGGATCGACACCTATCATATGATACATCAGGACCGGAACCCCGTTTTTAGGTACAGCCATTTCCACCTGGGCAGTCTGGGCAACCGGTGCATCCTTTTTCTGGGATTCTTCACCAGAAGAGCCGCAGCCCGCCAGCAGAGACAGGCATATCAGAGCCATGCCTAGTAGTTTCCAAATACGCAAAATTCAGAAGCCCCCTTCTCGTATACTTGTGTTACGTATTATATTTTACAGGATTTTGACTTTTGGTGCAAATTTATGGGCAGGGTACAAAAGACAATTCATCCTCATGACCTGCCAGGAAAAGCCGTATCTGCCGTTCCGCATCATGGAAAAGCGCCTGCCGTCCTTCAACGGAATGAGACGCTACACTCGGTGTCAACAAAAATTCCGGCCGGGTCATCATCTTGAGCATCATCGGGCTGGGATGTTCCATAGACAGGACATCCAGAGCCGCACTGCGGATATGACCGTCATCGACAGCATGGTACAAGGCCGCTTCATCGACCAGCCCGCCACGGCTGCAATTAACGAATATGGCGCCCTCTTTCATTTCTTCAAACTGTTCATCCCGGAAAATGTACCGTGTCGTTTCGTTGAGCGGTATGTGCAGTGATACGACGTCACTGGTCCGCAGCAGTTTATCGAAATCGACAGGACGGACCCGGTCTTCCATCATGACCTTTTCATCGACAAACGGGTCATAGGCCTGTATTTTGCATCCGAAAGCCTGCATCCGGGCCGCGACGGCCTTTCCCGTACGACCATAGCCGATCAGGCCGATCAGGTTGCTGCCTACGCGGTGCAGCGGCCAGGCTACGGTACCGTACTCCCAGCGGCTGTTGCTGCGGATATCATTCTGATACTCCGGAATCTGACGCAGGAGAGCCAGCATCATGGCACACGTATGATCGGCAATATCATCGACACAGTACAACGGATCGCACAGTACCTTCACGCCGCGTCGTGCTGCCGCCTGAAGGTCTACATGATCGACCCGCGAGCGGAGGACGACAATCAATTTTAATTCATCTAATCGGTCCAGCAATGACTCCGTTATTTGTTCATCCCGGCAGACAAGGACATCACAATCTTCCAGTCTTTCTGCCATTTCTTCTTCGTTTGTGACCGGGCAATACGCTACATCGGCAATATCGCCCAACCGCTCGCCAAAATCATCTTCATCCTGATGTGTGGCAAGAATACTTATGTGGTACATATCACAGCCCCTTCTCTCTTATAAATAAAGAATTTAGTCATAGATATACAATTAAATATATATCACATTACCGGTCAAATAGCAAGTCTTATGCACAAAAGGAACTGAATCCTCTCCTGCCGCACTAAGCCCGGCTGACTGTTTTGCAGAAAAAATCCGGGCAGCTCCCATAAGGAAAATCTGTCCGGATTGCTCCCTGCAAACCAATTGATTAAATCCGCTGTTTTTTTCGCAGCCATTCCGAAAATACTTCTACGATGGTCACCAATCCTACCATCCCCCACAGCAGAGCTCCGGCTACGGCCCATTCATAATGCATCATCGCCAGTATCAACGGCGTACCGATACCGCCGGCACCGACCAGGCCCAGGATGGCCGCATCGCGCAGGTTTACATCGAACCGGTACAAAATGGCAGCCCCGTAACGCGGTCCCAGCTGGGGCAGGACAGCCCAGCGGATGGACCGCACGATAGAAATCCCCATGGCCCGGTATGCGCGATACGGTTCCAGCTGAATATCATCGATAGCGATGAGGAACCGCTTGGCCAGAAGGCCGACGCTGCACAGTGTCAGTGTCAGCACGCCGGCAAAGGGCCCCGGGCCGGTGACGCGAATCCACATCAGGCCGTACACAAAGACGGGAACAGCGCGGATCAATAGCAGTATCAGCCGGAAGGTCAGTGCCGCTGGTGCAGGAAAGAGACGGAAGCTGGCCGTGAAAGAAAACCAGGCAGCAATGACCGTACCACCCAGTGTCCCCAGAAAAGCAATGCAGAATGTCTCATACAGCAGCCAGGGAACACCATCATGGGCCAGAGAACATATCATAGACCAGTCGGGATGAAGGATGCCCTGTACAATAGCAGCGGCGGCGGCCATTCCCTTTCCACCGGTATCCGGCAGAGACAGTGTCTGGAAAGAGGAAAGAAATAGCACGGCCAGTACCAGTCCCAGTACCGTCTTTCCTGTCCGGGGTAAATGGCTTTTACCGGAAAGGACCTGACGCAGCCATTCACTGACTCCTTCTGTCACCACAACGACACCGTACAGCAGCAACAGAATCATGCCGACTTCACTGTATTCACGCCAGGCCAGTCGTTCATTCAGCAACAGCCCGATACCGCCAGCCCCGACGTATCCCAGGATAGCCGCATGACGCACATTGGCTTCCAGCATATATAATACATTAATCAGATATCCTGCCAGCACAGCCGGAAGGATAGTCCGGATAAAAGCCCGCAGCCGGCCGCAGCCCGCCGCTTCCAGAGCCTGGGCGGCTTTTAAGTCTGTATTTTCCATATCTTCATAACCCATGCGGATCATGACGACTGTCGTATAGATGCTCAGGGCCAGCGTCCCGGCCAGCGTTCCCAGACCGACGAGAAAGGTACACAAAAGAGCCAGAATCAGAGCCGGTATGGTACGGATAAGATGGACGATGGCCTTGAAGGGAATCCGGAGCCAGGCATGAGGATTGAGATATGCACTGGCAAAGGAGGCCCCCACAAGCCCCAGTACGGCTCCGATACCCGTACCGGCCAGAGACATCTGCACGGTCGCCCATAGTGGAGCCAGCACGACCCGGGCATAAGACGTGTCCGGCGGTATCATGGCTCCGGCAATATCAAAGAAACGCACGCCCCGCCTCAGGAGGAGGGACAAAGACACGTTGGTACTTTCTCCGCAAAGGATGATCAGTGCCAGAAACAACAGCACCATGCCCGTACGACGCAAGGAATATCTCATGACTGCGTCCTCCCGTACAGGGCCTGCAACCGGTCTTCTGTCCAGTCTGCCGGGACCCCGTCAAAGAAAATCCGTCCGCTCTTGAGCCCGATAATCCGGTCCGACCAGGTACAGGCCTGTTCCACATTGTGACTGTTCATGACGACGGTGAGCCCCTGTTTCTGCTGCAAACTGCGCAGGAGCTCTAAAACCTGCCGGGCTGTCAGGGGATCCAGCGAGGCGACCGGTTCATCGGCAAGAAGAATCGTGGCATCCTGCATCAGCGTCCGGGCAATAGCTATGCGCTGTTTCTGACCACCGCTCAACGCATGGGCCGGCGTCTGGCTATACCCTTCCATTCCCACGGCTTCCAGAGCCGCCAGAGCCTTTTCTTTTTCTGCCCGGGGAAACCAGCCTGACAGGGCCCGCCACAGTGGAACCCGGGCCAGACTGCCATTAAGCACATTTTGCAGGCACGTGCACGTATCGACAAGACAGAAATCCTGGAAAATCATGCCGACCCGCTGCTGGATAGCCCGTCTGCCCCGGCCCTTCAGTGTATCAAACCGGGTACTGTCAATCCAGACTTCTCCCGAATCAGGACATATCATATGATTAAACAGGCGCAGCAGCGTCGTCTTGCCGGCACCGCTGGGCCCGATAACCGATACGAACTGTCCGGCCGGAATAGCAAGGGATATATCACACAGGACAGGTTTTTCCTTCTTGTAGGACTGGCAGACGTGTTTTAATTCCAGCATAGCCATGATTCTTCCCCTTTTCCCCTTATTATTTCAATTCCTGCTGAACTTTCCGTTCTCCATCATAATCCGAACTCTGGGCCCAGTCATACCCTTTATGACCCAGTGTCTGCAATACCTTCAAGCCTTCATCGGTCTTTCCGATTTCAATAAGTGATTCGCCGAGGGCTTTGCGGAAGTTTTCATCCTGCATGACCTTACTGGTCTTGCTGACACTGACTGTATCATTGTAAATCTTGTCCGTTACGCCAATGACGCCGGTCTGGGACCAGATATCCGACGTACCGCCGAATTTTTCCTGCCAGTTTTTAGCCATATGGGCGCGGATATGAGAATAGGCCACAATGACATCCACCTGTCCCGATGCCAGGCGGGCTGTCGAAGTCGTATACGAATCAGACTGCACGACGTGGGCCAGATCAGAAATTTTCTTTCCATAGTTGTCTTTCAGCCAGAGAGACGGATACAGATACCCCGAAGCAGATGCCGGGCTCATGACGCCCCAGGTCAGGTCGTTCAATTCATCCCATGTCGGCTTTTCACCCCGTTTGACCTTAGCAAGGATAGCCTGCCCTTTGGCACTGGGGCCGACGACGATGGCCGAACGATAGTATTTGACCAGATCTTTTTTGAAGGCTTCCGGCGTGCCATTATTCCAGACAGACAAATCCGTCGTATCCTTGTCGATTCCCTGGCGCAGTGCTGTCAGCAGTACATCGACGTCCTTATCATACATGACGTACGTAGCGCCGGAAATAAAGCCCATATCGGCACTACCCGAACTCAGCGCTTCCCCGACAGCATTATAAGAAGTACCCACATTGATGGTCACTTTCTTGATATTGTATCCTTTTTCTTTCATTTTTTCCTGAAGCATCTTCCCCAGCGGTTCCGTTTTCGTCTGGATTGTATCGGCATCCTGGTAGGGAGATACGGCGATTTTCAATTCTTCTACCTCTTTCGATCCGCTCTTCTGCGTATCACTGCTGCCACAACCAGACAGGAATACACAGCCCATAAGCAATGCGGATATCAGAACTTGCCATTTCTTCATCATCATCGACTCCTCACGATAAATATAAAACATATTATACCCATACAAAAAAGAGAGGGACCCTGCATCCCTCTCCGTGCGGCCAGTCCATGCGACAAAAAGGGACTACGATTCCCAAATAACGGTCGGCGGCTCTGGCGCCCTCTCAGTCCGGCACACGGACTCCCTCGCATGTTGGCCATTAATATCACGATATAACAAATCCAGGGAGCTCCCCCAGGATTCATATTCAGACCTTCTTTTAGTATAATATATGCAATTTGTAAATTCAAGGCAAAAAATGTCTGCCTTTCTCATTTCGTCATGGAATTCCGGGAACTTCCAGATTCTGGACAATCGCAGGTCAAGTCAGTACAATAGTACTAGTCACATTTTTGTCCAGCCAAAGGGAGGAATCCTCTTATGAAAATCACAGATATACGCGTGGGAATCATACGTATTCCCCTGAAGACGCCCTTTATCACGGCACTGCGCCGCGTCGATACAGCCGAAGACCTGGTCGTCCAGGTCATCACCGATGATGGACATACGGGCTGGGGCAACGCGCCGGCCACAGTGGTCATTACGGGAGACAGCCATGCATCTGTAGCATCTGCCATTACCGATATCATAGGCCCCCGGATTCTGGGCATGGATATCGATGACAGAGAAGCCATCCTCCAGCGCATCCAGCACAGCATGGTGCACAATACATCGGCTAAAGCAGCCCTCGATATAGCCGTCCACGACTTATTCGGGCAGAAATACAACCTGTCACTCTATCGATTTTTCGGTGGCCTGCGCCCACGTATCACTTCAGATCTGACCATCAGCTTGGGCTCACCGGACCAGATGGTACAGGATGCACAAAAGGCTATCAAAGCCGGTTATACGAACCTGAAGCTCAAAGTCGGCGTTGACGCCGCCCTCGATATCCAGCGTGTCCGTGCCATCCGCCAGGCTGCCGGACCGGATATTACCATCCGCCTCGATGCCAATCAGGGCTGGAAACCAAAAGAGGCCGTACGCACCATCCACCGCATGGAAGATTCCGGCCTCGATATAGAACTGATTGAACAACCGGTGGCAGCCGCTGACATAGAAGGGCTGAAATTCGTCACCGACCACGTAGATACGCCCATCATGGCCGACGAATCGGCATTCAGTCCCAACGACGTATCTCATCTTCTCGCCACCCGCGCCTGTGACCTCATCAATATCAAGCTCATGAAAGCCGGCGGTCTCGGACCGGCTTCCCGCATTGCCGCCATGGCCCAGGCCTCCGGTATAGACTGTATGATGGGCTGCATGCTGGAAAGTAAAATCGGCATTACGGCCGCCGCCAGCCTGTCAGCCGGAAATCCGGCCATTGTAATCAATGACCTCGATGCCGCTGACCTCATGGCAGACGATCCCATCGCAGGTGGCATCTCTTATGACAAAAACGAACTCATCCTGCCCGAAGCTCCCGGACTGGGCATTACTGGCGTAACGGGCTGGCAGGAATGGGGCCCTCGCTAACGTATCGGACGGACAGCAACCCGTTTCCGTACAAACTGGCAGATCCGATACGCCCCATACCCGACACCGACCCCCAGGATAGCTCCCGCCAGGACATCACTGGGAAAATGCATGAACAGATACATCCGGGAAAAAGCTACGACCGCTGCCAGCCCATAGGCCAGTATACCCAGGCGGTGGCGATAACAGTACAGGACCGTCGCCCCGGCAAAGAAAAAGAACGAATGGCCGGAGGGAAAGGAATAACTGACGGGATATTTGAGAGCTTCCACCACAGGAGCCCCTTCAATGACAATATACGGACGGAGCCGCATGACCGCATGCTTGAGGACGACATCACCAATAAAAATTGCTATGATAACGGCCACGATGATGGTCAGCGTCATCCATCGGCTGCGGCGGTTCCACAGGCCGGCAGCAGCCAGCCCCAGCCAGAGCCACAGACAATTGATACCTGTCGTAAACAACGTAATGAAACTATTCATATGCGGACTGGCCAGCCGGTGCAGCCAGAACAACACACGCACATCAGTCGAAAAAATCCATTCCATATATACCCTTCCTTTCGTAACAGAAGCAGTATACCACGGAAGATAGCACAGGTAAAATATATATAATATAGGGAATCCATATGAACATCATATGGATTCCCTACGTTATATTTTCGATTCCCTGGGACGCTGTACGGCATATAGCACGTATGGAAGCCAAACAAAAACGGCTCACAACGCCCATTACATCAGGCTTCGTGAACCGTTTTTTCTTTTAAAAGTGTCAAAGATCGTATGATAGTAGATACGAGTTCATTGCTACCACCCTTATTCCATGCTAGAATGAGACATACTACAAATAAAGGAGATACCGATGAAAATCTTCAGGCACAGCCAGAAATCAAAAAAACAAGTAATAGCCCTTGCCCTGACCGGGCTGGTGTGGATAGGAGGCAATACTATGGCCATGGATGTCAATGTCGATTCTGCTACAAAGAACATGCCGGGAAAAGTGGAAAGCACGAAGATTTCTGTCCCGTTGAAGACGCCTGTCATCAACCAGATTTCCGATGTCGTATACGAACAAGTTCCGATGCGGGGGTATCCCAATGTGGCCATGAAAATGGACATTCTCCAGCCGAAGTCAGAGAAAAAGCTTCCAGCTATCGTGTATGTTACCGGTGGCGGTTTCATCAATGCCAATAAGGATAACGGCATTCAGCTCCGGATGCACCTGGCAGAAGCCGGTTATGTCGTTGCCTCCATCCAGTACCGGGTAGCGCCTACGGCCCGTTTCCCGGAACCACTGGAAGATGTGAAATCTTCTATACGCTATTTGAAAGCCCATGCTGACCAATTCGGCATCGATCTGGAACGGGTCGGCATCATCGGGGGCAGTGCCGGTGGCTATCTTGCTGCCATGGCAGCTACGACCAGTGGCACGACGACCTTTGACAAAGGAGACAATCTCCAGGCAGGAAGCGATGTAAAAGCGGCAGTAGACCTGTATGGCCTTTCCGATCTGACACGCATTGGCGACGATTACAGTGATGCCGTGAAAGAAGCCCACCAATCAGCTGGTGCCACAGAAGCACTGTGGGTAAACGGATCTGCCGTATTCGGTGGGAAAGACGGCGGCATCCTGGCCGATCCGGAAGGCGCCCAAAAAGCCAATCCCATTACCTACATTTCCCGGACCAGTGCCCCTATGTTACTCATGCACGGCACAAACGATACCATCGTTTCTCCTAGCCAGACCGACCTGCTCTTTCAGGCACTCCAAAAGCATAACATCCCATCCAAACGATACCTGGTTGAAGGCGCAGCTCACGGCGGCATTTACTGGAACCAGGAAGAAGTTCTTCAGATCATTACAGACTTCTTTGACTCTTACTTAAAGGGGTAAGAGTCTTTTTAGTACTATAGCTGTAGAAAAACAGGAGTAGCTAGTTAATTAAGTGAATCAATATAATATACAAAACTTCTGTACAAAAATATTGAAATTGGGGATATGTATAACAAAATACACATACCTTATCTCCTTATTGAATTACTTCAATAGGTATGATACTATTTAAATATAAAGATCTTTTTGTTGAGGGGAGGAAAAAATAATGGTACACGCTATCGATGTTGCACGTTTTTTTATTAATATAGCCAATACAATCCCCACATACGATTTAATGACCAATTTGCGAGTAAATAAGCTCTTATATTTTGCACAGGGAGAATGTCTGCGGCGATTGGGATATCCTCTTTTTGATGACGATATAGAAGCATGGACTTACGGGCCCGTTGTTCCTTATGTGTACCAAACTTATAAAAAATTTGGGCGTGGGCCAATTAAAGAAGATATGGTCAACGATGACAATACCTTTACGGAACAAGAAAAAGATGTCTTATTTGACGTGTTACGGAATTATGGTAAGTTTTCAACATCCACTCTTGTTTCTATGTCACATCTGGAAAAATCTCCATGTGCCACAGCTCACCAGAACGGAGACAAACACGCTAAAATATCCAGTGAATCTATCAAGTGTTTCTTTAAAAAATTACCATCGATTTCTCAGTTTACAGTCCCGTATAAACCATCCGATTGTGTAGGTTATCGTGATAAAGATGGGTATCTAGTTCTTCCTAAGGAGCTGGATGATGACTAAATGGGAAATATGGTGGGCATACGTCAAATTTGAAGATTCGAATGAAGTAAAAAGACGCCCTGTCTTAATCCTGGATAACCAGATTGCCTGTATTTTATCTCTAAAGATTACATCCCATGAACCACGAAAAAATTTTAATGGGGAATATCAAATACTACAATGGGAAAAAGCAGGATTAACGAAACCTTCTGTAGTCAGGCTTTCCAAGCCATTATGTTTACAAAAAAGAGATTTTGGTGATAAAATAGGAAAACTTTCTGATGCAGATATTTTGTCAATACAGACTTTATTGACATTTTATAGTAAAAAAGCCTGACTTTAATATCTTGACTCGACAGAACGTATTACCAGAAAAATCCTTATCCTAAATTACCATGTACCGAATCCTTTAAAAACCACAAAATAGTCACCCACGATTTCAATCCTGAGAGACTATTTTGTGGTTTACTTATTTGGAACAAACGGTCTATCGGTAAAACGCTTTTTATGTTTATTATAACGTCATTTCAATTTTAATCTTCAAATCCAAAGTCATCTACTTTCAAGGTCCGGCAGTTTTCAGAAACAGTACGGACTGTCGAGTCCTGTATCCCGTCTGGAGCATCCACCTGAACTTCCAGTCTGATTTCTACTGTCGCACCGTCGATTTCCTGTAAATGCTGGACGACTTCTTTTACATACGTATCCACATCGCGAATGACCCGTGTATTATCTAACGTAGCAGACATAAAGAAATGCGTATGTTTAGGTCTTTCATGAACTCCTCGATCATCACCTTCTTGACCTGGTGAATATACGATACTGCCACCAGAATTACCATTTCCTTCAAGATTACCCGACGAAACTGTATGACTTCCAGAACTGTCATCTGCTTCAGCAGCTTTCTTTTCTGCTTCCAATTGTTTTTTGGCTACTTCTACTTTAACTAGCAAATCCGAAAGATTCACACTAAAGATAGGCTGTCCCAGCTTCAAATCTAAGTAACGCTGATTTTGCTCGTCATACCCTGCTGACAGCGCAAAGAATTCGGAAGAGTTGGCTCCTTGGCAAATAGCTTCCTCCAAAACGCTATAATTGGCTACTCTGGGCAAATAGCAGTAAGTGCAAAGATACTCCCACAGTTGTTTGACAGAAATATAATCCTTCTCTTTCCAAAGGTAATCATCCAAAGCCATCTTTAAGAGGGCGGGCGCCCAGGCAGAGATGATTTGTTCGGCCTGTTTCATTTCCCTGGCAGCCTTTTCTACAATACGATCACTGCCGCCCCCCATGTCTATAGTATCCCATTGGAGTGCACTCATATCAAATGGATCAATATAGGGAACCAACAACCAACAATAGGTTTCTTTCAGCCTGGTATCCACTGTTGTATTACTGCGATCCAAGCTATTTTGTGTTTCCCGAAGCTGAGCGACATCCAAATTCAGATCTTCTTTATCTTCCAAGATAGACTTCCAGGCCAGATACCGCTTAATTTCCTGCTCCAAGGCACCAATTTGATTTCCTGCCGGAGCTATAAAAGCCAAGGTGTTACGATACATTCTGGGTGCCGTTCCTCGGTAGTTCAGGATTTGTTTAGCTTCTTCCATCGCCTTACAATCTATAGAGCCATTTTTAAAAGTATCTGCCGGTCCTAGGACAACCAGCCTTACCGCCTGTTCATCAGGCACATCATTGGAAGAGCTGGGGCAAATATGGATGCCAGAGAAAGGCTTTTCTTTACGTATCTTCTTTAATCGGTCCTGAATTTCCAGTTTTACATTGGAAGAAGAAATCTGAGTGGCCCTGTCTTCCGCTACTTTTTTCAACGTCGGCTTCGTATCATACCAATAGCGATTTCCGTTCTGACTGTTGTACAAATACGACAGGGAGCCATGCAATGTATTTAAGGCATCCCGGAAAATAGCTGTATTTTCACCAGGCTGTACAGTTCCCAGCATAATCCGTGAGATTTCTATACCACGGATTCCCTGGTCCCTCATGGCGGCCGTACTAGGTGCGCTACCCAGCATTATTGTTCTGGCAATCCTCCGGCATGCCATGTTCCGGCCATAATATCTATTGGCCTGATCCTTCTGGTACGGGACGGATTCTTTTCCATCTACTTCCTTATCAACAATACTGCTCCATGTATCCGGCAGATACCGTAGTAATTCATCCCGTACGCTGGATGTATCCAGTGGAATAGAACCAGGCATAATCATGGCACTGGCATCATTAGCCATCCACAACGCATGGATGACAGCCGCCATCAGACGCAAAACGCCGCGAGTCCGCTGAAAGTTTTCCAATGTCGCCCAGTCCTCATACAGTCTGTCGAACACTTCAGGATGAATAGGATAGCTGGAAATCAAGCGTTTCTTATAGTCCACTTCTTTCGCTTCCAATGGAAACGCATCTGCGTTTTCCTGATACATCGTGCTAAAGGCGTCACAAACCCGTTCTCTCGCTTCCATATCCTTGCATTTCAGGAACAGTCGGCGGCGCACTACTTCAAATCCTTCATTAGCTGCTACGGGCTTCCAAATAGCTTCCATCCGGCCAAAAGTATGCTCGATAGTCTCTAAAACTTTTTGTCCGGCTGTACCACCAATCTCAATATCGGATTGGGGAATTGAGGCAACGACCAGGCTATTTTCACTGGCTCTGGCAGCTTCCGTGATTTCTTGGATAAAGGTAACGAAGTTATCATACGTCCCTGCAGGCAAATCATCTTTCCCATATAGTTTTTTAGCGTAGGCAACCAATTCATCCATGAGTACAAGACAAGGGCCACATTCATTAAAGAGGTTCTTCAGCGCTTCCGATCCGGGCGACGTCCCTTTCCGGTCTGCCTCCCGGATATATTTGCCGTAAAGCTCAGGCTTTCCTGCTGATGTAACCAGTTGAAAAGCCATTTCTCCCCAAATCGTACTTACTGTATATCCCGGCAGGGTAGGCGGATTTTTTCTCTTGGCCGGATCTATCGCTGTACCAACCAAAACAGCGATATTCGCTTTGGGCAGTTCCGTTAAGCCAGCTTCTTCCAATGCTGGTCTGACAACGCGAATCATATCGATATTCGTTTTGCCCCGGAGCATATGATATAATGCCAGCATACTATGTGTCTTGCCACCACCAAAAGCGGTTTTCAATTGGATAACCGGTTCGCCGCCATGTCCGGTCACCCGTTCCAGTGCCTGGACCAGGAGTTTTTTCATGCCTTCTGTCACATACGTACGATTAAAAAATTCGACAGGATCCCGGTATTCATAAGCACCTTCCCCCCGGGCTACCTGAGACAGGTCTGCGGCAAATTCAGCAGCTCTATAGCGGCCTTCTGCCACATCGGGATGAGGTTCCATGACATCGCGCCAGCTAGGAAGGTTTTCTCCTACATTTTCTTTCAGGACTGCGGCAATTTTTTCTTTCTTTTTAGCTTTCAGTTCATCAACCGACGTGGTATTTTCCTGTACACCCGTAGTACCTTCTTCCGATCCATACCGTACTTTACGATACAATGCACGGATTTCTTCTGTAGCTTCGGCATCAATAGATTCACATAAAAGGGCCATCGTATCTAACGCTCGTTCTGCATAAGCCTGAGTAAAATCATCAGAACCATGATGAGCCACTTTATTCCGTACTCCCTGGAGTTCTGAAGCCCAATTTTTATGACTCAAAGACATCTTCTGACTAAATACTTCTCTCCATCTGCGCTGAATTAACCGGAGGCAATTCGCTATATCCAAAGAATCCTGTAAAGTCGCGTAATCGCCACTCACAGGAATATGCTCCTTATGGTTATCTGTATCAGTAAGTGCTTCCCGCACTTCTTCCCACCATTTATCTTTATAAACTCTGGACATTTCATTACATACAAAAGCCGAGAGCATGGGCAAAAGGATATTAAACCCCTTCTGGACCATCTCATAGTTTTCTCGTTCCGGCATAGTTATTCCTCCTCTATCTGCTCTACAGCAGCATGGATATGACAGTATTCCCTGACTTCCTGTTGAATCAGCCACAGTGCATCAGGAAGGGATAAAGGGGTCCCATCTGCATTCATAATTTTATGAAATTCCGTAAAGATCTGCATCCCCATTCCTATCCCGATAATCCGTTGATCTTCTTCTAGTGTATCGTCCTCATAGGCATCATTCAGCATGGCAGGAAGCCGGCGCTTCAATGCATTGATAAATCCCCGCCGCGTAGTAGCCATTCCTTTCACTTCGCGTTTGCGGAATACGACAGCCACTCGTACTAAATCATCCTGTTTCTTGGGAGCTGACGAGCGGACAGGCCACAATCCAGTAATAGCAAAGCCAGCTTTTAAAATGGACATTAACAGAAAATCAAATGAAGTGCTTCTTGTCTTCTCTCTATAAGAAAAGAAAACCACAGAAGGGTATTCCTTGGATGCATTCGGATAGAATCGGGTAAAGACTTCCCCTATCTTTTTTTTATAACTTTCTACAGCCACCGCCGTATTTCCTGCAAAGTGTTCAGGAATAGAGCAAATTTCTTCTTTCGGCGTTACTGTTTTCCTGAAAAGCATTGGATACATATTTCCCAGGCATTTTTTTAGCCATACATAAAAGTAATCCGACAACTCCCCATATCCTACATTATCAAAGTAGGGCAGCTCTGTAAAAAGGATTGAGTCTGGAAGAAATTGTGCATTCAATACGTCTGCCTGAGAAACGACAGCTGAAGAATGACCGTCAAGGCAGGAAATAGCCGCAACCATATGCTTCAAGAGTGTTTTTAAATTCCCATTGGGCGTAGCAAAAGGATTCCCTTCTCCAAAGACCCACGCCATCGGTAGTGCCTGCCGATTAAAGACCGAACGAATATTCCCAGTCCGATGATCCCAAGTACAAAAAGCAGATTGAAAATCTGTTAATTTGCTGATAAGGAGGCTGAGATATACACCGATTGCCTGACTATAGGCAAAAGCGCCTTTTCCGTTTTGCTCCAGCGGTATCCTGTCATTGACCATTTGCTTCTTTACCCCATCATGCTCCACTTCGTCAATAATCAGAGAAAGCTGACTGCACAGTGCAGTCAATAGCAGCATCTGCCGTGGCGTAAACAACGATGCAAACGTCGTAAAGCCAAAGCGGGGTGGGGAAAACCACCGGGCATTGTGAGAAATATAGCCCGTTGGGATATTCTTCGGCATCTCACAAGCCGCGGCCTGAATCTGACGGTCATCGGGAGCTAAAAATATACGTCCCCGTTTCGTCTGTACAGCCACGGCCATCAGACGGATGTTCAGTTGGTCCTGTTTTCCAGCCTGGATGACATCTTCATCCTGGGTAATATGTCCACAATGAGGGCAGATAAATTTAGCGCCTTTACTTCCATGTTTATTCGTTTCTTTTTCTGCCGGGCAACTGCCTTGGTGAACTCTGAACCGGAGATGTGTCCCCTCCAGCTCAGGCTCTGCCCAATATTCTTTTCCTTTAGTCGTAGCCAGGACAAAACTGGGTGCTAAAGGCATTTCACAGCCACAGACCGGATTGGGGCAGCGCATCGTCCGTACCCATATCCAGGAAAAGACGGTCTGCTCCTGTTTTTCTCCATCTAAGTGGACCAGTGGATACAGGTCCCCCACATCTACCGAGACTTTCTCTATCAGCTTTTCCCCATAATAGGCGACATCTGCTGCAAGTCCAGCTGTTCCTTCATATATCATGGCCCCGGCTTTTGGGTTTATAGCCTGCTGATTCTGGAATTTTCCTGGAATTTCAGTGACAGCTTTTGTTAGGATAACGGAGACGGGATTCAGATCACTAGCAGATACGGCCAGACCTAATTTCTGTGCTGCCATCACCAATCCACCGAATCCGGCAAAAGGGTCACAGACTACAGGAAACGCGGATGCAGAAGGCGCTATGGGGGCACTTCCACCTTCCGCAATCTGCCGGATACGGTCAAGAACAGATGCCCAGTCCCGTTTCTCCTTAGGGGCATCTTTTAAAGCAGTGGCCAACAAAACTGATGAAGATGCAATAGGGCTCCGGTTCCACCATGGGTGAAGGCTGCCTGGATGGCCCTTTTTTACCCTGTCCGCTATTGTTGAAAGAGATAACACTGATACCGGAATCCGAGTTTCGATTAGTTTTTTCATAGAAAAAGCCGACTCCTTTTACGTCAAATCATCTGTATCAAACAAATCCATCTGTTCCGGTTTCAGCTTTTTCAATTCAGCTGCCTTGCTCTGAATATCTGGCCAGGAAACGACGAGTGCATTGTAGGCAAAGGCTTCACTAGTCCAGCCTTTTTGCTCGGCTACGGTGTACAGCCGGTAAGCCAGGTCTTTGGCACGTTCTGCATTATTGCCATAAAGTGAAGAAACTTTTTGGGCGCAGGCTTCGATGCCGCCTTCTTCCATAGCAAAGGTCAGTTGCTGAGTTAATAACCAAATATTATGTTCATCTAATACGACGACCGAAGGCAACTGTTCCCGCTTTACCAAATGTACTTTGCCAGCCTTGGCATAGAGGACCTTATGTTCCACCATTTTAGGAATCAAAGCGCCTTTGGCATTAGCCAGGATTTCGGCCTCCCCGTAGGGAATATCTTCATAGGCCTTCTGCAAGTACAGATCTACACAGAAACGGCTTTCTGTATCCATACTCCCGACCTGTTCATTGAAGTAGGCATCTACCTGTTCATTGATAATCTGCAAGGCACTGCGCACGGTCATTTCAGTTCCATCTGCTTCTAAAACGCTGCAGTATCGGGAAAACACCCCCATACCCGGCCCAATAGCTGCCTGGGCCAAATCTACTGGTGCGATGTTGCTTTCCTGGAGCTTCTTCAAGGCAGGGTGCAACTCCCGTCGCAGCTGGGCAATCAGATTTCGGCGGGACGTTTGTGGAGCATTTTCTGGTCGTTTGCGGCAGACAAGGACAATTGAAGAAGCCAGGGCATTGGTACCATTTTCAATCATTCTTCCTTGTTTTTCCGTTCTCATGGGCCATGTTCCGGTAATCGCAAATCCTGCGCAGATAATGGCATTGAGCATACTTTCCCATCCAGATGCATCTCCCGATGGATTAAAATCACTCTGTTTATAAGCATAATAAATAGTTACGGGAATATCATTTTTTGTATATTTATATATCTGTTTGCATGTTTCTAACATGCCATTTTCAAAGAACTTTTTCGCTTTTTCTTTGCTTCCTTCGTGACGATAAGGCGTAGCAATTAGCTCTTCTGCTTTAGGAACCAGCATGGTACTGAACAAATCCGGGTAGATATTCTTTAAAGATTGCCTCATCCAGATATAGAAAAAATCCGACAAATCTGCATAGCCGATGTTGTCATAGTATGGTGGATCAGTAGACACCATAATATTATGCACTCCACAGTCACATTGAGCATCAAATTGTTCTGCCTGCCCTATTTTTCCATTTCCCAATGATTCAAACGCTTCCCACATCCTTTTAAATAAACTTTCATAACTCCCAGAAGAATGGCTAAAAATATTACATTCAGCGTAATCCCAAACCATCGGAATAGCTTGTCGTCCAAATGTATTTCGCATTTGTTCATTTGGTGCATTCCATCCACAAACTGAAGAAGAATGATTAGCTATTTGATCGACTAAAAAAGCCAAATACACCCCTACGGCTTCCCCATAGGCTTTAGCTCCTTTGCCGCCTGCATCCAAGCCTTTTCCATCATTTTCCATGCCTGCTGCCAAGGCATCTTCTTCCACCTTGGCTATGACGTCAGAAATCAGGGAGCTGAAAGTGGTGAGGGCGGTGAGCTGGCGATTGGTAAATAATTCTTTCCACATCGTGATTCCATAACCACGGCCACTTACTAAATCAGGTGTTTTTGTATTCATCTGTTCTTCTGGCACCCACTCTGGTATCGCAGATAAAGCAATTTGACCTTGTTTTTCAGTAGGAGATAAGTATATACGCCCCTTTTTACCTTCCGCCACAATAGCCATCAATTGAGTGCCATTTCTATGAGCAATAAACTCATCATGTATATAATTTTTTTCTGTAACAGCACCACAATTTATACATTTGAAAGAAGCTCCTTTGTTTAGTTTAATTGATTGTTTTTCTTTAGGGCATTTTCCATAATGAACTCTATATCTTATTATCTTGTTTTGGATTATCGGTTCAATCCACGCTTCATGTCCTTTTTTCTTGGATAAAACAAAAGAACTTGCCAGCGGCATTTCACATTCGCAGGCAGGGTTGGGGCATTTCACTGTCCGTGCCCAAATCCAGGCAATGACTGTGGCTTCTCCACCGCCTTCTTCTGGAGGCAGCTGGACTTTAGGGTACAGATGACCGATTTTTTCATAGGCTTTTTCTTTCATCCATTCCCCGTAATAGCGGACATCTTCCGCCAATCCTTTGACGCCCACCCAGCCTGTAGTATTATTAAGAGTAGTACGTCTGGCGTCGGGATTGACAGGCGGTGTCCCTGAAAACCGGGGCGGAATCTCAATCATAGCTTTATTAATCATGACAGCCACCGGATTCAGGTCGTGAGCAATGGCTTTCAACCCCAGACGTTGGGCTTCCAGAGGGATGGCACCTCCACCGGCAAAGGGATCCAGCAAAGTAGGGAATTCCCCATGGTTGTACTTCAGGATTTCTTTTTTGGTTGCGTCCAACACATCCTGGTTGTTGGAATTTTCCCATATGACCAGCTTTTCCAGGATGGCAAAGAGTCGTTCCCGCTCCTGGTGTTGATCTTCTTCCGTAGGGAAAAGTTCAGGATGGGACGAAGGGTCATCCACCAAACTGGCCCAGATAACGGCCCGGGCTGCCGCCAAAGGACGCCGGGCCCACCACAAATGCAGTGTGGATGGGTGCCCGTGGCGGATGGATTTTTCCCGTGCACAGGCTTCATTGATCTTATCCAGTGGCAGTGCCACTTCGATTAACTTTTTGATTGCCATGATGACTCACTCCTGAAATAGTATTTTTGATTCCTTGACCAAATCTTGGATATCATAATTAATGCTGGTCGCCGTAAAATCCGGCGGATTTTTAAAGGGTTGCTGTAAATAGATAGTATGTGTTGCTTCTCCGTCTACTTCTACAATGGCTAGAATGAATTCTTCCGGCCGGTTCAAAGCAGTCAGGATTTCATTTTTACTGACTGTTACTGTTTCAGCTCCCTTTTGTCGCCCCTTCACTTCAATGAACCGCAGTGCATTGCCATTGGTTTGTGTCCGTTTGGGAACAGGCACAAACGATTCCACATCGTACCCGCATTTTTCTGCACTCACGTCGCGGGGCACATATCCCAGTTTTTTTTCTATTTCTATGACAGCTTGCATACCCGCATTTTCTATGCGTTTCCGGTCCCCTTTGCCAAAAAGTCCAGGAGACTCTTTTTTCATAAGCTGATAAAGCAGCCCTCGGGGAATAACCAGAGCCCCTCCTGTAATGACGGGAGACAGGGGGGTAATATTTCTTTCTTTAGCGATCTCAGCCAGACGTTCTTTCTTACGGAGTGCTAGTTCATCAGCCCTCTGCGAAGCTCGCTGCACATTCAATTTCGCATTAATTTTGCCAGCTTTCTCTTTTTGTGCCAGTTCAACAGCTCTGGCATCCCAGTACTGGATTTCCCGCGTCAGTCGTTTTTCTACAGCTTTAGCGGTCTTATCCAAGATGGCATCTTTCTGTTTCTTTACCTCCTCAAGATGTACAGGAATCAAATGCTCAATGGCATATTTTTTCGCTTCGTCTTCCACGCCATTGCACAGCCACTCTTGCTGAGATACCCAGGAATAGATGGCAGCACGTTCACTATCGCTGACCGACCTATAGTCCAGATACGGAGCATAGCCTGCATTTTTCGCCATACCATTTTCCTTAAGTTCCACAAAATGCATATGCTTAGAGATGATACGATTCGTCTGACTTTTCAGGATTATCCCATCCTGGATAGCATCTTCGATATAAACCAACAACCGGGCATCCAAGCCATCATCTGTGTCATCCACAAAGATGGCTCCTTCTTTCAGTGTTTCCCGATGCCGTTCCAGAATCAGGTCGATGACGGCTTCCAAAAGAGGATGTCCTGGACAAAGCAAATCAGCCTCCGGCTTCCCCTGGATGATACAGCAGGCTTTATCAAAACAAATTCGTTCATAGCGCTTCAACACATGATCACCAAAGCCAATAATCCGGTCCCGCTGTCGTATCGCTGAAGGAACATATGGTATTTCGTATCTTCCCTTTTCTCGTTTTTGAACCCGGCCACCTAGGATTTTAAAGGCTTCCAAAAAGAAAGCTTCAATAAAATGAGGCTGTAGTTTATGAGCTTCCATCCGTTCCATATCTTCTTTAATCATGTTCACCGTATGGACGTCCATTACATCATCGGTCAGTGCCTGTTCCTGAATCAACTTGCGAAATACTTCTGGATCCATAGATGCATCGACTACCTGATTCAATTTATTTCGTACTTTGGGGTCATTCCCATAGCGAATAGCCTCAATGAGCAGGTCCTTCAACGGTTTGTTGTCAAAGGTCATTTTCCCTAAAATGTCAAATACTTTGCCACCCAACGCTCTTCGTTCCTCTTCCACTTTAGAAAAGAGACGCTGGAATACATACCCTTCCCGTGTTTGCGATGCCACCAGATTCCACAAATGGCAAACTTCTGTCTGTCCAATTCGATGAATCCGCCCAAAACGCTGTTCCAGTCGATTGGGATTCCATGGTAAATCATAGTTAATCATGAGATGGGCTCTCTGTAAGTTGATACCTTCCCCAGCGGCATCTGTAGCAATTAAAATCCGTACGTGCACATCCTGCTTGAACTGTTCTTCCACTTTGTGCCGTTCATCCCGGAGCATGCCCCCCTGGATAGTGACAACGGCTTCCGTATCGCCCACCAAGGAACGGATTTTCCCCGCCAAATAACGCAATGTATCTTTATGTTCCGTAAAGATAATCAACTTTTCTCTCTGCCCATCTTTTCCAAACATAAATGCTTTATCCTGGAGCAGATTGGATAATTCATCCCATTTCCGGTCAACCCCGCTGAGTCGTACTCTATTAGCTAACTGTTCCAAGTGTTTCAGCGTATGGATTTCGGCTTCTAATTCTTTAATGGTAGCTGCTGCGGAAGCATGGTCTACTACATGATCTTCCAGCCGTTCCTGCTCATCTGACGGCAAATCATCGTCGTCCAGTTCGTCCCAATCGGTATGGAGGTACTCTTCCGTCCGTTTTCCTAACTGTTCTTCTGCCAAGCGCCGTTCCAAGCGTTCCCGTCTCCGCCGTAAGGATTGATAAATAGCTTCCGGCGATGAGGCCAGCCGACGTTGCAAGATGGTCAGGGCAAAACCTACGGTATTTTTTCGTTCTTTATTCAATTGGTCTGCCCGATTGAATTCTTCCTGTACATATTCCGTGACTTCCTGATAAAGTCTATCTTCCATCGGAGACAGCGAATAATTGACCGTATAAGCTCTCCGTTCAGGAAACAGTGGCGTACCGTCAAATTTCAGCAGCTCTTCCTTTACCAGACGTCGCATTACATCACTCACATCCACAGCTTGGTGAGAATGTCCATGATTAACGCCATACCGGTCCGAATCAATAAGGGAAAGAAACAATTCAAAATCTGCTTCTTTCCCGTTGTGCGGTGTCGCCGTCAGCAACAGAAAATTCCGGGTAATATGGGATAGTAATCGCCCCAGTAGGAACCTTTTGGTATATTTGACTTCACCGCCCCATACCGTAGCAGACATTTTATGGGCTTCATCCACTACAATCAAATCCCAGTCTGAGACTCTTAATTTCACCTGCAAGTCTTCATTTCGGGCCAATTTGTCCATTCGGGCCAAACAGAAATCGGATTCTGTAAAAACATTTCCAGTAACAGCTGATTCCATCCGTTCATTGGTCAAGATTTCAAACCGCAGGTGAAATTTGGAATACAATTCATCCTGCCATTGTTCCACCAAATTTCCTGGCGTTACAATCAGGCAGCGTTTTAAATCACCTCTGGCAATCAACTCTTTGATATATAAGCCAGTCATGATAGTTTTACCGGCTCCCGGATCATCTGCCAGGATATACCGCAAAGGAATCCGAGGAAGCATTTCCTGGTACACAGCCGAAATCTGATGAGGTAATGGTTCCACTGAAGACGTATGAACTGCCAAGTACGGGTCAAATAAATGAGCCAGACTAATACGGTAGGCCTCAGAGGCCAGCTTCATACGGTTGGGATCTCCCTTGAAGCTCCAAGGCAAATGCTTTGTTTCTACAGAAAGCTCTACTTCTCTATCTCGATAAAGAATCTGGCTTCCCAGATTTCCTTTCATATCCTTGTAAAATACTTCTACCGCATTGCCACCACACCAATTGGTTGCTACAATCGTAACCGCGTCGTCTCCCATAATCCCTTTGACTTTCGTACCGACCACTAAATCTTCCAGCGTACTCATATACCATTCACCTCCTCATTCAACCCATAAAAGCATAACAAAAGGCTACCTGATAGATATTCAGATAGCCTCCTTTGTCAAAGAAATTAACATTTTAATTATAGCAAAAATAAGTATTTTTTACCAGAGTGCCAGAATTCAATATAGAATTTATCGATATTCGAAATTGATAACATCATTTAAAGCGTAAAATCTTATATTTCAGCCCATTAAACAGAACGACATCGTCTACATGTGCCTGGCTACAAGCCTTTGCAAATGATGTAGGATGACCTGTTCCTGGTTTTTCCAAATAAAAAACTTTTTGAATACTATCACCATTATTGGAAATTTCTAAAACGACCACTGATTTACACCCTGTCCAATTTTTTTATTGACGCAAGAATTGATTATGGGCTGGCTTGTCTTTTTCTGTTTTTTCTTTTTTTTATTTTTACCCTTCTTGTTCCATACAGGCGTAGTAGTAATGGTTTTCTGTATCAACATTTGTTGAGGAATCTTATATGTTTTTTCAGAAACAGGCTTCCCGTATTCATAATAACCACAATAACCTGGGTTGCATCCGACCGAAAAGTCAGGAGCAGCCACATTACAACAACACTTTTTATCCATATCATAAAATTTACATGTTTTTTTTCTACGTCCCGGAGTATACATATTAGGTTCATATTCAATATGCCAATTTCCTTCCAACCTTCCCTTAGGATGTCGATTGCTCATAAAATTTCACTTCGCTTCTTTGTTGATTTCCGCATTTCTTTCTAAATACATTCGTCAAAGCATAGCAAAATTCCTGCAATCCGGATAATCGACACCCAGGGTAGAACGGGTAGAACGTTTTGCCCTTTCAAAAAAGGAAACATTACGTTATGTCAAAATTCAGAACTAATTATCTACTAAAAACAAGGGAATAGTCGATTGATTAAGGGAATCACCTTGCCCATGTCTTCCTTTTCATACACCCACGACCTTATGCGTACGCAAACAAAAAATAACCACGCGGCTCGTAAACCGCGTGGTTATCATATTCTTTATGGTGGAGATAAGGAGGATCGAACTCCTGACCTCTTGCATGCCATGCAAGCGCTCTCCCAGCTGAGCTATACCCCCATGTCGTGACTACAAGGGGTATTATAGCATTTACTGATTTTCTTGTCAAGGCAAAATTTGAATCCGCCGGGAACTTCCCTGTTCAGTCTTTCCAGTCTTCTGACAGTGTCGGAAGGGGAACGGCCTCATGTTTCCTGTATCCGTCTCTTTTTTCTGCCGTCAGGCCCAGATCGTGACGGATCCAGTCGCGGAGATCATTCCAATTGGCCCAGTACTGGCTCTTTTCTCCTTCCAGAGCCTTTGTAATATCGGCCAGAGCCGTCCTGTTTTTGTGACTTTTCCATTCACACCAGGCTTTCTGGGCATAGAGCTGGCTGCGGAAGGCCTGCTGCAGAGATCCGTGTCCCTCTGTATCCAGATACTGCAATGCTTTCCCCAGGCAGGAAGCCGCTTCTTCATATCGTCCGGCCTGTATGAGCAGCAGGGCGTAGTCCGTATTTCCTCTGGCCGGATTCATATCCTTAGCCAGCCAGTCTGCATACCGGGCCAGTCCTTCTTCCGGTTTTCCGCCGTAAATAGAAAGCCAGCTTGCATAATATACTTGTTCCCGGGCCGGGATATACGTCCGGTCGGCTTGTTCCAGCCAGTGCGCCGCTTCCAGAGGACGCCCCTGGTTATATTCCAGCAAGGCCAGATTCCAGCAGAGTCCTGCGTCATGCGGCGACAGGGAGACAGCCCGTTTTAATTCATCACAGGCTTTCCGTTCATTTCCCTGTAAAAGCCAGTTATAGGCCCGCAGCGCATGAAGATGGGCATTATCCGGTTTCAGCCGCAGCGCTTCCTCACAGGCGGCCGCCGCCCGTACATAGTCCTGCTGCTGGTCTGCCCAGGCAGCTTCCATGACCGGACGACGCAGTAACGGATCCTGTGCTGCCTCATTGGCTGCCCTGTAAGTCAGGTCTTTCAATATGCCGTCCCGCCAGACAGTGGCGACCTGTACGGTTTTCGGCCAGGCTTCGGGCAAATGCAGTTCTTTATGCATTTCCTGCCTGTGCTCTGCTTCTGTCAGCATACGCTGCTGCCGTTTCCCGGCATCCTTTGGAAGCGGTGTCGTCATAACTTCTTTCAGGATATTCTCCAATGCCTGATTTCCCATTCCCCAGGTATTCATAGCATACCGGACATAGCCGTCACGATCAATAAAAATCAATTGCTCCATATTGCCCAGCTTGCCATATGAGTCCTGGTCGGTATAGAGTTTTGGCAAATCAATATCCCAGTCCTGCAGTTCCTGAAACCGGGACTGATTAGGCGTGGCCGGGAAAACGATGTAGAAATCGGCACGCCCTTTATATTTCTTCTGCATGTCCTGCATAAATTGCAGTTTCTTATCCAGCTGGATGCTGTGAGAAATGGGCTGGGCCATGTACAGCAGTGCAGCCCGGTGATTTCGTCCGATCGCAGACGTAGCTTCCTGTGTTTTCATATCGTGCAATACTACTGGCGGCATCCGGTCTCCCGGGCGGACACCTTTTTCCATCATTCTACCAGACTGTCTTTTTGCCATCCCGGACGCACTCATGCTGACAGGCTGCCCTGTAACCTTCGCATCTGCCGCCGGTCCTGCCTCTGCAGCAGCGCACAGGTTTCCCGTATACAGCGACAACGCTACCGCCATCACCGTCATCGTGACGGACCATCTTCCCACATGCCTCATCTCCTCTGAATTATGCAAATTACAATTTGTATGATATTCAAAGTATACCATAGCCAGCTAATCACTGGCTATATATGGACCAGCCTTTATTTTTTCCCGGTGAGACTTGAAAAATAATGGTAAACGATTATAATATAACTATGTCTCGCGGGATTATAGCTCAGCTGGTTAGAGCGCTACGCTCACATCGTAGAGGTCGAGGGTTCGAGTCCCCCTAATCCCACCATAGGAATAAATATGCAGCTTCTGTCAAAAGGCAGGAGCTGTTTTTTATATCTTCATTCAGCGCCTATATTACTATAACATATCTTTTTACTGATATTAATAGTAATTTGCATGTATTCTTATTTTGTTCTCTGTTCTAACATGCCATTTTGTCATTTATTTTTGAGCTTTTATTAAAAATTTTCTGATATGAATAACTGTATCGGGTGCTATGAGGATTTCTATCTTTATTTTTTTCTGTTCATACTGTATCATATGTCTTGCACACAAGAGATGTGCCTGTAGAAATTCCCAATAAGAAAGAGGTAACCAACTATGAAAAACGTAAAATGGACACATAGCATCGCCGTATTAGCTCTCGTTATCGCCGCTGGATTCGCTTTTGCCAATGGCAATGTACAGGCTACTGCCAGCACCCAGGCTGCCAAGGCAGCGGTTCATCAGGCTTCGCCCGTTGTCACCAACGGCTTTGCCAACTCATATGCCCAGAGCACTCATCACACCAGCCTCTACTAAGAATCCGTGCATGACCAAAAAAAGCTGCTCCCAGGCAGCTTTTTTTGATTGAAATACACGGAGAGACGGCTCTGTAACCGGATAAAATCATGCACAGCGGCTATGCAAATTATAGCTATCTTATATTTTCTTTTTATGAAAAAGTATTGTACAATACAGTCACTCAAAGGGTTATTGTATTTATAAAGGAGCTAATTCATCATGAAAAGCGTAAAAATCTGTGCTATTGCCTGCATCATTGCCGTTGCCGCTGTCGCTGGTACTGCTTTCGCCAATTATGGCAATGCTACGAACGAAAATTTCAGCAGCCAGGTCGTATATAACTACACAGCTTATGGCAAAATGATTACAGAAGCTGCATTGAATAGATAAGAAATAAATCAGATTGTAAAAGGGCGCCAGTTCAGTACTACTGCTGGCGTCTTTTTTCGTGCCCATCTGTACAAGGGAAGGCAAAACGTCTACAATAAGGATATCTGCCATATTTCTCCATGACAGAAAGGAGCCATTACTATGAGTTTAGCCGCAAATACTGCTGATACAGCCCAGAACGCGGCATCTGCTGTAAAGGCAGATGTGCAGAGTCAGGTCAGCCAGAGCGTCTCTGCCCTGGATCAGTTAAAAGAATTTTTATTGAATCACGGTCCCGATGTCATCTATGCCATCATCATCTTTATTGTCGGCCGCTATATCGCCAAGGGATTCAAAAACGTGGCCATCCGCATGATGACCCATGCCAATTACGATCATACAGTCATCACCTTTGTCAGCCAGATGATTTATTATGCCATCATGGCCCTGGTCATCCTCTCGGCTCTCAATAAAGCGGGAATCCCGACTAATTCGTTTCTGGCCGCATTCGGTGCCTTCGGTCTGGCTGTCGGTCTGGCATTGCAGAGCAATCTGTCCAATTTTGCTTCTGGTCTGCTCATCTTGATTTTCAAGCCGTTCAAAGCCGGTGACTGGGTATCGATTGGTGGCGTCGAAGGCAGTATCAAGGGAATCCAGATGTTGAATACTGCCGTTATCACGAAAGACAACAAAACCGTATTCATCCCCAATTCTATCATCACATCCAATCAGGTCATCAATAGTTCTTACCAGGATGAACGGTACATTTCGTTTCTTTTCGATATCGGCTACGACAACGACCACCACAAGGCAATCGCCATCCTGAAGGATATATTCCACTCAGACAAGCGGATTCTGAACGCCGACACGATGGAAATCGGCATCAAAGAGTTCGCTGATAATTCCGTACGCATCGCCGCCTTTCCCAAGGTCGCCAATGCCGACTATCTGCCTGTATTCTATGATACCATGTCCCGCGTCAAAGATGCCTTCGATGAAGCCGGCATTGATATTCCCTTCCCGCAGCGTGTCGTCTATGTCCGGGAAGAAAAGAAAGAAGATTAGTATGTAAAAGAGGTATCGTTATGTCTGTATTCCGCACATTGTCTTTATCTGTCCTGATTGCTCTTTCCTGCGTTCCTGTGCTGGCCCGCACGCCAGCAGCTCCTGTCAATGCGTCCCATGCCACGCGGACTGCTGCCCATGCCAAAGCGGCTGCGTCTGAACTTCCCATGGTGCAGGGCATCCCACTCGACCAGATTCGGGAATTGTACGACCAGGAACCGCCACATATTATTTCTCATTACACAGAAGAACAGCCGGCTTCACTGCGTCCGGTCCTGCGCTGGGATAAGGTAAAAGGAGCCGTATCCTACGAAGTAGAAATCACGCCTCCTCAGATGCCGTCCCAGACGATCCGTCATATTTTCGTCCCCGGGTACAACGCCGTCCTCCCGGCCAATACGCCGAAAGGTACAGCAACATGGCGGGTCCGGGCTCTCGATTTCGATTATAATCCCATTACGGCCTATTCACCGGAAGAACCGATGTACGTGGACCCGCAGCAGCAGGTCCCGCTTTACCCTCATCCGCTCAGCAAATTCAATACAGGAAATGGTACGACTCTTCTCTACCCCGTATATAACTGGGTTCCCGTCACCGGAGCCGCATCCTATAAAGTAGAAATCCTCACCAGCCCCGATGTCTCACCGGATCAGGATGCCCCGGACGATCTGGTCATGGGCCGTGGTACCTCCCACTGGTTCGACTGGTATGATGACAGTCCCCGTATGTCCACCCAGCCCTTGTACTGGCGAGTCCGCGCTTATACCAAAGGCGACCAGCCCCTGGGGGTATACTGCCCGCCCCAGACAATGACGATCAATCCGGATAAGCCTTATACCGTAGGTACACTGGGCGACAGCATCACCCACGGTGGCGGTGACTTATCCTATTCTCCGTCAGACTGGGAATTCAGTTACCAGCACTACCTCGATTTTGACACCATCAATCTGGGGGAAAGCGGCGATACGAGTGAAATGACGAAGGAACGCTTTGAAAGGGATGTGCTCCCGTTCCATCTGAAATATCTAATTATCATGACCGGCAGCAACAGCCTTCGCGGCTGGACCAGTGCTGACGATGTCATCAGTGACCTGGCCGCTATTAAAGAAAAATGCCTCGACCATGGCATTCAGCCCATTTTCCTCACCCTGCCACCCATCAATCCGGCCAATATCAAAAAAGCCTTTGACGAACCGACGGCAGAAGACTGGCAGGAACGCTTCCAGAAAGTCAATGCCTGGATACGGCAGCAGCCCCATATCGACCTGGCTGCTAAAATTCCGGAAGACCGGGAGCTACCGACCGCTCTGGGCATTGACGGCATCCATCTGAACAGTACGGGCAAGCAGCTCATGGCGCAGGCCATCAACGAACAATGGGCTTCGGTGACAGGAGAAACTCCATAAAACTCAATAAAAACAAAGAACCGGCTTTTTTCTGTACATATCGTGTACGGAAAAAAGCCGGTTTGTCATTGTAATATCCGCGAAATAAGCAGAGTCATGCTTCGTCCATGATGACGGCAACCGATCCATCTTCGCTTACAGCACGACAGGCATTTTCATAGACTTCGATGAATGCGTAATTGCCATGTAGGGCAAGACCTCTGGCCTTTTCCATATATTCCGGCAGCGGTTCGCCCCGCTTGTAATGTTCGATGATATCCCCTGATATATCCAGCGTATGGACTTCATAGGGATCCCCCAGGTAGCACCGGGATACGATGCCCATCAGTGTGCCCCGGATGGCAATTTCCGGAAATTCATCTTCTATGATTTTCATGAGCTTATCGAGCAGTTCCGGACTGAGATGAGCTCCCCCGGCATCGAGCCGTCGCAAGGCGTCACAGTATTCCCGCGAGCGGGGCCTGCGCAGCAGAAGTGCCAGTTTTCCTGCATCCATCTGTTGTCTGCTCTGAGCCCGGCGCGGTGTCACCGAAAGTCTCGTATGGCTTTCGGTTTTCGTATCGGTCTGCGTCCGGGGACGTAAAATAAAGCGCGCCAATCCTATCACTCCTTAGTGGCGGGTCAGGACGCGTCGTACGTGGAGACGGTCCGCCTGCGGCAGTGTTTCTGCCCCGATAGGCCGTCCCGATGCCGGCACAGCCCGTTCTCTGCCCCAGTCACGGATAGCTTCTATTTTTTCCGGGCTGGTCTTCGACAAGGGTACGACATTTTCAAAGGTCGAAATGACATCGTCATCACTCAGTTTTCCATTTTCATCAGCCAGCTGGTGATAGGCCAGCTCCCGGACGGTGGATTCCAGATCGGCGCCGGTAAAGCCGTCGCTCAGTTCCACCAGTTTATCTGTAAATTCCGGAACGGCCGCCAACCGGGCATGGAGATATTTGGAAAAATACAAGGCCAGGATTTCCCGTCGTTCTTCCGCCGTCGGCAAATCAACGAAAAAGAGTTCGTCGAACCGGCCACGCCGCAATAATTCACTGGGAAGCATAGAAACATCGTTGGCCGTAGCTACGACAAATACCTGTTTTTTGCATTCCTGCAGCCAGAACAGGAACTGCCCTACCATGCGGGTCGATACGCCTCCATCATTGGATGAGCCAGCTCCGGAAAGGCCTTTTTCGATTTCATCAATCCAGAGGATGCATGGCGATACATTTTCTGCCGTCGTAAGCGCATCTTTCAACTGCTGTTCCGACTGGCCTACATAGCTGCCCTGGACCGTAGCGAAATCAAGGCGGTACAACGGCAGCTGCCAGTTCGCTGAAATAGACTTGGCCGACATAGATTTGCCGCATCCGGGAACGCCGACGAGGAGGATACCCCGTGGTGGCTGCAGATGAAGCTGGCGCATCTGTTCCCGTTTTTCTGGCCGCAGGAGCGCTTTCTTTTCATCAAGCCAGTTGCGAAGCCCCTGCAAGCCTCCTACGTGTTTCATATCAGGATCAACATCGATTTTTTCCAGGCCGGAAATATTGGAAAAGAGGCGGTTTTTGGCAGACCGCACTTCGGCCATGTCTTCATTGCGGATTTCTCCATTGGCGACGAGAGCGGCCATGACATTTTCTGCTTCGATCTGGGTAACACCGGCCAGCGTTGCCGCCGCATCACGCATTTCCTCTTCGCCCCATTCAATGGGCATTTCCTGCCGGTAATCGTCGATGAACCGTTTGACGATATCATACATTTCGTCTTCTCCGGGCAGGTCCAGGCTGACGATGAGTCCATGGCGCTGCAGCGTATTCCAGACGGGCTTATTGGTCAGGACAATCAGGCAGGTGCCGTGTTCGACCGCCAGATTGACCACATCGAGGAGACGCTGGGCATCAGATGTATCACTGCTGATATCTGAAACTTCGGTCAGCACCAGTGTCTGGTTGTCCCGGTGCTGGGTCCGCATCATATCGGCCACAAAATCAAGGGCCGATACAAACGATACGGCCCCTTCATCGACAGCATCACCGGTGCGGATATCGTAAATCCCGCGGGAAAAGGTATGGACGAAAAAACTGCCTTCGTCAATCATCGTATCCTTTACCATTTCTTCGGCAATATCCTGCAGCAGCCCCAGTATACGGCTGCGTTCAATCGTATTGACAACAATCAGCGGAATTCTGGCAATGAGATACCGCTTCAATTGCTTTTTGCATTCCATCTTATTACTCATGGTGTCTATCTGCTCCCTTTATTCCGGCGGCGCAACAGCAGGGCCAGTTCACCGCTCGGATCCTGCCGGGCTGATTCGTCCAGAGCTTCATCCATCGCCTGGCATGTTTTTTTGATTTCATCCTGCAGCATTTGTTTTTCTTTGTTGGGCAGACACTGCATCTGGCTTGCCTGAAACAGCAGATCCAGATCCCGGTCCAGTTGTTTCAAAGCCTGTTCTATGGGGATTTCATCGTCCTGGGCCTTGCGGAAACGTTCTCCTATATAGTCAAACCGGGCGTTGAACGCTGACATGAGGCGGCTGGCAAACCGGCCGGCAACGATATCGCACCAATGGAGCCGTCCCTGCTGCATGGCCGGTATGGTTTCCTCATCATCCCGGCCGGCTGCAAAGTCCTTCAGAAGAGGGATCCATTCTGCATAAATACCTGGTACTCTGCTCATTCCCGATACCTCCGTACAACACCGCGGGGAGGGAGGAGATCCCAGTCCGGAAGCCCTGTAATACACTGGGAACGTACTGTTTCATTCCCTGCCAGACTGTTCTGTGCCGGTTCTGCAGTTTCTGCTGCCGGCTGTGGTACCTCTTCCTGCGGCCGCCTGATCTGTATATGCCTGCGCCCGGACGGGCGCCTTATATCTTGTCCTGTTTCCATAGACAATACCTCCTATACGTGGATCCGCCGCGCACTTGTCTGATTGCGACGGACATAGTCCGATGCCGAAAGGCCATCGAGGAATGCATGCAAATCCTTCTGCCGTTCCATACCTTTCGTATAGTAATCGTAGAAATCAGCTGTTTCTGCCATACAGCGGCAGATACAGTTTTCTTCTTCCCTGGCATATTGTTTGAATTGTTTCTCCAGTTTCCGCCGTATACCAAAAGTTGCGTAATATACTTTAAAAGACAGCCCTGCCAGAATCAACACACAGACAGTAATAAAGATATACTGATGGCTGGCGTAGGCTGACGTAATCGCATTCATCAAAAGAGCCGTAATCCCCGCCAGGATTGCCGTCACAATCAGGCCGCCTATCGGCCCGGCAAAAGCCATGCAGAGCAGGGCCACCCCTGCCAGCAGCATAAAGGGGTGATTATCCAGGACCCAGCCGCCGCCATAATACAGAAGGGCTCCGCCACCGATAATGCAGAACAGCATGGCAAACACGGTCCATCCCGGCCGGTGCTTGCTGAGTTCTTCCTTCTGCCAGGCATCAATAATGGTATGTAATGCCGAGAGATGATCCCGTTCATTTCTCCCGTCTATGGAATGGAAGGTCAATTTATCTGTATGTCCTTCATAAGACAGATTCGAAAAAAATTCAAAGGAATCGGGGAATTTCTGGACCGTTTCCCCCTGCGCATCGTCAGCAGCACTGCGGATCCAGTCTTTCGACGACGCTATCGCATACTGTCTCAGGGATATAGCCGCCTTTTTTCCGTCATCGAGGCACCAGTCCGTAAGCCAGGAAATATACGGCTTATATACGGGTTGCCGCTCTCCTTCGGAACGGTCGGCCTCAATGAATCGTTCCAATAAAACACTTCTGGCCTGTTCTTTGGGTACCGACGCTTCATCATCAGCTATGAGTTTCTGCAGATCATCCAGAGCCTTCCCGGGCAGATGCGCGCCCTGCAGCAATTCTTCTACGCTGGCCTTGGGAGCCTTCTTTAACAGTTTGAACTGTTCGTCTTCACTCAGAGTAATGGAACTCCGTTCCTTATCAAACCAGTCATGCCAGGTCTGGATCTGCTGCTGTATGAGCCGGGCATCCTGACACTGCCCGTTTTTCCATCCATCGAGCAAGTCTTCCACCTGACGCGATCCGGACATGTTCATCAGCCCGTCCGTATATGCTTCCATACAGTACTGGAAATGACCTGCCAGCGACGAACCATCCTGCAGTCCCAGATACCGTACCAGCCAGACATCTGCCGCATGGTCCCGTTCTTCCCGCAGGGAAAGAAGGAAAAAGAACAACGACGTCTTCTGGTCATCTGCCTGCAGTGCCCGTTGCAGAGCCTGCTGCGCTTTCACCCGGTCATCGATCAGCCAGCAGATAAGTGCTGCCAATCCATACGCCATCCAGTAATCATCTGCCGAAACGAGCAGTTCTTCCGCTTTCTTTTGCAACGTTTCTCTCGTCAGCAGCCCTGTATCCATATTTTTCAGTATACCCTGGGTCATTACCCGGACATCCCGGCTGGACAATAAAGCCGTCCGCGATGCGTACCCTGATTGTCCATATGCTGTCACACTTACGCGCCCCCTGAACTATAGTATAACTATGTTATATTATACAAGATGTTCTTCTGCAAAAAAAGTGCCTCCCCTTATTCCATCGGTAATTTTTCTGAGCCTTTTCTATTTTGGAGACTACAAAACAGGAAAAACATGCTATAATGCTTATTATTCATTTTTTATTATTCCATCGAGGTGAAACCATGGACTCTCATTCTCCTTCCACTGCCGTTCATCCTGTAGACGAAATGCTGCCATACGGCAAGCTCTTTGCCTTCGGTCTCCAGCATGTCCTGGCCATGTATTCCGGCGCCGTTGCCGTACCGATTATCCTGGCACAGGCCATGCACCTGCCGCCGGAACAGCTGATCCACCTGATTAATGCCGATTTATTTACCTGCGGCATCGCCACCATCATCCAGACGCTGGGCTTCTGGAAAGTAGGCGCCCGCATCCCTATGATTCAGGGCGTTACCTTCGCCGCCGTCACTCCCATGTGTCTCATCGGTGTCCAGCATGGGCTGCCGGTCATGTACGGCGCCATTATCGCCGCCGGTCTGGTGACCTTTCTCATTGCCCCGTTCTTCAGCCGCTTCATCCGCTTCTTTCCTCCCGTCGTGACCGGTACGATCATCATGATCATCGGGATTACCCTCCTGCCCGTATCCGTCATCTGGATTGGAGGCGGTGGCAGCACCAGTGACCCCGCCTTTGCCGGTCCTATGAATCTCTTTCTGGCCTTTGTCACCCTTTCTATCGTTATCGTCCTCTACCGTTACGGCAGAGGATTCGTCAGTAACATCGCCGTCCTTCTCGGTCTGATTGGCGGTACGATCATTGCTACGGTTCTGGGCCAGACGAATTTTGCTGAAGTCGGCCGCGCTGGCTGGGTTGGTATCGTCACGCCCTTCTCATTCGGCTTCCCCGCCTTCGATATCGGTTCTATTCTATCGATGATCGTCGTCATGTTCGTCACCATGGTCGAAACGACGGGAGACTGTATCGCAATCGGAGAAATCGTTGATAAGCCTATCGGCCGCAAAGATCTGGCACGCTGTCTCCGCGCAGACGGCCTGTCCACGGTCATCGGTGGTATTTTCAACAGCTTTCCCTATACGGCATTCGCCCAGAATGTGGGCCTCATTGCCCTGACCCGTGTCAAAAGCCGGTTCGTCGTCACCGCTTCCGGTATCATCCTCATCGGGCTGGGCCTGTTGCCCAAAATGGCAGCTGTCGTCGCCTGCATTCCCAACTCCGTACTGGGTGGTGCCGGTATCGCCATGTTCGGCATGATCATCGCCAGTGGCGTCCGTTCCCTGTCGAAAGTAAAATTTGAAGGTACGTCCAATCTGATGCTCGTCGCTATCAGCATCGGCGTCAGCATGATTACCCTCACGGTGCCCAATTTCTTCCATGCCTTTCCGGCCTGGTCCCAGATTGTCCTTCACAGCGGCATCACCCTGGGCAGCATTACAGCCGTCGTTCTCAATATCATATTCAATGGTGTCGGTAAAAATGAGGAATCATAATCTTTCCATCTGAACCGCACTGAAAAAAGAGACAGCCCCCATGACTTCACATGTCATGTCGTGGCTGTCTCTTCGTCTATAAGAAACAAGTCCTGAAGCCTGACAAATTCCCTTACAGAGCTTCAACGAATTCCTGTATCCGCTTCAATCCTTCCCGAATGTTGGCTTCGCTCGTCGCATAGGAGAGGCGGATGAATCCTTCGCCATTGCTGCCAAACCCCGTGCCGGGGACGGTGACGACGTGTTTTTCATCGAGGAGGCGGTTGCTGAATTCTTCCGACGAAAGCCCCGTGCCAGTAATGTTGGGGAACATATAGAAAGCTCCTTTCGGTTCCCGGCAGGTAATCTTGCCATGCATCATCGTATTCAGGCCTTCCAGCATCAGCTGCCGCCGCGCCCGGTAATGTTCCAGCATATCTGCCACAGGCTGCTGGCTTCCTTTCAGTGCTGCCAGAGCCGCCCGCTGTACCGGTTCAAAGACGCTGGATACGGCATTTTCCTGCATCTTCGTCATGCCCTTGATGATTTCTTCATTGGCTACGGCAAAACCGACACGCCAGCCCGTCATGGCATAGGCCTTGGAGAAGCCATCGACGATGATAGTCCGTTCTTTCATCCCCGGGATTTCTGCTATGGATACAAATGTTTCGTCCGTATAAATCAGGCGGCGGTACATTTCATCGGTAATGACATACAAGTCATGCTGTATCGCCAGCTGTGCAATGGCTTCCAGATTTTCCCGTGTAGCCAGCCCGCCTGTCGGATTAGAAGGGAAATTCATGAGGATAGCTTTCGTCCTGGGGGTAATCGCCTTTTCGATATCTGCCGGGTCAAACATGAAATCATTTTTTTCATATACATCGACCAATACGGGAGTGGCATACATTTCCGATACAAATCCGTTGTAGTTTGCCCAGTAGGGATTGGAAATAATGACTTCATCTCCCGGATCCAGGAGCGTCAGCACCGATAGCAGCAGGGCTTCACAACCGCCGACGGTAACGATGACATTATCCCGGCCGTACTGCATGCCCCGCGGACCGTACGATTCCGCAATAGCATCCCTCAGTTCAGGAATCCCCGCATTGGGAGTATAAAAGGTCCGGCCTTCCTCCATAGCCTTGATACCAGCCTGAATGATGTGCTGCGGCGTTACAAAATCCGGTTCTCCAAAGGCAAAACTGATGACATTGTCGAGCCCGTAAGACTTGCCAACCATGCGACGGATAGCCGATCCAGTTACACTGGAAATACGTTTAGCTAATGGTTTCATATGAATTACCCCCTGACAATACATGATAAATATTTAAAAAATTAATAATATACCTAAAATCAATTCAATATTTCCCTGATTTTGGGTCAAATTTAACGAGCACCGCAATAATAGCTGTGCCCGTTAAAAATGTTAAGTTATGAACGTTATTTGTTTTCTGCTTCTTTTTCTGCTGCCAGTGTCACTTCATCCCGCCAGATTCCCAGGCGTGCTACGCAGTCGGCAGCCGATGCATCCCAGTTCCCATCTTTGAGGCGCTGTTTGTAATCGTCCACCAGAATCTTGACTTTACCGCTCAGAAGGAATACGACAATGAGGTTGCAGATGACGCAGGTTCCGTAGAAGAAATCGAAGGTAGACCACAGTGTCTTGGCAGCTCCGATGGCACCGACAACGGCCCAGGCACAACCAATGGCATAATAAATCTTGATCCATGCTCCTTCCAGACCCAGGGAATTGAGGCATATGCCACCGTAATAAATATTGACGACGCACGTTGTAAAAGCAAAGAACGTGATGATAATCGAAATGAATACGGCACCAGCAGCCACACTGCCAAAGGCTGTGGAAAAACCGGCTGTCGTAAGGGCTGCCCCGGAAATACCCGTGTTCCAGAGGCCCGATGTCATGACGACCATAGCCGTCATCGTGCAGACTACGATGGTGTCAAAGAAGACTTCAAAAATCCCCCACAGGCCCTGTTTAACCGGATGGTTGACCGATGCCGAGGAATGAGCCAGCGGAGCCGTACCGGTACCGGCTTCGTTGGAATAAATGCCACGGGCCAGGCCCCAGCGGACGGCCAGCATAACCGTACTGCCAGCAAAGCCGCCCGAAGCAGCCGTGCCAGTGAAGGCATCTTCAAAAATCATGGCAAAAGCCTGAGGAATCATGCTGGCATTGGTGATCATGACGAAGATAGCGCCGATGATGTAGATGACAGCCATAAAAGGAACGACGAGATTGGCAAAATTGGAAATACTCTTGAGACCGCCCAAAAGAACGGCTGCCATGAGGACGGCGACGGTGATACCAACGACATAAGGATTGATGGCAAAAGCCGTATTGATGGCATTGGAGATTTCAGCTGCCTGAATAGACGGAGCAAACATCATGCCCGCCGCCATGACAACGGCCCAGAGAACAGACAGCCAGCGCCAGTTCTTACCGAGAGCATTCTTGACATACCAGGGGAAACCGCCGTGCCAGACGCCGCTTACAGGATCTTTTTCACGGTAGGCAAGGCCCAGGGTAACTTCCGAGAATTTGACGATCAGACCCAGCATAGCGATGAACCACATCCAGAAAACAGCGCCAGGGCCGCCAGTAGCAATGGCAACCGATACACCGGCGATATTGCCGACACCCAGTGTCGATGCCAATGCCGTACAGGCCGCTTTGAACGGCTTGATATTGCCGTCGCCAGATCCTTTGTCAAAAATTTTACCAAAGGTATTTTTCATGACATGGCCGAAATACGTAAACTGGAAGAATCCCAGCCGGACTGACATAAAAACAGCCACAAAAGACGTACCGATGAGCAGTGGCCAGCCCCAGACAAAATCAGCGTAGGCCATCATGCCCTTTGCAATCATACCAAAAAATTCCATATGCATTACACCCCCACAAAATGAGTAACTTCCCTCTGAAAAATTGTAAGGATAATATCACTAAGAGCTGCTATGATGGGGAAGTCAGAAATCATCGCGCTCTTTACTTCCAAATACATCGTACAGAATCTATATTTATTTTCCGAATAAACATCTGTCTACATTGTACAGACAATACTCGTCATTGTAAAATTCAAAATTTCGCAAAAAAACATTACCAAAACTAGATATTCAGTTGTATCTTAAGAATATTAGGTATGAAATAACAAACTATTTCTATCTTTTTTCATAAAAATAGTCTATATTAAGAGAAACTCTGTTCCTTATCCTGTATTCTTTCTTGAATCACGATCTTTACATATAATTTTTCATTTTTTTGTCTTTTTTCCATAAAATTTGTATAACAGTTTAAACATTTTTAAGTTCAGACGATTTGTCAGCACATCCATAGACGACTATACTAGTTACGTACATTTTCCGTATCATAGGGGGACTGTCATCATGACGAATCTGGAAATTGAAACGTTTCTGACTATTTGCTGGCACAAAAGTATTTCTAAAGCGGCTGAAGCGTTATATATCAGTCAGTCATCACTGAGTACGCGTCTGAAAAAGCTGGAACAAGAAATCGGCTGTCAGCTCGTCGCCCGCCGCAATGGCGCCCGTTCACTGGAACTGACCCCGGAGGGAGCGAAATTTTACGAATATGCTTGTCAATACCGGGAACTGACCCGGCAGATGATGGCTGTCTCTCATAGCAAGGGTCCTGAACAGTTGCGCATTTCTGTCGTCAACAGTATCGGGACGTTCCTGTTTCCGCCCGTCTATAAACACTTTCTCAGCCAATACCCCCAATACCGTCTGGAAATCCAGGAGGCCGATAATGTTCCCGCCCTTGCCAATAAAAAAATGAACAACGGCCTGGTGGACCTCATGTTCCACAGCGATATCCAGGCTTCGGAAACACTGCATATCTTTCCTGTTTTCAGTGAACCCATGGTGCTGATCTGCTCAACTGATTCGGCGTATCCTGAACTGGTAAACCGGGAAGAACTGTTACTGGACAGGGAAATCTTTACCAAATGGAGCGATACCCAGTACGAGTGGCACCAGAATATGTTCGGACCGGATACGCATCCGCTCGTCCATCTGGAAATCATGAGCAACTTCCGGGTCTTCACATCCCAGCATGACTGCTGGGCTATCGTCCCACTGAGCGTCGCCGAAGGAATTGCCGATAACGCTTCTATCAAAATATGCCGGACCGAATTCAAAATCCCCAAACGCGTCACCTACTGTGTCGCTACCCAGGCAGCCCGGACGATGAAGAGCACCCAGGCCTTCCTCACCTGTCTTCATGCCGAACTGGAAAAGAAACCACCCTATCAGCTGGATATCCTGTATTGATTTGCATCCGATTCATAAACTGATTCATTCCAGATGGATACCAAAAGGGAAAACACGTAGCAAAAACAGACTCTGTATTCGCCTGTTTTCCTGCGTGTTTTTCTCATTCCCTCATGAAATGTGTGTACCAGCCTCAATATTCCCTCATAAAATGTGTGAATTAACCAAAATATTCGCTCATGAAATGTGCGAAATCGTATGATATTCGCTCATGTTTTGTTGCAGTCATTGCAGAATATCGGTATAATACACAGTAGGAATACCGAAAGGAGGCCGGTCTATGTTATATTTGGAACGTAAAATTGATACCTTTCTAATACATTGGAAGGAAACTAAAAACAAAAGCCCTCTTATTGTCAAGGGAGCCCGACAAGTAGGAAAAACAGAATCCATCCTTCGGTTTGCCCACCAACAATATGCCAACATTATTTATATCAATTTCGTAGAAGAACCGAAATATAAAACCATAACGGAAAATGGCTATAGTGCAAAAGAAATCATCAAAATGATTTCCCTTTTGGACCCGTCCAAACGATTTATTCCCGGCAATACGGTCATCATTTTTGATGAGTTACAGGAATTTCCAGATATCGCGACTTCCCTAAAGTTTTTTAAGATAGATAACAGGTTCGACGTAATCTGCAGTGGCTCCATGTTGGGAATACAATACAAAAAAATTGAAAGTAACAGTGTCGGATACAAAACAGATTACGAAATGCAATCTATGGATTTCGAAGAATTCCTCTGGGCCCGAGGTTATGAGCATTCTATCCGCAGCGTACTGCTCGATCACATGGTCACGCAGACCCCATTCAGTCCGGGAATCCTGTCTACATTCTTTTCTCTCTTCATGGATTTCTGCCTCCTTGGCGGTATGCCATCTGTCGTACGGGATTACATTGCAAACCAGACATTTGAAGGATCCTTGAATACACAAGGGCAATTATTAGCCGATTATAAGGAAGATGTACGCAAATATGCCAGCGGAGTGGAGCAGACCAGGATTTTAAACGTTTTCGAACATATCCCCGTTCAATTAGCCAAGGACAATAAAAAATTTCAAATTTCCAAAGTAGCTCCCAACGCCCGTTTTAAGGACTATAGAGGATGCATAGAATGGCTGCACGACGCTGGCATTATAAATATATGCTACTGCTTATCCTTTCCAGAATTGCCATTAAAAGGTAATTATGAAAGTACAAAATACAAAATTTATATGAAAGATACTGGTCTGCTCGTAGCCATGCTGGATGAAGAAGCACAGGATGATTTGAGGGTAAATAAAAACCTGGGAGTGTATAAAGGCGCTTTACATGAAAATATCGTAGCCGAAGCTTTGGTAAAATCCGGCTACGATCTGTATTATTACAAAAAAGAGAACGCCACACTGGAAGAAGATTTCTTCGTCCGAACCAAAACCAGTCTTGTCCCCATAGAAGTGAAATCAACCAGTAACAAATCAAAATCACTGCATACCCTGATCAACAGCAGAACATATCCCGATATCCGGTTTGGTATAAAATTGATTCGCGGAAATATCGGCTGCACAGAACAAATTTTGACCTTTCCTTATTTCTGTACTTTTCTGCTCAAAGAATACTTGCAAGCATCAACTGGCAGTCCATCCGCCATCAATGCATAGAACTTAATAAAAAAGAACCCCGTCAGCACTTCCCCTCTTGCTGGCAGGGTTCTTTTTATTCATCCTTCAGGCCTGTAATGTAATCCAGGGACACGTTGTAAAAACGTGCTAATATAATCAACTTCTCCACAGAAATTTTTCGTTTTCCTAATTCATACATACCGTATGCTTCCTGTGTGCAATTTAAAAGTTTAGCAACTTCTCGTTGGGATAATTTTCTCTCCCGCCGCAATATTCGCAGTCGAGCATAGTATTCCATATGTTTTTCCCCACCCTCCTATGATTATCTCAACTTAGTATAATACATTTTGCATAGTTTTGCAAAAACATTATCTATATGTTTTTCTTATTGCTTTAGATAGTTCGATTTCTATTCCTTATATTAATAAAGATAATTCAATTTTTATTATAAATATTTAAGTGTTGTATCGCATTTTTTCTTCTCAATGTATAGATAAAATACATAATTCTGTCATACAATCGATATGTTATAATTATTATTTTAAAATTCCGATTGCTTTATCAATTATTTATTCCTTATTCGGTGTATATTTATGTATTTTTAAAACAAAAATTAAGTGCAAATCTACTTCATTATATATCGGTTTCATTAATTTTTTTACTTAAACATAATTATATTATCATTATCATTCGTAAATATATAGAATACTTTTCAACGTTTTTATACACGAACTGGTTCTGATATATATTGTAATATGCCTGATAAGAAAACGGTCTATTGGTTTTCTCTTTACTTTGATATATACCGTGATATAATGAAGTTGCCTACAGTAAAACAAAGTTTTTATTTAATAATCTTTGCTAAAAGTCTGAAAATATTTCGAGAGGGGCTGTCTTTTCCAATGATTAATGTAAAAGCGTTAGCAGATGCTCACTATGATGAATTAGTTAAATTACGTCGTTATTTTCATGAACATCCGGAATTGTCCAATGTAGAAGATGCGACATGTGATACAATCCAGAAAAAACTGGAAGAATATGGAATCCGTACAGAAGTGGTGGAACACGGTGGGGTTTTCGGTTTTATTGACAATGGCCCTGGTAAAACCGTTCTGATGCGTGCCGATATTGATGGTCTTCCTATTCAGGAAACAGAAACCAATCTGAATCAGAAACGTGTATGCGTTTCCAAAAATCCTGGTGTAATGCACGCCTGCGGTCATGACGGCCACATTTCCATGCTGCTTACAGAAGCTAAAATCCTGCAGGAAATCAAAGACCAGTGGTCCGGACGCGTCATTTTCATGTTTGAACGTGCCGAAGAAGGTTCCGATGCAACACAGCATCTCATGCCTTATCTGCTCAAGCAGAATATTGATTACTGCTATGGCACCCATGTCCGCTGGGATGTACCGGCTGGCAAAATCAATGTAGAAAAAGGAGCTGCCATGGCTGGCGGTTTTGCCTTCCAGATCAAAATCAAGGGCCACGGCGGGCACGGTTCCCGTCCAGATCTGTCCCAGAGCCCGATTGACTGCTTCCATGCATTCTACGGCAATCTGCAGGCACTGCGCATGCGCGATGTCAATCCGTTGGAATGCCTGACTCTTTCTATTGGTACAGTCCAGGCCGGCTCTGCCTATAATGTCATTCCGAATGAACTCTTTTTCGGCGGTTCATCCCGTTTCTTCAGCTATGAACATGCCGGGAAAAAGTTCTATGATGACTTCCTCAAACTTCTCAAAAACGAATGCGACAACTACGACTGCACGTATGAACTGGTCCGCATGAAACAGCCGCTGCTGGAAGTACGCAACAACCCGGTCTGCGGTGATTATGCCCGCAAAGCTGTCGCCAAATACCTCGGCGAAGACGCCCTGTACGATGTAGAACCGTGGATGGCTTCCGAAACCTTTGGCCTGACGTTATCCCTCTTCCCGGGAGTCTTTACGTTTACCGGCATCGCCAATAAAGAAAAAGGCTGTGGCGGCAACCATCACACACCGCAGTTTGATATCGACGAAGAAGGCCTCCGCGCCGGTGTCGTTGCCGGTGTCGGTTATGCTCTTGATATGCTCGATGCCAAACCGGAAATCGAATTTAAACAGAATACGGAAGATCCGGTACAGCTCGGCCTGCGCGGTATGTAATCCACCTGCTGCCTGATACTGAATACAATGATAATCCCCCGGCCAGTCAGATAGAAATAATCTGACCGGCCGGGGGATTTGTTGTCAATGACAGTACGTCTGCACGAAATTTTTTATCATTATGCACAGACGACAGAAATCCGCTTCTGGATGTGATTTCCGTTTTCTATTTCATCTACCATGGCAATGGCATAGTCGGCATAGGAAATGACCGATTCATTTTTGCTGTTGAGTTTGAATTCTTCACCGGCGAGGATATACTTACCTGTCCCTTCGCCATCGGCCTGGAAATCCGCTGCCGGGCTGATGTATGTCCATTTGACATCAGTACGCAGGCGAAGTTCTGCCAGTGACTTTCCCTGTGCCGTGGCAAGAGGTTTGAAAGCCTCAGGGAAATCCGGCGTATCGACAAGCTGAGTCGTATGTTCCGGATCAACATAGAGTGAACCGGCGCCGCCGACTACCAGAAGGCGGACATTGGTACCGGACAAAATATCTGCCAGATGCTTCAATGTCTTAGAATGATTGTTTAATGTTTCCGGAGTCCAAGTACCAAAAGCATCGACAACGGCATCAAACCCCTGCAGATCTTCTTTTGTCAGATTGAGGATATCTTTTTTAATATACGTCTTTGCTGGTGTTTCATTGACATCATGACGGCCAAATGCTGTTACTTCATGACCCCGGTTCAAGGCTTCTGCGATTACTTTTTTTGCCACACGGCCATCTGCTGCTACAACTGCAATTTTCATGATTTAATCTCCTTCCGGGGGGTTTCTGCTCCCCACGTATCAAATATGGAATAATTGAAGTAATATTTATTGTTTCATCTTACAAGGCATACTATATCATCGTTCGTCTATGTTGTCAATATTTTTATTACATCTTTTCAAGTTGAATTTCTGGATACTATCTCTGCCAATACAAATTGATACATTTTTGAATTCATAGGTATAGCACATGAAAATACCCTCCTTATTGGATATCCAGTAAAGAGGGTAATATTGCTAATGTGTATTTTTTCGTTGGTGTAATATAATTTCCTTCTTACATGATGAATCCACAGACGACATATAATACCATAGAAACACAGGCAAATCCTAATACGTAAGGCATTTGTGTCTTGATATGATCCATGATGTTGCAGCCTGATGTCGCGCAGGACATGATTGTCGTATCGGAGATAGGTGAAGCGTGATCTCCGAAGATGGAGCCGCCGAACATGGCACCTGCGGTCAGTGGGATATTTACTCCCATGTCAATAGCCATAGGCAGGGCGATGACGGCCATGATAGCCATGGTCCCCATTGACGTACCCGTTGCAAAGGACAAAATCATGGCAATGATGAATGTCAGGAGCGGCAGGAGGGATGGTGTGAGGAACTGCATAAAGATAGAGGACAGATATGCTCCGGTACCCAGTTGTTTTACCAGTGGCCCCAGCGTAAAGGCCAGGCACAGGATAGTGGCAATACCAAACATGGTGCACATGCCCTTCAGCACTTCATTGGTCAGTTCTTCCAGCGTAAACACTTTTTCTGCAAGGCACATGACAGAAATAGAAAGTACAGATAAGACCGATCCCCAGAGCAGAGCCTGCATACCAGCGCCCTTGGTGAGATTGCCTGAACCGGTTACATAGAGAACGCCGATGATTGTCGCAATCATGACGACAATGGGCACAATCATGTTAGCCAGATGAGGTTTCGCCTTAGGAGCCAGTTTCGTTGCACTTTGGGAAGAACTGCTGGCAACGTGGGCCGGATCATCGAGCGCGCCCGTCAGGGATGCCCGTTCTTCCGCTTTTTTCATCGGTCCGAAATCGGCGGGAGCCAGGCAGGAAATCAGGGCAAAAACGACGGCTATGATGCAATAAAAATTCAGAGGGATCGACTGGAAGAGAACGGTAATGGCCTGATCGTCGGGAACCCCGCCCGATGTCAGGTAACCGGTCATCGCTCCGAGCCAGCCACTGAGTGGCAGCAAAACGCACCACGGCGTAGATGTGGTATGAATGAGAAATGCAGCTTTTTCATGGGACACCTTCATGCTGTCATTGAGCGGACGGGCAATAGATCCCGTAACCATACAGCTCAGAGATCCCGATGTAAAAATGACAATTCCCAGGAGCCAGGTAAAAAAAGCGGCCGCTTTTTTGGAGCGGATGATGCTCTTTTTACGGACCATAATATCGACAAAGCCCTCGATACCGCCGGACCGTTCGATGAGATAGAGCATCGCCCCGATCAGGAGCAGCGACATGATGACGATCGTGTTGCCATTGCTGGCAAAGGTCTTTACGACATTATAAAAGGTAGCATTGATGCCGGAAAAAATATCCGGGCTGAGTGTCATACTTGCCAGGAAAATACCTACCAGAAGCGCGACGAATACATTGCGTATAGCCAGAGCCAGTACGATCGTCACCAGCGGCGGTATAACCGATAAAAAGCCATATTCCATACTGCATTCCCCCTTAGATTACTTGCGCACAGAGCGTCCCAGATGCCACTGGACTACCTGACAGTCCCGGGCCGCCACCTGGCCGCCAATCAGGACATATGAAATCCCCTTTCCAGGCAGGACGGGATTTTCAAAGGTTGCTCCATCGATAATGACATCGGGATCAAAAATGACAACATCGGCATCAGCACCAGCTGCCAGATTTCCTTTACGGGAAAGGCCCATGCGTGCCGCCGGCATAGCCGTCATTTTGCGGATAGCTTCGTACAAGGAAAGTTTTCCCTTGCGGACAAACTGGCTGAATACGCGGAGAAACGCCCCGGCTGCTCTTGGATGGCCCTGCCCATGATTCAGGATACCATCACTGCCTATCATGACACCGGGATTGCGGAGTGCCATATCTACTTCCTGTTCTTTCATGACATAGCAGACCGTAAGATATTCCGGATGTGTCCGCCGTACGTCTTCGAATATCTCTTCCGTACAGCGTTGTCCCTGATAGTCTCCTTCACAAAGCTGTACCACATCATAATCACAATGATACCGCTGCCGCCATCCCTCATCATACGTCGTCGAGCCAATTGCTGTAGAAAATGCGTAATAGGGATAACAGTCACAAGTCACGTCGAGGCCATTCAGGCGGTATGCGTCCACCATCTTCAAAAATTCTTCCATCTGGCCGAACGCTGCCATGGATCCGATGTGGGATACTTCAGCGGGCAGCCCCAAATCGCGGGCTACATCAAGAAATTCCCGGCCCGCTGCAAATATTCCTGCCGCATCGTCACGGACATGGGCGGCAATAAGCCGTCTGTCCGGCACACAGGTTCGGGCCGTCGTCACAAATTCCCGGTGATCAATCCCTGGCACGTAGCGCATCCCATAGGAAATGCCAAAACAACCGGCATCCAGTGCCTGTTGACAAAGCGGAATCATAGCCTGCAATTCATTATCGGTGACATGACTGTACTTATCCCTGTGTCCTACAGATTCCCGGAGCCAGCTGTGTCCGATCAGGAGAGCGACATTGACAGGGACCCCGTCACGGTCCACTATATCGAGATAGCGGATGGGATCATAGCGGTTGATTCCGCATTCACCACCCAGCACCGTCGTCACACCCATGCGCAGCATACAGCCGAAAATAGCGTTGGTTTCGTCCTGTTCCAGTGTTTCCTGGGGTGTCACGAAATCTTCATGCATGTGGATGTCGATAAAGCCGGGAGATACGACCTGACCTGCCGCGTCAATTACCGTATCTGCCTCCGGTTCCTCTGTTGCCACCGCCAGCACGCGGTCATTCTCCAGCAGCAGATTTAGTCTTGCCTGCACCGCATTAGCCGGATCGATGAGTAGGCCGTTTTTTATCAGCGTTTTCAAAAAATCACATTCTTTCCCAGGAAACACGGTACACGTTAATAATAACAGAAATTTAATCGTGTTAACCTGTATTCTTTCATTTATAAGCCTGAAATTATTTTAATCTTAGCACGTATCACGTTTTATGACAACAAAAATACAACACAATTGTGATAAAAAAATATGATACAGTCAATCAAAAAACTGAATGAATATGAATTTTGACAGAAGCAGATTCTTCCACATACACAATAAAAAAAAGGTTTTCAGTATATCAACTGAAAACCTGGTCTGTCTGTTGGTGCGGTCGATGGGACTTGAACCCATATGAACTTACGTTCACTACCCCCTCAAAGTAGCGCGTCTGCCATTCCGCCACGACCGCATA